>Ga0326726_10002267_pt1 | contig 17712 bp, 10 predicted proteins | sample MHFenrmetagenome_2_FD_207603 | JGI IMG/M metagenome (GOLD analysis project Ga0326726, IMG submission 207603) | Lab enriched peat soil microbial communities from Michigan Hollow, Ithaca, NY, United States - MHF15MN | ecosystem: Environmental > Terrestrial > Soil > Wetlands > Peat | place: USA... | reverse complement strand
CTCGTGAAGGTCAGCGTGGGCGTTGAGGTGAAGGTCGCCGTCGGCGTCGGCGTGAAGGTGTTTGTCGCGGTGTTGGAGGGCGTGAGAGTCGGGGTGAACGTGTTGGTCGCCGTGTTGGTGGGTGTGTTGGTCGCAGTGAAGGTATTCGTCGGCGTGTTGGTGGATGTGTTCGTCGGGGTGTTGGTGAACGTCAGCGTGGGCGTTGAGGTGAAGGTCGCCGTCGGCGTCGGCGTGAAGGTGTTGGTCGGCGTATTGGTGGCCGTGCTGGTCGGCGTGTTGGTGAAGGTCTGAGTGGGCGTGAAGGTGTTTGTCGCGGTGTTGGAGGGCGTCAGGGTCGGTGTGAAGGTGTTGGTCGGCGTATTCGTTGGCGTGTTGGTCGCCGTGAAGGTGCTGGTCGGGGTGTTGGTGGCGGTGTTGGTCGGGGTGTTGGTGAACGTCAGAGTGGGCGTGAAAGTGAAGGTTGCCGTCGGTGTCGGCGTGAAGGTGTTGGTTGGCGTGTTGGTCGCCGTGCTGGTCGGAGTGTTGGTGAAGGTCTGAGTGGGCGTGAACGTGTTGGTCGGCGTATTCGTTGGCGTGTTGGTGGCCGTGAAGGTGTTGGTCGGAGTGTTGGTGAACGTCAGTGTGGGCGTGAGAGTGAAGGTTGCCGTTGGCGTCGGCGTGGAGGTGTTCGTCGCCGTGTTGGTGGGGGTGTTGGTCCGCGTCGGGGTGTTCGTGAACGTGTTGGTGGGCGTGCTCGTCGGCGTGGGCGTCGGGAGGCACTCGGCGCCGGAGCTCGAGCCGGGAATCTGGGTGGGCAGGACGTCGGTGACGATGGTCCCCACGCTGCCTGCGGTCGCGCCGTAGGCATTGGCATCGGTCGTCGTCGTCCCGTTGACTCCGCCTGCGACGCCGAAGGCCGCCGGAATGCCCGAGAGCAGGATCACGCCGCCGCCGCCGCCGCCGCCCGGGCCGTGGTAGTTGCAGTTTCCGCCCGGGGGAGTGTTCGCGCAGCCGGTCCCCGGGCCCGAGGTGGGCCAGGCGTTGGCGCCGGCTCCTCCGTGCGCCGAGACGCTGAGTCCGAGGAGGTTGCCGTTGAGCGCCGTAAAGAGGATGGTGCCGCCCGCGCCTCCGCCTCCTCCGCCGTCGTTCAGCGGGACCGGGCCGGTTGCCCCGTGCGCGGTGAGCATTCCGGTGTTCGTCACGTTGCCGACGCGGAACATGATCATTCCGCCGCCCGGCGCCCCGCTCGACAGGACGCCGCTGCTGTTGTTCCGCGTGCCGGCGCCGCCCCCGCCGCCCAGGACGACCTGGGTCGCGGACGCGGGGAACAACGTCCCGCCGTAGCCGCCGGCGTCGAGGCCGGTGTTCCAGGACTTGCCGCCCTTGCCGCCCGTGCCGCCGTTGGCGCCGCCCCCGCCGCCCGAGTTCTGGTCGTTGCCGGAGGGATGGCCGTCCGTCCCGCCTCCGCCCGCCGAGCCGGGCGCGCCGCGGGCGGTGCCCCCGTCGACCGTGGCGCCCTGGTTGGGGTAATCGGTCCCCGACGCGACGACCGTGCCCGATACGGCGTCGTAGATCCAGCCGGGCGTTCCCGCGATTCCCTCGCCCTTGGCGCCGTCGAAATTCTTCGCGGAGCTCTGCACGTAGTCGGTGTTCGCTCCGCCGGTGTCCCCCGCAAGCTGCCTCGCGCCGCCGCCGCGAAAGCCGAGGCCGTCGACGCTGACGGTCGCGGTGCCGAGGTCGAGAGCTCCCGAGACGTCGATCGCGAGGACGCCGCCGGTCGATCCGTTCCAGGCGGAGGCGGTCAGTCCGGAGGTGAGGGTCGCCGAGCTGTACTCGGGGACCCGGATGATCTGGAAACTCCGCTGGCCCTGGGTGGCGCTCGCGGCGGAGCTCGTGTACGTGTTGAGGAGCCCGCTTCCGGCGCCGGTGCCCTGGATCGTGAGAGTGAATGGGCCGACTCCGGTCGCCACGGCGCTCGTGGCCTTGACGTACTCGTACTTGCCGGAGTTGTTGAGTGCCGTCGAGCCGCTCGCGCTGCCCCCGGCGACGCCGTCACCGTACGAGTCCGTATTGGAGGAGTTGATCGCCGCGTCCTGCATCTGGATGACGAGAAGCAGGTCTCCCGAGGCGATGGGTGTGGCGGCCCCGCGGCTGGTCCCGAGCGTGATCGTCGTCGTGCCCGCGGCCGCCGTGGCCGTGCCCGGCCAGTAGGTATTGAGGATCCCCGTGAGGCTTCCGGAGCCGTCGCGGCCGGGGGAGGCGCAGTTCACGCCGGCGTAAGCCGGGGAATCGGGGAGCAGGAGAACCAGGACCAGAAGCGCGCGCAACCCCTCGAACCGGGGTCCCCGCCGCGCGTTCATGCGCACTTTGCCCCGTCAGTCTCTCGCAGTCGCGAACGCCTCTTCTCAGAAAACGATGCACCGAGTGTAACCTCCCGACTCGCTTTCTGCAATGCGCCGGCCCGAGTTTCTCGCCGCACGAGCGCGGTCGCGCGCGAGCGATTAGAATCTCCCTCCCCATGGACTTTCTCCGGATCCGCGGCGCGCGGCAACACAATCTCCAGAACGTCTCCTGCGACATTCCGCGAAACCGGCTCGTGGTCATCACGGGAGTCTCGGGCTCGGGCAAGTCCTCGCTCGCGTTCGACACGATCTTCGCCGAGGGCCAGCGGCGCTACGTCGAGTCGCTGTCGGCGTACGCGCGCCAGTTCCTCGAGCAGATGGAGAAGCCCGACGTCGACTCGATCGAAGGCCTCTCGCCCGCGATCTCGATCGAGCAGCGAACGACCTCGCGCAACCCCCGGTCGACCGTCGGGACCGTCACCGAGATCTACGACTACCTCCGGCTTCTTTACGCCTCGGTCGGCAAGCCCCATTGCCCGAAGTGCGGGCGGGCGATCCAGGCCCAGACGATCCAGGAGATGGTGGACCGGGCCCTGCGCCTGCCCCTCGGCAGCAAGTTCGTCGTCCTCGCGCCCTACGTCGCCGGCAAGAAGGGCGAGTACCGCAAGCAGATGGCCGAGATGGTGAAGGAAGGCTTTCTCCGGGCCCGGGTGGACGGGAAGATGGTCGACCTCGACGATCCGCCCGAGCTCGACAAGCAGAAGAAGCACACGATCGAGATCGTCGTGGACCGCCTCGTCGCCAAGCCCTCCGACGACGAGGAATACCGCAAGCGCCTGGCCGATTCGATCGAGACCGCCGCGCGCGTCTCCAACGGGCTCATCATCCTGTCGGTGACGGACGGCCCCGAGGAGGTGCTGTCGGCCAACTACGCCTGCCCCGACTGCGGCACGTCGCTGACGGAGATCACGCCCCGGCTCTTCTCCTTCAACTCGCCGTACGGAGCGTGCGTGAAGTGCTCGGGTCTCGGGACGAACCTCAAGGTCGACCCGGAACGGCTCGTCGTGGACCCGGGCCGGTCGATCGAGAGCGGGGCGATCGCCATTCTGAAGCCGGGCTCGACGAACTGGCGCTCCCGCCAGATGGCCACCCTCGCGAAGCACTACAAGTTCCGCCTCGACCAGCCGTTCGGCAAGCTTCCGAAGGCGGCGCAGAAGGTCATCCTGTATGGGTCCGGCGGCGACGAGATCAAGTTCTCCTACGTGGCCGAGAAGGGGGAGTACCACTGGCGCTCCTCGTTCGAGGGCCTGGTGCCCATGATCGAGCGGCGCTACCGGGAGACCGAGAACCCCGAGCAGCGCGCCGAGCTCGAGGCCTACATGTCGGCCGAGCCGTGCCCCGCCTGCCTCGGGCGGCGCCTGAAGCCCGAGGCCCTGGCCGTCCGCGTGGGCGGCCGGCCGATCGACGAGGTCTCCTCGGAGACGATCCTCGACGTCATCGCCTTCTTCGAGGACCTGGAGCTCTCGCCGCGGGAGAAGGAGATCGCCGGCAAGATCCTCAAGGAGATCCAGGACCGGCTCCGCTTCCTCGCCAACGTCGGCATCGGCTATCTCAACCTCTCGCGCGGGGCGGCGTCGCTCTCGGGAGGCGAGTCCCAGCGCATCCGCCTCGCGACCCAGATCGGCTCGAAGCTGATGGGCGTCCTCTACGTCCTCGACGAACCGTCGATCGGCCTTCACCAGCGCGACAACCGCAAGCTCATCGACACCCTCCTCTCCATGCGCGACCTCGGCAACACGGTCATCGTGGTCGAGCACGACGAGGAGACGATCCGCTCGGCCGACTGGGTCATCGACCTCGGGCCCGGCGCGGGCCTGCACGGCGGGCGGATCGTGGCGGAAGGGTCGCCCGAGGAAATCCTGCGGTTTCCGGACTCGCTGACGGCCAAGTACCTCTCGGGCGAGCGCGAGATCCCGATTCCCGAGCGGCGGCGCGCGGGCTCCGGAAAGGCGCTCGTCGTGCGGGGCGCGCGCGAGCACAACCTGAAGGGCATCGACGTCCGCTTCCCGCTCGGTGTGATGACGGCGGTCACGGGCGTGTCGGGCTCCGGGAAATCCACCCTCGTCAACGACATCCTGTACCGCGCGCTCGCGCGGGCGCTCCACGGCGCCGCCGACAAGCCCGGCGCCCACGACAAGGTCGAGGGCATCTTCGAGGTCGACAAGGTCATCAACATCGACCAGAACCCGATCGGCCGGACGCCGCGCTCGAACCCGGCGACCTACACGAACGTCTTCAACCCCATCCGCGAGCTCATGTCGCGGACCCCCGAGGCGCGCGCCCGGGGCTACCAGCCGGGCCGCTTCTCGTTCAACGTCAAGGGCGGCCGCTGCGAGGCGTGCGCGGGGGACGGGCAGATCAAGATCGAGATGCACTTCCTCCCCGACATCTACGTGACCTGCGACGTGTGCGGCGGCAAGCGGTACAACCGGGAGACGCTGCAGGTCCACTACAAGGGCAAGTCGATCGCCGACATCCTGGCGCTCACGGCCGAGCAGGCGCTCGAGGTCTTCGCCAACGTCCCGCCGGTGGCGAACATCTGCCGTACACTGGTGGAGGTGGGCCTCGGTTACATCCAGCTCGGCCAGTCCTCGACGACGCTGTCCGGCGGCGAAGCGCAGCGCGTCAAACTCGCCCGCGAGCTCGCCCGACGGTCCACCGGCCGCACGCTCTACATGCTCGACGAGCCGACGACCGGCCTCCACTTCGACGACATCCACAAGCTGCTCGGCGTCCTCGGGTCGCTGACCGGGAAGGGCAACACCGTGATCGTCATCGAGCACAACCTCGAGGTCATCCGGACCGCCGACCACGTCGTCGACCTCGGCCCGGAGGGCGGCGACGCCGGCGGCCGTATCGTGGCCGAGGGAACGCCGGAGGAGGTGGCCCAGGTCCGCTCCTCCCACACCGGGCAGTTCCTGCGAAGGATGCTCGGAGCGCCGCGCAAGAGGGCGCGGGCGTGAGGCGCCGGGGAATCCTTCCGGCGACGCTCGGACTCGTGCTCGCGGCCACGACGGCCCGAGCGCAGACCGCAGAGCCGACCCCGCCGCCGACCGTCCCGGCGCCGACGTCGGCCGCCCCGAAACGCCCGAAGGCCCCGCTCGATTTCGCGGGGGTGTGGGAGATCGACCTCAAGGAAAGCAAGGGCGTCTCGAAGAACATGGAGAAGGCGGTGCTTTCCGTCCGCCAGAACGGCGACCGCCTCTGGATCGAGCCCGTCGAGCAGAACCGGCCGTATCTCGCCAGCGAGGAGATCGTCGTCGACGGCCGGCATTACGAGAAGGCGCTCGGCCGCGGCATGAAGGGCGACGTCCAGGCGGAATGGGGCAAGGACAAGAAGTCGCTGTGGATCCAGTCGGTCACCAGCAGCGAGGACAATCCCGAGGTCGCCTTCCAGAGATCGCAGTGGGAGCTGAAAGACGGCGGGAAGGTCTGGACCCGGCGCACGTGGACGGTCCTGAAGGGCGAGAGCCGGGAATCGTTCCTGGTGTTCAGGAAACGAGAGGCGAAGAAGCCCTAGCGCGGCGACCAAAGGGATCCCTCGCTACGCTCGGGATGACGGTTCTGGCGTCGGGATGACAGTTCGGGCGTCGGCGGAACAGTCGCAACGCCGTCTGTCGTGTCGCCCCGGCCTCCCTTTGTCATCCCGAGGAGCGCAGCGACGGGGGATCCCTTTGGAGTCCGGGTACGCCTATCTTGGCAGCGCCAGAGCCCCCGCGTCATACGGATCGAGCGCCAGCGCCGCGTCGCGCGCCGATCTTCCCGCCGCCGCGTCGCCGCGCTGGAACGCCGCCTGCGCGAGGCCGACGAGGCCCGCGACGTTCGACGGCTCGAGCCTCGCGGCGCGCTCGAAAGCGGACCGGGCGTCGTCGACGGCGCCGAGAGCGAGGAGCGCCTCTCCGGCGCGCCGCTGCGTCTCGGCGCTCTCCGGTGCATTGGCGGCCGCGGCGCGGAACGCCTCGATCGCCTCGTCGCCGCCTCCGCTCGCCGCGAGGGCCTCTCCGGCGAGCAGGAGGAGGCCCGCGTCGTTTGGCGCCTTCGCCATGGCCGGCTCGAGCAGCGGCATCGCCTCGGCGGCGCGGCCGCCGTCGAGCAGGAGCCGCGCGGCCGCCGCGGTCAGCGCCGCATCCTCCTTCGCGCGCTGGAGTCCCGCGCGCAGAGTTTTCTCCGCGGCGGCGTCGTCGCCCGCGGCGCGCTCGAGCTCGGCAAGCCTCAGCGAGGCTTCGGCCTCTCCCGCCTCGAGCTCGAGAGCCCGTTGGTAGACGCGGATCGCCTTCTCGGTCCAGCCCTTCGTCCGGTACTGGTTCCCGAGGCCCACGAGGAACTGGGGATCCGGCTTTGCGCCGCGCACGCTCTCTTCCATGAGCTGGATGCCGGGATCGACGCGCCCGATCGAGGCGAGGCCGAACCCCAGCAGGTACTGGGCCCGGGCATCGAAGTCACGCGCCATGTCGAACCCGGCGATCGGCGGGAGCCGCTTCGTCTGCAGCGCCTGCACGCCCGTGTCGTTTGCGGTCGTGGTGTCGACGTGGCCGGCGCGCGGCGAGAGGTATTCGACGACGGGGCGGTCGTCGGTGTGAAGGGCGGACACGTCGGCCAGCATTCTCTGGAGGTCTTCGCCCTCGAGGACGAACGCGGCGAAGATCGAGAGGGGGTGCCAGAAGCCGATCGTGCGCAGGTCGTCGGCGACGCCCGGCACCTTCTCGAAGCGCTGGCGCAGCCGCGCGAGATCCCAGGGCAGGGGCTCGACGCTGCCCAGGAGGATGACGTCGCCGCGGTTGGGCCGCCAGAGGGACGCGTTCGGAAAGACCGACCGGAAGGTCCCGACGATCAGCTTCATCTGCTCGGGCGGCAGAGAGTGCATGTGAAACCACTGCACCATCACGCCGCCCGGCTTCAGGCGCCGCCGCGCGAGCTCGTAGAACTCCCGGGTGAAGAGGTTGCCCACGCCGGCAACCCAGACGTCCGAGGGGTCCGAGATGATGACGTCGTAGGACTTGTCCCGCGCCAGCAGCGCGTTGCGGCCGTCGGCGACGAGAAAGCGCACGCGGGGGTCCGACAATATGTTGCGATTCTCGGGGGCGAAGAGCCGTGTCGCGTCCCGCACGGCGCTCTCGATGTCGGCGATGTCGATCGAGCGCACCGGGTAGCGCGCCGCCGCCGCAGCCGAGACGCCCGTGCCGAGGCCGAGGACGAAGACGTCCACGGGCGCCGGGTGCAGCAGCATCGGCAGGTGGCCGAGCAGGAGCTGGTTGGCCATGTCGCCCGGCTCGGTCGAGGCGTCCGTCTTTCCGTTGGAGCGGTAGAAGCGGTACGGGCCCTGCCGATCCACCGAGAGCGTCGTCGCGATGCCGTCCTTGTAAAAGAGCAGCTCCGACCGTTTTTCCGCGTCGCGAAGGCCCTGGCTCGTCCCATAGACGGCGGCGTAGAAGCCGGCGCCCTGGGCGAGCAGTCCGCGCGGCCAGGCCGGCAGGACGAGCGCGACGGCGAGGGCGGACGCGCCGGCGATCGCAGCCCCGCGCCGCCAGGTTTCGTCGCCGTGTCGCGCGAGGGCGAGCACGCCGCCCACGGCGGTCGCCGCCGCGGCGAGCGTGAGCGAGGCGCGCAGGCCGAGTTGCGGGATGAGCACGAATCCGCCGAGGAAGGCGCCGGCCACCGTGCCCGCAGTGTTCCAGGCGGTGACGCGCCCGACGCCGCGGCCGGTGCTCCGAAGGTCCGCCGTCGCCGCGACGGCCGCCGGAAACGCCACGCCAAAGAGGATCGCCATCGGGAGCAGCAGGGGCGCGGTCGTGACGATCTGGAGGGCTTGCTCCCACAGGAAGGCGCCCCCGACGGCGGGGAATCCGCGCATGTACGCAAGGGGGAGACTCGGTACGAGCGCGATCCCGGCCAGCGCGGCAAAGGCGTTGCCGACGAGGGCGAGCCCGAGGACGCGCGCCGGGTCCGCGGCGCCGAGGCGGGTGAAGAGCGCGCTGCCGATCGCGATCCCCGCGAGGAAGAGGAGGAGCATGAGACCGAAGGCGTAGACGGAGCTGCCGAAGACGAGACCCACCAGACGCGACCACGTGACCTCGTCCACCATGGCGGCGAACCCCGAGAGGGCGATCGCGGCGAGCAGAAGGCGAGCACGTGCGTGGGATTCGCCAGCCGGCGCTGGGAGGGGCGCTCCTTCGGCGGCCTGCGGCGCGGCCGCGGCGACCCGAGTTCGGCCGGCCAGGCCGAGGGCGGCCAGACCCGCGGCGACGTTGATCGCCACCGCGACGAGCTCGCTCGAGCGGACGCCGACGTTGGGCAGCAGCAGATAGGTAGCCGCCGCGGTGCCGGCGCAGGCCCCGAGCGTGTTCGCGGCGTAGAGCGCGCCGACGCGCCCTCCGATCTCCGTCTCGCGGCCGACGAGCCAGCGCGCGAGCACCGGCAGGGTCCCGCCCATGAGGGCGCAGGGCACGACGATCACCGCGCCCGCGAGGAGAAACTGCGCGACGAAGAAGAGCGTCGGAGAGGCCTCGAGCAGCGGCGCGAGCCGCACGTACACTCCCTCGAGCGCGCGGAGCAGGAGCGGCACGAGGAAGCCGAACAGGGCGATCGCGAGCTCGAGAAGCCCGTAGGCGCGCAGGGCGCGCGAGCGATTGCGGTCCGCCCAGCGGCCGAGGACGACGCTTCCACCCGCCAGGCCCGCCATGAACGCGGCCAGCACCGTCGAGACGGCCAGAGTCGTCGACCCGAAGATGTGCGTCAGCCGGCGCGTCCAGAGCACCTCGTAGATGAGCCCGCTCGCGCCGGAGAAGGTGAAGATGACGAGGAGAAGGCCGCTTCTCCAGGAGACGGAGCGCCCCGGCGGCTGCATTGACTCAAGGATAGCCGATCGCCGACAGCCGACCGCTCCCTTCGGCTAGACTCCCGCACCGCATGCTCAAGAACACGCAACCCGAGCCCTGGCGGGTCAAGGTCGTCGAATCGATCCGGCGGGTCGATCGCGCCGCGCGGCAGGACCGCCTCGAGAAAGCGGGCTACAACGTTTTCTCGATCGCCGCCGAGGACATCTACATCGACCTGCTGACCGACTCCGGGACGTCGGCGATGTCCGACGCGCAGTGGGCGGGGCTCATGCACGGCGACGAGTCGTACGCCGGCGGCCGCAACTACTACCACTTCGAGGAGACGATCCGCGGGATCTTCGGCCTGCCGCACGTCATCCCGACGCACCAGGGCCGCGTGGCCGAGAACCTCCTGTTCTCGACGGTGCTCAAGCCCGGCGATCTCGTGCCCAACAACACCCACTTCGACACGACGCGGGCCAACGTCGAGGCCAACGGCGGCGTGGCCGTGGACTTCGTCATCCCGGAGGGCAAGGAGCCTCGCACCCGCCACCCCTTCAAGGGGAACATGGATCTCGGCAGGCTCGAGAAGTGCCTCGCCGAGAACCGCGGCAAGGTGCCGCTCGTGATGCTCACGCTGACGAACAATTCGGGCGGCGGCCAGCCCGTGTCGCTCGAAAACGTCCGTGGCACGAGCGAGGTCTGCCGCCGGTTCGGGATCCCGTTGATCATCGACGCCTGCCGGTTCGCCGAGAACGCCTGGTTCATCAAGCAGCGCGAGAAGGGCCATGAGAACCGCAGCGTCGGGGAGATCGTTCGGGAGGTGTTCTCGCTGTCAGAGGGCTGCACGATGAGCGCGAAGAAGGACGGCCTCGCGAACATCGGCGGCTTTCTCGCCCTGCGCAACGAGACCTGGGTCGAGCGGCTCAAGAACAAGCTGATCCTGATCGAGGGGTTCCCGACGTACGGGGGGCTGGCGGGCCGCGACCTCGAGGCCATCGCGATCGGCCTGAAGGAAGTGCTGCACGAGGACTACCTCGCCTTCCGCGTCGGGCAGGTGACGGCGTTCGGCGAGGGGCTGGCCGCGGCCGGCGTTCCGGTCATCGAGCCGATCGGCGGCCACGCGGTCTACATCGACGCGCGGGCGTTCGCCCCGCACATCCCGCCCGAGCACTATCCGGCCGAGGCGCTCACGATCGCCCTCTATCTGGAGGGCGGGATCCGCGCGGTCGAGATCGGCGGCGTCATGTTCGGCAAGCCCGACCCCGAGCGCCCCGGCCGCGAGAAGCTTCCCGACCTCGACCTCGTCCGCCTCGCCGTACCGCGCCGCGTCTACACGAACACGCACCTCGAGTACGTGGCCGAGGTGACGGCGCGGCTGCGCTCCGATCCAAAGGCCCTGCGCGGCGTACGGATCGTCAAGCAGGCGCCGCTCCTGCGGCACTTCACGGCCCGGTTCGAGCTGATCTGACGCGGCCGTCCGGCCGCGCTACAATTCGCCCCTGCCGTGATCACCGGATTCAATACCGACGTCAAGCACAAGAACCGCGTCTTCCACATCCAGACGGAAGACAAGGGTGAGGGGAATCCTTACGTGGAGTCGCTCGTCTACGTCGGCGGCGAGATCCTCGCGACCAAGCGCACCTCCTACGCCGAGGTCGTCAAGGGCGGCCGCGACGACCACGCGGTCCAGGACCTCATGGAGCAGCAGCACCGGACGATGATCGCGGCCATCCAGCGCGGCCGCTTCGACGGCGCCAACGGCTCGATCCAGGTCCCCGACGGCATGTCGCCGCCCTCGGCCCCCGCCGCGGCGGCTCCGGCCTCGGCTCCGAGGTCGGCCCCGACGCCCGCCTCGCCTCCGATTCCGGCGGCGGCGGCGAAAGTCGTCAAGCCCGAGAAGGCGGAAAGGCCGTCGAGGGCGGCCAGGGGCGAGAAGGGGGACGCGACCGCTCCGCCCGGAACGAAGAGCCCGCTGGCGGAGAGCGACCGGAGTCTCGACCAGCTCGTGCTCGAGTACCTCGTCTCCGACGACGTCCCCGACGAGGTGGATCTCACGCTCACCCCGACACCTGACTTCATCTCCGGCCGGTCCGTGCAGACCCGGCTGAAGGCCACGTCCGGCTCGCCCGCGCGCCCGCTGTCCGGGGCGTCCGTCCAGGTGCGCATCCTCTCGACTTCCGCTCGCGCCTCGACGGCCTTCGAAGGGAAGACCTCCGCCGACGGATCCTGCTACGTGTCGTTCATGGTCCCGGCCTTTCCGAACGGCACCGCCGCCGCGGTGATCCGCGTGACCGGCGGCAGGGCGAGCACGGAGGTCCAGTACTCCATCAAGAAGAAATGACGGCCGAGATCGCGATCACCGTCAACGGCGAGGCGATGCGCCTCCCTTCGGGCGCCTCGGTCGCCGACCTCCTCGAGCGCCTCAGGATCGCGACCCCGCGCGTCGCCGTCGAGCGCAACCGGGAGATCCTGCCGAAGGCCGAGTACCGCGGGACGGCGCTCGCCGACGGGGACTTCTTCGAGGTCGTCGAACTGGTCGGCGGAGGCTAAGGGTCGTCAAAAGGCGCCTGCTTGCTCGCGCGAGCACGGATCGGGTATTCTCCGCGCTCCCGAGTGGGCCGTTAGCTCAATTGGTAGAGCAAGAGACTCTTAATCTCTAGGTTGTAGGTTCGAGTCCTACACGGCTCACCACTCACTCCGCGCTCGAGAAGTTAGCCCTCGTCGACTGGAAGGGGCGAATTCAGAACTCGACGTGGAGCGCGCCCCGAAAACATTGACCGGTCCACGATCGCGGTTGTCGGCGGGGCTTAAGACGAATTGGTAGTCGGCGGACAGCCACAGATGCTTGAGCAGGAGGGCTTCGTAGAAGACCTCTGCGACCGTCTCCAGACCGTAAGAGAGATGGCCGTCCCCGATCATGAAGGCGGAGCTTCAGACCACCTTGACATTGAGCTTGTTAGTTCCTAATATCATAAAGTATGGAATCGCACAAGATGAGGGACCTCCCCGCAGTGGTCGATCTGAAGAAGCTCGCGGCGGCAAAGGCCAGCCTGCCGGCGCCGGAGGCCCTGCGCGACGCGACCGAGGTGTTCAAAGCGCTCGCCAACCCGATGCGGCTTTCCATCATGCACGCCCTCTCCCACGACGAGCTGAGCGTCGGCGACCTGTCCCGGGCGCTCGAGCTGTCGATCTCGGCGACGAGCCAGCAGCTCTCTGTACTACGCCGTTTGAAGCTCGTGGCCGGTCGGGACGAGGGCCGCTTCACGTTCTACCGCGTGATCGACGAACTCGTCGGCCATCTCGTTCATGACTGCTTGGCTCATGTCGGCCTCCACGAGGCGAGTCACGCAGGTGGACGCCCGAAGAGAGTCTCGAAGGCCCGTGCCAATCGCCGCCCTGGAGCGAAGAGATGAATAGAGTTCCCTGGCTCGTGTGGCTCGGTGCCTTGGCCAAGGTCACCTGGCACCGGTCCTCGAACGCAGACGCGTTGGAGACATTCGACGCACTCCGCTTCGTGAGCCGATTGTTGTTGGCATCAGTGAGCATCGACGGAAGAGTGGAATGACTCGCGCAACACATCGCGTCGTGGGTACGGACAGGCCGGGCCCCTCCCTGGGAATTCCCAGAGGTATTTTCGCGGCCCTTCGGCGCCGCTCCTCGCCCATCCGCGTTGCACCGATCCTTGTCGAGTCGGCGTCTCTGACCTCCGAAATCGTTTATCAGCGGCTGAGGACCCGGGCGACAGGTCTCACTGCGGACGAGGCCGAGACGCGGCTCAACGAGCACGGCCCGAATGTCGTGGCCGCCGACCACAGGAATAGCATCTGGCTCTTCCTGTGGCACGCGGTCGTCAACCCGCTCGTCCTGCTGCTGGGAGCCCTGGCCATCTTCTCCTTTGCCACAGGCGATGCCCGGGCGGGAATCGTCATGTCTCTGATGATTGTGCTGGGGGTCGGCATCCGTCTCGTCCAGGAGAAGAGGGCGGATACAACCGCGGCGAAGCTCAAGGCGATGATCTCAGTCACCGCGACAGTCCTGCGCGACGGGCAGCCTCAGGAGCTGCCTATCACGCAGCTCGTCCCGGGCGATGTGATCAAGCTGGCGGCGGGAGACATGATTCCCGCGGACGTGCGGATCGTCGGAGCCAAAGACCTCTTCGTGATTCAAGGCTCGTTGACGGGTGAATCGTTTCCAGTCGAGAAATTCGAGGTGGACGGGGGCCCGGCGGAGAGGTCGCCCATCGAACTGGCGAATGTGGCGTTTCTGGGCACGAGCGTCGAGAGCGGCACGGCGATAGCCATTGCCGTTGCCACCGGGCGCCAGACCTACCTCGGAAGCATGGCCGAGTCGCTCGCCGAGCGGCCGACGCAGACTGCGTTCGACAAGGGCGTGGCGCGCTTCACGTGGCTCATGCTGCGCTTCATCTTCGTCATGGTGCCGTTGGTGTTTGTCATCAACGGTCTCACCAAGGGCCGCTGGCACGAGGCTTTCTTCTTTGCCCTTGCGGTTGCCGTAGGGCTCACACCCGAAATGCTGCCGATGATCGTGACGGTCTGCTTATCCAAGGGCGCCATGGCGATGGCCCGCAAGAAGGTCATCGTCAAGAAGATCAACGCCATCCAGAACCTCGGCGCTATGGATGTGCTCTGCACCGACAAGACGGGGACGCTGACGATGGATCACGTGATCCTGGAGTTGCACTGTGACGTCGTCCTGAAGGAGGACGATGGCGTATTTGCGCTGGGCTACCTAAATAGTCACTTCCAGACGGGCCTCAAGAACGTGATGGATCGCGCCGTTCTCGCTCATCCAGAAATGCACGCCCACGCGCACATCTCCGACTACGTAAAGGTGGACGAGATTCCGTTCGACTTCCAGAGGCGGATCATGTCGGTGGTGGTCCGCACGGCGGAGGGCAAGGACCGAATCATCAGTAAGGGGGCGCCCGAAGCGATTTTTCCGCGTTGCCAGCACTTCGAGCTCGACGGGCAACTCCTTCCGATGGATCACATCCTGATCCAAGACCTCCGCCTGGAGTACGAGCGACTGAGCCGCGACGGGTTCCGGGTGTTGGCCATTGCCTCGAAAGACGTGGAGCCCAGAAGTGGAGAAGCCGCTTACGGGCGCGATGACGAGAACGATCTGATTCTCCATGGATATCTCGCCTTCCTGGACCCACCCAAGGACACGGCCACCGCGGCCATTCGCGCGCTTCGGCACCACGGCGTAGCCGTGAAGGTGGTGACCGGCGACAACGAGTTGGTCTCGAAGAAGATCTGTTCGGAGGTTGGCCTGCCCACCGAACACACGCTCCTGGGTGCTGAGATCGAGCAGATGACCGACGAGCAGCTCGCCGATGCGGCCACGCGTACGACACTCTTCGCCCGCGCTTCCCCCGCCCACAAGCAGCGCGTCATTCGCGCCCTTCAGTCACGGGGGCACACGGTCGGCTTCATGGGGGACGGGATCAACGACGCGCCCGCCTTGCGGGCGGCGGACGTGGGCGTCAGCGTCGACACAGCGGTTGACATCGCGAAGGAATCGGCGGACATGATCCTGCTCGAGAAGAACTTGCTCGTGCTCGAGGAGGGAGTCCTCGAGGGCCGAAAAGTTTTCGCCAACATCATCAAGTACATTGGCATGGGAGCGAGCAGCAGCTTCGGCAACATGTTCAGCGTGCTCGGGGCGAGCATCTTCGTGCCCTATCTCCCGATGACCCCGATTCAGATTCTCACCAACAATCTTCTGTACGACGTTTCCCAGACGGCGATTCCGACCGACGACGTGGACCCCGAGCAGATCGCGAAGCCGCGGCCCTGGGAGATCGGATCGATCTCGAGGTTCATCCTCTTCATCGGCCCATGCTCATCGATCTTCGATTACACGACGTTCCTGATGATGCTCTACGTGTTCAAGGCCTGGCCGATCGAGAAGGCTCCTCTCTTCCAAACGGGGTGGTTCGTGGAGAGCCTGCTGACTCAGACGCTCATCATCCACGTCATCCGAACCCGAAAGGTACCGTTCCTGCAGAGCCGAGCGTCATGGCCGCTGACTGCCACCACGGTGGCGATCATGTCAATCGGCGTTCTTATCCCGTTCACTCCGATCGGGCCGTATCTCGGCTTCACAACGCTGCCGTCCCTGTACTGGCTCCTCCTGGCGCTGACGCTCCTGGCGTACGTCCTCTTGACGCAGGCAGTGAAGACCTGGCTGATTCGGCGCGCGTGGGTCTAACGACGAAACGCCGCAGGCTCGCTCGGATGGAACCCGACGCGACCAAAGCGAGCGGACTGGACTCGGACACAGGACTCGGACACGTGGCTCCAACTCGTTGACCTGTTGTGAACTTCTAGTAGGTTCGAGTCCTACACGGCTCACCACTCAGGCGACGCCTTGCTAGAGACCCAACGGGGCGGCGACGATCCGCTGGCCTCTGATACGCTCGCATCAGTCGCCCGCCTCCAGGTTCGGGCAAGATCTCTCGGTTCCATAAAGCGAAAGGAGAAGTGGTCATGAGGTCGATCAGTCTTGGTGTGTCTGTGGGTCGTATGCTCTCCTTGGCGCTCGCGCTCTGCGGTTTGTGGGCAGCATCGGCCGCGGCCGCTGACGGCGTCAATGGCAAGGTGCTCGTTGCAGGCGCGCCTCTCGCAAATGCGACCGTGACGCTGTGGGCCGCGAGTTCCGGAGCGCCTCGACAACTCGCACAGGGTCGAACCGGCGCCGATGGCGCCTTCGCACTGACCGCGGCCGGCGCCTCGGGCAACGATGCCGTTGCCTATATCGTTGCGATGGGCGGCGAGGCTACTGCGCGCAAGGGGGGCGGGAGCAACACGGCCGTCGTGCTCATGACGCTTCTGCAAGCGCCGCTGCCGAAGACCGTAACGGTCAACGAGCTCACGACGGTGGCCTCGGCATTCACCGCCGCCCGATTCATCAAGGGAGAGGCGATCTCCGGCAACCCGCTCGGACTGCGGATCGCCGCCGGCAACGTTCCGAACTTCGTGGACCTCGCGACGGGCGGGTGGGGCAAGGTGCTGCTCGACCCGCTCAACAGCTCCATGACAACGACGCTCGCGACCCTGGACACTCTCGGCTCGCTCATCAGCGCCTATGCCACCGTGGCCAATGACGACTGGCGCGCGCGCTTCTTCAAGGCCGCCACTCCGACCGGCGGAGCAACGCCCAAGAACACGCTCGAGGCGATGGCTGGCATCGCCCGCGAACCGTGGGCGGACCCGAAAGATCTTTACGCGCTCTTCGACCAGGCGTATCCGCTGCCGGCACCCGATGGGCGGCGCAGTTCACCCTTCGCGCCGTATCTGGTTTACGCTCCAGACGATTTCGCCCTCTCGCTGGCTTTCTCGGGCGGCGGCGATTACGCCAACGGGCGGTTCATGTTCGATGGGGAGGGCAACCTCTGGTGCGGCATGAACTGGCTGCCCGGCTCGCAGTCCGGCGTCAACAAGAGCACCGGGGGTGGCGTGGGTAAGTTCAGCCCGAACGGTGCCGCGCTCTCGCCGCCCATCACGGGGTTCACCGGGATGGGCATCGACGGTGTGGGCTGGGGCACGGCGGTGACGAAGGACCGCGTCTGGATCACCAGCTTCAACGGCAAGATCCTCGTGATGGATTTTGACGGCAAGCCGGTCGCCAAGGAAACCGACCTCCCGTTCAAGGAAAAATTCCTCGGCTTGATGGGGGTCGGGGTCGCCACGAACGGGGATGTCTGGATCGCCGATGGGTCGGACAACCAGTTGCTGTTCTTCCCGGGCGGACGGATCAAGGACGGCCGCATCGTCAAGGTCGCGGGGCTGAAGTCGCCCTTCGACATCGTGATCGACTCCCAGAATCGTGTCTGGGTCGCCAACTCCTCGTCGGACACAGTCGTCCGGTTCCCGGCCAGCGATCCCACGAAGGTAGAAAGCTTTCGCGCCGGAATCGGCGTTCGCGCGCTTGCCCTGGACTCGAAGGAGAACGTCTGGGTCGCGAGCAACATGGACCTGAAGACCCCGCAGCCAAAGCTTCCCGACGGCATTTCCATCATGGAGCAGTTCAAGCTCATCACGGCCGCCATGTTCAAGTACGTCACTGGACCGCCGGCTCGGCCCACCGGTGCGGTCAACATGATCCGCCCAGATGGTACTCAGCCCGCGCCGATGGGCTACACCGGCGAGGCGATCAACATCCCATGGGGCTTGAACGTCGACGGCAACGATGACGTCTGGGTCGGCAACATGTGGGCTCGCTCCGTGACGCTGATGGCGGGGGATAACACCAAGGGTCACCCCGCCGGCACGAAGACTGGTGATGTGATCCACATGTTTCAGAGCGGCAGCATTCAGATGGTCACCGACGCTTCGATCGACGCGGCCGGGAACGTCTGGGCTGCGAACAACTGGAACAGCCTCGAAGCGGCCGCCGGTGAGAATCCGTCTCGTCCGACGTCGACTTGGGGAGGAGGGTCGGGCTTCACCGTCATCTACGGCGTGGCGTCTCCGGTACAGCCGCCGCGC
>Ga0326726_10002266_pt1 | contig 17714 bp, 10 predicted proteins | sample MHFenrmetagenome_2_FD_207603 | JGI IMG/M metagenome (GOLD analysis project Ga0326726, IMG submission 207603) | Lab enriched peat soil microbial communities from Michigan Hollow, Ithaca, NY, United States - MHF15MN | ecosystem: Environmental > Terrestrial > Soil > Wetlands > Peat | place: USA... | reverse complement strand
TTCACATGGTTTGCAACTGTTGGGTTTATCCTTTTCTTTGCCCATCCCATCCAACAGAAAAATGTATTGCTTCTTCCTTAATTATCTATTTCGGGATGAAGCCTCCTTTGTACAAAAATATATATATAGCGCAATGAAATATATAGCTTTACAAGAATATCAAAAAATAGGGGATATTATTATGAAAAGTCTTAATCATAGTAGGGATACTATAGAGAAGGCTTTTGTTGTCATTTTACTATCTTGTTTATTGCTTGTACCAACATTTAGTCTAGCAGAGACACCGAATATTTCAAGCACTACGCCTCATAAACCTGCATATATCCAAAGCAAAAACGACCTTGTTGATGTCCAAGTCGCCCAACGATTCTCATCATCACATCCCTTAGCTCCTACAACAATGAATCTTGATATCACCGAGTTATTACAGCAGGTGGACGAAACACTCATCCTTGGATATTTAGAGAATCTGACGAGTTTCGGGCCACGTCTCACAGGCACAGAAGCTTGCAATCAAGCAGCCCATTACATTTATGAGACGTTCCAAGACATGGGTTTAGCGGTCCGGTACCATAACTATACCGATAATACCGTATCAGGCAGTAATGTCGAAGCCACGTTATATGGATCAAATTCCACAAATATCTTCATCATCTGTGGCCATTACGATTGCGTTGCTGCGGGTCCCGGGGCGGATGATGACGGCTCCGGTGTTGCAGCAGTCCTTGCTGCGGCAGAAATCATGAAGAACTACGAGTTTTATCATACAATCCGCTTTGTTGCTTTTTCAGGAGAGGAACAAGGATTAGTCGGGAGTCATCATTACGCGGAAGATGCCTATAATGCCAATGACACCATCATCGCGGTCCTCAACGCAGACATGATCGGGTTTGCACCATTACCCTTCGATGGTACCAAAGGAAAAATCTATGAAAATAGTGCCTCGGAATGGATTGTGACCTTCACCCAGGATGTCAGCCAAGTCTATGCTCAGTATATCGGCATTGAATTATCTCCTCAGGGTGAGACTTGGGGAAGCGATCATTATTATTTCTGGCAATTTGGGTATGATGCAGTGTTCTATCATGAGTATAATTTTAATGATTATTATCATTCAGCGAACGATACGATTGCACACATGAATCTTAGTTATTCATCTCGGTTCACCCGGCTTATTTTAGCGACCCTTGCTGAGATGGCGCTGCAGCCACGGCCGGTTCTTGAAATCTCCGGTATCACTGGTGGTCTTGGTATCACCGCTCAGGTCACGAACGTTGGTGAGGTCAACGCAAGCAGTGTGAATATCACGATTTCAGTCACCGGGGGATTATTAGGACTTCTTGATGTCTCATCGACCAATGGAATCGGTATGCTTCCGCCATTGGATTCTTTGCAGTCAAATGTAAAACTGTTTCGAATCGGGAATATTAAGATTGGAGTGACCGCTGGAGCATCCAATGCAGATCAGGTGACAAAACACGCGACTGGTTTCCTAATTGGTCCCTTTGTGCTTAAATTGGTAATCACTCCATAATTTTTTTCCTTTTTTTTCCAAGAGACGCATAGTGCGTTAAGGAAGAAAGAGCGAGAAATTTAATACCTACTTATTTTATACCCGTATCACCTTTTCAGAGAAAAGGAGACGTTTCCATGACGATTGTGATTACCGGATCTGGATTAAATATTGAAAAACTCGTAAAGGTCGCACGACATAACGAGGAGATACAGCTTCATCCTGATGCACTCAGTCGGATTAAATCTTGTCGCATGATGCTTGAGAATAAAATCAAAGCACATGAGATCATGTACGGGGTGAATACGGGCATCGGTGAATTCTCCGAGGTTGTTTTGAATGATGTTCAGATGAAAGAATTCCAGAAATATCTCATCTATAATCATGCAGCGGGAATCGGAGAACCAGCTCCCATTGAGTTTGTCCGTGGTGCGATGGTCGCCCGGGTGAATGTGCATGCACATGGGAATTCCGGGTGTCGCCCTGAGATCACACAGACGCTCGTGGAGATGGTAAATAAAGGGGTCACTCCGTTTGTCTGTCAGAAAGGATCGGTCGGAGCATGTGGTGATCTGGCTCCTATGGCGCAGATTGCTCTCCTCATGATGGGTGAAGGACACGCGTATTATCAAGGGGAACTGCTAGCTGGACGAGATGCATTGAAGAAAGCAGGGATTCCTATCCCCGGGTTACAAGCACGGGATGGTCTTGCGATCATTAATGGGTCTAATCTCCTGACCGCCATGAGCGGTATTTTCTTGTTTGATGCGAATAATTGGTTGAAGCAAGCTGAAATAGCGGCAGCGATGTCTCTCGAGGCTTTGAAGGCCAACATGAAGCCGTATGATTTGAGAATCCATCAAGCTCGTGGGTTCCCTGGTTCGGTCCGAAGCGCAAAGGCGATTCTGAAGCTCGTCAAAGGCGGTGATCTGATCGAAGGAAAAATGAAATGTAAGATTCAGGACGCGTATTCGATGCGGTCGACCCCTCAGGTGATCGGGACTGCTCATGATGCGCTTGCGTATGCACGATCTCAGGTTGAAATCGAACTGAACGGTGTCGGGGATAACCCGATTTTCTTCCCTGATGAGAACCTGCAGCTTTCCGGTGCGAACTTCCAAGGCACTCCGGTTTCATTACCCATGGATATGGCTGGTGCTGCGATCACGATGGTTTCCGTGATGTCTGAACGACGGATGAATCGATTGAACAACCCTGCGTTGAATGTCGGGCTGCCCGCGTTTTTGACGAAGGGTGCTGGGATGTTCTCTGGTCTTATGCTGAGTCAGTACACAGCTGATACGCTCATCGTGGAGCAACGGATTCTTTCGGCTCCTGCATCGGTTCAGTCGATTCCTGCTGCCGCTGATCAAGAGGATTTCGTGTCAATGGGGATGAACACCGCTCTTAAGAACTTCCAGATTCTTGATAACGCGTACGGGATCCTTGGGATTGAGCTGATGGCCGCAGCGCAGGCGTTGGACTTCCGAGATTACACCTGTGGCAAAGGGGTCACCAAGGCAAAAGAGGTCATCCGAAAATACGTCAAGTTCTTAGATGAAGATCGACCGCTGTACCCGGATCATACTAAGATGAAGGAACTGGTGAAATCCTGTGAAGTATTACAGGAGGTCGAAGCGGTCGTGGGTAGTTTAGAGTAAACGAACAGACTTTTTCTTCTAATCTTATGTATGTTTATTTCTTTATCATAGGGATATAAATATCAGATTTTTTTACTTGGTTTATTGCTTCTGTGTACCCTGCATCCGCGTGTCGTGCGACACCCATCCCGGGGTCTGTGGTAAAGACTCGTTTGATTCGTTCATCGGTTTCTTTGGTTCCATCGCAGACAACAACCATCCCCGCGTGGGTGGAAAGACCGATGCCGACACCGCCACCATTATGGATCTGAACGCTGTCTGCCCCTGCTGCGCAGTTGAGAAGAGCGTTTAACAATGGCCAGTCAGCGATCGCGTCGCTTCCATCTCGCATGGCTTCTGTTTCTCTATACGGGGAGGCGACACTACCACTGTCGAGGTGATCACGAGTGATCGCTATCGGGCCGATTTCGTTTTCTCGAACCATTTTGTTGATCACGAGAGCAAATTCTGCTCGCTCTCCGTACCCGAGCCAGCAGACACGTGCCGGGAGACCTTCCCAGGGGAGGTGCTCCTCAGCGAGTTTTATCCAGTTTGTTAAAACGGCATCGTTTGGGAATAATTGTAAGGCTGCTTTATCGGTTTTTAGGATATCATCAGGGTTTCCGGTGAGTGCGAGCCAGCGGAATGGTCCGCGACCGATGCAGAACATCGGTCTGATGTATGCAGGGACAAACCCTGGGTAGTCAAACGCGTTCTTCAGACCCGCTTTTAACGCTTGGCCTCTGAGGTTATTTCCATAATCGAATACGACCACGCCTTTTTTCTGAAAATCGAGTAGTGATTTACAATGCTGTTTGATACTCTGCATGGATTGTTTGATATATTCTGTTGGATTCTTTTTTCGTAAGATGAACGCCTCATTCAACGTGTCTCCGTAGTATTTCGCAGGAACATAGCCGTGTAGTTCATCGTGTGCGGAGGTTTGATCGGTGACGACATCAGGTCTGAATCCTTCCTCTACCAGTTTGGGCATTATCGTTGCACAATTACCAAGCAGGCCAACGGAGAGTGGTGTTTTTTGGTTTTTTGCTTGTGTGACAAGCTCGAGTGCTTCATCGATATCCTTTATTTTTTTATCGCAGAACCCGGCTTTGATACGCCGATCGATGCGTTTCTCGTCGCATTCGACCGCAAGACAAATCCCATGGTTCATAGTGACCGCGAGTGGTTGTGCGCCTCCCATGCCGCCTAGACCACCGGTGAGGACGATTTTTCCACGTAGTGTACTTTTGAAATGTTTTTGTGCACAAGCTGCAAACGTCTCGTAGGTCCCCTGGATGATCCCTTGTGTTCCGATGTAGCACCAGGATCCTGCGGTCATCTGGCCATACATGGTCAATCCAAGTTTTTCAAGTTCTCTGAACTGCTCCCAGGTGCTCCAGTGGGGGACAAGATTTGAGTTTGCGATTAGGACTCGTGGTGCCGTGGTCCATGTCCGAAAGATTGCCACGGGTTTTCCTGATTGGACAAGTAAGGTTTCGTCATGTCCGAGGTTTTTGAGTGCCTCGACTATCGCATCATAACATTTCCAGTTCCGTGCTGCTTTGCCTGTGCCGCCATAGATAATTAGGTCCTCTGGTTTTTCTGCGTTCTCAAGGTTGTTTTCCAGCATCCGTAAGATCGCTTCTTGCTTCCATCCTTTACATCGGAGAGTGTTTCCTCGATGAACCTTCACGTGTCGTACCATTGTCTCGAGTTCGCACAAAGAATACGATATACAAAAACTTTGTTACTGGTAGAATAAAAGGGAAGGACGGCTGGCCTCACTAGGAGGGGATGGGATGCACTCTAACAAAATAACAACTACCAGCCCAATTCCTTCCATGTAATAAATAAGAATAACCCCTATATATGCTTTTCGATTATACAAAAGAAATACTGACGACGTTGCTGCCTCTCAGGATAATTCTCCCGAGTCGACGCTTCGTTTCGTCCTTGGTTTCTTCGACTTCATCGAGCACTAGGTTCATGTATTCATCATATCCTAACAGTTTGCCTTCGATGTGTCTTCCATCCTTTAAGAGAAGGAGTAATTTTTGGTTCACTGCTTTTTCAAGGACATCTAATGGTAAGGACATGGCAGAAGGTAAGGAGAACACCCTTTTTAAAACTATTCCTTACACCCAGGAGAATGATAAGATTTTTACTGGGGTAGACCACCGATTTGAAGGCTAGGGTCTCCAAACAATGCCCAGGACTGGATCACCTTCGCATCGATCCATGAGTCGCTTAAACCCGGAGTATTCCACGCTACCGGGTAGGTGTGTGCGTACCAGGTGATGGCAGCAGCCCATGTGTCGCCAAGGACCGTGACATGGTCCTGGCCGTACGCGTGGAAAAACGCGCATTCAAGTTCATTGATGCCGCCGTGAAAAGAGGTTTTGTCTTCCTTTGTGTAACCAAGTCCAGTACAGCCAATACATCCAATCGCTCCACCAGATGGTTCTCGTAGGATCCGTTCACTCCAGCATTCTGGAACATATTCTTGTTTCCATCGTGTCGAAGCATTGAACAGACGTCTGAGGCAGACGTCGAACTGGCTGTTATGACAACCACTGACCACACAAACCGGGAGCTTGTCTTTGTTTCGGAAACGCCACATGTCGTTGCTATTCGGACCTTGAATGAACTCAGACCCGTTTGGGGCGTTGTTCCCCCATTGTTTTGGGCTGCCATGGCCAACCAGATACACGAACCCCCACCCTTTCCGGAATTCTTGTATCACGTCTTTTTTATCTGAAAAAGTCTGATCTGAGGTATACAATCGAGTCGCGGTAAACCCGCTCATGTTTTCTATCGCGCGATCCCCGTAATATTCACCTTCATACCCTGTCCAATTCGGATTACTAGTTTCCGGGTAGGTGTCCCCAGCGGCGACCAGCATTTTTGAAAACCATGGTTGGTTAAACACCGACGTCTCGTAGGTGATGATCTTCTGAACCATGATCCGGGCTTCTCGCTGGCTACGACAGGGGAGGCGACCAACCGCGACATCGGGGACGAGATCGATATTTACATCCTGGGCTGTTTCTCCGATGTACCATTCTCCGTATATCCCATCGTTATCGCTATCCCAACTCGAAAAATTTCCGTTCGCATCGTAAATATCAGCGAAGTACAGATCGCTGAGATACTCAACATCCCAATCATCGACCATGCTGACGTATCGAACAGGGCAATACCATGTTGGGAAGAACTGGCTGCTTCTGCCTCCCACGAGAAGGACATAGCGAATCCCCCATTCTTCCATCGCTGTTTTAATAAAATATTTTATTTTCTCAGCATTGTCACGACCATACCAGTACATCTGATGATAGACCTCGGGGAGGGTCACAAGTTTTGTACTCAGACCATGCGAGTTTTTATACTTCACAAGTGGCTGTAATTCGTTTTTGAATATCGTCGGAGTAAGAATGAGAAGCGTATACACATTGAGGGTTGCTTGATGCGGTTCTTTTAAAAAATGATTTGTATCACTGGTGGTTGTTGTTGCTGAAACAAGAGGTCCAATGATTGACCAGAAGAAAAGGAACAGGATGCCAAGAGTCGTTAATGTCTTAATTCGAGGTGTGTTCATTTCTATCCTCTTTTTATAAATATATGCAAGGCTTAATAAATCTTTACCTCAGCCAGCTTGAGAAGTTATGGTTCTTGTCATAGAGATTTGATTAGTACAACTCTGGGATGAAACACGGCTCATTCCAGCCTGTGTTATTATCAGCGTTGTAGGCATATCGAATAGGAATAGTTTAGAAAGCTCCTATAAGCATGACGAAGGTGATTTTCCATTCTAATTGTCGCTGATTCCACTGTCTTGATTCGAATGTTGTGTCATAAATCGCGGGACTAAGAAGAAACCCAACGATGACGACTAAGAAAACAAGCGATTTTTTTCTAAGCACTTTATTCAACCTCTTTATAGAGAGTTCCCTATCAATAAATATACACGACACTTAATAAATGTTTATTCCTTTTTATAACCGTACAAAATCGATATGAATAAATGTATTTATAGAAGGTGAGATATGCGGTGCCTCTGATGAAATCAACCTGCACCTATCCCTGCTATCGTAAGAAAACAGAACTAATATCCAAGCGAGAGAAAAAAAGAGAGAAGCTTAAACTTGTTTTTTTCGATATGGATGGGGTGTTACTTGATACGGTCAGCTCTTGGAAGAATATCCATGAATACTTTGGGACGACCAATCAACGTTCTATTATCCCGTATCTTAGAGGGGATATCGATTATCTTGAGTTTATCCGACGGGATGTCTCGCTTTGGAAAACAAATGGAGAAGCAGTCAAGAAAGCGACCATTGAAAAAATATTGTATTCCATCCCTTTCATCAAAGGTGTACAGGATTGTATCTCCTTTCTGAAGGAGAATAAAGTACAGACTGCGATTGTCAGCGCAGGTCTTGATATTTTAGCAGAAAAAGTCGCAGCAGATATAGGGATAGATTATGCGTTTGCCAATGAAGTCAAGGTTGGTTCTGATGGACGCTTGACTGGTGAAGGCGTCCTTCATGTTGAACTGATGCATAAAGATAGAAACGTCAAAGAGTTGGTTAAAAAACTCCGTCTTTCCCTGAACGCGTGTGCTGCGGTGGGGAATTCCTGTTTTGATATCCCGATGCTTGAGGTATGTGGCTTGGGTATTGCTTTTAATCCTGAAGATACCTGTGTCGCGCAATGTGCTGATGTCATCGTGGGAGAGAAGGATCTAAGTAAATTGATCCCGACGTTTCAAATATATCTATAATGTACTATTCAGCGATAAAGCTCTGGGTCCATAGGGGTCTGCTTGGTTGCTGTCCTTCTTCTAACAATTGTTTCCATGCTTCATCTGTGAGACGGTCAGACATTGGTTGTTTGAATTCATAATAACTGAACACCGGACCTGCTCCTATTATTACTTTCCCGTTGGGAGTTTTGTAAGCAACGATGATGAGATTGACGTAACCGACAGCTTCTTCAAGCACCAATCCTGTGTTTGCATCCGTGTGGACATCAGCGATGATGGTGGTTTCTTTTCCCTGAACATTCACCCCGGTGACGATGCTATCGAGTCGCTTCCCAAAGTTACGAATATACTCGTAATCACTCTCGTTGAGTTCTTTTCCTTCCAGTTCGAACGTTGAGATAGTAAGCAATCGTCTAAGGAGCGTTTCAAGGTTGTTCAGACGATTTATCTCAGTTTCATTTAACACCTGAAGATCCGAGAGGCCTATTCGTGTCATTGTTGTCAACGCAAGGAGCCGTTGATAAAACTCAGGGACCGGTTCCACATACCCAACAACAGGTGTCTCCTGCGGGGGCATAGCGGATGTTACTGATGTATATGATTGTTTTGCATAGAGGATCGTATCATGTCGTAATTCGGTCCATGAGGCAAGCACGGTCTGGAGTTCTTTGTCATTCCATACATTCGTCTGCATAAAGGAGGGATATCGCGTATCGAAGTTCCCCAGGAGAGGTTTGAGCGTGTAGAGCCAGCCCCAGTACAAATTCCGGTTCCATTCTGTCGCATTTAATGAAGCAAACTGTCCAGAGAGATTTTCTGTCTGGCGGTCGTAGAATTCATAGGCAGTGTCACCTTCGGCATCCAGAAGCTCGCGTGCTCGTGTCGAACCAAGGATGGTCATGATATCAAGACCCCGTGGCATGACCCGTTCCCCTGACCAATACGTAAACGGTGCTCCATCACCGGTGTACGGTCCCGTAGTCGGGGTAACTAAATTCTGAAACATATAGGAATCTGGGATGAAACGCTGTCCGATCAATCGCATCCCCTTTGTTTTTTCAAGGATCTCATTGAGTTGTTCCTTGGAAAACGGTGGTAGGATAACTACATTGCCTGTGCCACCATAGATTTGTGGACTGCGAAGTTGCGCTAATGTTCCACGCAGGGTAAGCATTTTTGTCTCGTTGGTAAATTCAGTGGCATTGAACGTGGTTCCGAACACGGTATTGATGCTGGTGAGATACTCAAATGGGATGAGATCATCCGCTGTCCCAACAAAGAACGTGGTAACCGCATAGATTCTCCCCCAGAGCTCCGCTAAAGGTCTCTCGTGGTCTGTAAGAGAGAATAACGCAGTTGAAAGAAGGCATGCTTGGATGGTTGCGATGTTCGCATCGATTTCACTGATGATGTCACTACCACGCAATAAAAAAGTGATTCGTCCGTACCACATCATTGCTTTGAAGTATCGTTTGAGCTTCTCTGATTGGGTATAATGACCACGTGGGTTATATTGAGAGTAATCCTCTGTGTAATGAAACAGGGAGCTGTCCTGGAACCCTTCATGTGCCTCGATATTAGACAGTTCTGAGGTTACATTTTCGGTAACATACTTCGGAATTGAGAATGAAATGTTTTTAATGATCTCGGAGTTGTTGTATCCCTCTGTTGGTGCCTGTAACAGAGATAATGCGACACCAAAAAAACCAACGTTTCGTCTCGCTGCTTCCTTTAACTGCGGATCTGTGAATGTCTCATACTCCTCAATCGATTTATCAAACAATGCTTTGCTCAGGTCAAGGATGCTATCGAAGAACTCCCGTTCTTCAACTCCTTTCAACGTCTGATCAAACATGATATGGTAGAGATGCAAGAGCGTATCAGAGGTGACGAACACAGGGACCTCATGGTCTTTAAGGTACTTGTATGGTTCTGTGATATCGTTCTCAACACCGAAGTCTTTGACGACAAACCCATTGGTTCTCAGCAGTTCTTTCTGTACGTCCGAAAAAATAAAGAGGTCATCGATACCGTTAAAATTCTGGACCGTTGAGAGGTCTAAAGGGAGGCTGTATTGTGGTGCTTTGGCGTCTATTGTTATCTCCTCAGAGGAATAGTACGACGCCATCTTATATTTTGGATTCTCCGATGCGAGGATATCGACTGAAGGGATGATGATGAGATTACTCCCAGGTCCTGGTTGTTGTATACATCCACTGAAACTCGAAATGAAAAAGAGACTTACAATACTTATTCCAATGCATTTCTTTTTATTATCCAATTCGCAACACCTCGTTTCCTCAATATCAGTAATTGTATATATATTTGTGGAAGATGTATGGGAAAAACCAAATGACGATAACTTTTTAATCTGTCTTCTTCTATGTCGCACCGTAGATTCCTATGGTTCTTGATAATCTTGGAGATTCACTCAAACGTACGATTAAAAAAATCGCAAATGCGGTCCATGTTGACGCCTCGCTTGTCAAAGAGGTTGTTCGTGACATCCAACGCGCATTACTGCAATCAGATGTGAATGTGAAGCTTGTTCTGGAGCTTTCTAAAAAAATAGAGCAACGTGCCCTAGAGGAAAAACCACCTGCCGGGATGACAAACCGCGAGCATGTCATCCACATCGTGTACGATGAACTCGTTCATATTGTCGGAGCGTCCCGAGAACTAGCAATCCGCAAACAGGTCATCATGATGGTCGGGTTGTACGGGCAGGGGAAAACCACGAGTTGCGGGAAACTCGCTATATATTTCAAGAGAAAAGGGCTACGACCCGCACTGATCGCCGGGGATGTCCATCGACCAGCTGCCTATGAGCAGTTAAAACAGATCTCTGAACAGGTCGAGGTTCCATTTTATGGAGATAAATCTGAGAAAAATGCGGTACGGGTCATCAAAGAGGGTCTTGATAAATTCAAGCGGGCCGCTGATGTCATCATCGTTGATACCTCCGGTCGACATAAATTAGAGGATGATTTGATCTCTGAGATGAAGGATATCTTTAAAACGATCAAACCAGATGAGAAGCTCCTGGTCATGGATGCAGCAATGGGTCAACAGGCAGGCCCACAAGCGAAAGCATTCAATGATGCGATCGGTATCACAGGTATTGTTCTGACGAAGCTCGATGGGACTGCAAAAGGTGGTGGTGCGCTCAGCGCAGCCGCGGAAGTCGGAGCCCCTATCGTGTTTGTCGGTACTGGTGAACATTCCATTGATTTTGAGAAATTTGATCCCTCCGGTTTCATCTCAAGGCTTCTTGGGATGGGTGACATAAAGTCGCTGCTAGAACGAGCCGAAGAAAGCATGAATGGCAAGGATGCGGAGAAAACCGCACGAAAACTGATGTCTGGGAAGTTCAATCTCAATGACATGTACGAGCAGATGAATATGATTTCCGGGATGGGTCCCTTATCGAAGATCGCAGAAATGCTCCCTGGTGGGATGTCCGGGAAGTTAAAAAACGTTAATATGGATGAAACCCAGGATAAACTGAAGAGGTTCCGGATTATTCTGGATTCAATGACGAATGCGGAGCGGGAAAACCCTGATTGTATCCAGGCGTCTCGGATCAGACGGATAGCGAAGGGTGCCGGTGTGGAGAATAAGGATGTCAAAGAGGTACTGAAATATTATAATATGACGAAGCGGATGATGAAAGGGTTCTCCAGTGATCGGAAGATGCGGAGAAACCTGATGCGACAACTTGATTTTGGGAAATGAGCATCCTGAGCCTATGTTGTTTACGAATTATGATGAACTTATTCTGAATGGGAGTACGCCGATTCTGCAGCAGAAACGACGGGACATCCTTGAGATGCTGACTGCTGCGGTCGATGCTGTGCAACCGAATCGTGTTGTCAAGGATGTGTTCAAAGGCTCTCAGATGGTTTTTCCATCGGAGACCATTGATCTTGGTTCTTTTGATCATCTCTATTTGGTAGGTTTTGGAAAAGCGAGTACAGGGATGGCGCAAGCGGTCTGTGATACGGTAAAAGTAACAAAAGGTGTGATTGTCACCAATGATCCCCGCGCACGGGTCACCCATGATTCCATTGAGGTACTGGTTGGGGGTCATCCTCTCCCCAATGAGGGAAGCCTCCGTGGTGCTGAAAAAATCCTTGCCCTCTTACAAGACTATGATGAGAATGATGCCGTGATTGTTCTTATCTCTGGTGGCGGCTCATCTTTGTTCTGTAAACCTCGTGTTGCTCTCCCCGATCTTCAGAACACCATCGATCTCCTGTTGCGCTCAGGGGCGACGATTGATGAAATCAATATTGTCCGGAAGCATCTTTCGCTGGTGAAAGGAGGCCAGCTTGCATTGCAAACAAAAGCAGTGATTTTCTCTCTGATTATTTCTGATGTTATCCATGATCCATTCACTTCGATCGCATCAGGACCTACTGCACCTGATCCGACCACGTATGTGAACGCGGAGGAAATCCTTCAGCGTTATCACTTATGGGAGAAAATTTCAGTAGCAGTACGCACGGTCATCGAGAAAGGCAAAAAAGGACAATTTCCTGAGACACTCAAATCAGATGATCCTGCATTTGAAAAAGTCTTTAATTTTATTATCGCGAATAATGAGCAAGCCTGCCAGGCTGCGGTAAAAAAAGCTGGAGAACTCGGGTATCATGCTAACCTCATTACGACATCTATGACCGGTGAGGCGAAGACCCTTGGCCGATATGTGGTCGATAGGGTCAACAACAGTCTTACGAAAGAGCATGCTGCGTTTATCACTGGTGGTGAATCCACTGTGACTGTTCATGGGAAAGGCGTAGGAGGGCGGAACCATGAACTTGTCCTTGGTTGTGTGGAAGACATTGATGGAAGTGGCATGGTTCTTGCTTCCTTTGCTACCGATGGGATCGACGGGAACAGTGATGCAGCGGGGGCAATAGCTGATGGATGTTCATTGGTTCGTGCGAAGAAAAAACATTTGGTTCCGTCTCGTTTTTTACAGAACAATGATTCGTATGCTTTTTTTCAGGCCTTAGGTGATTCAATGCGTACTGGTTTGACCGGGACGAACGTCATGGATATCCAAATAATTCTTCAGTGATGGATGGTCTTTTTTCAACCACTATATAATAAACCTTTTAAGGAGGAAGGAGATAACAAATTGGGATGAACTCAATCAAAAAACTGTTCCAAAGCTAATATATAAACATTTCGTATAATAATACTGTCTGTGGTAATGGAAATACTATTTACTCCTTAAAATGTAAGCGAGCAAAAGTAATATAAACAGTTAAAAATCTATATATGGAGATATAATATGCACAAAATGCGTTCGATACATACGCTAATTACACTAGGGATTAGTACTTTTTTACTGATAGGACTGATGGTTCAATATACAGAAGCAGGTTTTCACACCTACCCTTCCGATGGAATATGGGAGGATACCTTTGAGAATAGCAGCAGCGTGAAACTCACGAACTGCGTCGTCAAAGGTGGCGAAATCATTCTTGATCAGGAGGAGAGTCAAATCTCATATAATTTTGCACAGACTGACCATGAAGCCTACGCGTATCAATCCTTTTTCTTTTTTCCCAATTGGAAATTCTTATCCCCCTCAAGCCATTTCTCTAGCGAAACACAATTTGGCAGTAACGATATCTATAGGATAAAAAATCATGACAAAGAGTACGCAGAACGATCGAGCAAAGGATTTCTCTTTAGCTATGTCATCCATCATTTTCGATTTAAAGTAGATATCGACCCAGAAACCACCAATCACCTTCATGTTGTTTGGTATGGAAAATCAGATGCTGCAGCCAGTGTTAATTTTTATTATTATAATTCCAGTAAATTGTTGCGTATAGCAGGTGGCTGGGATTCATTAGGTAGCAACAGCTCTGATGGAAAAGATTTTTCTGTGAATTATACGATTTATAGTGGTGCTCTGAAGTACGCAATCGATGGGAACAATTATATCGATATCTGTGTGGTCGCGCATATTCCGTTTTTCCGCCAAATATGCACCTTGTCAACCGATTATATCAGCCTTCTTGTAAAAACCGAAAAAGGATATACATTAGATGATGCAGTCGCTGAGACAAAAACCGACATTGTTCCAAGCAATATCTCAAAAGGCGCTTTTTCTTGGGATCTTTTATCCTGGGATGATTATCAACTATCAGGAACAGAGGCTCGCTATCACGTGTTATACATGAATGCGACCGGTAAATTTATAGAAGTCGAGGAACCCGTGTTACCTGGAAACCACAAAGGATTTCGTACTTCCCCTGTCTATCTGAACAACCTCTCTAACTATGATAATTATGCTAACTATAAAACATTAAAGATTCGCGTGAATCTCTCGACGAATTCTCCTTTGGCTTCCCCGCGGATTTTCAATTGGGCGTTGACGTGGCAGAATAAAACCCGCTGGCAGGATTCTTTTGAAACATATTACCGGATCGATTCGCGTTTAAAAGTAAACAAAGTCGACGGAGCGATTATTATTTCTTCGACACAAGATGAATGGCCGATGTTTGGTTTTGATGCTGCAAACACTCGAGCATCCGCTGGGAAAGGGGCAACAACCAATAACCTTTATTGGTTCAGTGGAGAGTACGTCGGTGGGGAATTCCGAAACCCTGTCATCGGGAATGGAAACGTCTATATATTCTCTAATAAACACACCATGCATCAATATCCCTTGGTCCTTCCAAGCGGAGCCAATGAAGGTGAGCCTCTGGTGAATACATCCTCTGTCACGTTTGGGTATGATGTCGTGAACTCTCCTGCCGTGACTGATGATTTGATCATTGTCGCAACAGGCCAAAAAGCACCTACCGGCCAGAACAATTATATTTATGGATTGGAGCCTGACAATCTCACTGTGAAATGGTCTTATTTATATGACAAGAAAATCTGTTATGATGCGTCTCCTGTTATTGATGGTTCCTGGATGTACATTACCACATGGGGTGGTGATAACGGGAGCTATTGGGTAGAGTCAAATCGATATACCAATAACAAGCTTCTCGCATTCAATTTTGATAGTACCTCTATCGAAAAGAGATGGGAGTATTCTTTACCGTCCGACAGTCATGCTTCTCCTGCGGTGACCACCGATAAAATCATTGTGACCTGCACTTCAACAGACAACAATAGCGTAATTGCTCTGAATCGTTATGATGGAACAAAACTCTGGGGTAGCACTGTCGGGGCGGTCGGCCATGCATCACCCGTAGTCTCTGAAAATACCGTCTTTGTCACCTGTACACAAGTCGTTGATAAAAAATCAGTGACAAAGATTGTAGCAATGAATCTTGACGATGGGACTATCTTATGGAATGCATCTCTCGGGAATTTATTAGCGTATAAAGGTAATGTCGCGGATTGCACCCCTGCGGTGTATGACGGGGTCTTATATGCTGCTTCTGCTGATGGGACGGTCTATGCCCTTGATACGGTCAATGGGACAACACTCTGGTCGAAAGGGGTTTATTCAATACCCTACCCCTATGAGATTGTAATGACGTCATCACCAGCATATGCAGAAAACAAAGTGTACATCGGTACTCCAGCGGGTATGATTTACGCATTGGACGCCTCCACGGGTAACCAGATTTGGAACTATGAAACCTTCCCGATTTGGACCGCAGCACCAGTCCAAGGTTCTCCAGTGGTGTCTAATGGGTTGGTTTTGATTACTGATGAGAACGGTGTGTTGTACAGTCTAGGTCGGTTCACCACCACCATAAAACAGGTCAGCGGTCGTATCATCTCTGTTCCTATCCGATTGCCTGAGGCTCTGTGGTGGGATACGTTTTATGCGGATGTCTCCGTGGTTAAGGACGTCAGTAGCATTACGTTCAAGCTGCTAGATGAGAACGGTAATATTCTCAATGGTAATTTACTCAATAAGAGTAGTTTAACATCCGGTGGTCTAGTTCTTGATAGAACAGTTCGACTCCAGGCTGATTTCTCCTCATCGAATCTCACAAAAAGCAATCCAAAGCTTTTCCGGTGGTACGTCACACTTACCACAGATACTCAAAAACCGTTCCTCAACAGCAGTAGTTTTACTCCAAGTTCTGGAGGATGGCTTCAGGAGATAGTCCCTGTGTTCACCATCAAAGTGAAGGATAATGGGACAGGTTTACGAGTGAAATCCGCGGTCTATACGCTGCAATACACCATCGATAATGTCAGCCAACAGAGCACTACTTCTGCGGTGTGTACTGGGACGAATGGGACGACTGCATGGCAGACTCTGACGATGAATATCTCCGCTTTGTCCAACTTCGATAACATTACCTCATTAAACAGCCTTACCTTCAACATCACTGATCTTGCGGGGAATACTGCAACGAAAACCGTGACGTTCAAACAGGATGTGAAAAAACCAACATCTCATGTGATTAGTACGAACATGAAAAAGAGATATAACTCAACATATATCCGTATCAATGCAACAGCTAATGACACTGGGACGTTGAATGTGGATGCCAGTGGCGTCAAGCTCGTGGAGCTGTTCTATCGATACTCGGAGAGTACGAACTTCTCTGGGAAAGACTGGGTCTACTTTGCGAATTCGACGAAAACATCACCGACCTGGTTATTTAACTTCACCAACCATCCGAATCAACCGGGTGGATATTTCGAACTGTGCACCATCGCAACCGATTATGCAAATAACAATGAGAGCTTCAATTCAACAGGTGACATCTGGTTCCTGTATGATTGGAAGGAACCTTCGCTTCCCAGTGTCTCTGGTGACACCCTCTGGTTCAAGGAAAGACCCCAGTTCTCTGTGGTATTCGAGGATGATTATCGCTTAGATACAATTCAGTACCGACCGAATTTTGATACGGTATGGACCACGCTTGCCTCTGATGTGAATTCCAGTGTGTATAACACCGATGCGGTTGGTAATTCCTGGATCTTACCGGAAACCTATTGGGACCAAATGAGAGAAGGGGAGGTCTATTATCTCTACTTCAAGATCAACGATACCCTTGGGAACACGTTACAGGCCTTGGATAACAATCAGGCTATCACTATTCGAAAGGATATCTCCGCACCGCTTGTCACCATTGATGTTCCTTCAGTAGAAGAAGAATGGAGCATGTCTGGGAACTTCACGGTCTCTGGGTTTGGCAATGATCATAATGGGAGTGGCATTAAGGAAGCCTTGTTGTACTATCGCTATTCGGAGGATAAATCCAATTGGAGCAGTTGGACGCCGTACGGTGCTATGCTTGATTCCTCCCCGTTTGATTGGAATTTTAATGCCACCGATGGCGACGGGTATTATGAGCTGAAAATCATGGTCACTGATCGTGCGGGCAACGAGGTAGAATCTGAGGTGTTCCCCTTAGCTGTCGCCTCATTCCCAACAACACTGGTTCTTGTCCTGGTTGGTCTCATCATCGTTCTTCTGCTCCTCAGTGTCATTGTCTATCTTCAATGGAGAAAAAAAGAGGCAGCTTAGGGTTTCTTTTCTTTTATCTTTTTTACATCGTCAAGACAGTACTCCGGGAAAAACAGTCCAGTGTACCCACAGGTGTTGCATTTCCGTTGGTTCAGAAGACCTTTCGCATAGGAGTCCGCTGACAAATCTGGTTGTGTATCCATGCTGTCGCATTTAGGGCAAATTCGTACATATTTCTTTGGCATAACACACCATCCTTATTCTAGGTAAATTGCTGGCCGTAAGGGGCTGGCAAACCTTGTTTTTTTCGCCGGATCATACAAATCGGCATCATCCGCGCTATAGATTTCCACCGGGCAGTGGAGCACTTCGCTGAGATAAGGT
>Ga0326726_10002265_pt1 | contig 17723 bp, 13 predicted proteins | sample MHFenrmetagenome_2_FD_207603 | JGI IMG/M metagenome (GOLD analysis project Ga0326726, IMG submission 207603) | Lab enriched peat soil microbial communities from Michigan Hollow, Ithaca, NY, United States - MHF15MN | ecosystem: Environmental > Terrestrial > Soil > Wetlands > Peat | place: USA... | reverse complement strand
AAATGGCTGATCGAGAACATCAGGGATTTTGTTTCAAACTTCTGATTGAGATTTTAAAAGAATAAGCGCGTAAATAGATTATGCTAAATTTGTACCCTTTAATTAAAAGATAATGTCCAAATCAAAAGTATACTTTACAAACCTACGCACAAGACCGTCGGTAAACCTTCTTAAAAAGCTTGAAAATCTGGTTGTAAAGGCAGGTATCGATAGCATAGATTTCAAAAAGAAGATTGTTGCCCTGAAGATTCATTTCGGTGAACCAGGGAACCTTGCATATTTACGGCCAAATTACGCTGCTCATCTGGTCAAATATCTGAAATCTAAGGGTGCCGTACCGTTTCTGACTGATTGCAATACATTATACTGGGGAAAACGCTCAAATGCTCCTTCACATATTGAGGCAGCTTTTGAAAACGGCTTTAATCCTATTGCTACCGGTTGTCCTGTTATTATTGCCGATGGAATAAAGGGAACTGAATTCCGGGAAATAAATGTTGACCTTGAACTCTGTAAATCAGCAAAAATAGGTTCTGCTGTTGCTGATGCCGATGTAATAATTTCTCTGAACCATTTTAAGGGACACGAACTGACAGGTTTCGGAGGAGCACTTAAAAACCTTGGAATGGGCTGTGCATCAGTAGGCGGAAAATTATTCCTGCATTCAGGCTCTTCTCCTAAGATCTATGAGAAGAACTGCACCGGATGCCGTGTATGTGAAAAGTACTGCGCACATGATGCCATAAAGGTTGGAAAAGATAAGATCGCGCACATTGATTATGAGAAATGTGTTGGTTGCGGACAATGCGTTGCCGTATGCCAGTATGACGCCTCCAGGGTTGTATGGCAGAGTACTTCAGAAAAAGCATGTAAAAGAATAACAGAATATGCGTTCGCTGCAATAAAAGATAAACCCTCTTTTCACATCAATTTTATTATGAATGTATCACCTAACTGTGATTGCTGGGATTCAAATGATTATCCAATAGTACCTGATCTTGGAATAGCGGCTTCCTTTGATCCGGTTGCCCTTGATCTGGCATGTGCGGATCTTGTTATGGCGGCACCGGCACTTCCCGGAAGTAAAATAATGGAAATCCACAGTGGTGATGATATGAGCGGCAAGGATAAATTCAGGCACGCTCATCCCGATACATTTTGGCAGGCAAGTATTGAACACGGTGTAAAAATAGGACTTGGAAAGAGTGATTATGAAATGGTTACCATTTAAATATTGAAAAAGTAATTCTATTTATCTAATTATCTTACTAATTTTGCTCCTCATTTTGCACAAGCCGAAATGAATACAAAAACAAGCATAGCAAGGCTTTCTGTCTTATCAAATACCCTGCTGATAGTGATGAAGCTCATTGTCGGGATTATCAGCGGCTCTGTGAGTATAATTTCAGAGGCTATACACTCCTCCATGGATCTTCTGGCTGCTGTTATAGCTTTTTTTGCAGTCAGGGTTTCTGATACTCCCCCTGACTCAAAACACCCTTACGGACACGGAAAAGTTGAAAATATTTCCGGGGTAATTGAAGGTATTCTGATACTTGTCGCAGCAATAATTATTATCGTTGAAGCTGTCAAAAAACTTCTTGGAGCACCTTTTGAACTTGAATCAATCTGGATTGGCTCACTGGTAATGTTAGTATCTGCAATTGTCAATACATTTGTTTCAAGAAGATTGTACAAAGTAGCACACGAAACGAATTCTGTTGCTCTTGAGGCAGACGCTTTGCATCTGAAGACCGATGTTGTTACCAGTCTCGGTGTTGCTGTTGGATTGGGACTCATTATCCTTACCGGAGTAAAATGGCTTGACCCAGTCATAGCAATTCTGGTTGCCCTGTTTATAATAAGGGAGTCATTCGTCCTTCTGAGAAAAGCATTCTGGCCGCTTCTTGATTCATCATGGGGTGAAGATGAAATAGAAGATCTTGAGAAAAAGCTTAATACAATGGAAGTTAGTTACCACGACCTGAGAACACGGGTTGCAGGGAATTACAAGTTTGTTGATATCCATGTAGAGATACCAGAAAACGAATCAGTCGGAAGCGCCCATCAGTACTGCGACAAAATTGAGGATGAATTGAAAAGCACCTATGATAATCTGACTGTTACAATACATGTGGAACCCAGCCAGGAAAGTCAGTAAATATCCTTCATTTCGAATATTTCAATCTCAGACTGTTACTTACAACACTAATGCTGCTTAATGCCATTGCCGCTCCGGCGATCATCGGATTAAGAAGAAACCCATTAATTGGATAAAGAACACCTGCTGCAATCGGAATTCCGATTACATTATAGATAAAAGCCCAGAAAAGATTCTGTCTGATTGTCTTTACTGTATTTCTGCTTAACCGTATGGCAGCAGGAATTACTGAAAGATCATTGCTTATAATAGTCATTTTCGCAGCATCAATCGCAATATCTGAACCTTTGCCCATTGCAATGCTTATGTCTGCCGTTGCCAGCGCCTGGCTGTCGTTGATCCCATCACCGGCCATACCTACAATCTTACCCTGTTGCTGAAGCTGCTTTATGAATTCCGCCTTTTCAGATGGCATCATGCCAGCTTTAAATACGGAGATACCACTCTGCCTGGCGACAGCTTCAGCGGTTTTTTGATTATCCCCTGTTACCAGATAAACATCTATCCCCATTTCTCTCAGTCGAAGCACTGTATCACCGGAGGTTTTTCTTATTTTGTCAGAGACAGACATAACTGCCAGTACGTTTTTACTATCGGCAAAATAGATAACCGTGGCTGCATTTCTTTCTTTACTTTCTGCAAATTTTTCAAGACCTGATCCAATATTTATGCCTTTTTCATTAATAAGCTTCAGACCTCCCGCATAATACTGAGTCTCATTGTAATTCCCCGCAATTCCTCTCCCTGTAAGACTAACAATATTGGTTATTTGAACATTTGAAGCCATATCCTTAAGATGCTTTACAACAGCTTCTGCCAAAGGATGTTCAGATAATCTTTCAAGACTGAATAAAATGTCCGTTCCTTTGGCTTTATCTTCTTCCGACCTCCATTCGATCTTTTCAACTGAGGGTTTTCCTTCAGTAACCGTACCGGTCTTATCCAGAACAAGGGTATTCATTTTGTGGGTAAGCTCAAGTGCCTCAGCATCTTTAATAAGAATATTGTTTTCAGCGCCTTTGCCTATACCAACCATAATGGCCGTCGGAGTAGCTAGTCCCAGCGCGCATGGACATGCAATAACCAAAACAGTTATCATTGACAGCAGGCCCCTGACAAAACCATTCTCACCTCCTGAAACCGACCATATTATTAATGTTATTATTGAAATGCCCACAACAACGGGTACGAATACTCCTGCAATTTTATCGACCAGCTTCTGGACCGGAGCTTTACTGCCCTGAGCTTCCTGCACAAGTTTTATTATACTGCTGAGAAGGGTTTCAGTGCCGACTTTTTCTGCCACAAACTGAAAGCTTCCTTTTTGATTCACTGTACCCGCAAAAACCTCCGAGCCATCCTCCTTTAAAACCGGAACAGGTTCTCCTGTGATCATACTTTCATCAACATAACTGCTTCCCTGTTTCACTTTCCCGTCAACAGGAATTTTATCACCCGGCCTTACCAGAATAATATCACCCGGTTTTACTTTTGAAATAAGAAATTCTCTAGTTTCTCCGCTTGCAAGAACCTTAAAAACGGTTTTAGGCTGTAGCCCGATAAGCTTTTTTATTGCAGAAGATGTATTTGCCTTGGCCCCTTCCTCGAGAAGTCTGCCAAGAAGCACAAGTGCAATAACAACTCCGGAGGCCTCGAAATAGACATGGGCGTGAAGGCCTCTACTATGCCAGAACTCAGGGAAAAGTGTATTGAATACACTAAAAACATATGCAATCCCGGTGCTGAGCGATACAAGGGTATCCATGGTCGTACTCCCATGCCTGATTTGTTTCCAGGCGTTAATAAAGAATGACCGTCCTGACCAGAATACAATAGGCGTTGCCAGAGCCCACATTATAAAGCTGGCATAAGGGATATTCATGAAAACCATGCTTATCAGCAGCAGAGGTAATGCCAGAACGATTGCCCATATCGTCCTTTTTTTCATCAACTTATATTTCTTTTGCTGAAGGTTTTCAAGTTCTTCCTTTGCATTTTCAGATTCATCAATTATAAGGTCATAACCGATAGAGGTAACAGCTTCTTTGAGATCCTGAGGTTTAACTATTGATGGTTTGAATTCAAGTGTTGCGATCTGGGAAGCCAGGTTGACAGAAGCTTTAACAACTCCAACCTGTTTGTTAAGCATTGATTCAATGTTAATAGCACAAGAAGCGCATGACATTCCCGTTACCGGAAATTGTTTCTTAATACTCTTCTGATCAGAAATCTGTTTCACAAGATGGGAATTTTCTTCAATCACTTCAACCGAATCTGACATATCATGTACCGGCTTTCCGGTTTTTTCCCCGGCTGTATTCCGGGTTTTCTTACCCGGAATTATGTTGTGGCTTCTCTTTGAGAAAATCATGGTGCGAAATTAGATATTATATTATTCAACAATGCCAAAGGGGGAAAGTTTAGCCGGTTATCATTATTTTACCTGGAGAGGATTTAATAAATCAAGTTTTAGAACAAAGCGAATTCTGTCTTTACAAGATCCGGTTATTGATTCAATATTGTCAGAAACAAGTAAGGGAAGGTATATCTCGAAAAAGTTCCATATTCCCGCCTTAAACCCAGCTTCAAAAAAAAGTGGCGATTTATAATCTGTTTCAGCACCATGATCGTTAAGCAGCACATTAAAAAAAGGTTTTACAGGAATCCATGATATTTTTTCTGGCAGGCTGCTTGTTAAAGAGAGTGAAAAAAGCCAGCGGCTGTATCCAAGAGCATTATTGACAGGAGAAACCAGTCCTCCTTCAGTCAGACTCATCTGTCTCGACCAGAAGGTTTTCGTAAGTTCGCTGAAACGGTCCGGATATAGTCCCTCATATAAATATTGTTCGTTGCCACTCCTTCCACTTGTTGAAAATTTATAAAACGGATCAGCAGAATCGTTTTTCAGCATGGCACCCGCAAAAAATCTTATACCAAGGCCTCTGTTTTTACCGTAATAACTATATGTATAGTTTAAATCCAGCGATGTCTTCCGGAACGACTTCCCTGATTCAGAAGTAACTGATATATTAAAAGGATTGATTAAACCGGATCTTTCCATAATGTAGCCGAGCTGCAAAAATGAACGCATTTTTGCAGGCATTAGAAGTTCAATCTGATAAAGGTCCGACGCAGCCAAAAAATATCCAAAGACCTTTTGATTGACAGGATTAATCATGTTGCCGGATCTGAAACCAATGTCCAAACCAATCTTTCCTTTATGATAGTTCTGATTGCCGGGGGCTCCGAATTGTTCTCCCTCAAGTACAAATGTTGCAATCCTGATAAGATTGTCATAAGGAGTTATATTAAATGAGATTTTCCCATACCCTGTAACCCCATGATTACGGAATGAATAGAAAGGAATAAAAAAATATTCCACAGGTTTGGGTATGAGTGTGCCGTTATTTAAGATCATACCTGCCATAAGACCATCGGCTTTGTTCCAGTCTAAAGCAGGAATATATAACAATGATCTTTTATCGGGCTCCTCAATAGTATATAAGAACCGGAGCTGAAAAGGATCAGCTCTGCGGCAAACTCCTGATGTCCTGATGTTGTTGTTAAGCCTGTATAATTCGGGCATTTTATGTTCCGGATCGATTATTATTTCGGAATTATCACTCCATGGAATATTAATCCATTTCTTCCCTTCAAACCCGTCTTCCCAGAATTCTGAGATGACTGAATCTCCTGTTTTTCCCGTAATTACCAGCGGGGCTATCAGCTCACCCTTGTTTTTAATTAGTAAATTCTGGTTCTCAAAGCGGACTATTTTATAATCGAGCCGTTTGGTAGTTCCAAGAAAATCATCAAAGAACCAGGAGAGATCTTTATTTGTATTTGATTCAAAGACCACCCTCAGGTCTTCCGGCCGGGGATGCTTGTTTTTCCATTTGTTGTAATAATCATGCATTATGGAATCAAAGAGGGAATCTCCAAGATAAGCCCGAAGATAATTGAAACCCTGGGCGGCTTTATTATAAATTATACTGCTGTAATTATCATAGCTGTAATCAGTAGCTGCAAGATTTGCAGATTGCTCCAGGTTGTTGCGGGCCGCGACGAGCCATTCGAGTTCCTGAATTCTCTGTACCGGCATTTCATCAATGTGGAAAAACTTCGCCAGTTTCTTGTTTTTAAAACCAATTTCCCAAAGCTTTTTTTCAGGATATTTCTCATTTAAATATCTTGATTCATAGGCACTGGCAATACTTTCATCCATAAAAGGGAATCTTCGCTCATCAGATCCGATTGCACTGTAAAACCAGCTATGACAAATCTCATGAGCTATCACCTGATCGAGCTGGTAAGGATCTCCTGCAAGTCCAATTACCGTAAGCCCGGGATATTCCATCCCTGCTCCGGAATTCAGAGGACTCTGAATTGCTGTAAAGGTATTATAAGGATAATCACCTATGCATTTTGAAAAATATCTAACAGCATTATTTACATAGGAGACTGCATTCCACCATAGATATGCTTCCTTATTTGTGAACATCACCCATGTGGTTATTTCCCTTTCCGAATCAGGCAGATGTACTATTCCCTTCAGAACATGGAATCTCTTATCGGCAAACCATGCGAAATCATGTATATTATTCTCTGTAAAGTGAAGAGTTTTCATCTCCTTTGAGGATGGAGGAAAATCTGTATCACTGTAGTAAATTGCTTTAATCCCGGCGCTATCTGAAGCAAGTATTTCAAGGAATTTCTTTTCCTCCTCATTTTGGAGGTTTCCGGTTGCACCAACAACATAATTGGCAGGCAGAGTAATACTTACATCAAAACTGCCGAATTCCGAATAGAACTCAGCCTGATCAAGATACGGCATCTGATGCCAGCCGGATCTGTCAAAAACAGCTGGTTTGGGATACCATTGAGAGATCTGATAAGATTCACCAATATGACCTAACCGTGAAGTGACTCCTTTTGGGATTTTTACATGAAAGGGAGTTGTTATGCGTACTGTATCTCCATGCTTAAGAGACTTATTAAGAATGATCTTACAAATATCAGGAGACTCTGGCAATAAGTTCCATTGAACCTGACTACTCTCAGCTTCAAAGTCGAGAGAGTCAATAAATCCTTTCAGCTCCGGATCATTGAACAGTTTTCCCTTTCCCTTCATGCTGAAAATCTGTCTGGCTAATGGTGTTTTATTGTTTGAATACGCATTCGGCCAGAGATGAAAATATAAAAACCTGAGAGTATCGGGGGAATTGTTAATATACTCAACCGACTCGTATCCGCTCAGTTCATGGCTGGTGTCATTAAGAGTTACCTGAATTTTATAATTTACCTCCTGCTGAAAATAATCCTGTGATGAAGCCTTGAAAAAAGGCCATAATATAAACAGACCGAAGAGCAGATATTGTTTTAAAATATATTTAATAAAAAATTTTTGCATACTGCCCGACCCGGAATTTTTACTATTAAATAATCACGAACGCGAAGATACAGTAAAAGCTTGGATGGTTGAATCTCATTGAATTAAATCTGTAAATGTTGTAACTTTCACAAAATATTCTATATTTTTGTTCCAAGAGCAGATTAATTCTCAACACTATTTTTATTGAAACTGTACATTAAAAATATGGTATGTATCCGGTGCCAGATGGTAGTAAAATACGAGCTGGAAAAAATGGGGTTGCATCACACCAGAGTTGAATTAGGGGAGACTGAAATAATGGAGGAACTTTCAGCAGAACAACGGGATACTCTGAGTACTTCCCTGAATAAGATCGGGCTTGAATTACTGGATGATAAGAAAAACATTATGGTTGAGAAAATTAAAACTATTATTATTGAACTGGTACACTATAATGAAGATCAGATCAAAACAAACCTTTCTGATTACCTTGCAGAAAAACTAAATCACAATTACACATATCTTTCAAATCTTTTTGCTGAAGTCAAAGGAACCACAATTGAGAAATTTTACCTTTCTAATAAAATAGAAAGAGTAAAAGAACTGCTGGTATATGATGAGCTCAATCTTACTGAAATTGCCTGGAAACTACATTATAGCAGTGTGGCTCATCTGTCAAACCAGTTTAAGAAAATGACAGGGCTTACACCATCACACTTTAAAAACCTTAAACATAAAAACTGAATGCTTTGAGGAAAATGTGAATAATGTAACTTACTTCCAAAATTTTGAGATTTCCCGGGAAAAGAAGAGCAGGTTGCATGTGCGAAGTTATCCTCAGCCAGTCGTGTCGTTTATCTAGTCATTTATGGTGGCCAATGTTTTTATCAGGGAAGCTGCCCATGAATAAATATTATGTCTGACAATAACCATTCGCATTTGTTTCATCCGTTGATTTTGTTCTTCAGTAGTCATTTCCAATGCAAGTTTTATTGCGTCTGCCGATTTTTCTATGTCATAGGGATTAATAATAATTGCTCCCTGCAATTCCTGTGATGCTCCAGCAAAACGGCTCAGGATAAGAGTCCCGTCATTTTGATTTCGTGAAGCGACAAATTCTTTTGCAACAAGGTTCATACCATCGTGCAGAGAAGTGACCATGCAAAAGTCTGCCGAAGAATAAAAGGGAGCAATTTCTTTGTGGCTGTGATGTCGTTTTAACAGGAGTATTGGTTTCCAGTTTTTTGATTTGAAACGTCCATTAATTCTATTAGTTTCGGCTTCAACGGCATTCACTGTGTCAGAATAACTTTTCAACAGTGTCCGACTTGGTGCGCCTATTTGAACGAAAGTAAATTTCCCAACATAAGATGGATTCTTTTCCAAAAATCGTTCAACAGCAAGAAATTTTTCTACGATGCCTTTTGTATAATCAATCCTGTCTACACCTATTCCCATGAACTGTGAAGTGAGACCGTATTCATTTAGCAGTTGGGACGGTTTTGTTTTCGGCGAATTTTTATCGTAATCTTTTATTGTGAATGCAATGCTGATAGGAAAAGGTTTTACAAGAGTTGTCCGGCCACCCATTTTTACTGAAAAATTCTCCCACAAAACTCTGGCTTCAAGTGCATTATTTACGGTTTCAAGAAAATGGTTGCAATGGTACTGAGTATGAAACCCAATTAAATCAGCACCAAGCATTCCCTGAAGTATTTCTCTCTGCCAGGGACAAATACCAAAGGATTCAGGATTTGGCCAGGGGATATGCCAGAAAATGGCAACTCTGGCTTTGGGCTTTTCTTTTTTTATCATTTCAGGTAGCAGTGCAAAATGATAATCTTGAATTAAAATTAAAGGTTGTTCCTCATCTTTGGTTTCATCAAACACGGCTTTAGCAAAATCTTTATTTACTTTTTTATAATAATGCCAATCATCGTTTCTGAATGTCGGACGTGTATGTGCAATATGACAAAGCGGCCATAGTCCTTCATTTGAAAAGCCGTAGTAAAAATGGTTTTCTTCTTCCTTTGTAAGCCATAATCTTTTTAAAGTGTATTTTGGTTCTTCCGGAGGAACTTCCACTTTGCCATTTTTGTCTACGGTTTCTTTATCTGCATCTCCTGTTCCTGATGCAATCCATAGTCCGCTGCATGCTTTCAATATAGGTTCCATAGCGGTAATCAATCCACTTGCAGGAACAATGCACTTAATTTTCTTACCTTCGTGAATGTGCATGTATGGCTCACGATTGGAAACAACAATCATTTTCTTTTTATGCAAAAGATTTTCCATTTCCACTTTCAGCCGTTCGGGTGTCCAGATGGCTTCCGCACTTTTCCTTAACTGTGCTTCTTCTTCAGCTGATGCTTTGGCTTCCTGCATAGCCTTTGCTATGTACTCAATCTCTTTATGCAAAGGGGCAAGAAATTTTACATGTGGATGTGGCTTTATTTGCCCTGCGTTTCCTGTGCGAACAGCCTTAACCCAATCAACAATTCTGTTTATAGGGCCAAAAATTCCCCAACGAATTATAAGCAAAGTAACCAGAGATACTAAAAATGCCTGAAGGAACCATCTTATGAAATTCCCGAACCAGATACTGTCAATGACTTTATCAATGTATCCGGCATCTGTATAAAAAACAACTGCATTGTTGGATATATCTGCCCCATTTATTGGTTTAATATATTGATATACTTCCCCCCCGGTTGTCTTAAAGATATTTCCAATAGAAGTGTCAGAAGCTAATGATTGGGAAATGTAGTAAAGCGAATGGTTAATTAAAGTCCGTGCAGAATTATTGCTTAAGATGCTATCGTTATTAAAATAAATTGCAATACCCAGCAAATTATACCGGCTGTTGATACTGTCTGCTAAATGCTCAATATTGTTCTGATTTATTTGTTCGAAAAAGAGCCTGTCGCTTTGAAAAATTTCTTCTTCAACCTTTGCAGTTCGTGTTTCAAGTTCCCGAATTAGTTTATTTCTTTCAATTGAACTCTGATAAAAGGTAAAACCAAATGCTACCAGGCCAACGGCAAAAATGATCGAAAGTATAAATGCAAGGGTTAATCTCATCCGGATAAATGTTTTAAGAGAAGTACAACATCGTCGATACCCGCAATTTTATATTTGGCAAAGGTATTTCCATTTCCGACTTTAATCGTAAAAGCGTTGGTATTATTCAAAAAAAACTCAAACATCTCTTCATCAGTTGCGTCATCCCCAATTGATAATATAAAATCATAAATGTCTTGCTCAAATAGCTTCTTCACAGCTCTCCCTTTACCAACTTCCTTTGTTAATATTTCCACTACTTTATTCCCATCCAGAATTTTTAAATTATAATAATGAATAATTTTTTCTAAAATACTGATTAATTCTCTTGAATGAGCAAATCCCGATTGAGATTCAGAATTTCTGTAATGCCAAGCTAAAGAAAAGTATTTTTCCTCGACAAACGATTCAGGGCATCTAAGGGTAATCTGATTTAATATAGGAATGATTGTTTTTTTCCATAAGATATTATTAATTAGTTGCTTCTTCCATACTCCCATTTCTTTAATCATAGCTCCGTGTTCTGCAATAATATTAATTGGAAAATGGTCCAATAATTTGTCAATATCCTGATAACCTCTGCCCGTAATTATAAATAAATGTATCTGGGGATTACCAACTAGTTGCATTAAGATATCACATAAGTCTTCAGATAGTTTTGCGGTACCCGGTATCGGAGTATAGTTAACAAGCGTTCCGTCATAGTCAAGCAGAACCAGTTTATTAGTTGCGTTTTTATATTTTTCTATCAATTCTGCTCTAATAATATTGTCCATAAAAACTGTGGATTAGGAGGATTTAGTTTTTTGCTTTTTAAATTGCAGATAAGAAATTGAGCAAATGCAAATTTACCAAATGTTTCCACGGTAAAGAAATTTTTAAAATCGCCAGTTATGTGTAAGTGTCTAATTACACAAAAAATTCATTGCTATCTTTGTGATGGATTATGGGAAGATGATTTTTGCATGGCTAAAGAAAGTGTTTTGGCAACCAGTAATAAAATTTTATTATGACTAATCTGAATTATGGTGTAATTGGAAATTGCCGGAGTGCAGCTCTGGTATCTGCTAAGGGAAGTATTGATTGGTGTTGCCTTCCCGATTTTGATTCACCTTCTGTTTTTGCCAAACTTATTGATAATGAAAAAGGAGGCTCTTTTAGCTTTTTTGTTGATGATAAATATACAATAAGCCAAAAGTACATTATCTGGACAAACGTATTATGCACAGAATATAAATCAGATCGGGGTACATTTGAGGTAATTGACTTCATGCCCCGTTATAAATTAATTGACGATGACTATTTTGCTCCCGCTGAAATTTATCGTTATATCAAGTATATTTCAGGTACGCCAACCTTTAAAGTCAAATATTGTCCCGTGTTTAATTATGCCAAAGAGGAGGTTTCAAATGTAACCGAGGACAATTATATAAGGACATATTCGCGGGTAAAACCTACAGATTGCATATATCTCTATACCAGCTTAAACTTCAACGATATTCTGGATTCAAAAGAAATTGCCCTTACACAACACCAGTTTCTTTTACTATCCTACAACCAAAAGTTGATTGATATTGATATTAAAAGGGTTTACCTTGAATTCCAGCGTACAAAAGTATATTGGCTTAACTGGACCAACCGTTCAAAGAAGCATGAGAAATATAACGAAGAAATAATCAGGAGTTTACTGGTTTTAAAAATCATGTCTTATCAACCCACCGGTGCTGTATTAGCAGCATTAACAACCAGTATCCCGGAATCTATTGGTGAGGTACGTAACTGGGATTACCGTTTTTGCTGGTTGCGTGACGCGTCCATGTCACTGGAAACATTGATTAAAATGGGCCATTACTATTCCGCTCAACGTTTCCTTGATTATTTAAAGAGAATACTTAAATCAAAGAACGATTCATTCCAGATAATGTACGGTATCAGAGGTGAAAGGGAACTATCAGAAACAGAACTTTTCCACCTTGCTGGTTATGAAAACTCGAAGCCTGTGAGAATTGGTAATGATGCATATTCCCAAAGACAAAATGATGTTTTTGGTTATTTGCTAAATATTATTCACCAGTATTACGAATTTTTCCCGGGTACCTTGGATGAGGTTGAAGATATGTGGGAGATTGTACGTAATATTTGCCGAACGGTATCTACTCATTGGGAAAAACCGGATAAAGGTATCTGGGAAATACGGTCTGATGAAAAACACTACGTTTTTTCAAAAGTAATGAGCTGGGTCGCAATGGACAGAGCAACTAAAATTGCCACAGTATTAAATAAACCTTACTATGCTGAAACATGGAGAGGCATCGCAAAAGACATTCAGGAAGACGTACTTAAGAATGGATGGAATGAAGAATTGCAAACATTTACCCAAACCTATTGTAATTCAGATCTTGATGCCTCTTTATTGCTGATGGCTGAATATGGTTTTATTGCAGCTGATGATATTCGGTTTCAAAAAACTGTGATAGCTGTTAAAAATGCATTGTTTTATAACGGATTAGTTTATCGCTACAAAAATCCTGATGATTTTGGTAAGCCGATGTCATCATTTACAATATGTACCTTCTGGTTGGTTCAGGCACTATTCAGAATCGGGATGAAGGGAGATGCTAAAAATATCTTTGAAAATCTTTTAGCATATGGCAATCATTTGGGTCTTTTCAGTGAAGACATTGATTTTTCCACAAAAAGGCTTTTGGGGAATTTCCCACAAGCTTATTCACACTTAGCTTTAATAAATACGGCAACTTTGTTTTCGGAGGAAAAGCATATTCCGAAATTTATTAAGCCTTGATTATGTTTATTTGTGAAATTTAAAAAGAATAAAAGTCGCAGTGTTTTGTAAAATGTCTGAAGGATATAACAGCAATTTATTTGAGTAATACTTTGCTGTTATGGCCAAAAATATAAAACATGCCCAATTGAATTCCTCTGTTGGTTGAATTTACAGAACTGTTCTTATTTATATTGCTTAATCCAAGATTATATCTTGCATCAATACCAAAACCCGTTGATGGAACTACATAGCTCGCACCAATACTTACACCAAAGTCAATTGGATTAAAATCATTTTTAAAGTCTGTAATGTTATTATTGCTTTTCGATTTTGCACTGATCAGAATACCTGCCTGCGGACCGGCCTGTAATCTGAAACCATTGTCGAACATATATTGAAACAAGACAGGTACATTAATATAATCCAGATTATATTTAGTATCCCCATTGTTAATCGTTGCGCCCTGGGTGGAAAATACTATTTCAGGCTGAACTGCAAATTGGCTGTTGAAATGGATATGGCCAAGCAAACCAAAATTATACCCTGTTCTCTGGTCAAACGTTGTATTGTCATCGTTGTGGATGTTGTATACATTTAGCCCGCCCTTAATTCCAATGTTTACGTGTCCTGCAGGTGAATTACCGTGCTGTGCGCTTGCAATACCAGTAATCAAACCCGCTATAATTAGTCCGATTAAGAATTTCACAGTTTTCTTCATATGTTTAATATTATTTATTGTCCTTTATTTCCACACAGGAATTTTATAATCAACATCAAAGGTTCGGATTAATTCCAAATGGATTGTTACAGAATTCTATATATCTGTTACATAATTCACATATATAAAAGGCAGACAGTCTAAAGTTATTCGTTGGCCAAAAGTGATCACTATTCAGTTCAAATGTGTGAATTATGTAATAAAAAAAAAGAATTTTGTAATATCTCATCGTGAAACAAATCAGATCTTTACATTACTTTTTTCTATATAGAAAAAAGGGACAGCATAATAAATAAATAAATTACTGGAATATATGAAAGCAGCATTAATCAGATTTAAAAGAATCCTAAGAGAGATCAGATCAGAAAAAATCCTTAATAAGATTGAATCAGGGAAGATAGTCTACTTTGAAAATTCTTTGGAAGAAATCGCATTTAAGTGCGTTCACAGCGAAATCGGGAAACCTTCAAGATACTTTGTTAAACATTATGGTCGGGATGAATATGAGATTGATTTCGATTCAAGTTATATTATCATGGCTGCATTGGAGGGTAAGCCTATCAGTAAAGCAAGGTATGACAGATATCATTTAATTGAAGGTAACTTATGGAACAGGGATTTTAAAATTCCTTCCCGTACAAGGCAATGGGTAATAAGCGGATAGCATTAATTAAATAACATCCCTGAATACCCTACTGAAATGATACCCGTAAATACTGTATGTAACCGCTAACGGAGAAGACCACCTGCCACTATTATTGTATTAAGTTGTACACATCGACCGATAATCCGTTTTACAGAAGCCAGCTGTACAGACATAGCGCTGATAAAAACATAATCTGCCCATTTTATAACTTCATCCCTCAGCCTGGAAACATTGATATCAGTAAGTCTCTTTTTCCAATCGTCAGGCAACAATGATGCTACAGTAATCAAACCCAAAGGTATAATCGCTGCTTTTTTTAATATAAATTTTAGAGCATGTTTAAAGCTCCAGTATGTATCCGGATACTGAGGATAAACCAACAGAATATTTATGATTTACTTTTTACTTTTTAAAACAAATCAAACAGATTCTAAAAAGAAGGATGGCGTAAAAATACCTCCGAAGCAGTGTTTTAATGGTAGAAATTCCGTGTCAATGCAATGATCAAATTTGAGGTTCCAAACTGACCGGTTTAATTTGCTTAGTGAACCCGAATCATCGAAGGGCGCACTTTAATCTTTTAAACACCTTACATATTTCCCGGCTGCTTTTAAGGTACCTTCCCTGAAAACACCAGCATTGCTTCCGTCCAGCCGGCGATAAATGCCTGTGGTGGAACTACTTTCATCGGAACTCCACCAGTAACTTAGTGTACCCTCATTGAAGAATGAGCCATCAGCATAGTACCGGAATCCACCCGGAAGTGCTGAAAATCCACTGGAATTTGTGCCATTTTCTCCGGTTTTCCATCCGGTAGTATTCTTCATCTGAGAACCCTGGTTAGTACCACGCCATGATGTGCCATCAGCTTGTCCCTGCTTCATACCAAGAAACATTTCCAGTGTTTTAAATTCAGCATCAGTTGGTACATGCCAGCCTGTGGGGCATAATTTTCCTGTCTTTGCAGTATACCAATTATATAAAGCCCCGTATTTCGGTTTGTTTGCAGTTTCATCATTATTATACCAGCAGTAACCCGGAGTCGTGAGTTTAATCCATGCTGAATTACTGGTAACATTAAGGATGTCTTTGTTATCATTAAATTTAGTCGTTTTAAGATTCTCAGCCATCCAGGTCTGGGTTCCAATTTCCACTGTTTTGTAGGTATTGCCAACCAGGTCTGTCATACTCCCATACGAAATTTCCGGATCGTCCTTTTTACAGCCACCTGCAAAAACTAAAACCAATGCTATCACTATTAACAGGTGACCCAAATTATCCTTTTTCTTTTTCATGTCCGTTCGTTATTTAGTTATCATTCAATAGTTTCATTGTATTATGTTCGCCTTCTTTTTATTTAATGTACACATATAAATAAATAGATTTAACATTAGTTGGTAACAACCAATTTTTCAGTAAAATAAGGCCGGTTATTTAATCCCCCCTGAACAATATAGACACCAGGTAATAGTTTTATCTGAATTTGAAACTCTCTGACATCCGGATTCATTTTATCCTGAAAAACAACATTTCCTGATAAATTAATAATCCGGATATAATCAAGTGCTACTGTCGGATCAATTATCGTAACAAAGATATGGCCAGACGCAGGATTGGGATATATTTTTGCTATTCGATCTCCGGAACTTGTCGCAAATACTCTGGCACCGGCCTGCCACATTCCATTTTGAGCTGTAGTTTCCGGATTGAGTGAACTCCATGTGGCACTTGTAGAAAGACCTGTTTGCCATTCAGTACCTAAATAAGTCCCATAATTTAGTCTTGACGCAGGTACAAAACTGGTTGTATTATTAAAAAAAGGATTAACTACAACTGAGTGTGTATCATATCCCAATGCCTGCCATTCCGTAAATGTTTTCAGCACACCACTGATAACAAATACAGGTGGGCTGGTTTCGCAATAGAAAACATTATAATCACTTTTAAAATCATTTAAACACAATGATTCTATCCTTACATTTGGGATCTGATATTTTGTATAAAAAATATTGTTATATATTCTGGCTCCAAGGGAAGGTGCCGGAACTGATCTGTCGTGATTTGCATCAATTTCTATAATGGATGAAGACAAATCAGCGTATGCATCATTATAAAAAGTATTATTATACACCTTAACACCATTCATACCCTTTATTCTCAATGAAAGTTTTGCATTTTTTAATATATTGTAGGCAGCACCTCCGGAGGTAAATGTCATGTTAAATCCTCCATCTGTTCCCGATTTAAACAATATCCCGTGAGGAGTTTTATCAAGATAATTATACTTTACTACAGAATTTATATTATAACCAGTGAACACAGCATGAGTTATGCTGGAGGCATCAGTTCCGTTCCATGTAAATTTGTTACCTGTAATTATCATTCCATCAAGATTGTTATTCTGAGAGTTTTCACTTTCATCTCCTGCCTGTAACAAATAGCCAGTTGAATTAATTGATGTGATGGAGTTATTACGATAAATAAATGTTGTTGGTCTGCTTCTTGGAATATTAACTCCCTCCCAGGTTTCTGTTTCTGTATTACTAACAGAAGTCCCTTCTATTGTTAGCACAGTTTGTGCATACAAAGCAGAGCTTATTGTAAGAAATACTATTATGGAGATCCTTTTCAGCAAATGCAAATCATCAATAAATTAGACCTGTGAGACCAATATATCAATCAATTGACTTTTTCCCATTCTGAGTTTTCATGATTTCAAAATTCCGGATAATTTCCAGAGCTATAAATTTAAGTCATTATGTTCCGTGAATCTTTACACAATTCCCTGACAGATTTACATAATTTACATATTTTACTATCTGGGGTTGTCGCACATCGGGCAATGCGTGAATGATATTGGTATATCCGAATGGGTTGGAGATGTGAACGGATATGATGCATTAATTGATGTACCTGAAATTACTGAAGACATTTATTTCGACGGAGACGTACTCGTCTACAGGTTAATTGAAACTGACCCGA
>Ga0326726_10002264_pt1 | contig 17733 bp, 28 predicted proteins | sample MHFenrmetagenome_2_FD_207603 | JGI IMG/M metagenome (GOLD analysis project Ga0326726, IMG submission 207603) | Lab enriched peat soil microbial communities from Michigan Hollow, Ithaca, NY, United States - MHF15MN | ecosystem: Environmental > Terrestrial > Soil > Wetlands > Peat | place: USA... | reverse complement strand
GCCGCGCTCAAGCCCAGCAGAATGAACCGCTCCTCCGCGGCCGAGTGGTCCGGGTCGTCGAGCAACAGTGCGTGGTCATCGGCGAACGCCGTTTGCGCTTCCTCGAACGTCACGCCGTGCTTGCGCGGTTGCTGGCAGCCTTCGCCGGATCCCATTCGAAGCGGAGCTCGCTCATCCGATCTCAACGTACGCACAATGTATGTACGACGCAAGAGTACCGCCACGGCGCCGTCACGCGCCCGTCGCTGGCAGGGGCGGGCGAGACAGCGGGCGCCGTGACGCCCTGCCGTCACGGCGCTATCATGCCGTCATGCCTCCTGCTAAGCGCGCCACGGTCTACTTCGACCCGAGCCTCCACCGTGCTCTGCGCCTGAAAGCCGCCGAAACAGACCAGAGCCTCTCGGAGCTCGTGAACGCCGCCATTCGCCAGAGCCTAGCCAAGGATGCTTCCGACCTCGCCGCATTCGAGGCCCGCGCTCACGAGCCCGCCCTCGCGTTCGAAGCCGTTCTCAAGGATCTGCGGCGCCGCGGCAAGCTGTAGACTCCTCATCAAGCGGTGGTCGTCAGAACTGGCCAGCGCGGCGACGTCTACCGCTGACCGGCCCGATCGGGCTCAGGAGGAGGGCTGTATCGGTTTGAGGCGCGCCCACGCACCGATCGTCCCCAGCGCGTAGCCGATGCCCACGCCCAGGGACACCAGCGAGAACACGACGAAGTGCGGCGGAACCGCGCGCCCGCCCGCCAGCGCCAGCACCTCCGTGACCACGAAGAGCCCGCGCAGCAGATAGACGACCGCGGTCGCCACGAGAGCGGTGCGGAGCAGGGGCAGCTTCCGCATCACGCCCGCCCCCGAGAAGCCGTACGCGGCCAGGACGAAGAAGGCCACGGCGAAGACCAGCGTCATGGCGGCGGGTTGCAGGGACCCGGCCTCGGCTCGCAGTGCGAGTCTCTCTCCCGCGCCGAAGTACCGGTACGCGGGACCGCCGACGACGATGCATACGAGGTGGAGCACGCCGATCGCGGCGCTCGCCGAGCCGGCGGCGATGAGATAGGGCTTTCCGCTGTTGGTCATGGATCAATCATCGGCTGCCGGGCCGCCTGCTGCCAGCCTATGCCCCGCGCGGTGGCGACGGTGTCAGGGTCGGGATCGCGAGGGCGGCGCAACGGCCGCGCCGGTGGTCGAGACAGCGTTTGCCCGGCGCGGCTGGCGGAGGACGCCTCGCTTCGGTATTGCTTATTGCATTCCCGAGTAGCCTAGAGCCCAGCAAGCCAGGGAGATCCCATGCGCTTCCGAATCGTCGCGAACGTGTTGGCGCTGGCGGCATGCCTGCCGGCGCTGGCCCTGGCTCAGCAGCCGGCCGCGGTGATGCCCCTCCCGCATCACGAAGGCGGCTGGGAGGTGAGCGTGGGCGCAGGCGGAACCTATCTCGACCGCACACTCGCCAACTGGGTCCAGGTCACGTACGCCGGCGCGAGCCGTGTGGCCATAGGCGGCGTTGTGCGTATGGGTTACAACTTCAGCGACCGGTGGGGCCTGAGTGTCGGAACGGGATTCGCCCGCACTACGCCGGCCACGGTCCTTCAGCCGTTCGGTGCGCTCACCTGGACACCGAACCTCAACTCTCGCACCAGCCCGTTCCTCACGGCCGGTGTCGGCGCAACCTACACGCGCTGGTCGGCCGCGGGGCAGACCTACAAGATTACCGGGGTCGGCGGGCACCTCGGCTTCGGTCTGCGTCAGATGCTGAGCGATGCGCTGTCCCTCCGTGTCGAGGCCCGCGAGCAGTACGAGCGCTACGACCACACCTCCATCGCGAATGCCGTGTTCAACGGCATCGGGACCGTGGGCCTCTCGTGGTTCGTAGGGGGCCGGAGAGCCCTCGTGGCGCATGTGGGCGTGAACCCGCCGATGGTGACGCTGGCGTCTCTGGGCGCGACTGAGCAGCTGACCGCCTCAGCGACGGACAACGTCGGGCGGCCGCTGACACGCCGAGCCGTCGCCTGGTCCAGCAGCAACGACTCGGTCGCCTCCGTGGCCGCCGACGGGATGGTGACAGCGGTGGGCAACGGCTCGGCGACGATCACCGCGACCAGCGAAGCGGTATCGGGCACGGCGAATGTGACCGTGTCACAGACTCCGGCAACGCTGGCGATCGCCCCGGCCGCCGACACGCTGACGGCAATCGGTCAGACCCGGCAGCTCGCCGCAAGTGCGCAGGACGCCAACAACAACCCGATCGCCGATCCTCAGGTCACCTGGAGTTCCAGCAGCCCGGCTGTGACCGTCAATGCGTCCGGCCTCATGACCGCGGTGGGGAGCGGCACGGCGACGATCACGGCGACGGCTGCGGGTAGCCGTTCCGCCACGGCCCAGGTCACCGTGGCGCAGGTCATCGCGTCGCTGGCGGTGATGCCGCCTGCTGCGACGATCAACGCCGCCGGGGGCAGGGTCCAGCTCACGGCACGGGCGACGGACGCGAACGGCAGCCCGGTCACGGGCAAGGTGGTCATCTGGGCAGGCAGCGCTCCGGGCGTGGTCAGTCTGGGCCCGACCGGGGTGGCCACGGCGGTGGGGAACGGGACGGCGCAGATCACCGCGACCGTCGAGGGTCAGACGGCGTTCGCCACGGTGACCGTCGCGATCCCGGTGCGTGCCGCACCCGCGCCTGCGGCCATGCCGGCGGCCCCACCCGTCGAGCTGCCGACGGTAAACGCCACGCTGGTCCTGAGGAGCGTCAACTTCCGGCCCAACAGCGCACTGCTGCCGCCGGAGGCGCTCGGAGATCTGGATGCGGTCGCCGCAGCGATGAAGGCGCTGCCGAACTCGCGATGGGAGATCAGCGGGCACACGAGCAACATGGGGGTCAACGCGCGGAATCAGCTCCTGTCGCGGCGCCGCGCCCTGGCCGTCCGGACCTACCTGGTCCGGCAGGGCGTCCCGGCCGCCAGCCTGGTGGCCGTGGGGCGTGGCTCGGACGTTCCGCTCGTGAGCAATGCCACGGCGGCCGGCCGGCGGCAGAACATGCGGGTGGAGATCAAGCGGCTGCGGTAGCCTAAACCGCGCCGCGCCTGCGGAATTCGAGCCCCATCCTGGGCAACCGGGGTGGGGCTCTTCGTATGGGCGCTCCCTTGACCCTCCTCGGCGCCGCGGGTAGCTTCCATGTCTGCGGCCGAAGTGGGCCGCGCGTTTATTCTTGCGCTGTGTCTTGGGGGCTATGCCGACGATCAATCAGCTGGTCCGGGCGGGCCGGCGAACGGTGGAGAGCAAGGAGAAGGCGCCGGCGCTGCGAGGCAATCCGCAGAAGCGAGGCGTCTGCACGCGTGTCTACACGACCACGCCGAAGAAACCGAATTCCGCACTCCGCAAAGTCGCCCGTGTCCGCCTCACCAATGGTTTCGAAGTCACGGCCTACATCCCCGGCGAAGGCCACAACCTGCAGGAGCACTCGATCGTCCTGATCCGGGGCGGCCGCGTGAAGGACCTGCCGGGCGTGCGCTACCACATCATCCGCGGCACGCTCGACGCCGCGGGCGTGGTGGAGCGGAAGCAGAGCCGGTCGAAGTACGGGGCGAAGGCGCCCAAGGCGGCGGCCAAGTGAGCCGGCGCCCGCGCTCGACCCGTCGCACGGTCCCGGCGGACCCGCGCTACGACAGCCAGACCGTGTCGAAGTTCATCTGCAACCTGATGCGCAAGGGGAAGAAGTCGGTTGCGGAGGGGATCTTCTACACGGCGATGGACATGATCGAGCAGCGCACCGGGCAGCCGGGCGTGAACGTGTTCAAGCAGGCGCTGAGCAACGCCAAGCCCGTGGTCGAGGTGAAGAGCCGGCGGGTGGGCGGCGCGACGTACCAGGTGCCGGTGGAGGTGCGGCCGGACCGGCGCACCGCGCTCGGGATGCGGTGGCTGATTGACTACAGCCGCGCCCGGGGCGAGAAGACGATGGCCGACCGGCTCGCCAACGAGCTGGTGTCGGCGTCCAAGGGCGAAGGCAACACGATCAAGAAGAAAGAGGACACGCACCGGATGGCCGAGGCGAACAAGGCGTTCGCCCACTACCGGTGGTAAACCCTAGCGCGACAAGATAGGACCGCTGCTCTAAGCGGTCCCCGTCCGGGAGGTTCCCGGACGTCGGCGGAGCGAGACCTGCGCACCTGCGCGAACGGTCGCCCCGCATTTTTGCTGGTCAGACTGGGAGATTATGGCGCGGAACACGCCTCTCGATAAGGTCCGTAACATCGGCATCATGGCCCACATTGATGCCGGGAAAACGACCACGACCGAGCGCATCCTGTACTACACCGGCCGCACGTACAAGCTGGGCGAAGTGGACGACGGCACGGCGACGATGGACTGGATGGAGCAGGAGCAGGAGCGCGGGATCACGATCACGTCCGCGGCCACGACGACCGAGTGGACGCGCAGCGGCGTGCCGTACCAGGTCAACATCATCGACACGCCGGGGCACGTGGACTTCACGGTCGAGGTCGAGCGCAGCCTGCGCGTGCTGGACGGCGCGATCGCGGTGTTCTGCGCGGTGGGCGGCGTAGAGCCGCAGTCGGAGACGGTGTGGCGCCAGGCGGACCGGTACGCCGTGCCGCGCGTGGCGTTCGTCAACAAGATGGACCGGGTCGGCGCGGACTTCGACAACGTGGTCGGCGAGATCCGCCTGCGGCTCGGCGCCAAGGCCTTCCCGGTGCAGATCCCGCTCGGCAGCGGGGAGCTGTTCACCGGCGTCGTGGATATCGTGCGGCGCAAGGAGATCGTGTACGACGAGGCCTCGATGGGGCAGCAGTTCCACGAGGGGCCGGTGCCGGCCGCGATGCGGGAGCAGGTGGAGAAGCTGCGCCACGAGCTGATCGAGGCCGCCGTCGAGTCCGACGACACGCTGCTGGAGAAGTACCTGAACCAGCACGACCTGTCGGACGACGAGGTGCGCCTGGCGATCCGCAAGGCGACCTGCGGGCACAACCTGGTGCCGATCTTCTGCGGCGCCGCGGCGAAGAACAAGGGCGTGCAGCCGCTGCTGGACGGGGTGGTGGACTTCCTGCCGAGCCCGGCGGACATCAAGCCGGTCGAGGGGCACCTCCAGCACCACAGCGAGTCGCACGCCTGCCGGCCGGCGGCGGACGACGCGCCGTTCGCGGCGCTGGCGTTCAAGATCATGACCGACCCGTTCGTCGGGAAGCTGACCTTCATCCGCGTGTACTCCGGCGTGCTGAACGCGGGGTCGTACGTGTACAACTCGGTGCGCGACAAGAAGGAGCGGGTGGGCCGGCTGCTGCAGATGCACGCCAACAAGCGCGAGGAGATCGACGAGGTCCGCGCCGGCGACATCGCGGCGGTGATCGGCCTGCGCGACACCAAGACGGGCGACACGCTGTGCGACGAGAAGGACGCGATCATCCTGGAGGCGATGCGCTTCCCGGAGCCCGTGATCGACGTCGCGATCGAGCCCAAGACGAAGGCGGACCAGGACAAGCTGGGCGGCGCGCTGCAGAAGCTGGCGGAGGAAGATCCCACCTTCCGCGTGCACGTGGACCACGACACGGGGCAGACGATCATCTCGGGGATGGGCGAGCTGCACCTGGAGATCATCGTCGACCGGATGTTGCGCGAGTTCAAGGTGGATGCGAACGTGGGGCGGCCGCAGGTGGCCTACCGCGAGACCATCCGCCACCGGGTGACCGACATCGAGGGGAAGTTCGTCCGGCAGACGGGCGGCCACGGGCAGTACGGCCACGTGGTGATCAACCTCGAGCCCGCGCCGCAGGGCGGCGGGTTCATCTTCGAGGACAAGATCGTCGGCGGCGTGATCCCGCGCGAGTTCATCGGACCGGTCGAGGACGGGATCGCGGAGGCGCTGGAGAACGGCGTCCTGGCCGGGTATCCGGTGGTGGACGTGAAGGTGGAGCTGACGGACGGCTCCTACCACGACGTGGACTCGAGCGAGATGGCGTTCAAGATCGCCGGCTCGATGGCGTTCAAGGAGGCGGCCCGTGCCGCCAAGCCGGTGCTGCTGGAGCCGATCATGGATGTCGAGGTCGTCGTGCCCGCGGACTATCTGGGCGACGTGATGGGCGACCTCAGCAGCCGCCGCGGCAAGATCGGCGGGATGACGCAGCGCGGCGCCGCGCACGTCATCGGCGCGTCGGTGCCGCTGGCGGAGATGTTCGGGTACTCGACCACCCTGCGCTCGATGAGCCAGGGCCGGGCGGTGTACTCGATGCAGTTCTCACACTACGAGGAAGTTCCGAAGTCGAAGGCGGACGAAATCATCACCAAGATGAAGGGTTAACTCCATGGCCAAGGCGAAGTTCGAGCGCACGAAGCCCCACGTCAACGTGGGCACCATCGGTCACGTCGATCACGGCAAGACGACGCTGACGGCGGCGATCACCAAGGTGGCGGAGATGAAGGGGCTGGCCAAATACGTCTCGTACGACGAAGTGGCCAAGGCCTCCGAGTCCCAGGGCCGCCGCGACGCGACCAAGATCCTCACGATCGCGACCAGCCACGTGGAGTACAGCACCGACAAGCGGCACTACGCCCACGTGGACTGCCCCGGACACGCCGACTACGTGAAGAACATGATCACGGGCGCGGCGCAGATGGACGGCGCGATCCTGGTGGTGAGCGCGGTGGACGGCCCCATGCCGCAGACCCGCGAGCACATCCTCCTGGCGACGCGCGTGAACGTCCCGGCCATCGTGGTCTACCTGAACAAGGTGGACATGGTGGACGACCCCGAGCTGCTCGACCTGGTCGAGCTCGAGGTGCGCGAGCTGCTCAGCAAGTACGACTACCCGGGCGACGAGATCCCGGTGATCCGCGGCAGCGCGCTCAAGGCGCTCTCGGAGAAGGACCTCACCGGCGAGAACGTGAAGAGCATCCTCGCGCTGATGGACGCGATCGACTCGTCCATCCCGGAGCCGAAGCGGCAGATCGACCTGCCGTTCCTGATGCCGGTCGAGGACGTCTTCTCGATCACCGGCCGCGGCACGGTGGCGACGGGGCGCGTGGAGCGCGGCAAGGTGAAGGTGCAGGAGGAAGTCGAGATGGTGGGCTTCGGCGCCAACAAGAAGACCGTGGTCACCGGCGTCGAGATGTTCCGCAAGCTGCTGGACGAGGGCCAGGCGGGCGACAACATCGGCCTGCTGCTCAGGGGAGTGGAGAAGACGGAGATCGAGCGCGGGATGGTGCTCGCCAAGCCCGGGTCCATCACCCCGCACACCAAGTTCGAGGGCGAGGTGTACGTCCTGACCAAGGAAGAGGGCGGCCGCCACACCCCGTTCTTCAAGGGCTACCGCCCGCAGTTCTACTTCCGCACGACCGACGTGACGGGCTCGATCGAGCTGCCGCAGGGCGTCGAGATGGTGATGCCGGGCGACAACATCCAGATGACGATCACGCTGATCACGCCGATCGCCATGGAAGGGCAGCTGCGCTTCGCTATCCGCGAGGGCGGCCGCACCGTCGGGTCGGGCGTCGTGACGAAGGTGCTGGAGTAGCCCCGTGAAAGCCGGCCGTATCCGCATCCGCCTGAAGGCCTTCGATCACGCGGTGATCGACCAGGCCGCGGCGGACATCGTGCGCACCGCCGAGAAGACGGGCGCGCAGGTCTCCGGGCCCATCCCGCTGCCGACCAAGACGCAGCGCTGGACGGTGCTCCGGAGCCCGCACGTGGACAAGAAGAGCCGCGAGCAGTTCGAGCTGAAGACCCACAAGCGGCTGATAGACATCCTCGATTCCCGGCCGCAGACGGTGGATGCGCTCACCAAGCTCGACCTGCCGGCCGGCGTGGACGTCGAGATCAAGGTGGAGTAGCGATGAACGCGATCATTGGCCGCAAGCTCGGCATGACGCAGCTGTTCGGCGAGGACGGCACGGTCACCCCGGTGACGGTCATCGAGGCGGGCCCCTGTCCGGTCGTGCAGGTGCGTGCGGCCGCGGAGGGCAAGCCGGCCCGCGTGCAGCTGGGCTTCGGCGTCGCCAAGGAGAAGCGCTCCTCGAAAGCCGAGCGGGGCCACGCGAAGAAGGCCGGGCTGGAGGCGGCGCCCCACGTGCTGCGGGAGTTCGCGTCGCCCGCCGAGGCGCCGGTGCAGGGCTCGGTCGTCACGGTGACGGATTTCGCCCCCGGCGAGTGGGTGAAGGTGACCGGGATCTCGAAGGGGCGCGGCTTCCAGGGCGTCGTGAAGCGCTACCACTTCGGCGGCGGCCCCGCGAGCCACGGCAACACGCGCTACCGCAAGCCGGGCTCGGTCGGCCCGGGCACCGATCCCTCGCGCGTCATCAAGGGGAAGCGGATGCCGGGGCACATGGGCGCGCGGCGCACCACCCAGCTCGGCCTGCTGGTGGCCAAGGTGGACGCCGAGAAGAACCTGCTGTTCGTGCGCGGCGCCGTTCCGGGGCCGATGCGCGGCATCGTGACGGTGTCGAAGGAGGGCGCGTGAGCATCACCGCGCTGGAGGTCCTGGCCTACGCCGCCGATGGCACGCGGCGGCCGCGCGCCGTGCAGCTCCCGGCCGATCCGTTCGACGGGCGGGTGAACGAGGCGGCGCTGCACCGCGCCGTCACCGTGTTCCTCGCCAACCAGCGGCAGGGCACGGCCGAGACCAAGACCCGGGGCTTGGTCACCGGCGGCAACCAGAAGCCGTGGCGGCAGAAGGGCACCGGCCGCGCGCGGCAGGGCTCGATCCGCTCGCCGCTGTGGCCCGGCGGCGGCACGATGTTCGGCCCGCATCCGCGCGAGTACCGGCTCGGGATCAACCGCAAGCTGAAGCGGCTGGCGCGCTCGTCCGCCTTGAACGCGCGGGCCCGCGAGCAGGCGATCCGCGTGATCGCGCCGCTGCAGTTCGAGGAGCCGAAGACCAGGCGCGTGGCCGAGCTGCTCGGCCGGCTGGGGATCGCCGACCGGCAGGTGCTGATGCTCACCGAGGCGGTCAACCAGAACCTGATGCTCTCCGCCCGCAACCTCCAGAACGTCGAGGTCATGCGGTATCGCGACGCCTCGACCTACGACATCCTGCGTGCCGAAGCCCTCCTGATCGAGGAGCCCGCCTTCGGCGGCGCGCTGGAGCAGGGCGGCGACGCGGCGGCGATCGCGCCGCAGCCGGAAGCGGCGCCCACGCGCAAGGCCAAGGCCGAAGTGCGCGAGGCCAAGCGGGCGGAAGAGCGGGGCCGGAAGGCGCCGGCGAAGAAGGCGGCCGCCCCGAAGGCCAGGCCCGCGGCGAAGAAGCCGGAGCCGAAGCCGCACAAGGCGGAGCCGAAGAAGGCCGAAGCGAAGAAGCCGGCGGCCAGGAAGGCCGAGGCGAAGAAGCCGCACGCCAAGAAGAGCAAGACCGGCAAGAAGCCGGGGAAGAAGGAGTAGCCGATGCCCGAGCTGTATCGAGCGATCATCAAGCCGCTGGTGACGGAGAAGTCGTCGGCGCTGTACGAGAGCCGGAAGATCTACACCTTCCGCGTGGCCCCCGAGGCCACCAAGCCGGAGATCCGCGACGCCATCGAGCATCTGTTCGGCGTCACCGTGCGCGACGTGCACACGATGCAGATGCGCGCCAAGGCGCGCCGGGCCGGCGGGCTGGGGCGTGGCACGACGGGGCGCCGCGCGAAGTGGAAGAAGGCGATCGTCTCCCTGAAAGAGGGTGACGTCATTCCGATCTTCGAGGGCTAGGCATGGGCATCCGTCAGTTCAAGCCCGTCACGCCGGCGACGCGCTTCCGGATCATCTCCGACTTCAAGGAGATCACGAAGAAGGCGCCGGAGGAGTCGCTCCTGGAGCCGCTGCGCTCGCAGGGCGGCCGCAACAACCAGGGCCACGTCACCACGCGGTACCGGGGCGGCGGCCACAAGCGCATGTACCGGCGCGTGGATTTCCGCCGCAACAAGTTCGGGATCCCGGGGAAGGTGACCGCGATCGAATACGATCCCAACCGCTCGGCGCGGCTGGCGCTGATCCAGTACGTGGACGGTGAGAAGCGCTACATCCTGCAGCCGGCCGGCCTCAAGGTCGGGGACGCCGTGGCCGCGGGCCCCGGCGCCGACATCCGGCTCGGGAACGCCGTGCCGCTGGGCGAGATCCCGCTCGGCACCACGGTGCACAACATCGAGATGAAGCCGGGGCGCGGCGGGCAGATGGCCCGCTCCGCCGGGGCCGGCGCCCAGGTGGTCGCGAAAGAGGGCGCCATGGTCACGCTGAAGCTGATGAGCGGCGAGGTGCGGCTGATCCGGGCGGTGTGTCTGGCCACGATCGGCCAGGTGGGGAACGTCGAGCACGAGCTGGAGAGCGTCGGCAAGGCGGGCAAGTCCCGCTGGCTGGGCCGGCGCAGCCGGGTGCGCGGCGTTGCCAAGAACCCGGTGGATCACCCGCTGGGCGGCGGCGAAGGGAAGTCCTCGGGCGGGCGCCCGCCGGTGAGCCCGTGGGGCAAGCCGGAGGGCGTGAAGACGCGCCACAAGAAGAAGGCGAGCACGAAACTCATCATCCGCGGCCACAAGCGCGGGAAGGCGACGCAATAATGGCCCGCAGCGTCAAGAAGGGTCCGTTCGTGGACGCGCGGCTGCTGTCGCGGATCCACGAGATGAACACGAAGAACGAGAAGCGCGTGCTGAAGACCTGGTCGCGGTCGTCCACGGTGACGCCGGACTTCGTCGGGCACACGCTGGCCGTGCACAACGGCAACAAGTTCGTGCCGGTCTACGTGAGCGAGAACATGGTCGGCCACAAGCTCGGCGAGTTCTCGCCGACGCGGATGTTCCGCGGGCACAGCGGCAAGATGTCGGCCGACAAGAAGGCCAAGCTCGAGGCGGAAGGGACGGCGCCGGCCGAATGACCGAAGCGCGCGCGTATCAGCGGATGCTGCGGCAGTCGCCCCGCAAGGTGCGCCTGGTGGTGGACCTGATCCGCGGCCTGCCGGTGGGCGAGGCCTTCTCGATCCTCAAGTTCTCGAAGAAGGGCGCGGCCAAGCCGGTCTCGAAGGTGCTGCTCTCGGCCGTGTCGAACGCGCGGGAGAAGGCGCAGCGCGCCTCCGAGCGCCTGGACGAGGAAACGCTGTTCGTGAAGACGGCGATGGTGGATGAGGGGCCGGCGCTCAAGCGGTTCCAGCCGGCGGCAATGGGACGGGCGACCCCGCTGAAGAAGCGCACCAGCCACATCACGATTCTCGTGGCGACGAAGGAGTAGCTGTGGGTCAAAAGGTACATCCCCATGGGTTCCGGCTCGGCATCGTCAAGCCGTGGCGGTCCCGCTGGTTCGCCAATCGCGAGTTCCCCGCGCTGCTCAAGGAGGACGAGCTGATCCGGACCTACCTCCGGACTCGGCTCCAGCACGCGGCGATCTCCGACGTGCACATCGAGCGGAAGCCGGGCAAGGTGCTGGTCACGGTGCACACGGGCCGGCCGGGCGTCGTCATCGGGAAGCGCGGCGCCGAGGTGGACAAGCTCAGGGACGAGCTGGCGCAGCTGACCTCGAAGGAGATCGGGATCAACGTCGAGGAGATCAAGCGGCCGGAGCTGGACGCGCAGCTGGTGGCCGACAACGTCGCGCATCAGCTGGCGCAGCGCATCAGCTTCCGCCGCGCGATGAAGCGGGCGGTGCAGTCGGCGATGCGCATGGGCGCGCAGGGGATCAAGATCAAGTGCGGCGGCCGCCTGGGCGGCGCCGAGATCGCGCGGGTCGAGGGCTACCACGAGGGGCGCGTGCCGCTGCACACGCTGCGCGCCGACGTGGACTACGCGACTTCGACCGCGAAGACGACCTTCGGCACCATCGGGGTCAAGACCTGGATCTTCAAGGGTGAGGTCGTGGAGGACGCGCGCGGCCGCACCTACAGCACGGGGGCGTAGGCGATGCTGGCGCCCAAGCGGGTCAAGTTCCGCAAGCAGATGAAGGGCCGCATGCGCGGCGTAGCCACGCGCGGCCAGACGATTGCGTTCGGCCACTTCGGGCTGCAGGCGCTCGAGGCCGGCTGGGTCACGAACCGGCAGATCGAGGCCGCCCGCGTGGCGATGACGCGCAGCATGAAGCGCGGCGGGAAGCTGTGGATCCGGCTCTTCCCCGACAAGCCGATCACCAAGAAGCCGGCCGAGACGCGGATGGGGAAGGGCAAGGGCAACCCCGAAGGCTGGGTGTGCCCGGTGAAGATCGGGCGGATGATGTTCGAGATCGAGGGCGTCGAGGAGGCGCTGGCGCGCAAGTCGCTCGCGCTCGCCTCCGCCAAACTCCCGATCAAGAGCCGCTTCGTGGTGCGGGAGGGCTAGGAGCGTGGCACTGACCAAGATGACCGTGACGCAGATCCGCGAGCTGACGGACGCGGAGGTGGCGGCCAAGCTGGCCGAGTACCAGAAGGAGGGCTTCTCGCTCCGCTTCAAGGCGGCGACCGAGGTGCTCGGCAACCCGATGGACATCCAGACCGCGCGCCGCACGGTGGCCCGTCTCCTGACGGTGCAGGCCGAGCGCGCGGCCAAAAAGAAGGCGCAATGAGCGAGGCGCAGCAGACGCGCGGGCAGCGCAAGACCCGCACCGGCCTGGTGACCAGCGACAAGATGCACAAGTCGGTGGTCGTGGCCCTGGTGCGGCGCGTGACGCACGGGTTGTACGGCAAGCAGTCCACCCGGACCCGGAGCGTGGTGGCGCACGACGAGAAGAACGAGGCGCACGTGGGCGACCTCGTGCGGATCGTCGAGACGCGCCCCCTGTCCAAGACCAAGCGGTGGCGGGTGGTCGCGATCGTCGAGAAGGCGAAGTAGGGGAGGGGAGCGGCCGTGGTCCAGCAGGAAACGATCGTCAAGATCGCCGACAACTCCGGCGCCAAGCGGGCGCTGGTGATCCGCGTCCTCGGCGGCTCGAAGCGCCGGTATGCCGGCCTCGGGGACGTGGTGATCGTCGCCATCAAGGACGCGCTCCCCACCGGCACCGTGAAGAAGGGCGAGGTGGCGCGCGCCGTCGTGGTGCGCACCGCCAAGGAGACGCGGCGCAAGGACGGGAGCTACATCCGCTTCGACGAGAACGCGGCGGTCATCATCGACGAGAACAACGAGCCCCGGGCGACCCGCATCTTCGGGCCGGTGGGGCGCGAGCTCAGGGAGAAGCGGTTCATGAAGATCGTGAGCCTCGCGCCGGAGGTCCTCTAGCATGCGCCTCCTGGTCTATCGCAAGCGCGCGCACCACAAGCGGAGCCCCGAGCGGGTCCCGCACGCCAAGATGCACATCACCAAGGGCGACACGGTGGTGGTGATCTCGGGCGAGGAGAAGGGGAAGCGCGGCAAGGTGCTGCGCGCCATCCCCGCCAAGCGCCAGGTGGTGGTGGAGGGGCTCAACATCGCCAAGCGGCACCGCCGCGCGCGGCAGCAGGGCGAGGAGAGCCAGATCGTGGAGTTCCCGGCGCCGATGGCCGCGTCGAAGGTGATGCTGATCGACCCCAAGGACGACCGGCCGACGCGGGTGCGCCGGCGGGTGGACACGGATGGGACGGTGGAGCGCGTGTCGGTGCGCTCCGGCGAGCCCATCCCGCGGACCCGGTAGGAGCCATGGCGGAGAACGAAGAGAAGAGCGGCCCCACGGCGAGTGTCACCGAGCCGAAAGAGCCGACAGAGGCGAAGGAGCCGAAGCAGCCCAGGCCCGGCAAAGAAGGCAAGCAGCAGAAGGGCGGGAAGGGCGGGAAGGGCGGCAAGGGGAAGGACGCGGCGGCCCAGGCGGAGCCGGCGGGCCCGCCGCCCGTCTACGAGCCCGCGCCCCCGGCCCGGCTCCACCTGCATTACACGGAGCACGCGCGGCCGGCGCTGGCGCGCGCCTTCGGCTTCACCAACCCGCACCAGATCCCGCGGGTGGTGAAGGTGGTGCTGAACGTCGGGCTGGGCGAGGCGCCCAAGGCGCCCAAGGCGCTCGAGGCGATCGTCGCCGAGCTGGGCGCGATCACCGGCCAGCGGCCGCTGGTGACGAAGGCGAAGAAGGCGATCTCGAACTTCTCGATCCGGGCGGGCGTACCGCTCGGCGCCTGTGTGACGCTGCGCGGCGCGCGGATGTGGGAGTTCCTCGACCGCTTCATCAGCATCGCCGTGCCGCGCATCCGCGACTTCCGCGGGCTGCCGACGCGGAGCTTCGACGGGCGGGGCAACTACACGCTCGGCGTGAAGGAGCAGATGGTCTTCCCGGAGATCGACTACGACAAGGTCGAGCGGATCCACGGGATGGACATCACGATCGTGACGGACGCCGGCCGCGACGACGTGGCGATGGCGTTGCTGAGGGAGCTGGGCATGCCGTTCGCCGGCGAGCAGCCGGCGTCCGTGGGCTGAAAGGGCGGAAGCGATGGCGAAGAAGTGCTGGATCGAGAAGGTCAAGAAGACACCGAAGTTCAAGGTGCGCGCGTACCACCGCTGTCAACGCTGCGGGCGGTCGCGTGCCACGCTGCGCAAGTTCGGCCTGTGCCGCATCTGCTTCCGGGACCTGGCCCTCAGGGGCGAGATCCCGGGCGTGCGCAAGAGCAGCTGGTGACCGGGAATCGGAACAGTCCGTTGAGGAGGAGTCGAGCGAGCCTATGGGAATGACCGATCCCGTCGCAGACATGCTGACGCGCATCCGCAACGCGTGCCTGGCAAGGCACCGGCGGGTGGACATGCCGGTCTCCAAACTGAAGGCGGAGATCGCGCGCTTGCTGCGCGACAACCATTACATCCAGGACTTCGCGGTCGTGGACGACGGCCGCCACGGCCTGCTGCGGGTGTTCCTCAAGTACCACGACGGGGACGAGCCCGTGATCAGCGAGCTCAAGCGCGTGAGCGCCCCGGGCCTCCGCCGCTACGTCGGTGTGCGGCAGATCCCCCGGGTCCGCAACGGGCTGGGCATGGCCATCCTCTCGACGCCCCGCGGCCTGATGAGCGACCGGGACGCGCGGCTGGCCCACGTCGGCGGCGAGCTGCTCGCCGTGGTCTGGTAGGAGGGGCCCGTGTCCCGCATCGGCCAACAGCCCATCCCGATCCCCAAGGGCGTCACCGCCTCGGTGACGGGGAACCGGGTCGTGATCAAGGGCCCCAAGGGCGAGCTCCAGTTCTCGGTGCACGCCGAGCTGGGTGTGAAGGTGGAGGGGAGCGAGCTGCTCGTGACCCGTCCCACGGATTCGACCTGGCACAAGTCGCTGCACGGGCTGTCGCGCACCCTGGTGGCCAACATGGTCGAAGGCGTGACCAAGGGATATGAGAAGCAGCTGGAGATCGTGGGTGTCGGGTACCGCGCGGAGACCAAGCCGTACGGCGTGCTGCTGACGGTGGGGTACTCGCATCCGGTGGAGTTCAAGGCGCCGGCCGGGATCGCGATCACGGCCGAGGCGCCGACGGTGGTGAAGGTCAGGGGAAGCGACAAGGAGCTGGTGGGCCGGGTGGCCGCGGAGATCCGCGCGGTGCGCCCGCCCGAGCCGTACAAGGGCAAGGGGATCCGCTACACCGGCGAGCACGTCCGGCGTAAGGCCGGCAAGACGGGCGCGGGAGCGACGGCGAAGGCATGAGACCGGTCCGGAAACCGAAGTCGGCGGACGAACACCGCCGCCGGCGGCACCTCAGGGTGCGGCGCAAGGTGCGGGGCAGCGCGGAGCGGCCGCGCCTCGTGGTGTTCCGCTCGCTCAAGCACATCTACGCCCAGCTGGTGGATGACGACCGCGGCGTGGTGCTGCTCGGCGTGGCGGACAACAGCGAGAAGGTGGAGCCGACCGGCAAGGGGAAGACCGGCAAGGGGTATGCGGTCGGCCTGGCGGTCGCGGGGCGGGCGAAGGAGCGGGGCATCACCAGGGTGGTGTTCGATCGGGCGGGTTACGCCTATCACGGTCGCGTCAAGGCGGTGGCCGAGGGCGCGCGCAAGGGCGGATTGGAGTTCTAGCGCATGGCAGAGCGGGGTCAGGGGCAGGGGCCGGGACAGCATCGCGGCGAGCCGCGGCGGGACCGGCGCGACCGCGACCGGGACCGCGAGGGCGAGCTGATCGAGAACGTGATCAGCATCAACCGCGTGGCGAAGGTGGTGAAGGGCGGCCGGCGGTTCAGCTTCAACGCGCTGGTGGCGGTGGGCGACGCGGCGGGCCACGTGGGCGTGGCGACGGGGAAGGCGAACGAGGTCAGCGAGGCCGTGCGCAAGGCCGTCGAGGCGGCGCGCAAGCAGATGGTCGGCATCCCCCGCACCGGTCTGACGATCCCGCACGACGTGACTGGCAAGCACGGCGCGGGGCGCGTGCTCATGAGGCCGGCGGCTCCCGGGACCGGCGTGATCGCCGGCGGCCCGGTGCGCGCGGTCCTGGAGTGCGCGGGCGTGCAGGACATCCTGACCAAGAGCCTGGGGAGCAACAACCCGCACAACATGGTGCGGGCCACGATGGACGGGCTCAAGAGCCTGACCACCGTGCAGCGCGTCGCGCGCGAGCGGGGCGTGGAAGTGTCCTCGCTCTCGTACCGGGCGCGCCAGGGAGAGCCGAACCGTGCCGTCTAAGGCGAAGACGCCGGCCGCCGGCGGCAAGCTCCGGGTGAAGCAGGTGCGGAGCGGGATCGGGCACCCGAAGGGGCACCGCGCGACGCTGCGGTCCATCGGGCTCAAGCACCACCAGGACGTGGTGGTCGTGACGGACACGCCGTCGCTGCGGGGAATGCTGAATCAGGTGCGCCACCTCGTCGAGGTGACGAAGGTCGAGGAGGCTTGATGGCGGAGAAGGTCGAGCGGATCGGGCTGGACACGCTGAAGGCCCCCCGGGGCTCCACGCACCCGCCCAAGCGCAAGGGCCGCGGCCCCGGCTCGGGGCACGGCAAGACGTCCGGCCACGGCCACAAGGGCCAGAAGGCGCGGACCGGCGGGCACGTGCGCCCCGGCTTCGAGGGCGGGCAGATGCCGCTGATCCGGCGCGTCCCCAAGCGCGGTTTCACGAATCCGTTCAAGGTGGACGCGCAGGCGGTCAACCTCGAGGCGCTGAAGGCGTTTGCGGGCCGCGAGGTCACGGCGGCGTCGCTCGCCGAAGCCGGCATCGCCCGGGCGGGCGAGCCGGTGAAGCTGCTCGGCGACGGCGATGCTCCGCAGGGGATGGTCGTTCGCGGGCTCAAGGTGTCCGCCACGGCGCGCGCCAAGATCGAGGCCGCCGGCGGGCGCATTGAGGAGTAACCGGTGAGCGGACCGCGGATCCCGAACCTCTTCAAGATCCCCGAGCTTAAAGAGAAGATCCTCTTCACGCTCCTGTGCCTCCTGCTGTACCGCGTCGGGGCGCACATCACCGTGCCGGGCGTGGACGTCAACGCGCTGACCCAGTTCTTCAAGAGCACGGGGGGCGGCGGCCTGCTTGGCATGTACGACATGTTCGTGGGCGGCGGGCTGTCGCGCGCCACGGTCATGGCGTTGGGCATCATGCCGTACATCTCCTCCAGCATCTTCTGGCAGCTGATGGGGGCCGTCTTCCCGACGGTGGAGAAGCTCCAGAAGGAGGAGGAAGGGCGGAAGAAGATCACCCAGTGGACGCGCTACCTGACCGTGGGGCTGGCGGCGGGCCAGGCGTGGGGCGTGGCGGTCTTCATCGAGGGATTGCAGGGCGCGGTGGCGGCCCCCGGGTGGGGCTTCCGGATCACCACGGCCTTCGTCCTCACGGTGGGCGCGATCTTCGTGATGTGGCTGGGCGAGCAGATCACCGAGCGCGGCCTGGGCAACGGGATGAGCCTGCTGATCTTCTTCTCGATCGTCGAAGGCGGATGGCCGGCCATCGGCAAGACCATCGAGTACT
>Ga0326726_10002263_pt1 | contig 17735 bp, 13 predicted proteins | sample MHFenrmetagenome_2_FD_207603 | JGI IMG/M metagenome (GOLD analysis project Ga0326726, IMG submission 207603) | Lab enriched peat soil microbial communities from Michigan Hollow, Ithaca, NY, United States - MHF15MN | ecosystem: Environmental > Terrestrial > Soil > Wetlands > Peat | place: USA... | reverse complement strand
CGTGCGCGCCAGCAGCTCGCGCCGGTAGCGATACGGATCCTTGCCCGCGGCGCGCGCGAGCTCGTCCATGAAGCTCTCGCGATAGAACTCGTGCGCGGCCTGGCCCACGCCGCGCCGCGTGCCGACCGGCACGTGGAAGTCGGTCGTGTGATTGCTGAACCGGTAGTTCGGCACGAAGTAGCGCGACGCCACGTCGAACGACGCGTCCGGGCCGAAGCCGTCCTTCTGCATGCCGGTCCGCACCTCGAGCGCGAGCGGCCAGCCCTCGTCGTCGAGTGCGGCCTTCAGGCGCGCCACGCCCATGGCGCGGTACGTCGTGCCGATGAAGTCTTCCTCGCGCGTCCAGAGCAGATGAATCGGCGTGCCGCGGTTGGCGTTCGCGATCATGATCGCTTGCTCGGCCTGTGGGCCATTGCCGTTGCGGCCGAAGCCCCCGCCCAAGTGGCACATGTGCAAATAGACGTTAGCTTCAGGGATGCCCGTGATCTGCGATGCACTGAACCGCGTCTCCTGCGGGCTCTGATCGCCGATCCAGATGTCGACGCGATCGTTCGTCACGAGCACCGTCGCATTGCCGGGCTCCATGCGCGCACGCGGCAGGTAGGGGGTCGAGTACGTGGCTTCGACGACGCGTTTCGCGCGCGCAAACACGGCGTCGACGTCGCCTTCGTTCACGCGCACGTTGCCGGGCTTGTTCAGTGCCGCGATCAGCGCCGCGTGCATGTTCGCCGTGTTGAACGCCGCGCGCTCGGGCGGGATCGACCACTCGACGGGCATCGCGTCGAGCGCCTGCTTCGCCTCAAACCAGCTGTCGGCGATCACGGCCACGCCGCCGCTGAACACGCGCCCGCGCGTGAGCTTCGGATCGGGAATCGGGAAGCGCACGGCCGAGCGCACGCCCGGCCGGTTGCGGACAGCCTCGAAGTCGTAGCTCTTCACGTCGCCGCCGTACACGGGGCAGGACTTCACCGCTGCCCATTTCATACCGGGCATGCGCACGTCGATGGCGTACACGGTCTCGCCCCGCACCTTGGCCGGCAGGTCGCGGTTCTTCTGCTCCGTGCCCATCAGCGTCCACTGATCCGGCGACTTGATCGCGATGGATTCGGGATGCGGATGCGGCGTGCGCGCGGCGAGGTGCGCGATCTTGCCGTAGGTGGTCTTGCGGCCGCTCTTCGCGTGAGTAATCACACCGTCCTTGGCCACGAGCTCACCGACCGGCACGCGCCATTCGTTGGCCGCAGCCAACAACAACCGTTCGCGCGCCTCGGCGCCCGCCAGTTGCAGGTAGTAGCGGCCGTCTTTGACCGACGATGCCGCGTTCGTGCGCATGCGCCGGTACACGCTGTCCGGAATGCCGAAGCCGCCCGTGCGCGCGCGGTTGCCGAACTCCGGCGTGCCGCCGCCCTTTGGGTCCGTGCCGCCGTTGCCCGGCACGTTCAGCGTCCACGCAGGCGCCATCTCGCGTGCGTCACGATTCGCCGAGGCGTACTGCGACACGACCTTGCTCCAGTCGCACTGCAGCTCTTCGGCGACCATCATCGCGTTCGAAGTCCACACGCCCTGGCCGATCTCGGTCTGCGCGATGCGAATTGTCACCGTGTCGTCCGGCGCGATCACGATCCACGCGTTGATCTCCGGCACGGGCGGGTCTTCGTACCACACGGCGCCAGGAATGTCCGCCGCCGCGGCCTTCGGCGGCACCCAGAAGCCGAGCACGAACGCCGCGCTGCCGGCGGCCGCCGCGGCCAGAAACTCGCGCCGATCGAGGCCCGCGTGCTCGCGTTCGCCGTGGTGCATTTCGTCTTTGCGCGTCATGCGCGTGCCCTCTGCGCCTGCATGAGCTCCGCCGCGCGGTGGATCGCTTTGCGGACACGGTGGTAGCTGCTGCATCGGCACGCGTTCGTCACGGCCGCGTCAATGTCGGCGTCGGTCGGCTGCGGATTGCGCGCGAGCAACGCGAGCGCGCTCATGATCATGCCGGACTGACAATAGCCGCACTGCGGTGCGTCGAACTCGAGCCACGCGAGCTGTAGCGGATGGCTGCCGTCGCGCGACAAACCTTCGATGGTCGTGATCGATTTACCCGCCGCTGCGGAAACCGGAAAGCTGCACGAGCGAATCGGCGCACCGTCGACGTGTACCGTGCAAGCGCCGCATTGGGCGATACCGCAGCTGAACTTGGTGCCCGTGAGACCGATCCGATCGCGGATCACCCACAGGAGCGGCGTCGCGGGATCTACGTCCACGGAATGGACCGTGCCGTTCACCTTGAGATCGAGCGCCACCTCTGCCCCCTGCCGAAACTGGCCTCGGGCCGAGTATAGGCGCTAGTCCCAACCAGGTCGCTAGGGGGTGGCGGGCTCGTGTCGAGCCAGGCGCCGCAGACCTCAGTGGTCGTGGTGCTCGTGCCCGCCGTGGTCGTGGTCATGACCGTGATCGTGCCCGTGGCCTTCCGGCCCGTGCGCATGACCGTGCGCGAGCTCCTCGCCCGTCGCGTCGCGCACGTCGACGATCTCGATGTCGAACACCAGCGTCTTACCGGCGAGCGGATGATTGAGGTCCAAGTCCACGTTGAAGTGGCCGACCTTCACGACCCGCCCCTGCCGCAAACCATCGCGCGTCTGCACGGCCACCATTTGCCCGACCACGTATGGCGCGCGCGTCGCGAGATGCTTGACGGGCACGCGCTGCACGGCGTTCGGATTGCGCTCACCATACCCGTGCTCGGGCGTGACCGTTGCGGTGAACTTGTCGCCGCTCTTCTTGCCGGCCATCTCGGTCTCGAGCCCCGGCACGATGTTGTTGCGGCCATGCAGGTAGACCACCGGGCTCGCACCGTCCGAGCTCTCGGTGAACGAGCCTTCGGTATCGCTCAGCTTGTAATGAAACGTGACGACAGAGTCGTCGGCGATGCTCTTCTGCTGCTCGGTCATTCGTGACTCCGCTTCCGGTGTGGTCGTTGTGGGCGGTCGCGCGGCCGCTCGGCCTTTACACCCGGCGGCGGCCGCTTCGGCGGCCCGTCGCCGCCGGAATCTACGCTGATCGCGAGCTGCTGTCCGCAAACCCACGCCTTGCGCAATTGCTGCTGGATGTCCCGCGGCATACCTTCCGGCAAGTCGACCGTCGAGTACGCATCGAAGATATTGATGCGACCGATGTGCGCAGCATCGATGCCGGCTTCGTTGGCGATCGCGCCGACGATGTTCCCCGGCTGCACACCGTGTTCATGGCCGACCTCGATCCTGTAACGCACGATGCCTTTCGGCGGTCCGTCATCTCGCGCGCGCGGCCGGAACGGCCGGTCCTCGGGCGGCGGACGATCTTCCGCGTCGCGATGCTTGCCCCGCGTGGGCGCGGCCGGTCCTCGCGCCAGCTCCTCGCGCCGCCGCGGACTGTCGGCGGGCGGCTGCAACGGCCGGTCCTTCTGCACGAGATACGCGAGCGCCGCGGCGATGTCCTGCGGCTCCTTGCCATGCTCGGCCGCATAGCTCGCTACCAGCCGCTCGAAGAAGGCGAGATCCTCGCTGCCAAACACGTCGGTGATCCGCTGCTTGAACTGCGCCGTCCGGCGATCCACCACGGCCTCGCGCGTCGGCAGATACATCGGCGTCACGGTCTGGCGCGTCGCTCGCTCGATCGCCGCGAGCATGCGTCGCTCGCGCGGCATCACGAAAAGGATCGCGTGGCCCCCACGCCCGGCCCTGCCCGTACGCCCGATTCGGTGGATATAGCCCTCGACGTCGTGAGGGATGTCGTAGTTGACGACGTGCGTTATTCGCTCGACGTCGAGCCCGCGCGCCGCGACGTCCGTGGCCACGACGATGTCGAGCTTGCCGCTCTTCAGGCGCTCGACCGTGCGTTCACGCAACGCCTGCGTCATCTCGCCGCTGAGCGCCGCGCTCGCGAGGCCGCGCGCTTCGAGCTTCTGGCTCAACTCGGCCGTCGCCTGCCGCGTGCGGACGAAGATCAGCATCGCGTCGAAATCCTCGACCTCGAGGATGCGCGTCAGCGCCTCGAGCTTGTCGAAGCCGCGCACCTCGACATACCGCTGGTCCACGGCCGCCACAGTCGCCGTCTTGGCCCTGATCTTGATCTCGACGGGGTCGGACAGGTGGTGCTGCACGACCTTGCGAATGCGATCGGGCAAGGTCGCCGAGAACAGCACGACCTGCTTCTCTTCGGGCATCTGCTGCAGAATGCCCTCGACGTCATCGATGAACCCCATGCGCAGCATCTCGTCGGCTTCGTCGATGACCACGGTCTGCAGCGCTCCGAGTTTCAGCGTCTTGCGTCGCAGGTGATCCTGAATCCGTCCGGGTGTGCCGACCACGGCGTGGACGCCGCGGCGCAGCTGCTTCAGCTGAAAATCCATGCCCTGGCCGCCGTAGACCGGCAGCACGTGAAAGCCTTTCAAGTGCCGCGCGTAGGTCTGCATGGCCTCGGCCACCTGGATCGCGAGCTCGCGCGTGGGGGTCAGCACGAGGACCTGCGGCTCGGCGCGCTTCAGATCGAGCCGCGACAGCAGCGGCAGCGCGAAGGCCGCCGTCTTGCCGGTGCCCGTCTGCGCCTGGCCGAGCAGGTCCCTGCCCTCGAGCAGCGGCGGGATGGCCGCCCGCTGGATCGGCGACGGCGTCTCGTAGCCGACCTCGCGAACGGCGGCCAGCACGGGCGCTGCGAGACCGAGGGTCTCGAAGCCGTCGGAGGGGGCTACTGGCGTCGTTGGGTCGGTCATGGGGCCGGCGATCATCCTAGAACCGCGCCCGCGGTGCAAACGCGGCTTCGCCGTGGAGGCCGTCGAGGGCGCTCAGTCCTCAAGCGAGAACGGCGTGAAGTTCGTGTTCGTGTCGTAGAAGTCTTCGTGCTCGTGGCGCTTCAAGAAGGCCACGATCGCGTAGGTCACGGGCGTCATGACGACCTCGACCATGACCTTGAAGAACCAGTTGAACGCGATCACCTGGAACAGCGTCTCGCCGGCCCAGATGCCCGCGAATGCCAGTGGATAGAAGATCATGCTGTCCACGGCCTGGCCGAAGATCGTGGAGCCGATGGTCCGGGTCCAGAGCCACCGGCCGCGCGTCCACACCTTCATGCGCGCCAGCACGTAGGCGTTCACGAAATCGCCGGCCCAGAACGCGACGATCGACGCCGCGACGATGCGCCAGGTGCTGCCGAACACGATCTCGAGGGCGGGCTGCAACGTGGCGTTGTTGGGCTCGCTGGACGCGGCCGGCAGATGGATCACGACCCACGCCATGACGCTCGCGAACACGAGCGCGGCGAACCCCGCCCAGATCACGCGGCGCGCGTGCGCATAGCCGTACACCTCCGTCAACACGTCCCCGAAGATGTAGCTGATGGGGAAGAAGATGTTACCCACGCCGAACACGAACGCGGTGCCGACCACCGGCAGCGTGAGTGCAGCGACTTTGGCGGTGCCAATCAGGTTCGAGCAGAGCAACACTGCGACGAAACCGGCGAGGACCAGATCGTAGAAGCGGTAGTGGCGAGCCGGCGCCGGGGGCGTCGTGGTGTTCAAAGTTCGATCCTCCCTGCGGCCAAGCTTACGGGGGAATCCGCACTCGAGCCACGCACGCGGCCGATCGCGGTTGCCGCGGATCGCGAACCGCCCGTAGGATGCCCTCTCCATCCCGGGGGCAAAGCATGCAAAACGCAGCGCAAATCGCGGCCAACGCGACGACCGAGATCGGCCGCGCAACGGTCGCCAAAGTGGGCTGGCGGCTGCTGCCGTTCGTGCTGTTGCTGTACGTCGTCGCATGGCTGGACCGGGTGAACATCGGTTTCGCGGCCCTGCAAATGAACAAGGACCTGGGCTTCGATGACGCGGTCTACGGCTTCGGCGCCGGCGTGTTCTTCATCGGCTACGCGTTGTTCGAGGTGCCGAGCAACCTGATCCTCGCACGCGTCGGCGCGCGGCTCTGGATCACGCGCATCATGATCACGTGGGGCGTGCTGTCGATCGCGATGATGTACGTGAACGGCCCTATGAGCTTCTACTCCGTGCGTTTCCTGCTCGGCGTTGCGGAGGCCGGTTTCCTGCCGGGCATCCTGTACTACCTCGGCAACTGGTTCCCGGCCAATGAGCGGGCGCACGCCGTGTCGTGGTTCATGCTCGCGATTCCGCTCTCGAGCGTCGTCGGCGGTCCGCTGGCGGGTTTCATCCTGCAGCTCGACGGCTGGCACGGGCTCATGGGCTGGCAGTGGCTGTTCCTGCTGGAAGGTGCGCCGGCGGTCGTGCTCGGCGTCGTCGTGTGGCTGTACCTGACCGACACTCCGGCGCAGGCCAAGTGGCTCACACCTGAGCAGCGCCTCTGGCTTGCCGAGCGCGTCGCGTCCGAGCAGCGTGCGGCAAACGCGCGGCATGGTATCGGGCTCCGGAAGGCGCTCCTGCATCCGACCGTGTGGCTTCTCGCATTCATTCTGTTCGCGGGCCAAACCGCCAGCTACGGGCTCACGCTGTGGATCCCGCAGATCGTGAAGAGTCTGTCCGGGCTGCCAACGTTCGAGGTCAGCATGATCTCGGCGCTGCCGTACGTAGCCGCGTCCATCGGCATGATCGTGATCGGCGCGAGCTCGGATCGCAGCGGCGAACGCCTGCTGCACTTGGCGATTCCGACCGCCGTGGGCGGCCTCGGGTTCATCGCGAGCGCGTACCTCACGTCGCCGGTGCCGAGCATCATCGCGCTCGCCATCGCGGCCGTCGGCAACACGAGCACGCGCGGACCGTTCTGGGCGCTGCCAACTCGCTTTCTCACGGGCACGGCCGCGGCGGGTGGTATCGCGTTGATCAATACGGTGGCGTCGATCGGCGGCTTCGTCGGCCCTTACGCGATAGGCCTCGTGCGCAAGCTCACGGGTGGGTTCGCCGGCGGGCTCGTATTCCTCGCGGTGCTGATGCTGCTCGGCGCAGGCGCCGCGCTGCTGCTGCGCAACGCGCCCGTGCTGGCCGAAAAGGACTAGCGCGCCGCGCCGGGCTTGTCCCAGTCCGTCTTGCCGGCGTCGGTACCGGCGACCGAGTACAGCACCTGCGCATTGCGCGTCTTCTGGAAGTCCTCGAGCGACTGGCCGCGCATCGCGGCGTAGATGTGCAAGTTCGTCGTACCGACCACGGCGCCGAGCTTCTCGAGCATGAAGAAGATCACGCCGTAGTGGATCAGCGCTCGCCAGTCGCGCCTGCGAACCATGTCGCGCTCCTCGGTCGTGAGCGCCGCCGCTTCGAACAACGGTTCGGGATCCTTCAGGAACTGCTTGCGGCGCTCGGGCTCGATCAGCGAGTGCAGGAACTCGTTCAGGCGATACGCCTTCACACTGCGCTCGAGCGTGAACGGATACGTGCCTTCGAGCTTCTCGACGCCCGCGAGCTCGCGGCCGATACGCTGCCGGTACGCGTCCACCGCTTCGCCCGTGCCCTCGCTCGAATCGTTCTCGAGGATCAACGTCGCGATCGGCGTCATCGACGGCAGGTAGTACGTCTGGTGCAGCTTCTTGACCTTCTTCGTGAGCGCGCCGCGCATGATCAGCCACATGATGACCTCGGCGCCCTCCATGCCGCCGAGCTTCGCGTACTCCGCGACCGTCATCTTCGTGAGCTTCTCCGGATCGTTGACCAAGAGATCCATGAACTCGTGATCCCACGGCGTGTTGTTGAACCCCGCGCGCTCACCATGCACCTGGTGCGACAGGCCGCCGGTGCCGACGATCGCGACCTTCAAGTCCTCGGGATAGCTCTCGATCGCCTTGCGCAGCGACTGGCCGAGCTTGAAGCACCGGCGCGCCGTCGTGGTCGGAAACTGCAGCACGCCGACCTGTAGCGGCACGATGGCGCCAGGCCAGGTCGGGTCGTGCGGCCACAGCAGCGACAGCGGCGAGAACGCGCCGTGGTCGAGACCCTTGTTCTGGAAGTACGACAGATCGAATTCGTCGGCGACGAGCCCGGCCGCAATGTGCTGCGCGAGCTTCGCGTGGCCTTTGATGGCCGGCAGTTTGCGCGGTCCACCCCCCTCGTCGGCCACCGGGTACTCGGTGCCGATGCCGAGCGCGAAATGCGAATAATGATCGAAGAAGAACGACGTGACGTGGTCGTTGTAGATCAGGAACAGGACGTCGGGCTTCTTATCGGCCAGCCACTGCTGCACGGGCTTGTAACCCTCGAAGATCGGCGCCCACACCGGATCCTTCTGTTTGCCGGCATCGAGCGCGAATCCGATCGTCGGCGTGTGCGAGGTGGCGATGCCGCCCAAGATTCTGGCCAAGGGACTGCTCCTGAACGCGAAAACGTAATTGTAGTACGGCGTCGCTGACCGCACGCGGCGGGGGGGAGTAGAATTAGTACGTATATCGAGCCCTACCGGCCACCCCGCCTGAACCACCCGCCGCCCAGCCGACCTGTCCGCACCTCAACTGTCGCTTAGGACCCAGCCGAAACTCTTCCGATGGCCGCCGAACAACGCTCAATGGCGCGCGCCACTCTAGGCGCACTCGGAGTCGTCTACGGCGACATCGGCACGAGCCCGTTGTACGCCCTGAAGGAAGCCACATCCGCCGCGGGCGGCGCGTCCGACCCGGCCACCGTGCTCGGCGTGCTGTCTCTGATCTTCTGGAGCTTGTTTGTAGTCGTCACGATGAAGTACATCGTGCTCATCTTGCGGGCAGACAACGCAGGCGAAGGCGGCATCCTTTCGCTGCTCGCGTTGGTTCAGCAGAAGATCGGCACCACCGGCGTCTGGGCTGGGCGGCTGCTCGCGTTGGCGGCGCTCGGCACCGCGTTGTTCTACTGTGACGCGCTGATCACGCCCGCGATCTCGGTCTTGAGCGCAGTCGAGGGACTCGAGGTGCTCGACCCCGCGTTCACCACCAGCGTGTTGCCCATCACTCTAGCCATCATCGCAGCACTATTTGCACTCCAGCGACGCGGCACCGCGCGCGTCGGCGGGCTGTTCGGTCCGATCATGGTTCTCTGGTTCGTCACGCTTGCCGTGCTCGGCGTGCTGGCGATCGCCCGCGCGCCGGCGATTCTGGCTGCTCTGTATCCCGGTCACGCCGTCAGATTGTTGTCCGTCCATCCACAGGTGGCACTGTCCATTCTTGGCGCCGTGTTCCTCGTGTTGACGGGCGGCGAAGCGCTATACGCCGACATGGGTCACTTCGGCCGACAACCGGTCAGGCTCGCTTGGTTCGCGCTGGTGTGGCCGGCACTGCTGCTGAATTACTTCGGCCAGGGCGCACTGCTGCTCACGACGACGGAGCCGCTCGCGAACCCGTTCTTCGCTCTGGCCCCCGTGGCTTCCCTGCCGGCCTTCGTGGTGCTGGCCACCGCCGCGACGATCATTGCGTCGCAAGCGACGATCTCCGGAGCATTCTCCGTGACGCGGCAGGCCGTGCAGCTCGATCTGCTGCCGCGCGTACAGATCCTGCAGACCTCAGCCGATGAGCGCGGGCAGATCTACGTACCATCGGCCAATACGATCATGTTCGTCGCGGTCGTGGGCTTCGTGCTGGCGTTCCAGTCCTCGAGTGCGCTGTCGGCAGCCTATGGCGCCGCCGTGATCGGCACGATGCTGATCACGACGGTGCTCGGCGCCATCGTGGCGAAGACGTCGTGGCATTGGCCAACGCCCCAGATCGTGGGCGTATTCGGCCTCTTCGTGCTGGTCGATCTGGCGTTCCTCTTCGGCAACATGACGAAGATCGCGAGCGGCGGCTGGGTCCCTCTCACCCTCGCGACGTTGATGTTTCTCGGTTTCATCACGTGGCGCGACGGCCGCGCGCGTCTGCGTCGCGAGCTACGCCAGCGCGCGGTGCCGTCGAGCGAGTTGCCGAGCCTGCTGGCGAGCGCCACGCGCGTTCCCGGCACGGCGGTGTTCCTCGTGAGTCACAGCGGCTTCGTGCCGACCGCGTTGCTGCGCAACCTCGAATACAACCACGTGTGCCACGAGCGCATCGTAATCCTGAACCTCGAATTTCTCCGCACGCCGCGCCAGGACCGTGCCGCGCGTGCCTGGGTCGAGGAGCTGATGCCGAACGTGTATTCGGTGCGGGCCCGATTCGGTTTCATGGAGACGCCTGACGTCACGGAAGCGCTGCGCGGCGCGCGCCAACGCGGGCTGCGCATCGATCCAACGGATTGCACCTATTTCCTCGGCTGGCATCTGGTCCGAGCCATACCGCGCCCCGGCATCGCGGGGCTCAAGGGGCGGATATTCGCCTATCTCCAGCGGCGCAGCGCGCAGGCCGCAGAGTTTTTCAAGATGCCGACCAAGCGCGTCGTCGTGCTCGCGATCGACGTCGAGATCTGACGCCGCTCGCGCGGCGTGCGCGGAACGCGCCGACACGCTACCCTTGCTACTGCGGTCGCACGGCGACCTGAACGAACCAGTACAAAGGAACGACCATGCTCTACATCGTGCAGTTCGAGGACAAGCCCAACATGGGCGAGCTGCGGGACAAGCTGTTCAAGTCGCACATCGAATTCCTCGACCGCATGAAGGATCGCGTGCTGGTACCCGGCTCGATGCGCGAAGTGCCGAGCGACAAACCGCTGGGCGGGCTTTGGATCATCGAGGCCAAGGACGAGGCCGAGGTCCGCGAAGTCTTCAAAGACGATCCGTTCTGGACCAACGGCATGCGCGCCAGCGTCCGCATCAACCGCTGGCACAAGGCATTCCCGGACCGCAAGGTGCCGATCTGACCGCAACCGGCGGCCATGCAACAGATCTTGGTTTTTGGCGACTCTCTGTCCTGGGGCATCATCCCGAACACGCGCCGCCGCCTGAACTTCGTCGAGCGCTGGCCGGGCGCCATGGAAGATCAGCTGATTCGCGCCGGGCGCTCCGTGCGCGTGATCGAGGACTGCCTGAACGGCCGGCGCACGGTGTGGGACGATCCGTTCAAGCCCGGTCGTAACGGGCTCGCGGGACTTCCGCAGCGAATCGAAATCAACTCCCCGCTCGCACTCGTGATCGTGCTGCTCGGCACGAACGATCTTCAATCGATGCACGAATTCAACGCGTGGCACTCGGCTCAGGGCACGGCCACGCTCGTGCGCGCGATCCGCGGCGCGCCGATCGAACCCGGCATGCCGGTGCCGGCGGTGCTGATCGTGGCGCCGCCGCCCGTGCGCACGCCGAAAGGCTCGATCGCGCCGAAGTTCGACGGCGCAGCCGTGAAGGGCAAGGATCTCTCCGTCGAGCTCGAAAAGGTCGCGGCAGAGCTCGGCTGCTCGTTCGTCGATGCCGGCAGAGTCGTCACGACGAGCACGGTGGACGGCGTGCACCTCGACGCCGATCAGCACCTCGTGCTCGCGCACGCGCTCGCGCAGAGAGTCGCGAGCCTGCTCGACGCCGTACCCACGGAGGCGCGTTGATTACCGGCAACAACCTGCTCGACGGCCTCCTGGCATTCGCGGTCATCGTGGTCGCCATGGCCTGGTTCGTCACGGCGTACAACAGTCTCGATGCGGCAGCCGCCCGCACGGCTCAAGCCTGGGGCAACGTCGATGCGATGCTGCGCCAGCGTCACGACGAGCTGCCGCGCTTTCTCGACGCCTGTCAGCCGCACGTCACGCACGAGCAGGCGCTGTTCGAGAGGATCCTCGCGGCGCGCGACGCGATATTCGCCGCGCGTCAGGCGCGAGACACGACGGCGCTGGGCCGCGCCGAGAACGAGTTGCATGCGGCGCTCGGCCGGCTCGTCGCCCTCGTCGAGGTGCGCCCGGAGCTCAAAGCCGACGACACGTTCGCCGCGCTGCGCAAACGGCTCGCGGCGCTGGAATCGGGGCTCGACGAGCGACGTGCGATCTTCAACGATGCCGTCCAGCAGAACAACGCCGCGGTGGGGCGGTTCCCGAGCAACATCGTCGCGCTGCTCGGCGGCTTCCGCGCGTTGTCGCCTTTCGACGTGGAATCCCGTCACGGTTGAGCGCGGCCGCGCCAGCGTAGCCCGAGCAGCAGCAACACGCCGACGAGCAGCACGCCGACGCCGGCCACGGCGCCGGCGCGGACATACACGAGGCTCGAGTACAGCACGTAGACGCTGCTCGCGATGAACGCGACCGGCACGAGCGGATACCACGGCACGCGGAACGGCCGCGGCGCGGCCGGGAACCGGCGGCGCAGCACGAACAACGCGATGCCGCTCAACGTCAGGAACAACCAGTACACGGGCGAAAGGTAGTCGACCATCGTCGAGAAACCGCCGCGCGTGTAGGCGCCGAGGCCGACCAGCGCGAGCGACACGGCTGCGATCGCGACGATCGCGGCCGAGGGCGTGCCACGGGCCACGTGCCACCGGCCGAGGTGCCCGAGCGCGGCGGTGTCGCGCGCCGCCGCATACGTCGTGCGCGCACCGGCGATCAGGATCGCGTTCATCGACGTGATCGAAGTGACGGCCACGACGCCGACGATCGCGAGCTGCCCGGGCCGGCCGAACACGAGCCGCATGAGATCGGCGGCCGGCGCGGTGCTCGCAGCGAGCGCGACGTGTCCGAGCCCGCGCTCGAACGCCCAGTTCACGAGCACATACAACGCCGTCACTACGCCCATACCGAGGATCAGCGCACGCTTGATGCCGTGCGTCGTGTCGCGCATCTCGGCCGACAACGTGGCCGTGTCGCTCCAACCGCCGTACGCGAGAAACACGAACACGAGCGCGGTGCCGACGTCGAGGCGATCCACTGTGCCGTCTTGCGCCGCAACCCGGAGCTCCGGCGTCGCCGCGACCCACGCGCCGGCCGCGATCACGGCGACGAGGCCCACGACCACGAGCACCATGAGCCACACCTGCGTGCCGATGCCGAAGCGCAAGCCGGCCAGGTTCACGACCGCGAGCGCCACGATCGTCGCAGCCGCGAGCCACGTGCCGCCGTACGCGCCGAGATCGAAAGTCGCGGCCAGATAGTCGCCGAACGTGAACGCGAGCAACGCCATCGAGCCCGTGTGAATCACAGCGAACCGCGACCACGCGAACAGGAACGCCATGCCGTCGCCGTACGCCTGGCGCAGAAAGTTGTAGTCGCCGCCCTGATCGGGAAACGCCGCGGCCATCTCCGCGAAGCACATCGCACCCGCGAGCGACATCGCGCCGCCGAATACCCAGACGGCGAGCAAAGCACCGGAAGAAGGCAGATTCGCCGCAGCCACCGGCGACGATTTGAAAATACCGGCGCCGATCACCATGCCGATGCACACGGCGACCGCGTGCCAAACATCGAGCCGCCGCAGCGGCGCCGTCGACGTGCTCGCCGCCGCAGCGGCGGTCACCACGGCGTCTTGATCTCGCTCGCCTCGTTCGCGCAAGCCGCCGCGTCACCACTCGCGCGTTTCGCGCGCAGCGTATCGAGCTCGTTGCGTGCGGCCGTGAGATCCGCCGCGAACTCCGCGCTGCCGTTCAGCGCCGCGACCAACGCGGTCGCGAGCGTGCGGCCGCCTTCGATATCGCTTAGATAATGCACGCCGCACACGACACGGCTCTCGCCGAAGGCGCGGCCCCGGCCCAGGATCGCGGCGGTGTGGTCCGGAGCAACATCGGCCAGCAGCAACGCATACAGCCAACCCGCCGCCGCGTGACCCGACGGATAGGCGCCGCCACGCGTGAGCTCTTCCGACGGCTCGATGCAAAGCGGCGCCTTCTCGACGAGGTAGGGTCGCGGGCGTTGGTAATAGTCTTTCGAAGCGCCGATCAGAGGGAACAGGTCCGCGCTCGCGCGCGTGAGCAGCCGCGTGGTCGCGGGCGCCTGCAAGGCACCGAGATCGACGCCGAGCGAACACTTGAAGTCGCCGAAGAGATCGCGCTGCGCAATGTCAGCATCGTGCGCGGCGAGCTGCCAGCGCGCGCTGCCTTCGAGAGCGCGCGTAGCGCGGTACACCGCCATGTCGGCGGTGCCGAGCACCGACTCGGGCGCCGGCGGCGGCGGCAGGTAAACCGTGTGATCGGGCCGCTGCTCGGGCTTCAAATAGCCGGAGACCACGGGCGGCCGCGATACGGTGATGCCCGACTGCGCTGCGGCCGGTAGCGCGCCGAGCAGCGCGTACGAAGCGACGATTGCCGCTACGCGCGTGCGGCACCGAGTCACCGTGAATTGCATCGTTCGCCTTCCTGCTTCGACGACCCGATTCTGCCCCGCCCGGCAGACGGTTGCCAACTTGAGCGGTAGACTGCGGAGCCATTCATCGCAAGGCGCAAAGGGGAGCGCATCGATGCGAAGAGGCGCGGCCGCACTGGCGGGCTTCGTTGCGACATTGCCGGTACTCGCGTTCGCGGGTGACGATGCGGCGCTGTTCGTTGCGGCCGAGCATGGCGATCGCATCGCAGCGAGCCGGTTGCTCGACGCCGGCGCGAATCCGAACGCACGCGCAGTGGACGAGACCGCACCGCTGCACTGGGCTGCGCGCGCAGACGACCTCGCCACCGTAAAACTGTTGCTCGACTCCGGCGCCGCTGCGACCGTCGCGGACCGCTACGGAGTGACGCCGTTGTACCTCGCCGCAGAGAACGGCAGCGCACCGATCGTCGCCGCCTTGCTCGACGCCGGCGCCGACTCGAACGCCGTCGCCCCGATCGGGGAAACCACGCTGATGACCGCGACACGCACGGGCAACATCGCGGCAATGAAGCTGCTGCTCGACCGCGGCGCTGCGGTCGACGCACGCGATCGCGAGTTCGAGCAGACGGCGCTGATGCTGGCCGTGCGCGAAGCGCACGCGGACGCCGTGGCGCTGCTGCTCGCGCGCGGCGCCGACGTCAACGCGCGCACGCGTGTTGGCCCAACACCTGCGTTCATTCCTCCTTGCAAGGGCACGGGCTGCGGCTCGGAGGGTGTGGGCATCAATCGCGGTGGCCTGCCCGATCACGGCCGTCGTAACGCCGCCCTCGGCGGCATGACGCCGCTCCTGTATGCCGCGCGCGATGGCCGCACCGAGGAAGCGCGGCGGCTCGTGGCCGGCGGCGCCGATCTCGAGATCGCCGAAGCCAACGGCATGCGGCCGCTGCTGATGGCGCTGTTGAACGATCACCTCGAGATCGCGCGTCTCTTGATCGCGCACGGCGCCGACGTGAACGCCGACGATTTCTGGGGCCGCACGCCGCTCTACGCCGCGGTCGAGTATCGCAACCTCGACATGAACAACCGCGACCAGGACAGCCCCACCACGAACGGCGTGGACCGCGGGCCGCTGCTCGACGTGATCGCGCTGCTCGTCGACCACGGCGCGAACGTGAATGCGCGCACGCGCGAAGTGCCGCCGAGCCGCCGCTGGCTGTACTCGCTCGGCGACGTCTCGTGGGTGGATTTCACGGGTGCGACGCCGTTCCTGCGCGCCGCGCTGTCGAGTGACACGGCCACGATGCGCCTCTTGCTGGCGCACGGCGCGGACCCGAATTTGCCGACGCTCGCGGGCACGACGCCGCTCATGGCGGCCGCGGGTGTCAATTGGGTCGTGGCTCAGACGTATACCGAATCGCCGCAGGCACAGCTCGAAGCGATCCGAATCTGCATGGAGCACGGCGCCGACGTGAACGCCGCGAACTCGATGGGGCTCACGGCCCTGCTCGGCGCGGCGAATCGCGGTGCGAACGACATCATCAAGCTCCTTGCCGAAAACGGCGCGCGGCTCGACGTCGTCGACAGGAACGGCCGCTCGGCCCAGCGGTGGGCCGAAGGCGTGTTCCTCGCCGCCGTCGGCGCAGAGCGCAAACCCACGACGATCGCGTTGCTGCGCGAGCTCGGCGCGCCCGAGATCGGCGCCGCGCGATGACGCTGCGGCCCGTGCACGTGCTCGGCGTCGGCGCCATCGCGGCGCTCGCGGCCGCGGCTTTCGGAGCGCTCCGGCAATACCGCACGCCGACCGTCGCCGATCATTGGCAGCTGCTCGATCGCTACTGCGTCACCTGCCACAACGACACCGAGCGAGCGGGCGATCTCGCGTTCGATCGATTGCGCGGCACCGACCCCGCGGTCAACGCAGCCATTTGGGAGAAGGCGGTCCGCAAGCTGCGCACGGGCATGATGCCGCCGGTGGGCGAGCCGCGGCCCGCATCGAACCGGCTTGCCGCGGCGGCGAGCTGGCTCGAGCAATCCCTCGACGCCGCGGCGCGCGCGGCGCCGAACCCCGGCGCGCCGGTGCTGCACCGCCTGAATCGCGCGGAGTATGCGAACGCCGTGCGCGATCTTCTCGCGCTGCCGGTCGACACCGCGACGCTGCTGCCGGGCGACGACTCGAGCGGCAGCTTCGACAACGTGGCGAACGCGCTCAGCGTGTCGCCGGCGCTGCTGCAGGCCTACGTCAGCGCTGCAGCGAAGATCAGCAGACTCGCGGTCGGCGATCCGGCTGCGAGCGGCTCGATCACGACGTATCGCGCGCCGCGCGGCCTCACGCAGGGCGACCACCTCGAGGGCCAGCCGCTCGGCACGCGCGGCGGCCTTTCGATCCGGCATGTCTTCCCGCTCGACGCAGAGTACGAGATCCGCGTGGCCCGCTTCGGCGGCGGCTTCGGCCTCGAGGCGATCGGCGGCGACGAGGACGTGGAGATCACGGTCAACGGCGCGCGTGCGGCGCTGCTCTCGCGCGGCGGCCCGCGCAGCGCGACGCTGCGCATCCCGGCGGGACCGCAGAGGCTCGGGGTCGCGATCGTGCGCAAGCGCGATGCGCGGGGCGTCGACGATCTCTATACCGTGCACGCGGCCAGCGCCGGAATCGCCAACGTCGCGATCGTCGGTCCGCTGCACGCGGCCGGCGTCGGCGACACACCGAGCCGCAACGCGCTGTTCAGTTGCTCGCCCGCGAGCGAAGCGGACGAGGCCGGCTGCGCACGGCAGATCCTGCGCACGCTTGCGGCGCGCGCGTTCCGCCGTCCGGTCACCGACGACGACAGGGCGCTCGCGACGTTGCTCCGGTTCTATACGCAGGGCCGCGCGGAGGGCTCGTTCGACGCCGGGATTCAGCGCGCGGTGGCGCGCACGCTCGTCGACCCGGAATTCATCTTCCGCTTCGAAGCCGAGCCCGCCGAGCTCGCGGCCGGCACGGTCTATCGCGTGAGCCCCATCGAGCTCGCGTCGCGGCTGTCGTTCTTCCTCTGGAGCAGCGTGCCCGACGACGCGCTGCGCGGCGCCGCCACGAGCGGCGAGCTGACGCAGCCCGCGGTGCTGGAGCGGGAGGTCCGCCGCATGCTAGCGGATCCGAAGGCGGATGCGCTGATTCAGAACTTCGCGTCGCAGTGGCTCTCGCTGCGACAGCTCGATACCGCAAGCCCGGCCAGCAACGACTTCGACGGCAACCTGCGGCTCGCCATGCGCAAGGAGACCGAGCTTCTGTTCGCGAGCGTGCTGCACGAGGATCGCAGCATCGTCGACCTGCTGGACGCGAGCTACACGTTCGTCGACGAACGGCTCGCGCGCCACTACGGTATAGAGAACGTTCGCGGCAGCCGGTTCCGACGCGTCGAGCTACCGTCGACGGCGCGGCGTGGGCTGCTCGGTCACGGCAGCATCCTGACCGTGACGTCGGCGCCGAATCGCACGTCGCCCGTGAAGCGCGGCCAGTGGGTGCTACAGAACCTGCTCGGCGCGCCGGTGCCGCCGCCGCCCGAGGGTGTGGAACGCAACCTCGACACGACGGCGCCCGCCAGTGCGCCGACTACGGTTCGCGCGCGGCTCGAGCGACACATGTCGGACCCGGGTTGTGCCGGCTGTCACGGCCTCATGGATCCTCTCGGTTTTGCGC
>Ga0326726_10002262_pt1 | contig 17735 bp, 11 predicted proteins | sample MHFenrmetagenome_2_FD_207603 | JGI IMG/M metagenome (GOLD analysis project Ga0326726, IMG submission 207603) | Lab enriched peat soil microbial communities from Michigan Hollow, Ithaca, NY, United States - MHF15MN | ecosystem: Environmental > Terrestrial > Soil > Wetlands > Peat | place: USA... | reverse complement strand
CGACGGCTCGATCGCTCGCCGCGCGAATAGTCTCCCGAGCGGAGCGAGGGAGGAGGTTCGCGCGGCGGGAGCCGGAGCGCAGCGGGGGGTCAGGCGTCCGGTCGAGCCGCATCCGGGCGAGCCGGACGCCGGTGCGCGCGTTAGCGCGCAGATCCCTCGCTACGCGGAGGCGACGGTAACCCTTCCGTCATCGGCGCTCGTCACATCCCTTGAGCCCGGGCCCGGGAGCCGCGGGCTCGAGAAAAGGAGACTTTCATGCGACAGGGGTCCTGGAGAATCGCGTTTGCCGCTTTCGGACTCGCCACGGCCGTGTCGGGGTTCGCCCAGGACGCGCCGGCCGTGCCCATCCGACACCCGTTTCTTCGCCATCACATTCGTGAGTGCCTGGCCATCCTCGACCTGACCGACGAACAGAGGACCGGCATCGACAACGCTCTCGAGGCCGCCAGGCCAACGATCGAAGCGGACGTCGCCGCGGTCGGGGCCGCGCGTGAAACGCTCATTGCGGCGCTGGATGTCACGCCGCCGGACGCCTGCGCCATCGGCGCGGACGCCCTCGCCCTGAAGTCGGCGCGGGAAACCCTGCGTGCCGAGCGAGAGGCCGTTCGCGAGCAGGTTGTCGCAATCCTGACGCCCGACCAGCAGTCGCGCTTTCAGGGGTGCCTGGACGCACCCTGGCCGGACGCGAGCTCCTCCGACGAATCGGCGCAATAGTGCACGCCCTGCCGGGCGCCCGGCAGTCTACGGTGCCCGGTAGCCCGGTCCCCGAAGGGCCTTGCCGGGTGCTGCGCCGGTGATCTTGCCGCCGTCGACGACGAGGATGCCGTTGACGGCGACGTACGGATACCCGGCGCTGTACCGGCGGGGCTCCTCGTACGTCGCGAGGTCCTGGACCTTCGCCATGTCCACGAGGACGAGGTCCGCGGCCAGGCCGACCTTGATGAGCCCGCGGTCCGTCAGGCCCGCCGCCTCGGCGGGAAAGGACGTCATCTTACGCACCGCCTCCTCGAGGCGCAGCAGCTTCTCGTCGCGGACGTAGTGGCCGAGGATTCTCGCGGTCGAGGCCCAGCCGCGCGGGTGCGACTTCTCCTGGGAGAAGATGCCGTCGGTCGCGCCGGCGCCCGAGTCGGTGCAGAAAGCGACGAGCGGGCTCTGGAGCGCCGCGCGAACGTCGTTCTCGTCCATCATGAAAATGATGCAGGCCGTGTTCGCGCGGTCGGCGACGACGAGGTCGATCAGGGCGTCGCGGGGGTCCTTCTTCTCGTCGGCGGCGATCTGGGCGATCGACTTGCCTTCGTACTTCTTGAGCGACGTGTTGACGACCGAGGCGACGAGCACGCGATCGGGGCCGCCCGCGCCGAGGTACTGGTTGCTCCAGGCGTCGGAGTCCTCGAGCATCTCCTTCTTCGCGCGCTCGCGCTCGGCAGGATTGGCCAGGCGCTTGAGTAACGCGTCGCGGCCGCCCTCGCGGATCCACGGCGGCAGGCAGGCGTCGAGGCCGTTGGAACCCGCGGTGTACGGGTACTGGTTGGCGGCGACGTCGATTCCCTCGGCCCGCGCGGCCCGGATGCGTTCGAGGATCGCCGGCATGCGCCCCCAGTTGCGCTTGTACGCCGTCTTCAGGTGCCAGATCTGGGCGCGGATGCCGGCCTCTTTCGCGATGCGGAAGACCTCGTCCATCGAGGCGTCGATGGCGTTGGCCTCGGAGCGCTGGTGCGAGAAATAGGCGCCGCCGTATCGCGCGGCAACCTTCGACATCGCGATGAGCTCGTCGGTCGAGTTGTACATGTCGGGCACGTACTGCAGCGACGAGGACACGCCGACCGCGCCGTCGCGCATGGCCCGGTCCACGACGTCGCACATGCGCTTCAACTCTTCGGGAGTCGCGCGGCGGTCGGCCTTGCCGATCACGAGGTCGCGCACGCCGCCGGCGCCGACGAACGTTGCGAGGTTGATCGCGCTGCCCCGGCGCTCGAACGTCCTGAAGTAGCCGTCGAGCGTCGTGAAGTCGGGCGTGAACCCGTAGCGGTCGTAGACGTCCTTGCCCTCGGCGAGCATCGCGGCGTTGAGCGGCGCGATCGACGAGCCTTCGCCCGTGACCTCGGTCGTGATGCCCTGCGTGATCTTCGAGGCCGCCCGCTTGTCGACGAGGACGTTGTACTCGGACTGGCCGAGCAGGTCGATGAACCCGGGCGTCAGGTAGAGCCCGGCGGCGTCGATCGTCCGTCTGGCGGCGTGATCCGCCAGCGCGCCCACTGCGACAAACCGGCCGTCGCGGACGGCGACGTCGGCGACGAACCATGGCGCGCTCGTGCCATCGACGACGCGGGCGCCCGTGATGAGAAGGTCGTAGGGGGCGTCGGCGGGGGCGAGCGCAAGCAGGCACGGCAGGGCCAGGAGGGCGAGCATCGACTTTTTCATGGCCGCTACTCTACCGCCTTCGTTCACGCTGCGTTCACGTGCCGGGGGCTAGCCTGCGGCAGATGAGACGACTCTGGGCGCTCGGACTGCTCGCCGCCGCACTCGCGGGCAATCTCGCGGCGGCGACCCCGGAGAAGACGAAGACGCACGGGTATTCGGTCTCGGGAACGGTCGGTCGGATCGACGAGGCTGCGAAAACCTTCGTCGTACGGACGTCGGCGGGCAAGGAAACGACGCTGGTCCGGACGACGGCGACCAAGGTCAACGGCGAAAGCCTGAAATCCGGCGACCGCGTGGCCGTTCGCTATCTCGAACGGGACGGCAAGAAAGTCGCGACCTCGATCCGGGTCGAGCCGCCGGCGGTTGCGGCGGCCACGCCCACGGCGCCGGCCCCCTCGACCCGCTAGGTCCTCTGACGGGGCCAGGCCCCGCGCTCCTGTAGTCTTCGACGGAAGTACAGGAGTACAGGGTTGACCCCCAAAGACAGACGCGAAGCCCTCGGCGCCGGCGTCCTCGTCCTTCTCGGCGTCGGACTGCGCCTCGCCTTCGTCGCGAGGTTTCCGACCGAGCCGGTCTCCGACTTCCGCGGTCTCGTTCTCTTCGGGCTGCGTCTGCGCGACGAGGGCCTGGCCGTCCGGGGGTGGCACTGGGTCCAGTTCAACCCCGGCCTGCCCTTGATCCTGTCCGTCCTGTTTCGAGTCTTTCCCCACGGCGTCATGACCACCGCCCGCCAGGCCACGGCCGTCGTGACGGGCCTTCTGCCGCTGATGCCGTTTCTGCTGTGGCGCGGGCTCCTCGGTTTTCGGTGGCGCCTCGCCATCGGCGCCCTGCTCGCGCTCTGGCCCGGCCAGGTCATCTTTTCCGGAGTCGTCGCCCAGGAGAACTGGACGCTGCTGCCGGTCGTCGCCCTGGCGTGTCTGGCCGTGCGCCGCCTCCGCGACCCGGCCGGAGGAAGCTTCCCCGTCGCCGCGGGCCTGCTCTATGCGGCCGCCGGCGCGATCAGACAGGACATGCTCGCGGCGATGTTGCTGCCGGCCGCGGCCGCGGCCGGCCTGCCCGGGCTGCGGGCGGGTCGCGGAGCGCGGTCGATGCGCCTGGCGGCGGCCGCCCTTGTGCCGCTGCTGGCCCTGGCCATGGAGCGGCGAGCGGCGACGGGCCGCTTCGCCGTGACGACCGAGCACGGCGGCCTGGGAGTTCTCGGCACCCTCGTTCCCGGGTCGGCTCAAACCGGCTGGGTCGATCCGGTACTTTCCATCGCAGCGGTGCAGCCGGACCTGCTGACGGATCCGGTCGCGTTGCGGCGCGCAACGTGGCGGCTGGCGTGGGACGAGGCCCGCCGGCGCTGGCGATTCCACGCGTTTCGAGTCGCCGCCTCGGCCCTTCGGCTCTCGGTCGAGAGCGAGGCGGGAGACCTCCTGTGGGGCCTCGAGGCGCCTCGCGCCCAGCCGCCCGAGACGGCGCCGGCGGCAGCGGCGTTCGCTGGCGCGGCGAGGCCCCTTCTGCGCATCGAACAGGCACTGATCTCCGGCCTCTTCGCCGTCTCGCTTCTGCTCGCCCTTCGGCGGAGGGATTCGGCGATGCTGGTCCTCGGTGCGGCCGCCGTCGTCGAGATGGTCGTGCAGGCTCTCTTCTCGCCGCTCGGGCGGCTGATGGTTCCCGTCATCGCCCTCGAGCTTCTGGTGGTGAGTCTCGCCGCGGCTGGTATCCCGCCCGGCCGCGATGGGGTGCGGAGCGAGAGGACGCGGCTCGTCTTGCTCGGTGTGGCCGTCGCCGCGATCCTCTTCGTGGCGGCCCCGGCCCTCCACGCCGTCGCGGTTCGAAAGGACGAGGCGCCGCCGCGGATCGGACGGTTCCCGATGTTCGTCGCGGGTGGAGGAGGCGTTTTCGCCGAGTGCTCGGTGGAGGCCGGGCGCCTGTGGGTGATTGCCGGAGACCGCGCCCGGGTCGGCGCCGACACGGGCGGGACCGGAGGCAGCCGTGTCGTCTGCCGGCTCCCGCTGCTGCCGCAGCAAGCCGCGCTCTCCGTCGACCTCGAGGCGTCGGGCCCGGGTTCGATCCGGATCGCGGCCGACGACCGGGCGGTTCCTTCGCCGCCGTCTGCGTCAGCGGCGACCGAGTCGAGCTGGCACCGCGTGCCGGTGACCGCTGCGGGGGAGCCGGCGCCGCGGGAGATCGTCGTCGAAAGCGACGGGGGGACTTTCGGCTTCGGGCTGGTCGGTCACCTTCCCGGCGCTCGACCCCTGCCCCGGGACCTCCCGTTCCCGTAGACGTCAGACATCAGCGCTCAGCGACCGTCGAGCGCGCGCAGGACCGCCATGACGCGCGCGGACCAGGAGTTCTCCCGGGCGACGGCCCGCAGGTGGGCGCGAAAATCCGGGTTGCGGCCCTCCACCCGGGCCTCGTCGAGGGCCCGCGAGAACTCGTCCGGCGTCGCGGCGATGCGGACCTCCGGGTGCGCCTGGCACTCGCTCATCGGTGTCGTGACGACCGGCCGCGCGCCCGCGAAGTACTCGTAGAGCTTCAAGGGCGAGGTCGCCTGCGTGATGGCGTTGATGCGAAACGGGATCGTCGCCACGTCGAAGAGCGAGAGGTAACCGGGCAGCGTCACGTAGTCGCGCGGCCCGATCCAGCGCACGTTCGGGCGCTCGAGCAGCGGCTGTCCCGGAAGGCTCTTGTCGTACTGCGGGCCGATCAGGACGAAGCGCCAGTCGGGTTTGGACGCCGCCACCGCTTCGAGCAGCGGGTAGTCGAACCACTCCGCCAGCGCGCCGTAATACCCGGCCACGGGCGCGCCCGGTGTGAGGAACGCGAGCAGGTCCGCGTCCCGCGGGGCCGCGGCCGGCGCCGCGAAGCGCTCGTACTCGACTCCGTTGGGCAGGTAGAGCGCGTCCTTCCTCACGGCGCGGGCCTCGTCGTGGAGCCGGCGGGCGACGCTGGCGACGACGGTCGCTTCGGCGAGACCGCGGGCGTGGTTCTTCTCGAGCAGGGCCCGCTCCTGCGGGAAGACTCCGAGATCGTCGATCCAGTCGTACACCGTGCGCGCGGGCTTCGGATACCCGTCCGAGAGGTGAAAGTTGTACGGGAAGGCCCAGAGCAGCGGCGACGGAACCTCGTGCAGGAGTTCCGGGGCGCCGCTGAAGAGGAAGAGGTTCGGCTCGATCTCGCGGAAGCCGTCCACGCGGTCGGCGGCGTTGCTGCTGTCGAAGATCGCCACGTACCCGAGCCGCGCGAAGACGCGCGCGAGGTGGTGCGGCCGCTGGAAGAGGTGGATGCCCCAGCCGACCGACGGCAGGAAGATCACGGCGCCCTTGGACGCGCGGACGCGCTCGAGGACATGGGACAGCTGCTCGCGGTGCTCCTCGAGGGTCGCGAAACGGCGCGGCGCGGGTGGGGCGGCGGCCGAAGGCGCCGCCGGGCCCGGCGTCGCGTTCCACTTCTCGTCGAGCTTGCGCTTGTTCTCGGCGAAGAGCGCGAAGTACTCGTCCTTGCCCATCGTGCGAAAAGAGGCCATCTGCCAGTGGTGCACGAAGGCGTCGCGCGCGCAGCGGACCGTGTAGCCCTTCGCGCGCACGCGGCGGTTGTAGTCGTCGTCCTCGAAGAGACCGGCGCCAAACCGTTCGTCGAGCGGCCCGACCTCCTCGTAAACCCGGCGCGGCAGCGCCGTGCAGAAGAGCGCGAGCATCGAAATGTCGAAGGCCTCGCGGTCGTGGACCCGGCTCCAGTCCGCCGCCCAGGCGGGCAGGCCGTCGAGGTCGGCGTATCCCGCGTCCACCTTCGCGGCGTTGGCGATCGCGTTGGTGACGGGGCCGACCAGGCCGAGCTTCGGGTCGGCCGCGAGGTGGCGCACGAGCGCCGTCGCCCAGCCGCGCGTGACGACGGTGTCGTTGTTCAGGATCACGAGGTAGTCGCCCGTGGCCGCGGCGAGCCCGGCGTTGCAGGCGGCCGCGAAACCGCGGTTCGTCTCGTGGAAGATCGGCCGGATCCTGGCGTCGCGCCGCGCGAAATCCTCGATGAGCTCGCGGGTCCCGTCCGTCGACGCGTTGTCGACGACGAGGATCTCGAGGTTGGGCCACTCGGTCCGCGCGATCAGGCTCTCGAGGCAGAGTCGGTTGAAGTCCCGGCCATTCCAGGTCACGACGACGACGGAAAGTTTCGGAAAGGCCGCGGCGAGCGCGCCCGCGTCGCCGAGGCTTTCCGCGCGGGCCCACGCGCGCTCGGAGGCGAGGCGGATCGCCGTCGGCGTCCACGCCGGATCCGAGGCGACCACGAGCGCCGCGCCGAGCGAAAGGTCGCGCCGCAGCAGATCGAGGGCGTCGAAGGCGTCCGCCGTCCCGGGACCCGGGGCGCGCAGCGTGACCTCGAAGAAGCCCGGCGAGACTTCGCGCGGGTCGTAAGGCAGGCCGTCCGCGCGCAGGCGCGCGTCGACCGCGAAGACGCGGTGCCCGAGCCCGGCGAGCCGGCGCGCCCGGGACCGCAGGTCGTCGGTCGCCGGCAGCAGGACGATCTCGCAGCGGTTGTCGGCCTCGGGCGAGCGCGCCGCAGCGGCCGCCGCGCGCGCGGGATCCGGGCCGACCCAGTCGGCGGGTGGGGCGCCTGCGAGCGCCGCGAGCTTTTTCCGGGCCGGGCGCGAGACCCGGGCCGCCACCCGCCGCGCTCGCCAGTAGAGGTTGACGGTTCTCCAGAGGCGCGAGGTCTGGATGCGATGGAGCTCTTCGCGGGCCTCCACGCGCTGGCCTTCGAGGAGCGTGACCTCCCGGCGATGGGCCTCGGCCGCCGCGTCGAAGCGGGCGAGCAGGTCGGCGTTGGAAGCCCGCAGGGCCGCCTCGACGCTCTCGGCCGCGGAGAGACGAGCCTCCGCGTCGCCCAGGGTGAGCTGTCCGGCGACGCGGTCGGCGCGCAGGATGTCGGCCTCGGCGGAAAGCTCGTGGGTGCGCAGGAGATTTGCCGAGAGCGCGTCGTCCACGAGCGCGAGCATCTCGGGGGCGACGGCCGGCGCCTCCGGCGGGTTCTCGATCAGGCGGGCGAGGGCTTCGAGGTCGTCCGCGGCGAGCCGCCGCTGCGCGGCCGCGGCTCCGGTGAGCGACAGGGCCAGCCGGTCGCGCTCATCGTGCGCCCGCTCCAGGCGCGAGGCGAGCCGCGCGGCCGAGAGGCCCTCCATGGGCTCGACGAAGTCGCCGAGGCCCGCGCGCTGCATGGGGGCCTCCACCTTCGGGTCGTAGGCGATCGCCACGACCGGGACGCCGCCCGAGAGCGCGAAGACGGCCGCGTGGAGCCGCATGGCGAGAACGAGATCGCAGCCGGCCAGAAGCGACGCCGTGTCCTGCGGGGCCAGGAGGCCAGAGAGGATCGCGGCGCGGTCGGCTCGGGCAAGGCGGCGCCGCACGCGCGAGGCCAACGCGAAATCGTCGTCGTCGGTCCACGGGCTCTTCTCGAACGGCACGAAGAGCAGCGTCGCGCCCGTGTTCTCGACGAAGCGGTCGAGAGCGGCCGCGACGGCCGACTCCCAGGCGTCGGGGTCACCGCCCCGGGACCAGGGCCGCAGCGCCACGCCGACGATCGGGGCTCGCGGCTCGAGACCCATGCCGATGAGGATGTCCTCGGGCCGGACGTGCTCGGAGGACAGCAGAAACGCCGGATCCGCCGAGACGAAGACCTTTGCCTCCGGCACGCCGACCGCGACGAGCAGCGCGCGCGAGGCCGCGTCCCGCACGGAAAGGCGTGAGGCGCCGCCGGCCACTGCGCGCACGTAGCGCCGCGCCTCGGGCGACGCCAGCGGGCCGAAGCCGAGGCCGTGGAGGGCGACCGGTTTTTTCGCCAGCGCGGCGAGGACGGCCGGACCGGCGTAGAACGTGACCCCGCCGTGCCGCGGCGTGAGCAGCGTTCCGGCCTCGACGCCGGCATAGTCCTGGAAGAGCCCGCCGCCGCCGATGACGACGAGATCGGACGCCTTGACCGCCTCGGACAAAGAGAGGGGATCGCGCCAGGGCAGAGACTCGACGCCGTGCCGCTGGCTCGTCTGGCCGGGGTCGCCGGAGGCGACCCGGATGCGCAGGGAGGGCAGGCGCTTGCGCAGGCCGCCGACGAGGGCCGAGAGAATCGCCTCGTCCCCGGTGTTTCCAAAACCGTAATACCCGACGACGAGAACGGAGCGCTCCATCGCGGGCCAGTCTCTCGCAGTGGGAGCCGCGCGACAACCCGCGCGATGGTCGGCGCGGGTATGCTTCGAATCGCGATGGAACCGAGCCGCGCAATCCTGGAGGCGCCCGCGCCGCCCGCGTGGCAGCGCGTCGCCGAGCGCTTCTCCCACCTGCGCGTCCCGGGCGGCGAAGCCTTTCACGACGCCCTGGCCAGGCACTTCGCCCATCTGGCGGACCATCCGGTCCTGCCACTCCACTTCGAGTACGCGGCCACGGCGAACGACCGCGGGCGCCTGGCCGCGGCGCGCCTGGAGCGGCTCGTGCCCGTCGGCCGGCACGGCCTCCTCGGACGGCGCACGCGGGTGCTCGACGTCGGATGCGCCTACGGAGGATTCCTGGTGGCCTTCTCCGAGGCGGGAGCGCGCGTCACGGGGATCGAGATCGACGAGCGGTACGTCCGGCTGGCGGCCCTGAACCTGCGGGAGAGGGGCCTCGACGGCGAGCTCGTTCACGGTGACGCCGCGGCGGACCATCCCGCTTTCCGGGGTCGCTTCGATCTCGTCATCGCCAACGACGTCCTCGAGCACGTCCCGCAGCCAGCGGGTTTTCTGAGGAACCTTCGCGACTGGCTCGCGCCGGAGGGCGTGGCCTACCTCGAGATCCCGAACGGCGCCTGGCCTCCGTACGTCAGCAGGGACGGCCACCACCAGCTCTTCGGCGTGACGCTGCTCGATTACGTCGAGGCCAGCCAATACATGCGGCTCCTGTCGCCCGGCGGCCGCTACGACACATACAACTACCTCGACGCCGGCGCTTACGAACGCCTCTTCGCCGGGTGCGGCCTCACCTTCGAGTTGCTGCCGGAGCAAAGCCCGGCGACGGTCGAGACCGTCCTGGCTCAGCGCGACGCGCTCGAACGGGGTCGTGCCGCGGGGCTGGCGACCGTCCCCGAGCCGCTGCGCGGCCTCGTCGAAGAGCGTGTCACGGATTACCTGGCGCGGGTCGCCGGAGCACCCCGGACGACGCCCGAAGAGATCCGGCGGTTCCTGCTCGACTTCGGCCCCGCCTTCTGGACGGTCCTGGCGAGGCGGGCGTGAGAGCAAACCGCCTCGCGATCGCGGCGCTCTTCCTCGGCTCTTGCGCCGCCGCCTGCCGCAGGGATTCCTCCGACGCCTGGCGCGGCATGAACGTGATCTGGATCTCGTTCGATTCGGTGCGCGCCGACCACTGCTCCTTCAACGGCTACGGGCGCTCGACGACGCCGAACCTCGATCGTGTCGCCGCGCGGGGCGTGCGGTTTCCGCGGACGGTGGCGCAGGCGCCCTACACGCTGCCCTCGTACGCCTCGATGCTGACCTCGCGGTACGTCGCCGAGCTCGCCGTCCAGGAGCAGCGCGACGAAAAAGATTCGGCCAAAGTGCTGGGCATCGCGCCCGGGCCGTCGCCGTCGGACGCCCTCGTCGCCGAGCCGCTTCACGACGCGGGATATCGCACCGCGGCGTTCGTCCAGAGCTGGATCTCGAAGCCCTTCGGGTTCGACCAGGGCTGGGACCTCTTCCGCCACGCCCAGGAGTCCGTCGCCGAGAAGATGCCGCACGTGATCGATTGGATCGAGAAGAACCGCGGCGAACGCTTCTTCGTCTTTCTCTACGCGACCGACACCCATTACCCGTTCCTCCACGCGCACGAACGCCGCAACCTCTACGGGACGTTTGCGAGCTCGTTCGACTTCACGCTCGACGCCATCGAGGGCGTGCGCGCGGGCAAGCTCCATCCTTCCGCCGACGACCTCGCCAACGCCATCGCGATGTACGACGAGGGGATTCACTGGACGGACGCGGACCTGGCGCCGCTCTTTGCCTACCTCGAGCGCTCGGGCCTCGCGCAAAAGACGATCGTCGTCTTCAACGCGGACCACGGCGAGGAATTCGACGAGCACGGCGTCATCAGCCACGGCCAGACCTACTACGACGGCGTCGTCCGGACGCCGCTCGTGATCGCGGCCCCCGGAATGGCGAGCCCGGGCCGGGCCGTGCCCGAGCTCGTCCAGAACCTCGACGTCGCCCCGACCCTTCTCGACATGGTCGGCGTCGAGCGGCCGCGCGGCTGGAGCGGCCGCAGCCTGAAGCCCGAGCTCGCCGGAGAGCCGGCCTCGCCGCAGCCGCGCGCCGCGTTCTGCGAGGGCGCCTGGACGTTCTGGATCGGAAGCGTCACCGAGGAGGACCGCAAGTTCATTCTCGTGACGCCGCAGGAGCGCATGCTCTTCGACGTCGCGAAGGATCCGGGCGAAACGTCCAACCTCGCGGCATCCTCCCCCGACCGGGTCCGGACGATGTACCACGCCCTCATGAAACACCTCGGCGGCCCGAGCGGCTGGATCGCGTCTCAGGGATCGGAAAAGCCGCCGTCCTACGAAACGTGGATGAAGCAGGTCATGGGCCACTACGGCCTCGGCGAGCAGAGCGACGTCGTCAAAGAGCTCCGCTCCCTCGGGTACCTGCACTAGGACGGCTCGACGTCGTCAGGCCGAGCGCGGCAGGGTGACGCGAAAAACGGCGCCGCCGCCGTCGTGCTCGCGGACTTCGACGGAGCCGCCGTGCGCGGTGACGACCTGCTCGACGATCGCGAGTCCCAGCCCCGAGCCCTGGGGATTCTTCGCGCGCGTTTCGTCGAGCCGGACGAAGCGCTCGAAGATGCGCTCGCGGTCCTCGCGGGCGACGCCGGGCCCGCGGTCGGCGACGTCCACGAAGACCTGCCCGGGCTCGCCGGCCACGCGCACCTCGACCATCGTGTCCGGGCTCGTGTAGAGCACGGCGTTGGAGACGAGGTTCGAGATCAGGCGCAGGAGCCCCGCCCGTTCTCCGCGCAACCGCGTCTGGCCGCTGCGGGACAGCGCACACACGACGCCCCGCCGGGCCCCGAGGGCCGCGGCGGACGTGACCGACTCCTCGGCGATCTCGTAGAGATCGAGCTCCTCGATCCGCCGGGGCGGCGCCGCGTCGCCCCGGGCGAGCAGCAGGAGACCGTCCACTTCGCGCGCCAGGCCCTTCGATGCGTCGGCGATCGTCTGCAGGGACCGGCGGCGTTCTTCGTCCGTCGCCTCCGGTCGCAGCGCGTCCTGCGCCTCGCCGACGAGCACCGCGGTGGGCGTTTTCAGCTCGTGCGCGGCGTCGGCCACGAGGCGGCGCTGCGCCCGAAAGGCGCGCTCGAGGCGGTCGAAGAGCGAATTGATCACCGCGGCGAGCCGCCGAAATTCCTCGCCGCCGGAGGACACCTCGACGCGCCGGGAGAGGTCCGTCGCCTCGGCCTCTTCGGCCAGCCGCGTGACTTCCTCGACCGGCCGGATCGCCCGGTGCACGGCGACGGCGAGGATCGCCGCGGTCCCGAGAAAGCCGACGATGACCATCCCCGCCAGGGCCTTGTCCACGCGGTCGAACGAGCGCATGGTGTGGCCGATCCAGCGAAAGACGACGAGGGTCGCCCCCTTCGCCTTGCCCTGAAGGTGCGTGACGAGGAAGCGGCAGATGCGGTGCTGCCCGCTGTAGGGCTCGACCGCGGTGTAGGGAATCTCCGGGCGGTCGAGATAGGGCGCCAGCGCGACCTTCTCCTGCGTGCGCAGCAGGTCGCCCGTCAGCGCCACGGGAACGTCGCCGTTGAAGAGGATGGCCGAATGGTTGGCCAGGCGGAACTCGAACATGTTGGCCTCGAGGCCGGCCTTGAGGGCCTGCCGCTCCTCTTCCGAGAGGCCGACGAGCTCGTAGTCCGAGCCGATCGCGACCGAAAGGGTGTCGAGCTCGCCGTCGATTTCCTCGAAGGCGAGCTTTCGGATGAGCGTGCGGGCGCCGAGGGCGAGGGCGGCGAGAAAGAGCGCCGTGACGAGGGCGCCGGCCAACGCGATGCGCGTCCGGGCGCGGTCGAGCGAGAGCCAGCTCATCGCAGGCGGTAGCCCATGCCGCGGATGGTCTCGATGCGGGACGCCTGCCTGGGCTGGTCGACCTTTCGCCGCAGCCGGCCCACGAGCACGTCGATCGTGTTGGACATCGGCTCCTCGCGCTCGCCCCACGCCTGCTCGAGGATCTCCTCGCGCGAGACTACGGCGCCCGGCGAGCGCATCAAGAGCTCCAGGATCGTGAACTCGCGCGAGGTCAACTCGAGCATCTGCGCGCCCCGCCATGCCAGGCGGCGTCCCGGATCGAGCTTGAGGTCCCCCGCGACGAGCTCTTTCGGGGCCCGGGTCTCGTTGCGCCGCAGCAGGGCGCGGGTGCGGGCGGCGAGGACCTCGAGGTCGAAGGGCTTTCCGAGGTAGTCGTCGGCGCCTTCCGAGAGGCCTTCGATCTCGTCCTCGGGCTGGTCCATCGCCGTGAGGATCAGGATCGAGTGGCGAAACCCGCCCGAGCGGGCGCGGCGGCAGACGTCCAGGCCGTCGCCGTCGGGCAGCCGGCGGTCGAGAACCAGCAGGTCGTACTCGTGGAGCTCGAGCAACTCCTCGGCCTCGGCGATGCGCGAGGCTTCGTCGCAGGCGAGGCCGCCGCGGCCGAGCGTGCGCACGACGAGCGACCGAAGCCGCTCGTCGTCTTCGAGAACGAGCGCTCTCATTGTGGAGAGCTAGCAGGTTGCTGAAAAAGGGTGTGGGATGGCGTTACGAGCGCCGCGGGGTCAGATGCAAGGAAGCGCGACGACGGCGATGCTTTCGCATCGCCGAGGAGCGATGACGCCGCAGATGGCCCCGCGCCGCCGTAACCCGAAGGGCGGCCGGCACTTTGCCGGCGCCCGCGAAAGCAGGATGAACGGGCGAGGCACGGCGACCTGGGTCGGGCGCCGATTGCAAAGTGCCGGCCGCGACGCCCGCATCCATTTTTCAGCACCCTGCTAGCCTACAACGCGGACGGCGCCGCGGCCGCCTACCAGGTCAGGCTGAACGTCTTCGTCAGGAAGACGGCCATCTGGCCTCGCGTGTTCGGATTGTCCGGACAGTAGAGAAGCGGCGCCGCCTGGCAGCCGCCCGTGATGCCGAGGTTGTAGAGCTCTTCGATGAACGGCGCGAACGGGTTGCCCGCGACCGGGACGTCCCCGAAGAGACCGGTTGGCGTCGGCGGGACGTGCGAAGAGCCGTAGAGCGTCTTCAGCAGAAACGGAGCCATCTGCTTGCGGGTGACCGTGGCCGTCGGGCAGAACGCTCCGCCCCCGCAGCCTCCGGCGATGCCGAGCGAGGCGAGCTCCTCGATCCACGGGTCGAACGGTCCGCCCGAGCAGGGCACGTCCGTAAAGACCATCCCGGTGCACGCCGGTGGGACATGGGCGGATCCGAACTTCGCCTTCAGCAGGAAGACGGCCATCTGCTGGCGGAAAACGGGCGCCGTCGGGCAGTAGTTGCCGCCGGCGCAGCCTCCGGTGATGCCGAGCTGGTAGATGGTCTCGACGTAATGGAAGAAGGGGTGCGTCACGGGCACGTCCGGGAAAGTCGCGATGGCGCCCGTGCAGGCGGCGGCCTGGATGTACGGCAGCATTTGTTCCGCGATGCAGCGCGGATGGAAGACGAGGTTGATGTTGTCGATGTACCCGGGGGGAAGCAGATTGCAGTAGCTCATGATCGTGCCGCCGCCGGGCGGCAGGGAGGTCGGGCCGGAGTAACAGCCGGGCTCGAGGTTGTAGCACTGGTCGATCTCGGGAACGTAGCAGTGCGTGTGGGCGGACCCGGCGTTATGGCCGACCTCGTGGGTCGTGACGTAGATGTCCCAGATTTCGGCCGGGTAGTCGGCGAAGACCTGGGAGACGCCGTAAGCGCCGCCCCAGTGGGTGTCGCCGCGGTCGAAGTCGCCGATGCACAGCGCGGGCCGGTAGGCGATGCCGCCCGTCACCGTGACTCCGGACATCAGATGCACCGTCGAGCGCGGGAACGTCCCGAGCGGGCGGTTCGCGTGATACCAGTCGCCCAGCTGCACGAGCTGGTCGGCCGTGCCGGGCCCGTCCCAGGGATCGGGCGTCGTCCAGGCGTGGATCTCGATGACCGTCATGTGAAACGAGAGGTCCCGCTCGTAGATGAGGTCGAACGCGCCGAAGACCGTCAGGACGTAGGCGCTCATCGCGCCGATGTCGCCGGAGAACTTCGCGAGAAGCTCCTGATCCGTTTCGACGATCAGGTTCGCGCGCTGGAATCCGACGAGGTTCGGGGCCGCGGCGGGCGCGCTCGGCGCCGGAGCCGGGAACTGGGGCGCCTCGGGAAGTGTTTCGGCGCCGCAGATCCACGGTGTCGTCGCGTAGCGGTCGTTGCGTGGGGACGCGGCGTTGCGGACGACGTACCCCGTCCGGTCCTCATCGGGCCCGACGTAGGAAAAGCCGTTCCTCGAGCGGACCCAGCCGACGAGCCGGCCTTCCTGCGCGGCGAGGTAGACGCGCGAGGACGGGTCGCCCTCGACGGTTCCGGTGAAGTGCGCGACCGAGGGAAGCGGCAGGAACCGGTCGCCGTCCTTGCCCGTGACCGTGATGCGCGCGTCGGGCGAAGCGATCTCGAACTGCCGCAGCACGACGCGCTCGAACACTCCGGCCGCGACGGGAAAGTCCGCGATCTCGACCTCGCCCGGCGCCGCCCTGCGCAGCGCCGCGAGCGCGGCGGCATCGAAGTCGAGCCACTGCTCCCCGGCGAAGGCGCGCTTGGCCTGGAGCGAGGCCGCCGCGGCCTGCCTGTAGGGACTGCGAATCGGCGCGCCGAGGGCCGACCCGGTCAGGAAGAGTGCGACGAGGGTGAGGGGGAAAAACCGGCGTGTCGTGAGCATTTCGCCCTCCGGATTTGGCTCATTCTCTACCCAAATCCGGAGGGCCGGAGGCCGACTAATTGACGGTCGTCAGCAGGCCAAAGGTCTTGACCAGAAAAACCGCCATCTGCCCCCGGGTGTTCGGCCCGTCCGGGCAGTAGCGCAGGGGGGAAGTGCCGCAGCCCCCGGTGATACCGGCGCCGTAGAGCTCCTGGATCCACGGCTCGAACGGGTCGGCCCCGGCCACGTCGGAGAACGATGAGGCCGCGGCCGGCGGGACGTGGGCCGATCCGAACAGGGTCTTCAGCAGAAAGGGTGCCATCTGCTTGCGGGTCACGGCGTCGTTGGGGCAGTAGTTGCCCCCGCCGCAGCCGCCGGCGATTCCGAGGCTGGCGAGATTCTCGATCCAGGCGGCGGCGAAGTCGCCCGACCCGACGTCGCCGAAGACCGTTCCCGTGGCCGCCGGCGGCGTGTAGGCCGAGCCGAACTTGGCCTTCAGCAGGAAGACCGCCATCTGGGCCCGCGTGATCGACGCGTCCGGGCAGTAACTGCCCCCGCCGCAGCCCGATGTGATGCCCTTTGCGGCCACGGCCTGGACGTAATCGAAGAAAGGATTGGAGGGCGGCACGTCCGCAAACGTCCCTCCCGTCGTCATGCAGGCCGTGTTGCCGGCGATCAGCGGCAGCATCTGGTCGTTGATGCAGCGAGGATGGAACTTGAGCGAGACGTACTGCCACCCGAGCAGGTGGCAGTAGCTCATGATCGTGCCGTTGCCGGCGCCGGGATTCTGCACCGTCCCGCTGTAGCAGCCGCCCTCGCCGCTGTAGCACATGTCGGTCCAGTCCGGATACGTGGGCGGTCCCAGGCAGTGCGTGTGGGGCGAGCCCGCGTTGTGGCCGATCTCGTGGGCCGAGGCGTAGAGGTCCCAGGGGTTCGAGGTGTAGTTACCGAAGACCTGGGTCACGCCATAGCCGTAGCTCGAGCTCCAGCCGCAGGACACGTCGAGCCAGGCCACGCCGCCCGTGACGCTGCGGCCGGAGAGCAAGTGCACCGTCCAGCGCGGGAAGCTCGCGATCGGGCGGTTGGCCTGCCACCAGGCGCCGACCTGGCTCAGCTGGTCGGTCGTCGCGGGCCCGTCGTAGGGATCGGCCACCGTCCACGCGTGGATCTCGACGACGGTGAGATGGAACGAGAGGTCCCGCTCGTAGACGACGTTGATCGCGCCGAAGAGCGAGAGGATCCAGTTGGCCATCGACGTGGTGCTGCCCGAGAACTTCGCCAGCAGCTCCTGGTCCGTGTCGACGCGGATCGCGCCCTGCTTCGAAGCGACGTCGGGCGCCAGCACCGACTTGTAGGCGAGAGCGTCGATCTCCTCGGGCCTGCCCGAGGGAAGAGGGAGCGCCTCCTCCGCGCACGACCAGGGCGCCGCGGCGTACTCGAGGTTCGCAGGGGAGTCGGCCGAGCGGAGAACGAGTGCGCCGGATTCGTCCGGGCCGATGGTGGCCAGTCCCGCGGCCGTCTGCAGATGGGCGACGAGCCGGTCGGCCTGAACGCCTACGTAGATCCTCGACTCGGGCTGACCCTCGAGGGTGCCGCGGAAATGATCGACGCGCGGCAACGGAAGACTCGTGGGCCCGGCGGGGCCTTCGACGGTCAGCCGTGACCCCGGGGCGACGACCTCGAAGCGCTCGAGGACGAGCGTGCCCGTCATTCCGGGGGCGATCGGGAAATTCTCGAGCGAGACCCGATCGGGGACTTGCCGCAACGCCGCGAGAGCCGCGGCGTCGAGATCGAGCGGCTCCTGGCCCTGGACCCCGCGCTTTTCGGCGACGGCGGCCGAGCTCCCGCTCGTTCGGACGGGACTCGGAATCGTCGCCGCGGACGCCACGAAGGCGGCGGCCAGGGCCGCGAGCCCGATGGAAAGTCCTTGGCGAATGCTTCGTTTCATGGTCGCCTCCCCGTGCTCCAGAGACACTTCCGTTCTGACCCGTGTGCGTCGCAAGAGCGGGGCCAGCAGAAGGCCTTCGAGAAGGGTAGGCGGCACAGGGGCTTGGCTACGGTGACCTCGGTCACCGGACGCGGCGTGTCAGGGGCCGGGCGCTCGCGGTGACAATCCGGGACGGCTCGGGTATCTTCGCCCGCGCGACGCCAACGCCTCCCGAAAGGAACCGACCCGATGCTTCTTTCCGCCGTCTTCGCTCTCGTTCTCGCCCTCGGCGCGCCGCCGACGCCGACGCCGGCTCCCAACGCCGCGCTTCTCGGCCAGTGGGAGTCGGTCTCGCGCACGCCCGAGAGTGTCGGAAACATTCTCGAGTTCTACCCGGACGGCCGGGTGACGCAGATCTCGGCGTCCATGGCCGAAGCGGACTATCGGGTGCGGGGCGATCGCCTCATCACGACCTGGAAGGATCCGGCGACCGGAAGA
>Ga0326726_10002261_pt1 | contig 17736 bp, 14 predicted proteins | sample MHFenrmetagenome_2_FD_207603 | JGI IMG/M metagenome (GOLD analysis project Ga0326726, IMG submission 207603) | Lab enriched peat soil microbial communities from Michigan Hollow, Ithaca, NY, United States - MHF15MN | ecosystem: Environmental > Terrestrial > Soil > Wetlands > Peat | place: USA... | reverse complement strand
AAGCGACGAGGGGGGTCGCCGTCCTGAGCCCGACCGCCGTGGCCAGCAGGGGCATGGCCAGGACCGCGTCGCCGAAGCCCAGCGCGGAGCGGACGAACGCGGCGACGAAGATGACGGCGACGACGAAGGTCAAGATCTCTTTTTCTTCCGGCCCAGGATGCCGCCGCTCAGGAAGAGGCCCGCGCCCAGGACGAAGCCGAAATTGTACCAGGTGCCGTTGTTGTGGACCTCATAGAACCGGACGTTCTTGCTGAAGACCGAGATGACGAACGTGACCGGGGAAATGAAGCCGTGCCAGAGCCCCATCAGGAATCCGGCCGTCTTCCCCGCGGCGTTGGCCGTCCTTTCGGCGCTGTTGGGACCGGGCGCGCAGCCGGCCAGGATGAGTGCCGCGACGAGGAGCGCGGCCAGGATGATGGACCGTTTCATGTTTCCCTCCTTGATCGATAGGGGCATTGTATCCGAAAATACCCGCCGCCTCCAGCCCTGCGGCGGGAAGACGGGACCGTCCCGCCGCGGCTTGCCTTTGCCCGGAGATGGGGATAAAATAGGCTCTCTAAAAAAGAATCCGATCTAACCGAACGAAGGAGGACATCATGAAAGGGGATCCGAAACTCATCAAGGTTCTCAACTCGCTCCTTGCCGACGAGCTGACGGCCATCAATCAGTACATGGTCCACTCGGAAATGTGCGACAACTGGGGCTACGATAAGCTCCACAAGACGATCGAGGCGAGGGCCGTCGCCGAGATGAAGCACGCCGAGAAGCTCATCGGCCGCATCCTGTTCCTCGAGGGCCTGCCCGTCGTCAGCGACCTCAGAAAGCTCGCCATCGGCGCCGACATCCCGAAGATGTTCGACAGCGACCACAAGTTCGAGGAAGGCGCCATCAAGTCCTATAACGACGCCATCATCCTGGCCGGAAGCCTGAAGGATTACGCCACCCGCGAGATCCTCGAGTCCATCCTCAAGGACGAGGACGGGCACATCGACGGCATCGAGGAGATCCAGGACCAGATCGGCCAGATGGGCCTGCAGATCTTCCTGACCACGCAGGTGGGCTGATCCGTCCTCCGGCCATGTGGGGCGCGGCCCTGTTCTGGGGGTCGGTTTGGGGCCTGGGGGAAGCGACCCTCGGGCACCTCCTGCATCTCGTCCACGTCCCGGGATTGCCCGGGACGGTCATGGTCCCGTTCGCCGTCCTGATCATGGGACGGCTGGCGATCCGTTCCCGCAGCGCCGGCGCGGTCTTACTGGCCGGGGTCGTGGCCGCCGGCTTCAAGCTCTTCGACCTGCTCGTTCCCGGCACGGACATCCTGGCCTTGAGCCGCCCGATCCAGGCCATCCTCCTCGAAGCCCTCGCGGCGGCCGCTTGGGTCAAGCTGGCAAAAATGGGGACGTTTCTGTTTTTCCCCGCTGCTGTGAAGAGCCCTTGGCCGGAAAAACAGAAACGTCCCCATTTTGGAGAAGCGGGACGGTCATGACCGGCTCCCGCCTCGAAAAGAAGATCGAGAGCTCGGCCATGAGCCGCCGGGGGTTCCTCCGCTGGGGCGCCCTTGTCGGCTCGGCGGCCGCCTCCTCGAAAGGGCTGGCCGCGGGGTTCCGCCGCCGCGATCCGCGCCACGCGCTGGTCGAACAGGCGGCTTCCGAGGAGCGCATGGTCCGGACAGGCTGCCCGTCCCACAACTGCGGCGGCCGCTGCCTCCTCAAGGTCTTCGTCCGCGACGGCCGCATCGTCCGCATCGAGACCGACGACCGGCCCGGCGACACGATCGCCGATCCCCAGCTCCGCGCCTGCATCCGCGGCCGGGCTTATCGCAAACGCCAGTATCATCCCGACCGGCTTCAATATCCCCTGAAGAGGGTGGGCAAGAGGGGCGAGGGCAAGTTCGAGAGGATCGGCTGGGACGAAGCCCTTGACCGCATCGCCTCGGAGTTCAAGCGCATCAAGGCCGCGTACGGCAATGAGGCCTTCTACGTCCCCTACGGCACCGGCAGCTACAACCAGATCAACGGCCGGCAGACCGCCCAGCGGCTGATGAACCTCTACGGCGGCTCGCTCGGCTTCTACAACAGCTACTCGTGGGCGGCCATCTCCGCGGCGACGCCGACCGTCTACGGCACGGGCGTCACGGGCAACCAGCGACAGGACTGGCTCAATTCGAAGTATATCCTGATGTGGAGCTGGAACCCGGCCGAAATGCGCGACGGGACGAACAGCGAGTACTTCGTCCAAAAGGCCCGCGAGAAAGGCGCCCGCGTCGTCTGCGTCGATCCGCGCCTGACCCTGAGCGCGGTCGCCCTTGCCGACGAGTGGGTCCCCATCCGGCCCGGGACGGACACGGCCATGATGACCGCCATGGCCTACGTGATGATCGACGAAAAGCTCACCGACGCCGATTTCGTCCGGACGCACTGCGTGGGCTTCGACGCGACCCAGATGCCGGCGGGGACCGAGGGCGCCGAGAGCTACAAAGACTATGTCCTCGGCACGCGGGACGGCGTCCCCAAAACGCCCGCCTGGGCCGAGGCGATCTGCGGCGTCCCCCGCGAGACGATCGCCCGCATCGCCCGCGAATACGCGTCGGCCAAGCCGGCGGTCCTCTACCAGGGCTACGGCATGCAGCGGCGGGCCTACGGCGAGCAGGCCGTCAGGGCCGGGTGCGTCCTCGCGGCCATCACCGGCAATGTCGGAGTCCCCGGCGGCTGGGCCGGCGGCATCGCCCTCCAGGCCCCCGACGGCGGCCCGCTCTGGCTCGTCTTCCCGGTCGGCGATAACCCCGTCAGGGCCATGATCCCCAGCTTCCTTTGGACCGAGGCCGTCCTGCGGGGAAAGGAGATGGGCGCGGAGCTCGGCGTCCGCGGCGCGGCGAAGCTCGCGGCGGACATCAAGTGCATCTGGGCCGTCGCCTGCAACGCCCTCGTCAACCAGCACGGCAACGTCAACCGGACGGCCCGCATCCTGGCCGACGAAAAGAAGGTCGAGTTCCTTCTCGTCCAGGACAATTTCCTGACCCCGACGGCCCGCTTCGCCGACATCGTGCTCCCGGTCTGCACCCAGTTCGAGACGTGGGGGCTCGAGGACGGCTGGAAGTACGGCGACGAGGTCATCCTCATGCCCAAGATCGTCGAGCCGCCCTTCGAGACGAAGAGCGATTATCGGATCGCCTCCGAGATCGCCGCCCGGCTCGGACTGGAAAAGGCCTATACGGAAGGCCGGACCGAGCGCGATTGGGTCGCCTGGTCGCTCGACCGCTATCGCGAATCGCGCTTCCCCGGCCTGCCCACCCTCGATGAGATGGAGAGGTCGAACGCGGGCGTCTATTCGCTCCCGGTGACGCGGCCGGCCGTGGCCTTCGTCGATTTCAGGCGCGATCCCGCGAAACATCCCTTGCCCACGCCCTCGGGTAGGATCGAGATCTTCTCCAAGCGGCTTCACGACATGGACAAGCCGGCCGAGATCCCGGCCGTTCCCAAGTACATCCAGGAGTGGGAGAGCCCGTTCGGCCCGGAAGCGGCGAAATATCCGCTCTCGGCCATCGGCCATCATTATCTCTCCCGCGTCCATTCGACGCTCGAAGGGGTCGACTGGCTCGAAGAGGCCTTCCCCCAGCGCCTGTTCCTCAATCCCGTCGACGCCGGGCCGCGGAAGATCAAGAACGGCGACCTGGTCAAGGTCTGGAACGACCGCGGCGCCGTCGTGGTCAAGTGCCGGCTGACGCCGCGCCTCATGCCCGGCGTCGTCGCCCTGCCTCAGGGGGCCTGGTGGACGCCGGACAAGAACGGCGTCGACCGGCGCGGCTCGGTCAACGTCCTCTCGTCCGAGCGCTGGACCCCCTTGGCCTTCGGCAACGCCCAGCACACGATCATGGTCCAGGTCGAAAAAGCGGGGGCGGCCTGACATGGTCACGCAATACGGCTTCTTCTTCAACTCGGCCGCCTGCAGCGGATGCAAGGCTTGCCAGGTCGCGTGCAAGGACCGCAACGACCTCGAGCCCGGCGTGATCTGGCGCCGCGTCTATGAGGTCACCGGCGGCGGCTGGGAGAAGAAAGGCGACGTCTGGGTCCCGTCCGTCATCGCCTACAACATCTCCATGGCCTGCAACCACTGCGAGAAACCGGTCTGCGGCCTGGCCTGTCCGGTCAAGGCCATCTCCAAGCGCGAGGACGGGATCGTCTTCGTCGATACCGGCACCTGCATCGGCTGTCGCTATTGCGAATGGGCCTGTCCCTACACGGCCCTCCGCTTCGATGTCCGGACGAACACCGTCTCCAAGTGCAACTTCTGTTACGACGCGATCGACGCCGGCGGCGCGCCGGCCTGCGTCACCTCCTGCCCCCAGCGGGCCCTCGATTTCGGGGACCTGGCCGAGCTCAGGAAGACGTACGGCGACGTCCGTCAGATCGTGCCGCTTCCCGATCCCGCCCAGACCGAGCCGGCCCTGATCATCAAGCCCCACCGCGACGCCGCCAAGGCCGCCGAGCGCGGGGCCGAAGTGGCCAACTGGGAAGAAGTCTAGCCGCTCATGCTCAAGGAGTGGCCGCTCGTCGCCTTCACTATTTTGGGACAGACGGCCGTGGGGATGAGCCTGTTTTTTTTCCTTCCGATAGTCCTGTCGGCCGAGCTGAACTGGAACGTCCGGTCCCGCGAAGGGACGCTCCTCGTCCTTGGCCTGATCCTCGGATCGCTTGTCATCGCCGCGGCGCTTTCCTTCTTCCACCTGCGCCATCCGTTCCGTGCCCGCCGGGTGCTGCTGAACCTGCGGACATCATGGCTTAGCCGAGAGATCTTTTTCGAACTGGCCTTTATGGGCCTCGTCGGCTTGGCCTTTGTCTTCGTTTGGACGGAGCGGGCGGGAGACGTGCTCTTCAAAGTGGATCTGGCCGCGGCGATCATCGCGGGCGTTCTGTTCTTGGTCAGCATGTCCAAGCTTTACATGCTCGAGACGCTTTCGCCCTGGAATTCCGCCTATACCGGAATGTCGTTCTTTCTTACGACGATGACCTTAGGAGCGTTGGCCGCAGCCTGCGTCGGCCGCATCTTCGTTGGGCCCCGTGATCCAAATCGATTCGGATACTTGTCTTCATTCTGGCTGGTCGCTGTGTTCTTCATCATGGCCAACGCGCTCTTCGCCGTCCTCTTGACCCCTCATCACGGCCTCGATCGTTTCCAAAGGCGACCGTCGCTCCGCCCGCCCGCCGCGGCGTCCCGCCTTCTGTATCTCGGACGATTGGCCTTGCTCGCCGGAGGGTTCGTTCTTATCCTCCTTAGCGAATTCGTAGGCGGCCCGGAATGGATCGCGGGAAGGATCCCTGTCCTCTGCGTGCCTTTCGCCCTGATATTATCAAGCGAGGTGGCTGGGCGCTTCCTCTTCTATAGCTTCGTTCCCCGATCCGGCGACTGAAAGCTTCTGAACATGTTCTTGGAACAACTCCTTCTTCGAAGTCGGGTCCGGCCCCGGGGATCGTCCGAATTCCGTCCTGCCAGCGAGCGAAGGTAGACCTCGCAATCCGCCCTCGGGTTGAGTTTGCGGATCAGGCCGGCGTCTTCGATCTCGACGATGACCGTGCGGCGGCATGGCGACGCATTTCAACCTCGCCAGAGGGACAGCCGCCTGCGGGGACAGTCCCGTGTCCCGGCTTGACTTGGCCCGAGCGGGTGGACATAATGAGCGGGCGGCACAACCCCATGCTTCTGAGACAGCAGGATTTCTATCGCTCGCTGACGGCGCTTTCTCCCGGTCTCGTCGAGCGCATTCGCAAGACGATCGAGGAGTCCGAAAAGGCATTCTCCGGGAAGAAGGAGGGCAAGGGCGGCTTTCTCTGGGAGCACACCGTCCTTGTCGCATCCCAGGCCTTCCGCCTGGCCACGAACGAGAAGGAGAACCCCGACCTGGCCGCCCTGACCGCCTTGTTCCACGATTCGGGCAAGTTCGCCGGGGGCCGTTATCACGCCGATGACAAGCCCGAGGAGGAGGAAGGGGCCCGCCTGGCCCGGGCGACCCTCGAGGAAAGCGGGCTGAAGATGACCGACATCGGCCACGTCGTCCGCGCCCTCCGCTCTCTTTATAAGTCGGGCGCGAGCCGCAGCCGGCTGGCCGACATCGTCCACGACGCCGATTTCCTGTCGAAGTTCGGCTATCTTGGGGTGGCCAACTTCTTCGTCAAATCGACGCTCCGGGGTCGGAACCTCGAGTCGGCGGCTATGGATTATTTGAGCAAAGAGCTGACGTACGCCGCCGTCCTGCCCGCGAACATGCGCACGTCCTCCGCCCGCCGGCTGGCGGTCAAGAAATCGGCCGATACCCTGCGCTTCTATCGATCCTATCTCGGCGAGCTCAAGGAGGCCCACGGGATGGACCTTCGCATCCGGACGATCGACGTTCCCGGCCCGGCGGGCCGCTCCCGTCGGGCCAAGGTGTCGCTTGTGCTGCCGGCCGCGTGCGGCGGTTGCGGCGGGAAGTGGGAAACGGACCTCCGGACGGAAAAGGGCCTCAAGTGCGAGAAGCTCGAGGTCTCGCTGCGCTGCGTCGGCTGCGGCTCGCGGCGCTCGGTCTCTTTCTGCCTCCCGGAAATGGGCTGATGAACGCGAGGACCTTCGCGGGCTTGACCGCTCTCGGCGCGGCCCTTGTCTTCGCCGCCTCCGCCTGCTTCCGCCCTCTCCCCGTGCCCCCTGCGAAGCCGCCGGCCGCGCCGCACGTGCTTTTCGCCGGGGTCAGATCCTCGGCTTACGGCATCAAGCCCTTTCCCGGGCCGTCCGAATGGGAGACGGCCGTCCGGGCCATGTCGGATTACTACCCGGGCTCGACGCCCGTGGCCGTCTGGATCGTCGGCCGGTTCAACCGTCCCCGCACGTGCCGGCTCGAATTCCCGGGCGTCGCGACAGCCGTGACGAACGTCCAGTTCACGGACGCGGACAAGCACGAGGCCTACCTCGACGCGTTCGACCGGGCCGGCATCAAGGTCTTCCTCCAGGTCGAACCCGGCAACGCCGATATGAAGACCCTCATCGATCTCGTCCTCGGCCGCTACGGCAGGCACCCCTGTGTCATCGGCTTCGGCGTCGACGTCGAATGGTACAGGGAAGCCGACCGGCCCAAGGCCGGGGTCCCGGTCGACGACGCGACAGGCCGTCAGTGGGAGGGGTGGGTCAAGGCCCACAACCCTTCTTATCGGCTGTTCATCAAGCATTGGAACCAGCTCTGGCTCTGTCCGACCTATCGGGGCGACATCGTCTTCGTCGACGACAGCCAGATCGTCAAGAGCGCCGACGCTCTCGTCGCCGAGTTCGAGGCCTTTGGGAAATACTTCAAGCCGAACGTCGTCATGTTCCAGATCGGGTACCCGTCCGACCGGCCCTGGTGGAGCCGGCTCGCCGTGCCGCCCCAGACGCTGGGCCAGGCGATCGCCGCCAAGGTCGAGCAGCCGTGCGGCATCATCTGGGTCGATTTCACGTTGAAAGAGGTTCTGCCGCTCAAATAGAGGGAGTCCCCGATGAAGATCTCAGGAGCGAAGGCCGTCGCCCCGGCCGTGGGGCTCGCCGTGCTCATGTCCATCCTCATGCCGGCCCGCGGCCGGCTGGCCGCCTCGGGTCCTCGGCGTCCCGTCGTCGGGGTCAAGATCTACGAAGCCTCTCCTCCGTTCGATGGCCTCTTCCAGAAATGGCGGGAGCTGGGGATCAACACCCTGTTCGTCAGCGAGGCGCTTCTTAGCGACGGCGACTTCCGGACCCGGGCCCGGGCCGACGGGCTGACGCTCTTTCTCATCTATCCCGTCTTTCAAAGCCCCGAAGCGATCAAGGCCGACCCGGACCTGGCGGCGATCACGGCCTCGGGCGCGCCGGCCCGCGACGACTGGGTCGAGTTCGTCTGCCCGACCAAAGGCGACGACTATCTTGAGAGCCGGATCGCGCACCTCAAGAGCCTCGTCGCCGAGGGCCACCCTGATGTGGTGAGCCTCGACTTCATCCGCTATTTTGTTTTCTGGGAGAAAGTCGCTCCGGACCGGACCCCCGGATCCCTGCCCCAGACGTGCTTTTGCCCTTATTGCCTGCGCTTCTTCGAGAATGAACTCAACGTCAAGATCCCCGCCGGCCTCACGACAACGGCGGAGAAGGCGAAGTGGATCCTCGAAAACCATGCCGTCCAGTGGGCCGAGTGGAAATGCCGGAGGATCGCCCGGACCGTCGAGCGGCTGACGGCGGCGGCCCGCCAGGCCGATCCCAAGGTCAAGGTCAATCTCCACCTCGTCCCGTGGCGCAAGGACGATTTTGGCGGGGCGGTCCGATCCGTCGCGGGTCAGGACCTGACCCTTCTCGCGCCCCTCGCGGATTATCTTTCGCCCATGGTCTATCACCACATGGTCCGGCAGACGCCGGCCTGGGTCCACGAAGTCGTCGTGGACATGGCCGCCCGCGGGGGCCGCGCGGCCGTCCTCCCGAGCATCCAGGTCGCCGAAGCCTATGTCCCCGAGAAGCTCGACGCCGTCGAGTTCGGGGCCGCCCTCGAACAAGCCCTCCGGCCGCCTTCGATCGGGGTCGTCTTCTGGTCATGGGACGCGCTGGCCAAGTCCCCGGAGAAGCAGGCCGTCCTGAAGCGCCTCATCCATTGAAAAAACCCGGCCGTTAAGATAAGAATAGACGTCTGGAGAGTGACCATGGTCAGCCCCCGACGTCCGACCGTTTTCCCTGGGACCGGAGTCCTGATCTCCCTCCTCGGGCCCCTGCTCATCTTCGCCGCCTGCGAGGTCTCCCAAGTCCCTCCCGGACCGGTCAAGCCCAACAAGATCGTCATGGGCTATTATCAGTCCTGGTCCAAGGCCGAGTTCGACCACACCAAGATCGCCTACGGCTACCTGACCCACATCGCCCATGCCTTCGCCTGGCCCGATCCGTCCGGGAACCTCGTCGTGCCGGGCGATTATCTCTATCCCGAGCTCAACGCCGCCGCCCATGCGAACGGCGTCAAGATGATCGTCAGCCTCGGCGGCTGGGGCAACTGCGCCGGCTTCCCGGGCATGGCCTCGACGGCGGCCAACCGGACCCGCTTCATCGGCCAGCTCGTCGATTTCTGCAAGGCCCAGGCCTATGACGGCGTCGATATCGACTGGGAGTTCGTCTCGAACGACCAGGAGAAAGCCGATTTCACGCTGTTCATCGAAGCGCTCGGCGCCGCCCTCAAATCCCAGTCGCCGCCGCTCCTCCTGACGACGGCGACCCCGGCCGGGGATTACTACGGCCGCTGGATCGACTACGAGCGGCTGGCCGACGATTTCGATTTCATCGGTTTCATGACCTACGACTATCACGGCGACTGGTCCGACCACTCCGGCCACAATTCCCCGCTCTATACGCCGGCGGGGGACGATTGCGGTTCGCTCAACGATACGTTCCTCTATGCCCGAAGCCGCCAGGTCCCCCTGGGCAAGCTCCTCGTCGGGGTGCCGTTCTACGGCCGGTCCTTCGATTGCGGCGCCATGGGCCAGCCGTTCTCCGCCACGGAAGGCTGGGATTATGCCGCCGTCATGGCTCTCCCGGGCTCGGAGTGGACGCGCGTCTGGGACGGCGAGGCCCAGGTCCCTTACATGCGCCGGACCGACGGCACCAAGGTCATCTCCTATGACGACAAGAGCTCGGTCGGGCTCAAGTGCCAGTATGTCAAGGACAAGACCTCGGCCGGGGTCATCATCTGGGAGCTGAGCGGGGACTATCGCTCGGGCAACTCCGAGCTCCTCGAAGTCATCGGGAAGTCGTTCGGGGCCGGCCCCGGACGCGATTGACGACCGATCTCTCGGAGGTGATCACGATGAAGAACGCCGGTCTTTCCGCGAGGGCGCTCGCCCTCCTGCTCGCAGCGACACCCCTGCTCCTCGGCGCGTCCGCCCCGGATAAGACCAAGGGCTTCTTCCCCGTGTCCGTCTGGTACTCCGGCGGCACGGCCCGGGCGCCCATGCTCGAGACCGTGACGCCGCAGTCCCGCGAGGCCTGGAAGAAAGACATCGACCAGATCAAGCGGCTCGGCTTCAATACCGTGCGGACCTGGATCGAATGGACGGCCTGCGAGAAGACCGAGGGAAGATACGATTTCTCGGCCCTCGAGCTCCTCACCGACCTGGCCGGCGAGGCCGGCCTGCGCGTCATCGTCCAGGTCTACATCGACTCGGCCCCCGACTGGGTCGGCGTCCGGCACCCCGACGCCAAGTTCGTCTCATCCAACGGCGTCGCCGTCGAGTCGCAGGCGTCTCCCGGCTTCTGCTTCGACCACCTTGGCGTCCAGGAGAAGATCCTCGACTTCTTCAAGGCCGCGGCGCGGGCGGTCAAGGGCAAGCCCGCTTTCTACGGCTGGGACCTCTGGAGCGAGCCCCACATCATCAACTGGGCCGAGGTTTATTACGTCGGCGACCTCTCGTCGGTCCAGTTCTGTTATTGCCACTCGACCCAGTCCCGCTTCCGCGAATGGCTCAGGAAGAAATACGCGACGATCGAGGCCCTGAACAAGGCCTGGTACCGGACGCTCCGGTCTTTCGAAGAGGTCCAGCCGCCGCGCTTCGGGACGATCCTGACCTTCACCGATTACATCGACTGGAAAGAGTTCATATCCGACAAGCTGGCCGAGGACCTGGCCCTCAAGGCCGCGGCCGTCAAGTCGGTCCTGCCCGACTGCGTCGTGACCAGCCACTCGGCCGGGCCGGGCATCTTCACCCGGCCGGACTGGTCCGGGACCCCCGACGACCGCAAGATGTCCGACAGCGTCGATTTCTACGGCGCGTCGATCTATCCCAAGCACGCCTGGACGATCAAGCCCTGGTCGCCCTTCTATCGGTCCTCGGGACTCGACTTCGTCCGGTCCATGGGCATCGGGAACGGCGGTTTCACCATCGGCGAGCTCCAAGCCGGCTACGGCGTCTTCGGCATGAAGATGAGCTTTCCCGTCGTCGGCGCGGACACGCGGGATTGGATGTGGAGCACGGTCGCCTACGGCGCCCGGGCGGTCAACATCTACGCCTATTATCCGATGAGCACCGGCTATGAGGCCGGCGGCTACGGCCTGGTCGAGCTCGACGGCAAGGTCACCGAGCGGGCCGAGGCGGGCGGCCGGATCGCCCGGGTCATCACCTCCAACCGGGACCTCTTTCTCCGGGCCCTGCCGGCCAAAGCCGAGATCGCCATCCTCTATAATCCCTTGTCGCACATGGTCGGCGGCCAGCAGGCCTACACGGGCGAGGGGCAGACCGTCGGCGTCAACAACCTGAGCGAATCGCTGCAGGGCGTCCATCGGGCCTTCTTCGAGCGGAATATCCCGGTCGATTTCCTCCACGTCCGCGACCTGGGAACGGCGCGGGCGGCCGCGTATAAGCTCATCATCGCGCCCTATCCGGTCATGATGTCCCAGCCGCACGTCCAGGGCCTCATCGCCTACGTCCGCGGCGGCGGGACGCTCCTCACGGAGGCCCGCTGCGGCTGGGTCGACGAAAAGGGCGCCTCCAGCCCCGTCGTCCCGGGCGGCGGCCTCCATGAGGTCTTCGGCTGCCGCGAGCTCGAGCTGACGCCCCTCGCCAAGACGGGCGTCGTCGAGATCAAGGCCGCCGATGAAGCGTTCCCCCTGCTCAAGCCCGGCGACAAGCTCGACAGCCTCTTCTTCGAGGAGAGCTTCGATGTCTTCGGCAAGTCGAGCCGGATCTTGGCCGCCTTCCCCGACGGACGGCCGGCCATCGTGGCCGCGCCGTACGGGAAGGGAAGGGCCATCATCGTCGGCTCCTTCCTCGGTTCGGCCTATCACCATTACAAGAATCCCAACAACGGGAAGCTCTTCGCCGGCTTGGCCGATTGGCTGAAGATCATTCCGCCGGTCCGGGTGTCGGCGTCCGCTCCCGACGCCATCGTCGAGGGACGGCTCCTCCAGGGCGATGGCTACGCTCTCCTTTTCGGGTTTAACCGGAGCGACAAGGCGGTCACGGCCAGGTTCGGCGTCAGGACGGACCCGGCCCTCGCCTCGGCGGCCGACCTGGAAACAGGCCAAGCCGTGGCCGTCGTCCGCGAGGGAGAGCGCGCCGTCCTCGCCAAGGTCCTCCAGCCGAGCGAAGTCTGGGTCGTCCATATCAAGGAACGATGAGAGCCATGGAATTCTGCGGAGCGATCGACGTCGGCGGGACGAAGATCGCCTCCGCTCTGTTCACCCGGGAAGGGGACATCTCGGCCGAACGAAGGACCCCGATCGATAAGACAGGCGGAGACGCCGCCGCCGCCCAGGTCGGAAGGGAGATCTCCGCGCTGAGCGAGGCCGCTAGCGCGGCCGGCGGCCTCGTCGCCGCCGCCGGCATCTGCGTTCCCGGGATCGCCTATTCCTCGAGCGGCAAGGTCTGGGCTCCCAATATCCCGGGCTGGGACCAATATCCGCTATTAAAAAAAATAATGGGACTGTCCCCGAGGGGGACTGTCCCTCTTGTTCTCGAAAGCGACCGGAGCGCCTATGTCGCCGGCGAATCCTGGCGGGGCGCCGCGGCCGGCGCCCGCGACGCGGTTTTTCTCGCCGTCGGCACGGGCATCGGCGCCGGGATCATCTCGGACGGCCGGATCATCCACGGCCACGAGGACATCGCCGGCGCGGTGGGCTGGTTCGGCCTCGACCCCGCGTTTAAGCCGGAGTACGCGTCCATGGGCTCGTTCGAGGCCGAAGCGTCGGGGAATTCCCTGGCCCGGAAGGCCCGTGAGCTCCTGGCGCGGGGAAGGCCGTCGCTGATGCTCGGGCTTGCCGGAGGCGTCCTCGAAGCCGTGACGGCCGAGGTCGTGGCCGAGGCCGCCCGCCGCGATGACACGCCGGCGAAGGAGATCGTCGCCGAGGCCGTGACCTACCTGGCCATGGGCGTCGCCAACATCGTCAGCATCCTCAACCCCGAGGTCGTCGTCCTCGGCGGCGGGCTCTTCCAGGCCGCGGACATCTTCCTCGAGCCCGTCCGCGCGGAGTTCCGGCGCTGGGCCCAGCCCCTGGCCGCCCGCTCGGTCAGGATCGAGCTCACCGCCCTCGGCGCGGCGGCCGGCCTCTACGGCTGCGGCCGGCTGGCTTGGCAGGCCGTCGGACGAACGACAGAATGAGAAGGAGCGCCCACATGTCGGCCCAAAACTACCTCGGCATGATCCAGTGGATCCTCGCGGAGATCCAATCGCATGAAATGAAGGCCATTCGGGCCGCGGCGAGATCGATGGCCGCCTCGATCCGGAAGAAAGGCCGCGTCTACATGTTCGGGAGCGGCCACTCCGTCATTCCCGTGCTCGACATCTTCCCGCGCTACGGCAGCTTCGTCGGCTTCTTCCCCCTTTATGATCCGCGGCTGATGTGGTCGAACGTCATCGGTCCGGGCGGCGCCCGGGAGCTCCTCTGGCTCGAGCGGCAGGAGGGTTATGCCAAGGTCTTCCTCCAGAGCTATCCCCTCGAAAAGCGCGACGTCATGCTCGTGTTCTCCCACGGCGGGCTGAACGCCGCGCCCATCGACATGGCCCTGGAAGCCAAGGCCCGCGGCCTCAAGGTCGTCACCGTTTCCTCTCACGCCAACGGGAAGATCGGCAAGCGCTCGCATTCCTCGGGCAAGATCCTCTCCGAGGTGGCCGACGTGGCCATCGACAACCACGTCCCGCCCGAGGACGCGCTCGTCGACGTCGGCCAGCTGGAGCGCGTGGCCGCCGGCTCGACCGTCGCGGCCGTCTCGATCGCCATGGCCCTTGTCGCCGAAACGGCCGCCGCGCTGGCCAAGACCGGCCAGGTGCCGCCGACGTTCGTCTCGCCCAACGTCCACGGCGTCCCGCCGGGCCATATGGCCGGCGTCTATCAGGCCTTCACCGAATTCTATTACGCCCGGCCGTTCAAGCCCCGCCGGCGCAAGGCGTGAGGCCGGCGATGGATACCGCGATCGCGTCCGACCGGGCCGCCGGCTCCGGCGTCGCCAGGCTCCAGTTCTCGGCCTGGGCCGGGATGTTCGTCTTCGGCATCGTCATGGCCATCCTGGGGGCCATCCTGCCGTCGCTCTTCGAGCGGATCGGCTTCGGGGCCGCCCAGGCCGGGAACCTCTTCCTGACCATGAACTTCGCCATGCTCGTCACGACCCTGTTCTTCGGTCCCCTCGTCGACCGCTTCGGCTTCAAGGCCGTGCTGGCCGTTTCGGCCTTCTGCGTCGCCGCCGCCTTTCTCCTCCTGTCGCGGGCCGCGTCCTACGGCTGGGTCCTCGGCGCGGCGATCGTCCTCGGCCTCGGCGGCGGCGCTCTCAACGGGGGGACCAACGCCCTGACGAGCGACCTTCACGAGGGCGAGGGCCGCGGCGCCGCCCTGAACGTCCTGGGCATCTTCTTCGGTTTTGGCGCTCTGTCGATCCCGTTCCTCATCGGCGCCTTGCGGCATGTCCTGAGCGTCTCCCGGATCCTCGGACTGGCGGCGTTCCTGAGCCTGGCCCCGTTCATCGTTTATGTCGTTCTCCGGTTCCCGAAGGCCAAGCACGCGCAGGGGTTCCCGATCAAGGCCGCCGCGGGCATCGCCCGCAGCCCGCTTCTCTGGCTCACCGCGCTCATCCTCTTTTTCGAATCGGCGAACGAATTCACGGTCGGCGGCTGGATATCGACGTACCTCCAGAGGACGTTCGGGGTCGGCGCGGCCGCGGCCTCTCTGGTCCTGGCCGCGTACTGGGCGGCCATCATGTCCGGCCGTCTCATTTCCAGCCGGCTGGTCCGACGTGTCCGGAACGAAACGCTCATCCTCGCCAGCGCCCTCCTGGCCCTGGCCGCGGCCCTGCTCATGGCCCTGGCCCCTTCGGGGCTCGCGGCGGCGGCGGGCGCCGTCCTCGTCGGTTTCGGCTTCGCGGCCATCTACCCGACGACCCTGGCCATCGTCGGGGGACGGTTCGCCGCGCTCTCCGGCACGGCCTTCAGCGTCGTCATCGCCGTCGGCCTCGCCGGCGGCATGCTCGCTCCCTGGCTTGCGGGCCGGATCGCCGAGGCCGCGAGCCTGCGGCGGGGGCTGATCATCCCCGTGGTCGATTGTGCCATGATCGTCGTCCTGACGCTCTTCGTCGGGCACGAGACGAAGCTGAAAAACCAAGAAGGGAGGAGCGCATGAGCTCCCGAAGACGTTGGGCTTTCGCCCCGACATTCGCTCTCGGCATGGCCCTGTTCGCCGCCGGCGCCGTGCTCCCGGCGGCCGCCGCTCCCGCCGATGACGCGCCCGCCGCCGCCGCGCGCAAGGAGCTCGCCGGGAAGTACGCCCAGCTCCTCGCCGAAAAAGCGATCACGGACGACGCCGGCCGGGAGATCAGCGGCCGTCTCGACGCGCTCTTCTCCGCCGCCCGCTCGGCCGGCGCGAAGACGGCCAAGGACCTGGTCGGGTCCGTGCTCAGGGCCTTGAATTATTCCGCCGCCAATCTGGCCGGATTCCCCCAGGCCGCCTTCGACAGGCCCATCGGAACGACGCTCGAGAGCTACGGACATACCATCGCCCCCGGCGATATCGATGCCCGGGCGGAAGGCAGCGGCTGCCCCGTCGGGGGCATCGGGGCCGGCGGCTTCGAGCGCCTCATGAACGGGAATTTCGCGACCTGGTTCCTCAAGCTCGGCTGGATGGTCGAGGACACCGTCTGGGCCGATCAGTTCCATGTCTTCGTCAAGTCCGGGGGGCGGACCGTCGCCCGGACGCTTTCGACGACGACCCCGCCCTCCGGCGCAGGCCTCGGCGCCTGGGCCTGGGGCTATCCCGGAGGAAAAGGGGACTATTACGCTCTTTATCCCAAGTCCGGCTTCTCGTACGAGGAGAATCCCGGGCTCCCCGTGCGTCTGGCCGTCGTCCAGTACTCGCCGGTCATCGCCGGGAACTACAAAGAAACGAGCTATCCCGTCGCCGTCTACAAGTGGATCGCCCACAACCCGACCAAGCTTCCCGCCGAGGTCAGCATCCTCCTGACCTGGGAGAACATGGTCGGCTGGGAGGCCGTCCCGCCGCGCCCTGGGGCAGGGGAGACGCCTCAAGCTTCGTTCGTCTGGGACCGCAAGAGCGCCGGGAATCTCAACGAGATCACCGAGGACGGGCGGGCCAAGGGGGTCCTTTTCCGCAGGCGGGATCTGAACGTGAGGTCCGGCAACGCCCTGGCCGGGTCGATGGCTATCGCCGCCCTTGAGAGCCCGGGGAGATCACGCCTCTCGGTGCAGGCCTCCTTCGACCCTCGCGGCGACGGCGCCGACATCTGGACCCGGTTCGCGGCCGATGGGACGCTCGACGCCTCGCGTCCGTCCGTCCCGGCGGCCGCGGGCCAGGAGACGGGCGCCGCGGTGGCGGTCACATTCACGCTCAAGCCCGGGGAACGCCTCGAAGTCCCTTTCGTTGTCGCCTGGGACTTCCCCTACTACGAGTTCGAGTCCGGGGCCAGGCACAAGAAGAAATATACGGCCTTCTTCGGCGCCGAGGGCTCGAACGCGTTCCGCATCGCCGCCGAGGCCCTGGTCCGCGCGGGGGAGTGGGAGAAGGCCATCGACGATTGGCAGAGACCCAGCCTGACGAATTCCCGCCTGCCCGACTGGTTCCGGCAGGCCTTGCTCAACGAGCTCTATGTCCTGACCGAGACGAGCATCTGGGACGCGGAGACCGACCTGCACTCCTACCTGGAGAGCGCGGACTACCTCATGTACGGGACGACCGACGTCGATTCGTACTGCTGGCACGTCCTGCGCCTCTGGCCCGAGCTCGAGATGAAGCATATGAGCTATCTGGCCCGCGCCATCCCTCTCGAGGACCCGTCGTTCCGCGCCTACCAGTACGCGAGCGTCTTTCCCCAGGACGTCCCCGCCGGCAAGATGGGATACTACTGGAATACGGTCAAAGTCGCCGGCATGGTGCCGCACGATATCGGGTCGCCCCGCAAGAGGCCCTGGGTCATCCTGAACGCGTTCGATTGGCAGAACGCGAACGTCTGGAAAGACATCAACCCGAAGTTCCCGCTCCGGGCCTATCGGGATTTCCTGGCCGGCGGCGGGGTGGACATCGGCTTCCTCATGAAGATGTTCCAGGCCTCGGTCACGGCCATGGACACGCTCGAGGCCCGCTTCGGCGACCGCGTGAGCCATGTCCCCCTCAACGAGGGCATCCCCGACCAGACTTATGACACCTGGAAGATGAACGGCGAGAGCGCTTACGTCGGCCTCCTCTGGCTGGCCGGCCTCAAGGCGACCGTCCGCATGGGCGAGACCCTGGCCTCCCGCGGGCTCTATCGGGCCGGGGACTTGGATATCCCCGAGATCCTAGTAAAATATAAAGGTTGGATCGAGTCCGGCCGGTCGTCCCTGCGCAAGCTCTGGGACGAGCGGGCCGGCACGTTCCATATCGACGCGAGCACGAATGACATCATGACCGACCAGCTCTTCGGCGTCTGGTACGCCGGCATGCTCGGCCTCGAGCCCGACCCCAGGGACCCGATCGTCCCCCCGGTCGACGTCCAGCGGGCCCTGCGGACGATCTACGAGAAGAACGTCCTCGGCTTCGGGGGCGGCCTGATGGGAGCGGTCAACGGCCGCCGGGCCGACGGCAGCCAGCTCCGAAGCCAGCAGGGAGACGAGGTCTGGGTCGGCACCGCCTACGCGTTCGCCGCCGATTGCGTCCTCAACGGTCTCGTCGACGAAGGTCTGCACACCGCTTACGGGGTCTATCACGTCGTCTACAGCCCATTCGGCCAGGGCTATTTCTTCAAGACGCCCGAGGCCTACCTCGATCCG
>Ga0326726_10002260_pt1 | contig 17741 bp, 18 predicted proteins | sample MHFenrmetagenome_2_FD_207603 | JGI IMG/M metagenome (GOLD analysis project Ga0326726, IMG submission 207603) | Lab enriched peat soil microbial communities from Michigan Hollow, Ithaca, NY, United States - MHF15MN | ecosystem: Environmental > Terrestrial > Soil > Wetlands > Peat | place: USA... | reverse complement strand
GTGGTGGTTCGCGTCAACCAGGTCAATGCGCACTTTGTGCGGCCCAGGGAGAAGACCCTGCAGGATGATTGGGTTACCACTCGCATCGGCCCAAACCCATGAGGCATCGTCGAGGGCCACATGAATGTGTCCAACAGGCGGCGAAACAGTCACAGCATTGGGGCCGAACACCGGCGCAATGTGCAGGTTCTCAGCGCAATATTGGATAATCACCACTCCCCGAGAGGCGAGCGGTTCGGCCAGCGGAGGATCGATGAAGATCTTTGCTGGGGGCTCACTGCCGGTGAGCGGGATGACCTTGGCGGCTCCGCAAACATGTGCGACAGATGTGGACTTGCTGCCCGGCTCGCTTGTGCTTTGTGCCGCAGCGGTCACTGTGCACAACATAATGGCAGCCACCGATAGCAGAGATGCGACTTTTGGATTCGCCATGTTTCTTTCTCCTATACAAAGGGTTCCAGTTTGGACAAGATGGTGGGGAGATATTCCGAAACCGTCGGATGAATATGCATTGCGCGCTCAATTACCGTGTAGGGCGCCTTGGCGTACATGACGTCCAGCAAAACGTGAATTACTTCATCGCCACCAACTCCAAGAATCGCGGCACCCAGAATCTGTTTTGTTTCCGCATCAACACAGATTTTGATGAAACCCTGCGTCTCGCCTTTCTCGAACGCCCGGCTCACGCGACTCATTGGATATTTCGCAACGAGTGCAGCGCGCCCAGACTTCCGTATTTCTGAGTCCGTCATGCCGCATCGGCCTAGTGGCGGATCTATGTACAGAGCGTAGGCCTGGATTCGGTCTGAAACACGGCGATGGTCTGCGTTGAACAGATTGTCGGCGACGATTTCATAGTCGTTGTAGGAAGTATGCGTAAAGGCGCCCCGGCCGTTGCAGTCACCCAGTGCCCAAATGCCGGGCACGTTGGTTTGGAGCTGATCGTCAACGATGATGTAGCCGCGCTGGTCGGTCGCAACCCCGGCTTTGTCGAGACCCAGGTCGCTCGTGTTGGGGATACGTCCCACCGCGAGCAGGACGTGAGTGCCGATTACATCCGGCGGGCCTTCCTCACATTCGGTGTGAACGGCTACACCACCATCGCGCTTCGCTAGGGAAATGCATTTCGCATTCAGCCGAATCTGTATTCCCTCAGCCTCCAAGATTTCACGCACGGCCTGGGAAACATCTTCGTCTTCCCGCCCACTCAGGCGCGGCCCCATCTCGACAATCGTGACTTCGCTTCCAAAGCGGCGATACATCTGGCCAAATTCCAGCCCGATATAACTTCCGCCGACGATGACGAGATGCTCTGGCAGGAAGTCAACCTCCATCATCGATGAGTTATTAAAAAATGGGACATCGTGAATCCCCGGCATCTCTGGAACTGAGGCCCGCCCGCCGACGTTTATATAAATCTTGTCGGCTTGCAGAACTTCATCGTTGACCGCGACCGTGTTGGACGACTGAAAGCGGGCATGGCCCTGGATGACCGTGCAATTCTTAGTCCCTTGCAACCATTCCTCTACGCCCTTGTTTGACCGTCCGGAAACTGCATCCTTGCGTGCTTTCACCCGCTTCATATCCACGCGCACATCGCCGTTGATATCAAAACCATACTCGGCGCCTCGGCGGGCGACATGGGCCGCGTAGGCGCTGGCCACGAGCGTTTTCGTCGGAATGCATCCTGTATTCACACAGGTGCCGCCGAACTTGTGACGTTCGATGATGGCAACTGTCTGGCCCGCGGCTGCAAACCGCGCGGCCAGGGACGGGCCTGCCTGGCCCGTCCCAATGATAATTGCGTCGAAGCGCTTCATGCAGCTAGTGCGCCCTCGACGTTGAGTTTGCCCTCTTTCGCTGCCTCTTCCGGCGTCTTCCCATCCTGGCGCGCGACGATGTAGGCGGCGTACCAACCCGACCAGTGGTGCTTGGGAGCGGTTGGTTCGTACTCGCCATGATGTTCCTCCGTCTCTCGCAACAGCTCGGTCAGCGTCGCAACGTCAAAATTGCTGAGCCCTCGCCCAGGCAGCCGGGTTGTGAGCTCCTGCAACAGCCAGCCGTTGCCGTCTGGATCATGGAAGGAGGCGAACGAGCGGTAGCTGGCATCTGCAGGGTCCGGACCGCTGACTCGAAGCCGGCCAAACAGGTACGGCTCGTCCTGGCCAGTATGCTCGTTGCCGCCGTGGAACACCTCGCTTACCTCGACGCCGCGACGCAGCAGTTCGTTCCGGGCGGCCTCAATATCGGAGACGGCCAGGTACAGGCCTTGCGCGGAGCCGGGCGCTGCGGCAGTGATGCCCTTGCCGAAGATGACTGAGCATCCGGAGCCGGGAGGCGTGAATTGCATGATCCGGAAGTCGGCGCCGGCAGCGAACTCGGCGTCGAGCCGCCACCCGAGTATGGTGTAGAACTGCTTTGCGCGGTCAACATCCGAAACGGGGATGACGACCACCTCAAGCTTCATATCGACTTTCGTGGCACTCGCGGCGCTAGTCGGTTCGTTACTGCTGATTTCGTAGTTCAAAGTTGCCATATTTGTTCTCCTTTGCTCTGCCTAATACCTGCTGGGAATTTAAGCAGGAGAACCTAGCTCACTCGAAGCTCTCCTGCTACTTTGCGAACACTCAGCTCGCGATGGCCAGGTTTGCATCCGACTCTACTACGGCTGACCGCAGTGACCTGAAGCCCGCGCGAACCTCTTCTGAAAAGAGTTTCGGCTGTTCCCAGGCCGCAAAGTGGCCGCCTTTCTCAACTTTGTTGTAATGGATCAGTTTGGGATACGCCCGCTCTGCCCAGCTCCGCGGGGCTGGATAGATTTCGTCAGGGAAGACGCTCACGGCAACCGGGATGGAGACGCCTTTGGCATTGAAATACCCAAGTTTGCCCCAAATCTCCCAATACAGACGAGCGCCAGAAAGCGCCGTGTTCGTCAACCAGGTCAATGTAATGTTGTCGAGGATGTCATCGCACGTAAGGTCGCCGAACGCCTGCCCATCAACGAAGAGGTGTGCGATGCGCTCGTAGCTGCGCGCGTCGTGATCAAGGAAATAAGCCGCCAAGCCGACGGGTGAGTCCGCGATTCCGTACAGCGTCTGCGGGCGTAATCCCATCTGGTAGCCGTAGCCGATTCCCTTCGCATATACGAAGCTCAACCGCTCGTACGCAAGTTTCTCGTCGGCTGAGAGACCCGATGGCGCCGGCGCCCCGGAAAAAGCCGCCTTGTCAATGTCGGCTGGAAAGATGCCAGCCATGTTGACGTGAATGCCGAGCAGTTCCGGAGCGGCGTGCACGCCCATCAGATCGGTGATGATCGAGCCCCAATCGCCACCTTGCGCCACAAATTGCGTGTAGCCGAGACGCTTCATCAGCACGACCCAGGCGCGCGCAATGTGGTCGGGGTCCCAACCGGTTGCGGCCGGCTTGCCGGAAAATCCGTAGCCTGGCATGGACGGAATCACCAGATGGAATGCATCAGATGCGCTGCCACCATGCGCCGTGGGATTGGTCAGCGGATCGATGATCTTCATCTGTTCGATGATCGAGCCTGGCCACCCGTGGGTGACGATGAGCGGCAACGCGTTCTCATGTTTCGAACGGACGTGAATGAAGTGAATGTCCAGCCCGTCGATCTCGGTGATGAACTGCGGCAGGGCGTTCATTTTCGCCTCGATCTTGCGCCAGTCATACTCTGTCGCCCAATAGCGCGCGAGCGCCTGGATGGCCGCGAGCTGTACTCCTTGGGATGCATCTGTAACCGTTTCTCGTTCGGGCCACTTTGTTGCGGTGATGCGCGTGCGCAGTTCGGTGAGCTCCGTCTCCGGAACATTGAGGGGGGGGAACGGACGAATCGCATTCTTGTCAGCCGTTTGCTCGCTGCTTCGTTGTGTGGCTATGGTTTGGGTCATGGTGTCCTCCTTCTGCGGGTTTTGAATCGTTTTGGTTTGTGCTGCGGTTAGTTTGTGTGCTCTTCGTTTCATTCCTGTCAGCTGTAGTTCCGAGTATCAAGGTGCGAAATCGCGGGCTTAGGGATCATCTTCCGCCGCCCACCTGATATGTCTCCCACCGCAAGTTCTTCTGCCATCCCTAACAAGGTGAGTTTCTGGTCATTCCTTGTTCCCGCCAGCTCCTTGATCAGCGACTCGATGAAAATCCGCACGCAAGGGCTGACTGGTGCGTCTGGGCGTTCGGTGGCTTTCATGGTCGACCTGCGCTTTTCCCACCCCAATGAGCTTTGGATGTGAGAACACTTTGGCAGACGACACCGGAGCGTACATCACGAGATGCAGTATTTTTTTGCTACCTCGGAAGGCTTGTGGATAGGTAACACCTTTGCGGTAGAAGACCGCAGCGATGTTCATTCCTGCGAGGAGCCCTTTGGTCGGTGCGGAATGATGATCTCGCGCCGCCCGTAATTTCTCGCATCAAGAGAGAACGCTCCGGGCCCGAGGCAGACGAGAGCGACTGCGATGATCATTAGTAGAGCGAAGCTCAATCTGAATGCATCGGGACCCAAGCTCAATGGAGGCGGCCACGCAAGCCCAGCACCCAGGCTCGTCAACACTGCGAGGGTAGCTGCGACCGGAGTTAAGTAGCCAAGGAGGAGGGCGACTCCACTCACTATCGCAACCGCTGCGAAGACCATGCCCGACACTTTGGGATCCTGCCGAAGAAGGGCGCAGCCGTAATATCCGAGATTGATACCTGCGGCCGCTCGCAGTAAGAGCAAGCCCATGCCGGGTCGGCCATCGGGGAACGTGGAAAAAGTTCTTTGCAAGGTTTGCCGTCTCCTAAATCTTCAAGACTAGACTGTCTTTCCGGCACACGAATCCCTAGCAATCGGAATCTTTTCCTACCACTATTGGGGTATGTAGAAGACCTAAGAGAGGTTCAGAGTTGAATGATCCCGCGGCGCACTCCGATGGCAACCGCTTGCGTACGATCGGTGGCGCCGAGCTTCTCCATGATGTGTTTGATGTGCACTTTGACTGTCTCTTCTGTGATGAAGAGTTTTTCGGCAATGTCGCGGTTTCGGTTTCCACCAGCTATCTGCTGGAGGACTTCGACCTCGCGGCCGGTCAGAGATTCGTCACTATAGTGCTCAGCAAGGTGGGCTGCGATCTCGGCAGGAATTCTTTTCTTGCCGGCGTAAACCTGCCGAACGACTTCGACAAGTTCTTTTGGCGGCATGCTTTTGAGGACATAGGCGCGGGCTCCGGCTTCAAGGGCACGTTGGATTTCCACGTCACCAGCAAAGGTGGTCAGGATGATGATGCGAGCCTCCGGAAATTCCGATCGAATCGCAATCATGGCGTCGATGCCACTCATGTCGGGTAGCCGAAGATCCATGAGGGTCACGTCCGGCGCGTGCTCCCGAAATCGCTGGATAGCTTCACGGCCATTGGAGGCCTCGGCTGCGAGCAGCATATCCGGCTGGTTGCGGATGATCGTAGCAATTCCCTCCTGCAACAGGGGATGATCATCGACGCTGAACACTCGGATTTTCGCGCTCTCAGCCATCTACCCTGCCCGTTTTCGCCTTTCGGCTTTTGCTCGTTCTTGCTTTTCCGCGTACCACCGTGGTAACCACTTAGACTCGTGACCCGAAATGCTGGCTTCAAAAGCAACCCTGCCTGGCACACGCAAATCCACTTCCGTTCCACTGGCGATGCGACTCCAAACTTTCAGCCTCGCACCAATTCGCTCAGCCCGTTCGCGCATCCCAGAGAGCCCCCAATGCCCATCGCGGCCCGAATCCAATACTTGTCGATCAATGCCAGAACCATCATCCCGTATCAGAATCCGCAGTTCGTGCAGGCCGTATTCTAGTTCGACCTCGATGTTCTTGGCACCCGAATGACGAAAAGCATTGATCACGGCTTCCCGCCCAATGCAATAGACCTCATCGCGAATCACGGGATGCAGAGCGCGGGAGGTACCTTCCACAATCACCCGGAAATCGGCTACCTCTTGGACTGCAAGTTCCTGTGGAATCCGGGAAAAGGCTTGATCAAGGTCCTGGGTCCCTTCCTTTGTGAGTCGCAAACCGCGAACCGCCTTTCGTCCATCTTCAACAACATGCCCCATCAACTCGAGGACACGCTCGATGAGTGACTTTGCGGGCGAATCGGACGACAGCTGATCGTTGGCAACGTTCAGTTGCATGGAAGCACTCAGCACTCCCTGCAACAAGGTGTCATGCAACTCCTGCGCAATTCGCGTCCGCTCCGCAAGTCTTTCCTCGAACCGTACGTTCAGTTGGTGCGTCAACTGACGCAATCGGAACTGGTACACAAGTAGAGTTGCTAGCCCAACGAATAGTACGCACGCCAACCGGAACCACCATGTTTGCCAGAGCGATGGCTCGACTTTGAAGTTAATGGAAGTCTCTGAGCCATTCCAGATGCTGTCGCTGTTGCTGGCGACAAGGCGAAATCGATAGGAACCTGGTCCCAGGTTCGTGTACACCGCCTCTCGCGTTGAAACTGGCTGGCTCCATCCAGAGTCGAACTCCTCGAGAAAATATCGAAAGCGGATTCGCTCGGGCACTGCAAGACTCAGCCCAGTGTAGTTAAATGTGATTCGCTTTTGAGAAGCAGGGATTCGAACTGGTTGTCCAAGATGGATGGACTTGTTGTCGGCGGAGATCGCTTCAATGTGGGGGATCGCCGGAGCTGAGCTGCTCGCAATGTGGGATGGGTCGACCACGGACAAACCACGGGTCAATGAAAACCAGACCCTGCCCAGAGAGTCCGAGACCACGGAACTGTTTCTCTTCACTCCTTCGGTGCTTTCGAGACCGTCTATACGTCCATAGTCGCGAACATCGGCTGCCGTCAGAGCGCCGGTTGACAGCTTATCCCTGTCCACACGTAGCACTCGGTTCGACATCGCGATCCAGATCCATCCGGCTTGGTCCTCGGCCATTCCGAGTATTGGCCCGCGGATGGACTCGGGAACGTCGTGAAGCGCCTGAACACGGCCCACCTTGAAGTATGCGAGGCCTTCTGATGTTCCGATCCAGAGCGCTCCAGAAGAGTCTTCTAACAGGCAGTTCACGTCGTCCGAGGGTAAGCCATCCCGCACTGCATATGTGTTCCAATGGCCATCTGACAGCGAGCTGAGGCCATTTGGAGTCGCAAACCACATCGTGCCATCGCGTGTTTCGAGGATCGCAGTAACAGTGTTCGAAGCGAGACCGTTAGCGATCGTATAATTAACGAATCGTCCGCCGCTGAATTTGCTGACACCACCGCTTAGAGTCCCCGCCCAAACCGTTCGATCATGACTTTGATAAATGGCGTATACGCTATTTTGAGCGAGCCCATTTGCCTTAGAGTAGGTCTCCGCGGTATAGCCTCCATCCCTATGTTCGAGACGTGTCAGGCCGCCATGTTGTCGTCCGAGCCAGATCTCGTGGTTGCGCCCACTGATGGAATAGATCACGTCTTTGTCCAGCAGCGCCGTTCTCACGATCTGAACGCGGCCATCTTTGAGCCAGTACAGTCCGCCATCTTGGGGAGCAAACCATGCCCGACTTTCTTCGTCGATGTAAACGGGACCGTTCGTTTCCGAGGGTAGGCCAGTGGCCTTCGAGTAGGTCACGAATGCGCTGTCGCGGATGCGCTCCATACCAGCCGCGCCACCAACCCAAAGATTTCCTTCCCGATCCTCAAACAGAGTGTCGATTGCGGCATTTCCCAGAATGCCCAGTTCTGAAGAAAGCGAAGTATCACTGACGTTAAGACGCAGCAGCCCCTTTGCCGTCCCAACCCAGATGTTTGAATCACCATCTCGCAGAATGGTCAGTACCTGCACGTCACCAAGCGATGGTGGCAGTCCGGCCCGGCGAAATGACACGCCATTCCAATGAAACAGGCCGTGATCGGTACCCACCCACAGTTCTTTTTCGCCGGTCGGCAACAGGCAATTTATTTTCCTTTCCGGAAGCCCTGCGTCCACACGAGTAGCTTTCCCATCTGCCAAATAGAAGAGGCCCGCTCCCAGTGTTCCCAGCCAGATTTTGCCTCCCGGCATTTCCGCCATCGACATGGTCACAGACGCCCCCCGCAAGACATTCGGGAACGCGATTACATCAACCTTCCCTCCGCGCAACCGGAGAGTGCCGCTGATCAGATCCGAGAGTAAGATTCCCCCACTATTTTCCCGCGAAATGGCAGTCACCTGGGAGACCATCCCACCCGGCATCAAAGTGGCACTCTCAAAGTTCCCGTGGCGATAGCGCAGCACTCCGGAGGCTTGCATACGTACCCACAATTCGCCCTCGGCATCGGTGATCAATCCCAGGATCGGATCATTTCGTGCGGGGGATTGTGGAAATACGAATTGGAAGTTGAAGCCATCGAAACGTACCAGGCCTTTGTCCGTGCCGATCCACAGGTAGCCGTCCGGACTCTGACCAATTGCGTGGACCGCGCCTCCTGGAAGTCCCGTTGCCGCACTCCATTGCTCGTAGACGTATTGGGCAACATGGCGATTGGGGTCTAGGGCATACGCATGCCGAAACAAGCACGATACTGCCACTACGGCTAGGAGCCATCGCTTTGGGAAGACCGGAACCATCAGGGTAGATATTCGAACTTCTCAATCACAACTTCAGTTTCATTTTTCAGGGGGATCTCGCCCTTGTTGAAGACATACAGATTCATGCGTACCGATTCCCCATCTGCAGATGGGACTCCCGACGTGAAGACATGCTGATTGATCACACGAGCGCCTGCTGCGCCGCCTGATCGTGAGACAGTCGAGAACGCCGCCCGCCCTGGTTTCCATTCAAACGAGTGCGTGAGGACGCCATCCGGAACTCGAAATCGAACCATATTCGCTGGAATAAAGTAAGGCTGCACGACGTAATGCGCGTTCTCATTCTCCCGGTAGCCCCAGCGGCTGATCTCAACATCCAGTTCGCGACGATTCTGTTCTCCTCCCATGCCATCCCACGTGAGCAGGGTCAGAACAGCGGCGGGCTCCAATTGAGATATGTCCCGTACGACAAAGCTGTAGGTCCCATACCCCAGGCTGCGCACAAGTTTGACCTCTGCACAGGTCCATTTACCGTGATTCTTTGCTATACGAAGATGCAGGGCTCCGTGGTCGTCGGTCCACGCGTTTTCAGCAGAAAATGAATTTTTCGTGCCGGCGCGATTGCTGGCTGCCGTTCGTACTGTCCATTCATAGCCGCTGAAGGTGACAGTTTTAGGCGATGCCGGAGTGGATACCGCGCCCTGGCCCTTTGCGACCTCAATGGTTTCGATACCACCACCTGGCGAAGGCAGCGTTTCGGACGTTTCCGGAGGGTTATATCCTGGGTCGACCAGCAGAGCAGCATATTCCGTGCCCAGATGAACTTGGCTTTTCCACGTGGAGTCATCTTGAATTTTTGCGAATGGGTGGTCGGCAACGGGTTGTAGCCACCACAGTTCTTCACTTTTGCTGTACAACACGATCTGCTGGCCAGGGTGAAAACCGCGGGCAATACCTTCAATGGTAGCGAATTTATCGTAACCGTCTTCGTCCGCTGCTGGCACTTTGCTGAACGAGATGCTTGCAGTTGGACCCTTTGACCATCGGCCACAGCCTGCAAGTAAAGCAAGGAAGGCGAGCAGGGATGCTCCCCTCCACACGTCGAACCTGCGTGTGCGTGGCAACATCGAGGTCTCTTTCGTGAAACCTAAGTCAAACAAACGCCGAGAACCAACCGGCAACACACCTGCTTCAACCGCTAAAGGTCAAGCACTCTTGCCTAGGCTTTGGGTCGACCCCCGGTCAGCTTGGCGGCGATTCCCCACCAAGAATCAATATCCCAAGATTCTACACAGGAGGAGCACTCTTAAGCATTTTTGAGCCAGCTCTGGACATACTTGTGTTCGAAAATGCGAAATCATGGTTCAAGAAGAAAGTGTCAAACTATGCGAATTTTGCTTCGCCACGCCGATGTGAAGTTCACGCTTCCAGTTCTACAGCCACGCTGTCAGCCAGGATCGGATGACAGCAGCAGGAGAAATGCTAATTGCGATACTCAGACACGCCGCGGACCAAAGCGGACTGAGAGCGGACTGGAACCGATGGGGGTAGCTTGGCTAAGCGCTTGAAAATATGGTGGCCAGGGACGGAGTTGAACCGCCACTGTGGATTGATCCGCTGGATGTTAGTGATTCTACAAGGGACATAAGAGGCAGATCGGACTATCTGGACATATTTCCAGCACGTATCCAGTACACGGACTCGATGAAATTCTGAAGAATTATCGCTGAATCTTGAGTGCGAGGGACCGAGTGCGCGGAGAATTCGTGTCGCGCTGAACCAACCTCCTCAGCAGTCGACCGCGAACTTTTTCTAAGATGCGGCATTGGGCGTCGGGCTTCCCGGCGAGGGGTAAAACAAATTCAAATGAGAGCAAACACAACACAGGCAGTATTCTGTACTTACCTCCCGGCGCCCCAGTTTTGCCCGACGCCAAGTTGACCAACTCGATTTGGGGTTTTGAGCGTTATCGCGATATTGCGTCAACAATCCTACAATTCAGTTCAATTTGGGACGTAGTTTCCCGGCTTCCCGACCGTCCAACCGTAAAATGCAGGGCGAGGTGCAACGCGGCTTTCAGTCAATGCCTCCCCCACCACTCTCCGGCGCCGCGACATTGCAGGCAGCTTTAGCCTCGGGACTTGCGCGCCAGATAAACTGTGCGGCAACCTGGACCGATCAACGGATTGCCCTTCCAGAAAGGGGCAGCATCCCAGGCACGCAGCTGGTCAAAGCCTGTCTCCTGAAGGATGCGACGGATCTCGTCAGAATCCCAGCAGACCTCTTCGACGCGTTCGTGACGCCGTCGCCAGCAGCTTCCGTCCCGGATGAACCATTCGATATCGCTCCAAGCCCTGTCGGCCTGGCGGTTATGTCCGTTGCGCATCACGACCACCACGCTCGGCTTTTCGAACCAGACGGTGCCCGACCAGTATCGCTCAAATCCAAGGGAGTTGTTGACGTCGAAGAAGAAGTGGCCGCCGGGCCGCAGTGCTCGTTCCACGGCCTTTGCGACCATCCTGAGGTCTGCTCTACGCGGAACATGATTGAGCGCATCGTATTCGCACGTGATCAGGTCTACCGCTTCTGGTAGCCGGAAACTCCGCATGTCGGCCCGGAGGACGTGTACGGGCAAGCGGCCACGAGCAGCCTTCTCACGGGCAAGCCGGCACATCAGCGGGGATAGATCCACAGCGTACATATTGATTCCCTTGCGCGCCAGGATCAGAGCAGTCGTTCCCGTGCCACACGCCAGATCGCAGGCCGTTTCAACGTGGGGCAAGATCCCGCGCAGTACGCGGTCACGCCCTGCATCTAGCGGGTGTCGAAAAGACGAAAAGAGCTTGTCATAATACTGCGCAAGCCATCGGTAGGGTCTAATCATTGAACCTCGGCCATCTTAACTGATGCAATCAGGGCGATAGCGCATTGACGCTAGCGGAGTTCAGTTTCCTGACTCCAGCACACCGCCCTCTAGTTGACGATGGTATTCGGACCTGTCGAAATGGCCCTGCGAGGAAGCGATGAGTCCATCCTCTCCGATTTGCCAAAGCTCGAAGCCACTGATGCGAACCCGATGTCCAGCCCCTCCCGGCCCAGTGTTCGTGCCGATTAACGTCCAATGGTACTCAGCGTGGTCACCCTGCTGAAGCAACTTGTCCATGACCACGCGCATATCTGGGAACGCGGTCATGAATGATCGTGCTACTTCCGCGATTGCATTCCGCCCCACTGCCGGAGTGCCACCGTTGATGGCGAGCGAGCCTTCCGCTGAATAAAATGCAGCGACACTCGAGGGATCCTGGCTACACCACACAGCGGTATAGCGAGCCGCGAAATCGCCCAATTTGGCTGAGTTAGCTTGCATGGGCGACAATGGTATCACCCTGGTTTGAGACCGGATAACGGCAACGACCGGAAGCATCCGGTTAGGCCGTCAGGTCCAATCGAGTCGATACCACACTATTTCCGCACGAAGGCAGGCCAGTGGGTTTGGCTTCGCTGGGGCAGGTTGCGAAGAGACGCTGGCCCGATGGACCTGGCTTCATTCAGATGGGTTGAGCGGGAAGACAAACCGGTCGTCCGATGGTTCGGGGACGAGGAAGTCCGATGGTGCGTAATCGAATCCGGGCGGCCCCGCCTGTTCAGCAAGCAGTTGCAGGGTTGACTCCAAACCTGCGATTTCACTGCCGGACAAAGGCCGACCATTACACTCACGAGATTTCACCATCCACTCTAAACTGCTTTTTGTAGCGTCCATGGATGGCTCCTTCCGATGCTTCCTGGCTTAAGTCGCATTATTCTTGTCGGTATCCATCAGAAGCCTTAAGCCTAGGAGCAAATGCGCTGCAAATCAGTGACGGGGCATACCTATGGCTGTGATTCCGAGCAACTGGTCATTACAGCTAAGCTCTCGTAAAGGGGTTGCTAAGCCCAGTTGGTCAGGCTACGGCAATCGCTGAAGCCGAGGGCAATCCGCCGAACTGTAAGCGCGAGGTCCGTTCTCAGGTTGGCGCGCTAACCTCGACATGGCAACTCCCGAGCGGACTCCCGATGTTTCGGATCACCGACGGCCATGGCTGAGTTTGAGCAGGCACCGATTTCAGGAGCCCTCCCGCAAGATCGGTGATCACGAACTAGCCAAAGCGATTGCTGACAAAACACATCGAGGAAGATTCGGCAGATCGGACCTTACCATCGATATAAGCTTGCGCCCCAGGTCCAGCCTGCGCCGATAGCCACGAGCAAGAGAAGATCGCCTTCGTGGAGGAGACCGCGTCGGTTTACTTGATCTAGGAGCAGCGGAACTGTGGCTCCAGCGGTGTTCGCGTACGACTCCAGGTTCGTCTGAAATCGGGAAAAAGGAACGTTGAGTACCTCAGCGATGCGCTTGAGGACGCGAGCAGTGGCCTGGTGCGGAACGATCATGGAGACGTCTTCGAGTCCCAGCCGGTTTATAGAGAGAATCTGCTGAATACACTCGGGCACCGCGGTTGTAGCTTTCTCGTAAACTGCTTTTCCGTTCATTGTGAAATAGGCGTCCCCAGGGTAGATTGTGAAATGATTCATTCCTTCGCCCTGGGCGAGGAGAATGCTTGAAAAGAGCCCATTCTCCCGATCCTTCCTCTCGAGTACCACGGCACCGGCACCGTCTCCAAAAATGACGCAGTCGCGGCGGTTCCAGTCCGTGACCTTGGAGAAGGTATCAGCGGCGATCACCAGCGCACGCTCATACGTACCATTCTGGATGAATTGGCCGGCGATCGTGATGGCGTAAACAAACCCGGCACACACCGCTGCCACATCGAACGCGGCACAGCAGTTGCGAATGCCCATCTTGTTCTGCGCAATGCATGCCGATGAGGGCATCTTGCGGTCGGGTGTCGCCGTGGCAACGATGATCAAGTCAATTTCGTTCGGTTCGAGCCCCGCCGAAGCGATTGCGTCCAGACCGGCACGAGCAGCAAGATCTGACGTGTATTCCTCTGGTTCCGCGATGTGCCGCTCGCGAATCCCCAACGTTTCGAGTACCCACTCCGGAGAGGTTGGCAAGTTTGCCGTGACTTCTTCGTTTGTCAGAATCTTGGACGGAACGTAAGAACCGGTGGATTTGATGCAGACACTATCTAAGCGGCTGTTTCGGCTTCTCATTCTTCCCTTCAGTCTCGCGAACAGACAGAGAGAACCCGGAGGTGGATACACAACAAGGATACCAGCACATAATGGAAGCAGAATTTTCGGTTTGGAATCCCACCCCACTTGACTCGCGTCATTTTCGACCAGCCTACCCGGTGCTCAACAGGTACAAGTCTGGTCAAAAGTGCTCACCCAGCAGATTACCGGCGAACTCGTGCCCTTCCCAGCCCCCTCCCGGATCGGGCGTTCTTTCCCCAAGCCCGGCTAAGGGCTAGTAAATGTTCTCCAGAGCTGCCCGACTTGGAATCGTTAACGTCGAACCTTGGAGAGTGACCAGATGCCGGATTTTGAATTCGCCAAGGATTCGTGAAACGGTTTCTCTAGTTACGCCAATGCATTCCGCGATTTCCTCATGGGTCAAACGTATTGTGAACTTGGTACCCGATTTCGTCTGCTGGCCTCCAACAGACCAACCCAGCAGGAACTTAGCAAGCCTTCCCGGGATGGATGCGGAGAGGCCAATCGTTCGCAGCTGTTCGTAAGCAGACTGGTATTCCGCGGTCAACTGCTTGATCATGTTCTGATTGGCTTCTGGGTGCTGTGTAAGGAAGTGCAAGAACTGGTCCCGGTAGATGAACACGACCTGGCAGGGATCTAAGGTCTCGGCGGTGACCTCATACAAGCTACCCGACAGCACTGCCATCAGGCCAAGAACCTCTCCGGCCTTAGCTATTCTCAAGATCATTGTCTTGCCTTCCCTGGAGCTGATCGAGAGTTTTACCTGTCCCTCACAAAGCACATAGACACCGCGAGAGTTTTGCTTCTCGAGGAAAAGAACTGCACCTGCCGGATATGCGGCGAATGAGCTCAAGTCGTCGAGGTCCTTCAATGTGTTTGTGGGCAATTGGCAGAGGAATCCGTTCGCCCTGAGCCTGCGGTCGCGGCAGCTCTCGTTCAATTCAAAGCCGTAAGGTCCTCGCATTTTGAGAATTCCTTTCTTGCGTCTGCTTCGTTTCCTTCATTTCCGCCAATCAGTGCAATTGGCGAGCGGCACTCATGCGTTTTCTCGAGCGGGCTTTCCTGCCAGATGTCTCTTCTGGAGATACTCGATGAATCGCTCGTCTTCCGCGATCAGCTCTGGGCTTCTCTTGTCTTCTTCGCCACTCTGTATTTCAAGCAGCCTACGCACCGACTCGGCAAAATCTTCCATGACTTCCTCCATCATAGGTGACAGCCAAAGCATACCGACCGGTGCTCGTCCCAGTCGCTCTTGGCGCGCTCCATATCAACGTTTTCTTTGGCCGCAAGCTCCGTGCTGACCCGATAATACGCAGTTGATCGGGCCTCGATGTACTTGCCACGCCTAGACTCAAGAGCTCGTTCCAGATCCTTGCAGATTAAGCAATCCATGGCAACCCTCCAGCATTCCAGCAGATCAACGGGTGGCGGAGGATGTGGTCCCTTACCGCTCGTGTTTGAGGATCTCCTGCTCGGCGCGGAGCCAGTCCTATTCGTCTTGGCCGGGGCACGACCACGGCTTTCGTACAGCTCATAGGCCCGCTCTCTTATCATGTTTTGTGATGGGACAGTCTGTGCCATCATCGCCACCTTGCCAGGAGAGCTCTTCGGCCGACGGCAATCTTAGGCTTCGGCTGTGTGTGAGCCTTGGGATCGGTCATAGGAAACCTTGTGAGTACTGCGGACTAAGAGGAACGTACTTCAGAAGGACTGACTTAGTTCAGAGGATCTGAATGAGGAGAGGAAAATATTATCTCGATTTTGACACTACGCCGAACCCTCACGCGAGTCAACACCGGATCGTACGCTTCCCTGTGGTAATTTTGGAGGTGACCGCTTGCGTTTACGGCGGATGCGACGGTTTTGGGCGAGTCGCTACTCAGAAACTGAGCCGAAATCGTTTCCTTTCGGCACAAACTCAACTTCCGCCTGCGTCATCTGACAGCCGCGCATTCCCGGATGCGGCGACCCTCCTCATAGCCAGTTCATTGCGGGCTGACCGGACGCTGGGTACGCCGTCGATTTCTGCGGCACCAAAACCCTCCGCGAAGCCTCCCGTGAGCAGGTCGAGAACTTTGTCACCCACCTGGCCGACTGGGCCGAAAAAGACCGCAATGCCCTGCTCTGCCAGCTGAACAGCTATCTCGGTAGCAAGGAAGGTGCCGCATGAGGCGCTATTTCGAGTCTCTCCGCCCGGCGGATCTGTCAGCCATTCACTCGGTTCCTGACGGGATCTTCCTGGTCCGAGTGGATCGGGCCCAATATCGCTGGCACAAGCAGAAACCCTATTACGATATCCGCTTTGCCGTCCTCAAGCCCCGGCATCTGACCGGCTGTTTCATGACCGGCCGTCTGTATTGCACACCCAGGGCAATGTGGAAGCTGAGCTGGTTCTTGCGCGACTTCGGCTACGACTCCGAACTGCTCGGGAAAAATGAGATCGATGACAAAGCCCTGATCGACCTCTGGGGCGTGGTAAAGGTCAGCGAAGTCACCGTGCATGGCATATCCGTCCTGAACTTCGACGGCTTCGCACCGGCGGCCCGTTGGGATGAACTCTCAGTCTTTACCGACCGTGATCCTCGTGGGTCGGAGGTGTCCTCATGACTTACAGCTATACCCAGATCAGACAATATCTGTCCTGCCCACGCCGCTATAAGCATCGTTACCTCGATGGCTGGAAAGAGAAGGACACCCGGGCCGCCATGCTGTTCGGCCGGGTATTCGAGCAAGCAGTGGCTGCCTACTTCCAGCGGCGGGATGCTGCCGCGGTGCTCTACCGGGAATGGTCCGCCCATCAGGGCAGCGGTCTTCATTTTTCGGAGCGGGATAGCTGGGACCGCATGCTGCAATCGGGGATGCAGCTGCTCGATCGCTTTGCCCAGGACGATCGGGTTTGCGTCCGCCAGCCTCGTCGGAACTTGCAGATACAGTTCACCAAGCCCCTAGCTGGGCAGAACGATTTCGTTGCCTACGTGGATGCCATCGGAGAACTAGACGGGACCCGCTGCCTGCTGGAGTGGAAAACCACTGCCAGCCGTTACCCTGACGAACCAACCGGGTTGCTCGCTCTGGACCCGCAGCTGGTTTGCTATTCCTGGGTTACCGGGATCGCGGACGTCGCCCAGGTGGTGTTTGTCCGCAAGCGCCTGGTCGAGATTCAATACTTCCGGACTGTCATCAGCAATGAACAACGCGAAGAATTCAGCCATCTGGTTCAGAACTCGATCCGAAGGATCGAAGCGGCCGAGTTTCTGCCTCACAGCGGGATCCGCTTCCCCCAGAACCCCTGTACCAGCTGTCCCTACATCGGGCTGTGTCTGGGACGGCAGGATCTGACCGAAGCGGCGCTCGTGCGGCACCCAGGAGCAGACGACCTTGGTTGGCTTGACGAACTTACGTACTAGGATTCCGCCGATGCTGCCCAAGCTCAATCGCAAACGGGCCCTATTTGTTCTGACCAAGATCGACGAGATCCTGGCCTGGGAGCGAAGGTCTGAGGCCGAGCGTGACACGCGCTTTGTGGAGCTCGGGCGGTATCTCTGTGAAGTGCGAGCCGGTCAATACTGGCGGCTGGAGAAACTGAAGTCCTTCGACGAATTCCTGCAGAGGCGGTTCCCGGAATCCAGGCGGAAGGCCTACTACCTCATGTCGATCCATGAGCACCTGCCACCGCAGGTCCGAAAGGATCTGAAGGAAGTAGGATGGACGAAGGGGCTGGAGTTGGCGAAGGTCGCGAGGAGGGATGGGCAGGAGTTCGATTGTGCAACCTGGCTGCACAAAGCGCGGTCGTTGCCGAAGGATCAGTTCAAGCGAGAGGTGGAAAAGGAACTGACGGGACGGGAGTCGGAACCGTGGGAGATTATCTACTTCAAGCTGTACAAGACCCAGATCCCAGTTGTTGAGCAGGCAGTCGAGACTGCGGCTTTAATGCTGGGTACGGACAAGTCCCGCGGCTACTGTCTGGAGATGATCTGTGCAGACTTTCTGGCAGGGGCGAATCTCGAAAGCGAGGACCCAACAGTGCTCCTGCAGTCCATGTC
>Ga0326726_10002259_pt1 | contig 17745 bp, 14 predicted proteins | sample MHFenrmetagenome_2_FD_207603 | JGI IMG/M metagenome (GOLD analysis project Ga0326726, IMG submission 207603) | Lab enriched peat soil microbial communities from Michigan Hollow, Ithaca, NY, United States - MHF15MN | ecosystem: Environmental > Terrestrial > Soil > Wetlands > Peat | place: USA... | reverse complement strand
GGGGTCATCACCGTTCTCCTCGATCAGCACGGGCACATGCCCGCATCGATCAAGGTACGGCCACCGCCACGCAGCCTCTTCGTCGAGAACCGACCAACCAACCACCGCGTTAGCGGTTTAGTTCAACGTCAAATAGACAGACGATCGGACGGACGCGCATTCCGCCTAATCTGAATGGCGGCTGGGGCTGGGAACTGAGGTAACCCCCTTTCGGGTGCCCACTTCGGCTCAGTCTTGAGGGCGATGTGTCGGTGCAATGGCCAGCCTAAATTTTCCGGCATGGCAAAGCACCCCAACAGCAAGGTCAGCAAGCATCCGATCCCAGCCGGCGATGAGCACGGGCGCACGGCGCGACTGTCGAGCACCCAACGGGTCGGAGTCAAGGACCGGGCGGCACCTTCCTCCACCTCGTCCTCCACCTCCTCCCGGTCCCCGTCCTCGTCGCTGAGCCGGCCAGTCACCAAGCGCCGCGCGGCTGGCGGCGACGCTTCCGAGTCGTCGCAGCTGCCGGTGCTGGCGCCGTCGCCCCCGGCGTCGCCCGACAAGCAGGAAGCCGCAGCGCCTGGCCTTGCCCGCGTGCCGGACGACACCGTGCCATCGCCGACGCGTGCCAGGGGGGCCACCCGTCCGAACGCCGATCCCGCGATGTGGTCAACGCAAGCGGCTTCCGCACTCTCGGTGTCCGCTGACTCACCCGCTCCGCCGCCGCCGCTCAAACTCCTGCCCCGCCTTCGCCACGCTTTGCGGGTGCGCCACTACTCGATCCGCACCGAGCAGGCTTACGTGGATTGGGTGCGGCGCTTCATCCTCTTTCATGACAAGCGCCATCCTCGGACTCTGGGTGCCGCCGAGGTGCAGGCGTTTCTCACCCATCTCGCGGTGGATCGATCGGTCGCCTCGCCGACCCAGAACCAGGCCAAGTCGGCCCTCCTGTTTCTGTATCGTGAGGTGCTCGGCCTGCAATTGCCGTGGCTCGACGAGATCGTGGGCGCCAAGCTGTCGCGTCGTCTGCCGGTGGTGCTCACGCCATCGGAGGTGCGTGCGCTGCTGGGCCACTTGAGCGGCACGATGGGCCTGGTCGGCGCGCTGCTCTACGGCACAGGCATGCGTCTGCTCGAGGCCTTGCGGCTGCGCGTCAAAGACGTCGAGTTCGAGCGCCGCGAACTCGTCATTCGCGATGGCAAGGGCGCGAAAGACCGGGTCACCGTTCTGCCCGAGAACCTGGTGATGCCTTTGCACTCGCACATCGCCGCCGTGCAGCAGCTGCACTTGCGCGACCTAGCGGCCGGTTGCGGCGACGTGTGGCTGCCCGATGCGCTGGAATTCAAGTACCCCAACGCCGCGCGCGAGTGGGGCTGGCAGTGGGTGTTCCCGTCCACCACGCGCTCGATCGATCCGCGCAGCGGCGCCGAGCACCGCCACCACCTCAACGAGACCACGGTGCAGAAGGCGGTCTCCGGCGCCGCGCGCCGCGCCGGCATCGTCAAACCCTGTTCACCGCACGTGCTGCGCCACTCGTTCGCCACGCATCTGCTGCAGGCCGGCTACGACATCCGCACCGTGCAGGAGCTGCTCGGCCACAGCGACGTCAAGACCACGATGATCTACACCCACGTGCTCAACCGCGGCGGCCGCGGCGTGCGCAGCCCGCTCGATTCGATTTGACGGAAGAACGGACGTGCTGGCGGGCGGGCGGCGGGCGTGCGGGCGGGAGGCGGGCGGGCGCGCGGGCGCGCGGGCGCGAGAGAGAGATCGCGCCACCATGATGGATCATCCCGCGGCGGCGGCGGCGGCGGCCGCCGCCCCGCCGTGCGTCGTCGTGCTTGACTCAGGCCGTCGCCGTCTAGCCCGCGGTCGTCGTCGTCGTGGCCGCCGCGGCGGGCGTCACCGCCGCCGGCGCCGTGGTGGTTCCTGCTGCCGCGGCCAGCGCGGCACGCCACTGCCGCATCAAGCCGTCCCACTTGTTGCGCGCCGCCGCGAGATGGCGCGCTTTCACATGGCCATAGCCGCGGATCTCTTCGGGGATGCGCGCGATCTCGATCGCCAGCGTCAGGCGCTCGGCGCTGAAGCCGCCGCCACCGCGCAGCAACTCGTCGATGCAGGCCTTGTACTGGTCGATCAACGCACGCTCGGTCTTGCGCTCCTCGCTGCGGCCGAACACATCCAGCGGCGTGCCCCGCAAACCCTTCAGCTTGGCCAGCACGGCGAACGCCTTGCGTATCCACGGACCGCCGAACGCCTGCTTGATCAATTCGCCCTTCGCGTTGCGCTTGGCGATCGCCGGCGGCGCCAGGTGGTGCACGATCTTGTAGTCGCCTTCGAACATCGACTCGATCTTGGCGGTGAACGCCGGATCGGTGTGCAGGCGCGCGACCTCGTACTCGTCCTTGTAGGCCATCAGCTTGAACAGGTAGCGCGCCACCGCTTCGCTGAATTGGGTGCTGGCCAGTGGCGCTTCGGCCGCACGCACCTTGCTGACGAATGCCCTGTATTGGGCCGCGTAGTCGGCGTCCTGATACCCGGTGAGAAACTCCACTCGCTTGGCGATCATCTCGTCGAGCGACGGCTTCTTGACGAACTCGATGACCTGCGCGGTCCTGAACTGCGCGCTCACCTGCGCCATGTCGTGCGCGCAGCGCCGGCCCCACTCGAACGCGGCCTTGTTGTTGTCCACCTGCACGCCGTTCAGCTCCATCGCGCGCAGCAGGGCCGCGCGACTCACCGGCAGCTGGCCCTTCTGCCACGCATAGCCCAGCAGCAGCGGGTTGGTGTAGATGCTGTCGCCCAGCAACTGCACGGCCACCTGGTCGGCGTCGAGCAAGCCCAGCTTCTCGCGGCCCACGGCCGCCTGCAGCGCGGCTTCGCAGCCGCCGGTCGGGTTCTGCCAGTCGGGGTTGCCGACGAAGGCGGCAGTCGGCGTGGCGTGCGAGTTCAGCGCCACGTACGTGCGGCCCTCGCGCATCAACGCGAGCGTGCTCTTGCCCGCCGCCACGATGCCGTCGCAGGCGATCACCAGATCGGCCTTGGCGGTGTCGACCTTGGTCGTGTAGATCGCCTCGGGCCGGTTCGCGATCTGGATGTGGCTCCAGGTGGCGCCGCCTTTTTGCGCCAGGCCCGCCGAGTCCTGCGTGATCACGCCCTTGCCTTCGATGTGTGCGGCCATGCCGAGCAGCTGGCCGATCGTGATGACACCGGTGCCGCCGATGCCGGCCACCACGATGCCCCAGGCTTGTTCAGCCAGCGGCAGGGCAGGCTCGGGGATCTCGGGCAGCGTGTTGGGGTCGGTGCGGGTCGTTGCAGCATCCTTCTTGGGCTTCTTCAGCTGCCCGCCTTCGACCGTCACGAAGCTCGGGCAGAAGCCCTTCAGGCAGGAGTAATCCTTGTTGCAGGTGTTCTGGTTGATGCGGCGCTTGCGGCCGAACTCGGTCTCGATGGGCTCGACGCTCAGGCAGTTGCTCTGCACCGAACAGTCGCCGCAGCCTTCGCACACCAGCTCGTTGATCACCACGCGCTTGGCCGGGTCCACCATCTTGCCGCGCTTGCGGCGGCGCCGTTTCTCGGTGGCGCAGGTCTGGTCGTAGATCAGGATGGTGCAGCCCTCGGTGTCGCGCAGTTCGCGCTGCACGGCGTCGAGCTCGTCGCGATGGCGCACCGTGGTGCCCGGCGCCAGGTTGAGCGGCGCGTGGTACTTCTCGGGCTGATCGGTCACCACCACGATGCGCTTGGCGCCTTCGGCCTCGAGCTCGCGCGTCATCTGCGGCACCGTCAGCACGCCGTCGATCGGCTGGCCGCCGGTCATCGCCACCGCGTCGTTGTACAGAATCTTATAGGTGATGTTGACACCCGAGGCGATGGCCTGGCGCACCGCCAGGAATCCCGAGTGGTAATACGTGCCGTCGCCGAGGTTGGCAAACATGTGCGGCCGCTTGGTGAACGGCGCTTGGCCGACCCACGGCACGCCCTCGCCGCCCATCTGCGTGAAGCCCACGGTCGCGCGGTCCATCCACACTGCCATGAAGTGGCAGCCGATGCCCGCCATCGCCAGCGACCCTTCGGGCACGCGCGTGCTGGTGTTGTGCGGGCAGCCCGAGCAGAACCACGGCTGGCGCTCGGCGCCGCCGGTGGCGCCGCTGGCCAGCGCGCGTTCTTTGGCCGCGAGGATGCCGATGCGCGCGTCCATTCGCGCCACGATGTCGCTTGGCACGCCGAGCTTCTTCAACCGCTTGGCGATCGCCTGCGCGATGATCGCCGGCGTCAGATCGGCATTCGCTCTGAGCAGCCAGTTGCCGCTCGGATTCGGCTGGCTCCATTCGCCACCCTCGTCGCCATCGGGCTGGTCGAACTTGCCGAGCACGTTGGGCCGCACGTCGGGCCGCCAGTTGTACAACTCTTCCTTCAACTGGTATTCGATGACCTGGCGTTTTTCCTCCACCACCAGAATCTCGTTTAAGCCCTGCGCGAAGTCGCGTGTGATCGTCGCCTCCAGCGGCCACACCACGTTGACCTTGTGCAGCCGGATGCCGAGTGAGCGGCAGGTGTCGTCGTCCAGGCCCAGGTCGGCCAGCGCCTGGCGCGTGTCGTTGAACGCCTTGCCGCTGGCGATGATGCCGAAGCGGTCGTTCGGCCCTTGGATCACGTTGTGGTTCAGCTTGTTGGCGCGCACGTAGGCCAGCGCCGCGTACCACTTGTAGTCGAAGAGGCGCGCCTCCTGGACGAGCGCGGTGTCGGGCCAGCGGATGTGCACGCCGCCGGGCGGCATCACGAAATCCTGCGGCAGCACGATGTTCACGCGGTCCGGGCTGATGTCGATGCTGGCCGCCGACTCCACCACCTCCTGGATCGTCTTCATCGACGTCCAGACGCCGGCGAAGCGGCTCATCGCGAACGCATGCAACCCCAAGTCGAGGATGTCCTGCGCGCTCGACGGGAAGAACACCGGCAGCCCGCAAGCCTTGAAGATGTGGTCGCTCTGGTGCGCGGCGGTGCTGCTCTTGGCGACGTGGTCGTCGCCGGCCACCGCGATCACGCCGCCGTGCGGCGCGGTGCCCGCCAGGTTGGCGTGCTTGAAGACGTCGGAGCAGCGGTCCACCCCCGGGCCCTTGCCGTACCAGATGCCGAACACGCCGTCGTACTTCTTGTTGGCCGCGTCGAACTCGAGTTGCTGCGTGCCCCACAGCGCGGTGGCCGCCAGCTCTTCGTTGACGCCGGGCTGGAACACCACGTGGTTGGCCGCCAGGTGCTTCTTGGCCGACCACAGCGCCTGGTCGTAGCCGCCGAGCGGCGAGCCGCGATAACCGCTGACGAAGCCCGCGGTGTTGAGGCCGCCCTTGGCATCGCGCAGGCGCTGCAGCATCGGCAGCCGCACCAGCGCCTGCACACCGCTCATGAAGGCGCGGCCGGTTTCGAGCGCGTACTTGTCGTCGAGGGTGACGGTTTCCAGTGCCTTGCGGACGGACTCGGGCAACGGGGCGTTCATCGTTCAGCCTCCGCCGAGCCGCCTCGAGGAGGCTGAAGCCCCCTCGGGGGGCAGCGAACGAAGTGAGCGTGGGGCTTTCATAGCGGCTCCTGGCGGTGGGTGCATCAGTGTAGGCGCGGCACCGGGTGAAGTCTTTTCTTTTGATGCCCGCAGGACGATACTTCGCGCAACGATCTTGCTCATGCAATGGCTACACGAGAAAGAAACACGCGCCAAGGGGCGCCGTCGAAGCGCAAACCGGCCGCTCGCGGCCCGGCCGGCGCGCCCGCCCGCGGCGCCGATGCCGCCGCCCCCGCCGGCGACGCACACGGGCCTGCGCTCGACCGCTACGACATCGCGATCCTCGGCGAGCTGCAGCGCGAGGCGCGGCTGTCCAACGCCGAGCTGGCCTCGCGCATCGGGCTGTCGGCCGCGCCCACCTGGCGGCGCGTCAAGTGGCTCGAGCAGCAGCGCTACATCACCGGCTACCGCGCCGAGCTCGACCGCCGCCGCGTCGGCCTCGGCGTGCTGGCCTTCGTGCGGGTCGATGCCGAGCGCAACAACGCCAGCGCCACACGCGCGCTCGAAGAGGCGATCCGCGCGCTGCCCGAGGTGGTGGCCTGCCACTACATCAGCGGCGCCGGCACCTTCGAGCTGCACGTGGTGGTGACCGACCTCGACGCCTACTCGCGCTGGGCGCGCGACACGCTGTTCAAGCTGCCCAACGTCAAGGACATCCACACCAGCTTCTCGCTCGGCGAGGTGAAATCGGGCGCGGCGCTGCCGCTGTCGCATCTGCGGCCGTAGTGCTCCGGCTGCACAATGCCGCGGGGAAGCATCCAGGCTGCGCTGGCATGGCTCAAGTCGACCATGGCGGCGCCGATAGCGCTACGGATGGAGGCCATGTCAGTGCGCGAGCGAATGGCCGGCTGGCTGCTGGGGCCAGCCGGGCCGCTGCGTGTGCGCTCGTCGATGGCGATGATCGCGCTGGTCGTCTATTCCGTGTTCGCGCTGCTCCAGCACGGCGAGGTGCTGCTCGGCTTGATCGACCTCACCGAGTCGAACCGGCTGACGCTGTTCAACTTGTGCGGCGGCCTCGGCTTCTACGCGCTGGTGCGCAGCGAGCTCTCGCTGCGACTGTCGAGCGAACCATCGCTGACCATGCCGCAGATGGTGTTCGCGATCATCAGCACCACCTGGTCGTACGCCATCACCGGCCCGGCGCGTGGTGCGGTGATCTCGATCATGATCCTGGTGATCATGTTCGGCATGTTCATCCTGCAGCCGCGGCAGGCGCGCCTGCTGGCGATGCTGGCGTTCCTGCTGCTGGCCGGCGTGATGGCCTGGCGAGCCGGCACCGCACCGCTGCGCTATCCGCCGCGCGTGGAGGGGGTGCACTTCCTCTTTGCCGGCATCGTGCTGAGCGGCACCTCGAGTCTGGCCATCCGCCTGGGCAGGCTGCGCTCGCGGCTGGCGGCGCAGAAGAACGAGCTGACCGACGCGCTCGCGTTGAACCGCGAGTTGGCGACCCGCGATGCGCTGACCGGCCTGCTCAATCGCCGCGCGATGGTCGAGTTGCTGGCGCGCGAGCACCCGCGCATCGAGCGCGGCCAGGGCCCGCTCAGCGTGGCGCTGCTCGACATCGACTGGTTCAAGCGCATCAACGACAGCCTCGGCCACGGCGCGGGCGACGAAGTGCTGCGGCGCTTTGCCGCTGCCCTCAAAGACCAGTTGCGCGCCGCCGACGCGCTGGCGCGCTGGGGTGGCGAGGAATTCCTGCTGCTGATGCCGGGCACGCGGCTGGACGATGCGCGCGTCGTGCTCGAACGTCTGCGCAGCGGCATCGTGGCGGGCGACCATTTCGCCGGCATCGCACCGACCTTGAAGGTCAGCTTCTCGGCCGGCGTGGTCGAAGTCGCCGAGGGCGAGACGCAAGACGCCGCGATCGACCGCGCCGACCGCGCGCTGTATCAGGCCAAGCAGTCTGGGCGCGACCGCGTCGCAGCCGGGTAGCCGTCGGGCGGCAGGCTCGAAACCAAGCGGCTGCCGCGGATCCGGCTTTGCCGGTCCGCTGGCAGCGCCCCCTTGAGGGGGAGGCGGCCGCTAGGCCGCATCGGGGGTGGGTCATTCATCGCGGCCACAGCGCCCACACGCGCAGCGGCTGCTTCATGCGGCCGGCCTGCTGCTCGGCTTGCGTGCCCCAGCCCCAGAAGTAGTCGATGCGCACCGCACCGCTGATCGCGCTGCCGGTGTCTTGCGCCATCACCACGCGGCGCAACGGCTGGGTGGCTAGCAGCGGCTCGGTGGTGTCGAGCCACAGCACCGTGCCGTAAGGCACCGCCAGCGGATCCACCGCCACCGAGCGCAGCGGCGTCAGCGGCACACCTTGTGCGCCGCGTGGGCCGATCGACTCGTCGGGCAGCGGCTCCTCGCGGAAGAACACCACCCGCGGGTTGCTCCAGACCAGCTCGTTCACGCGCTCCGGAAAGCGCCGCGCCCAGTCGCGGATGGCCTGCCAGGAGGCCTCGTCGCCGCGCAGCTCGCCCTGCTCGATCAACCAGCGCCCGACGGATTTGTAGACCTGATCGTTGTGGCCGGCATAGGACAGGCGCAGCATGCGCTCGCGGCCGTCGGGCTCGGTCAGGCGCAGGCGGCCCGAGCCTTGCACCTGCACCAGCAAGGCATCGAGCGGGTCGGCGACGAAGGCGATCTCGGAACCGCGCACGCTGGCACGCGCCGCGGCCACGGTATCGAGTTGCGCGCGCGTCCACCAGGGCTTGCGCGTCGACAGATCTGCCGGCGGGCGCAGCAGCGCGATCTGTTGTGCCCCGCGCGGCAGGCGACTGGCCGCCAGCAGCGGCTCGAAGTAGCCGGTGGCCAGGCCCGCGGCCTGGCCGTCGAGCGACTCCACCCGATACGGCTGCAGCGTGCGCTGCAGGAATTCGCGTGCCTGCGCATCGTCGGCGGGTTGCCAGGCGCGCGCCAACGTGCACACCTGGGCCCAGCCGTCGGCGGGCTTGGCGCACCCGGCGAGCAGCGCCGGCCACAGTTCGCGCGTGCGGTCATCGCTCCAACCCGGCAGCTCGGCCCACGGCACGGGCACCCAGCGCGCGCGCGCGCGCAGCAACGTCGTCGGTGCCGCTGGCGGTGCCGCCGTTGCGACCCGCTGCGAGGCCAGCGGCGACGCCGGCTCGGCGCAGCCGACTGCGATGCCTAGAATCGCCGCCAGCAGGCTACGGCGCGGCCAACTTCTTGCCATGTGGGTCATCGTTCTCGAAATGCTGGCGGCGCTCGGGCTGCTGCTGTTCATCGTGTGGTGGACCATGTTCGCCGGCCGCCGCCGCGGCGAGCGTCGCGACGACCACGACGCTCAATGAAGCGACGCCTGGTCGGCGAGCACGAACTCGGGCACGTCGACCTCGAACCAATGGGCGTCGTGAGTGATGCAGACATAACGGCCACGCATGGTGCCCATCGCGGTGTCGATCTGCGCCCAGCTCGAGTACTCGAAGGTCTCGCCCGGATTGAGCAGCGGCTGGTGGCCGACCACGCCCAGGCCCCGCACCTCCTGGACCTGCCCGCCCTGGTCGCTGATCCACCACTGGCGCGCGATCAACTGCGCGGCGGTGTCGCCGGTGTTGGCGATGGTGACCGTGTAGGCGTAGGCGTACTGGTCCTTGGCCGCGTCGGTCTGCTCGGGCAACGGCCGCACCACGACCTTGCAGGAGAATTCGGGCTTGGCCATGGCCTGCATTCTAGGCAGCGCGGGGGTTCGGGCAGCGCCGCTGCGACAATGCCACTGTCGCTGCATCGCGGCGTCCGCATCGGGCGGGCCCCGGTCGTGACCCTTCGAGCCTGAGCACGCATGACCCGCACGCACCGCATCGCACCGAGCATCCTGTCGGCCGACTTTGCCAGGCTAGGCGACGAAGTGCGCTCGGTCATTGCCGCCGGCGCCGACTGGATCCACTTCGACGTGATGGACAACCACTATGTGCCGAACCTGAGTTTCGGCCCGATGGTGTGCGAAGCGCTGCGCAAGCACGCCGCCAGGGCCGACGGCTCGCGCGTCCCGATCGACGTGCACCTGATGGTGCAGCCGGTCGACGCGCTGGCACAAGCCTTCGCCAAGGCCGGCGCCGACTGGATCAGTTTTCATCCCGACGCCAGCACGCATGTCGACCGCACGTTGCAGCTGATCCGCGACGCCGGCTGCAAGGCGGGGCTGGTGTTCAATCCGGCCGCATCGATTGAGGGCCTGGAGTGGGTGCTCGACAAGATCGACCTGCTGTTGGTGATGAGCGTCAACCCGGGGTTCGGCGGCCAGAGCTTCATCGACTCGGCGTTGCGCAAGATCGAGCGCCTGCGCAAACTCATCGATGCCAGCGGCCGCGACATCCGGCTGGAGGTCGATGGCGGCATCAAAGTCGACAACATCGGCCGCGTCGCGGCGGCCGGCGCCGACACCTTCGTGGCCGGCAGCGCCGTGTTCGGCCAGCGCGACTACGCCGCGGTCATCGCCGCGATGCGCGCTGCGCTGGCCGGCGCCTCTCGAGGAAGCAAGGCATGAACCCGCCATCGATCGCCGACTCCGAGCGTGCCCTCAGGGTGCGCCTGGCCGCCTGCTACCGCGTCTTCGCGATGTTGGGCTGGGTCGAGATGATCTACAACCACATCACCGTGCGCGTGCCGGGCGCCGACGGGCAGTTCCTGATCAACCCGTTCGGCCTGCACTACAGCGAAGTGACCGCGTCCAACCTCGTGAAGATCGACGTCGATGGTCGCGTGATCGGCGAGTCGCGCTGGCCCGTCAATCCGGCGGGCTTCACGGTGCATTCGGCGATCCACCGCGGCATCGCCGATGCGCACTGCGTGATGCACACCCACACCACGGCGGGCTGCGCGGTGGCCGGCGCGCAGGCGGGGCTGTCGATGGACAACTTCTACTCGGCGCAGTTGCACGATCGCGTCGCGTACCACGACTTCGAGGGCATCACGGTGCACGCCGACGAGGGCCCGCGGCTGCTGCGCGCGATCGGCAGCCGGCCGGCCGTGATCCTGCGCAACCATGGCCTACTGGCCTGGGGCCGGACCCTCGAGCAGGCCTTCGTCACGCTGTGGACGTTGCAGCGTGCCTGCGAGGTGCAGATGGCCGGCGCCGCGCTGGGACCGACGATCGCGATTCCCGAGGCGATCCAGCGCAGGGCAAGCATCGATGCGCTGCAGTTCCACCCGGAGCATGGCGGCGGGCGCGACGTGTTCGATGCCATGGTGCGCCTGGTCGACCGCATCGATTCGGGCTACCGCGACTGAGGCGCGCAGCCAGAGGGTCGTCGCCGTTGTAAGGCGAAGCCGCTGCCGCCGACTGACGCTTTGCCACCTCGTCGTGGCACCCAGCGGCAACGCACCAACCCCCAAAAGCATCGGAGACCGAATGAAGACCCTGAAATCCCTGCTCGCCATCGCCATCGTCGGCGTTTCATTGAGCGCATCTGCAGCCAGCGCAACCTACACCGCCGAGATGAAGAAGGTGGACGCTGCGCTGAAGACCGGCACCTACACCCCCAGCACGACCGACGAGGCGCGGCGCCTGCGCGGCGACATCGAGCGCATGATGAAAGAAGATCGCGAGGCCGAAGCGATGAAGGTGCTCGAGCAAGTCAAGCAACTGCTCAACGTCAAGTAAAGCGGCTCGAGCCCGCGCTTGGGGGCCCGCTGACCCGGGCCTTAGAGTTCGCGCAGGATCTGCCTGCGCTTGTCCTGGTATTCCGCCTCGGTGATCAGGCCGTCCTTGCGCAACTTCTCGAGCGCGCGCAGCCGCTCGGCGGTGCTGCGGTACAGCGCGTCGGCATCCTTGGCCGCAGGAGCGGGCGTCGCCACCGGCGCGCCGGGCATGGCTGCGCTGGTAGCGCCGGCGCTGCCGGTCGCCGCAGTGGGTGCCGCAACTGGTGCTGCAGCAGGTGCTGCAGCAGGTGCCGCAGCGGGTGTGGCCGCCGCCACGTTGGTGCTCAGTGCGATCCAGTCATCGCGCTGTTGGCTGCCGTTGCCCGCTGCCACTGCGAGCTTGACGCCGCGCTCCACCGGCTTGGCACGTTGGCCAGGCTCGAACGCGATCAGCAGGCCGCTGCCGCGGAATTGCGATTCAAAGTCGCGGCGCACGAGGCCCGCGATCACGTGCAGTTGCCCGTCGCGGCGGAACACGCGCGCAGTGGTCACTGCGTGCGCGGCCAGCGATCCGAGGAAGCCGAATTGGTCGTTGACCGCAAAGCTCACGTCCTGCTCGGCGTTCGCACGGCCCAGCGCCGTGGCCAGCGGAGCGGCGATCTCGTCGAGTTCCTTGGCGGTGAACAACGGCGTGGGCTTGGCCTCGACCAGTTGCACGCGCTCGAGCATGGCGCGCAGCGTGGCAGGGGCGACATCGAACGGGTGCTGGTTGAGCGGCGCTCCGTTTTCACGGGTCTCGATGCGCACCCAGCTGAAGCGGCCCTCATAAACAGTCGCGACGACACGGCCCGCGGCCGAGTCCCGCAGGACTTGCACCGACAGCCCACGCGGCGGGATGCCCGGATCGGATTGCGCAAACGTCGGGCTCAGGGCGAGCGATAGGACTGCGATCAGCGCGCGGCGGGTGTGCCTGTTCATCGTCTCTCCAGGGTCGTGCGAGGTTGCGATCATGCCCGCAGTCAGCGTGGCGGCCGTCGGCGAGAGCGGACTCTACGGCAGGTCGCACGATGCCCGCTTGTTGGGCTTCGCGGAAGTAGTAATACTACAAAGGCAGACCCGACAACCGAATTAAGTAGTTGTTTCTCATGGGTTTGTACCTACGGCTCGCATGACGGTCGATGCTTGAGCAGGCGCGGTGTCCTCTGTATATTTGCTACAAAACCAACATGAGGGCCGGTCGCGAGATGCTCCGCGGCGCGGTGCTCCAGGAGACAAGCCATGGCGGACGTACAACTCCGCGACGTCGCGAAAGCGTTTGGCAGCGTGCAGGTTCTGCGCGACATCAACCTGCACATCGCGGACGGCGAGTTTGTGGTCTTCGTCGGCCCGTCGGGCTGCGGCAAGTCAACGCTGCTGCGCATGATCGCGGGGCTGGAAGACATCACCGCTGGCGAGCTGACCATCGGCGGCGAGCGCGTGAACGATGTGCCGCCCGCCGAACGTGGCGTGGCGATGGTCTTTCAGTCTTACGCGCTGTACCCGCACATGACGCTGTACGACAACATGGCGTTCGGCCTGAAGCTGGCCGACGTGCCGAAGGCCGAGATCGACGCTGCGGTGAAGACCGCTGCCGCGACCCTGCACATCGAACACCTGCTCGACCGCAAGCCCAAGGCGCTGTCCGGTGGTCAGCGCCAGCGCGTGGCGATCGGGCGCGCCATCGTGCGCAAGCCCCAGGTGTTCCTGTTCGACGAGCCGCTGTCCAACCTCGACGCCGCGCTGCGCGTGCGCATGCGCTACGAGTTTGCGAAGCTGCACGAGCAGCTGAAGACGACGATGGTCTACGTCACTCACGACCAGGTCGAGGCGATGACGCTGGCCAGCCGCATCGTGGTGCTGTCGACCGCCGGCCGGATCGAGCAGGTCGGAGCCCCGCTCGAGCTCTACGAATACCCGGTCAACATGTTCGTTGCCGGATTCATGGGCTCGCCGAAGATGAACTTCCTCGCCGGCGAGGTCGTCGAGGCCAGCGCTGCGGAGGCGGTCGTGCGGTTGAAGTCGGGCGCGCAGATCCGCATCGAGGTCGACGCCTCCAAGGCCAAGCCGGGAGACGCGGTCACGCTGGGCATCCGGCCCGAGCACTTCGTGGCCAATGCCGGCACCAACACGATCGAATCGACCGTGGCCTTCCTCGAATCGCTGGGCAACACGACCCACGCCTACTTCGCCTATCCGGGCGTGGAGGAGGCGTTGACCTGCGATCTGGCTGGCCACGCGACGCTGCTGGTCGGCGACACGCTGAAGATCGGCATCCCGGCCGATTGCTGCCATTTGTTCGACGACAAGGGCAGCGCCTTCAAGCGCCACTACAAGATGCCTGTTCGGCGTGCGGCATGAGCGCGCGCCGATGAGCATGGAGTCCGAGGACCGGGTCTTCGTTCTCCGCGATCCAATTCCGGCCTACAAGGAGACATCATGAAAACATCTGTATTGCGCAGACTCGCGGGCGCGTCTGCCATGGCGGCTGCGTTTGCCATCCCGAGCGCCGCCCAGGCGCAGGCGGGGGGCTTGCTCGTCTGGATCAATGGCGACAAGGGCTACAACGGCCTGCAAAAGGTGGGCGACGAGTTCACCAAGAAGAGCGGGGTCAAGGTGACCGTCGAGCATCCCGAGGATGCGCCGGGCAAATTCCAGCAAGCCGCCGCAGCGGGCAAGGGGCCCGACGTGTGGTGCTGGCCGCACGACCGCATGGGCGAATGGGCCAAGTCGGGCCTGATCGTGCCGATCAGCCCGAGCAGCAAGCTGCGCGGCGAGGTCGAAGACTCGGCATGGAAGGCGTTCGCCTACCAGGGCAAGACCTGGGGCTACCCGATCTCGGTCGAAGCGATCGGCCTGATCTACAACAAGGCGCTCGTCAAGACGCCGCCCAAGTCTTTCGACGACGTCATCAAGCTCGACAAGGAGCTATCGGCCAAAGGCAAGAAGGCAATCCTCTGGGACTACAACAACACCTACTTCACCTGGCCGATCCTCGCCGCGGGCGGCGGCTATGTGTTCGGGCGCGACGCCAAGGGCGAACTCGACCCGGCCAAGGTCGGCGTCAATGCACCGGGCGCGGTCAAGGGAGGCGAGCTGCTGGCCGGCCTGATCAAGAACGGCCAGATGCCCAAGGGCTCGGGCTATGCCGAGATGGAGGCGGCGTTCAGCAAAGGCGATGTGGCCACGATGATCAGCGGCCCATGGGCCTGGGACAACTTGAAGAAGGCGAACATCGATTTCGGCGTGGCGCCGATCCCCGATGTCGCCGGCAAGCCGGCCAAGCCCTTCGTCGGCGTGCTCGGTTGCATGATCGCCGCGCCCAGCAAGCAGAAGGACGTCGCCAAGGAATTCATCGAGAACCACGTGATGAAGATCGAGGGCCTGAAGATGATCAACGCCGACGTGCCGCTGGGCACGCCTGCCAACAAGGCCTTCTTCAAGGAACTCTCGGAGAACGCCAACATCAAGGCGACGATGGAGAACGCGCGCCGCGGCGAACCGATGCCCAACATCCCCGAGATGGGCAAGTTCTGGTCGTCGATGCAATCGGCGCTGGAGAACATCAGCAACGGGCGTCAATCGCCGAAGGAGGCGCTCGACGCAGCCGCGGCTCGCATGACTGGCAAATAGACGGCCAGGCAGCCGCTGCCCGTCGGGTGCGGCGGCTGCCCTGTTCGCAGAGGCTTGGATGAAGAAGTCCGACCGGGGTCGTCTTCTCAAGTGGCCGGTGACCCTTGCCGCTGCGGCGGCATGCCTGTACTTCGTCTGGCTCATCTACCTTCGCGGTCAGCCACTGTGGGCGGTGCTCGCTCTGGTGCTCTTCGGGGCGGCGTTCGTCGTCTACCTCAGCCACATCGCGTTCGCCTATCGTTACCTGTTTCCCGGTCTCGCGGGCATGGCGATATTCGTCGTGTTCCCGATCATCTACACGATTCAGATCGGCTTCACGAACTACTCTTCGAGCAACCTGTTGTCGTTCGAGCGCGCCACCGCGTACCTGCTCGAGCGCGCCCAGCCTGGGGAGGGCAAGGCCTACGTCTTCAGCGTGCACCCCGACGGCGACGAATACCGCCTTCGCCTGGTGCCCAAGGATGGCGAGGACGATGCCGACCCATCTGCCCCGGCCCAGCCCAACACCTACGTCACGCCGCCGCTGGCCCTGATCACCCCCACGCCGCCGCAGGAGATCAAGGCCCTCGACCTAAAGGAAGCCAACATCACGCTCAATGAGCCGTTGCCGCTCGGCGAGGTGATCAAGCGCCGCGGCGTGCTGTCGAAGCTGCGCATCCGCCTGCCCGACGGCGCGTTGGTGACCTACGCCGGCGTGCGCGAATTCTCCCCGCTGGAGGCGGTGTACCAGCCGGTCGGCAAGGACGAGTTGAAGGAGGCCAGGAGCGGCACGCTCTATCGGGCCAACCAGGACAGCGGCTTCTACGAGAGTCCGGCCGGCGAACGACTGCAGCCGGGCTTCAAGGTCGGAATCGGCTTCGGCAACTTCGGCCGCATGGTCAACGACTCCGAGTTCAGGGGGCCGTTCTCCAGAATCTTTCTGTGGACGGTGACGTTTGCCGGCCTGACCGTCCTGTTCACGCTGGCGGTCGGTTGCTCGCTGGCGGTGGTCCTCAATTGGGAGGCGCTGCGGTTTCGGACCGTCTATCGCACGCTGCTGTTCCTGCCCTATGCGGTGCCGGGCTTCATCTCGATCCTGGTGTTCAAGGGGCTCTTCAACCAGAACCTCGGCGAAATCAACCTCGCGCTGAACGCGCTGTTCGGCATCAAGCCGGCGTGGTTCGCCGATCCGTTCCTGGCCAAGGTGATGATCCTGATCGTCAACACGTGGCTCGGCTATCCGTACATCATGGTGTTGTGCACCGGGCTCATCAAGTCGATCCCGGCCGACCTGTACGAGGCCTCGGCGATCGCGGGTGCCAAGCCGCTGGACAACTTCTTCAAGATCACGGCGCCGCTGATCATCAAGCCGTTGATGCCGCTGCTGATCGCGTCGTTCGCGTTCAACTTCAACAACTTCGTGCTGATCGCGCTGCTGACCGGCGGCCGGCCCGACTTCCTCAACACGCGCGTGCCGGCGGGCACGACCGACATCCTGGTCTCCTACACCTACCGGATCGCGTTCCAGGATTCCGGACAGAACTTCGGCCTGGCAGCGGCGATCTCGACGGTGATCTTCTTCCTGGTTGCGCTGCTGTCGATGGCAAACCTGAAACTGCTGCGGGTCAACAAGCCCGAGGGGAGGTAGGCCATGGCGGTCGTCGTCGGCAAGAGCGAGAAGTGGCGCATCCTGGCGGCCCATGCGGCAGTGATCGCGTTCATCGCGCTGATCATGTTCCCGCTGCTGGCCATCGTCTCGATCTCGCTGCGGCCGGGCAACTTCGCCACCGGCAGCCTGATTCCCAGCGACGTCAGCCTCGAGCACTGGAAGCTCGCGCTGGGCATCTCGTACCAGGCGTCCGACGGCAGCCTGGTCGAGCCGCCGTTTCCCGTCATGCGCTGGCTGTGGAACTCGGTCAAGATCGCCGCCGTCTCGGCCTTCCTGATCGTCGCGATCTCGACCACCGCGGCCTATGCGTTCGCGCGCTTGAGGTTCCGCTTCAAGACGCAGATCCTCAACTCGATGATGCTGCTGCAGATGTTCCCGGCCGTGCTGGCGCTGGTGGCGATCTTCGCGATCTTCGAAACGATCGGCGAGTACGTGCCGTGGCTCGGCGTCGAGACCCACGCCGGCCTGATCCTGGCCTATCTGGGCGGCGTGGCGATGCACATCTGGACGATCCGCGGCTACTTCGACACCATCCCGGTGGAGATCGAGGAGTGCGCCAAGGTCGATGGCGCCACGCACTGGCAGGCCTTTCAGTACGTGCTGCTGCCGATGGCGGTGCCGATCCTGATGGTGGTGTTCGTGCTCGCCTTCATCGGCGGCATCATCGAATACCCCGTCGCGTCGATCCTGCTGCGCCAGGAGGCCAACCTGACTCTGGCGGTCGGCTCCAAGTACTACCTGTACGAGCAGAAGTACCTGTGGGGCGATTTCGCTGCCGCGGCCGTGCTCTCCGGCCTGCCGATCACGGCGGTGTTCCTGTTCGCGCAGCGCTGGATCGTGTCGGGCCTGACCGCCGGCGGCGTCAAGGGTTGAGGGACCGCGCGCGATGAAATGGGGCCGCTCGCTGTTCGCGACGTTCGCGCTCGCTGCAGCGCTGGCCGGTTGCGGGCGTACCGCCGCGACACCCGCCGGGGTCGCCGGCAGCTTCGCCGACAACCCGATCGTCTACTTCGTGATCACCGATCGATTCTTCGACGGCAACCCAGCCAATGACGGCAGCTACGGCCGCACGCGTGAAGCCGACCCCAAAGACGATGTCGGCACCTTTCACGGCGGCGATCTGGCCGGCCTGACCAAGAAGCTCGAAGAGGGCTGGTTCAAGCAACTCGGCGTCAACGCGATCTGGATCACCGCGCCTTACGAACAGGCGCATGGCTGGGTGGTCGGCGGCCAGAAGGAGTTCAAGCACTACGCCTACCACGGCTACTTCGCGCTCGACTTCACCCGGCTCGACCAGAACATGGGCACG
>Ga0326726_10002258_pt1 | contig 17750 bp, 19 predicted proteins | sample MHFenrmetagenome_2_FD_207603 | JGI IMG/M metagenome (GOLD analysis project Ga0326726, IMG submission 207603) | Lab enriched peat soil microbial communities from Michigan Hollow, Ithaca, NY, United States - MHF15MN | ecosystem: Environmental > Terrestrial > Soil > Wetlands > Peat | place: USA... | reverse complement strand
CCTCCAGCGCGACCTTGGCCTTGAACTGTGCCGTGAACTTGTTGCGTTTCTTCTCGCTCATAACTTGAACCTGTTTTCGGGCAAGTTACCACCTTAATCCGTTGTCCGAAAAACGGGGGCCACTATACTTTCTGGCCTTCCATCGTGATGGATAAAGCCAGGTAAACGGCCTTGTTGCTGACCCGACCGTCCAGACCGCCCTTGTCAAAGAGGGCTTGTGGGCCACTGCTTTCACGAAGGAGCTGGTCGATCAACTCGCCCTGAACATCCTCTGTGTTTTCGCTTTCTTTCTTGCCGTGATTTTGCTCCTTTTTACATGACAGGAAACTATGACCGTTTACACACGTTATTGAGCAGGCCCGGCAGACGGACGACAAGGATCGTTTCGAACGGCATCGTATCCAGATGACGCCACCGTTGCTCATCGGCATGATCGTAGAGGTTGGCTGGCTGACCGCATACCGGACACTCGACGGTTTTACCAGCATAGACCAGCCTGATCTCGACCTGCTTGCCAGTCACTGACAAATAAACATTTTCGACTTTCCAGTTTCAGGGGAGACCTAATAATTGGTGATAATGATGTATCAGGCTCTGCATAGACGATTTCATCGCTTCAGTTGGAGAATACACAATTACGCCAAGCTATCTGATATTCCAATTCTAAAACATAGAAACCCTTGGTAAAAGGTCTGACACTAACCAAGACGACTGATGCTTACTGGATTTCTTGCTCAATTGTTTTAAAAATGGAATTACACGACTTCTTTTCACGATATTCTGCGAAGCACCAAAAAAGTAAATACCAAGCTCCGGATAAACTCTATCAGATGATTAAGGAAATCTCCATACAGATATTTGCATTTTTGATACTATTACGATATCTCATCGTTTCTTTTTGATTTTTTTACCACCAAGGCAAAAAATGAACCGACTCCTATTAATGCGATAGTTGAAGGTTCAGGAACAGCTGTTATGTTTGCAGTCTCAATTAACTGGATACCGTTTAACGCACCGATCGATGCATTGACTCCAGGGCCGTAAGCAAAACTCAAGCTTCCTGATGCATTAGTATGAATTCCAGTGATTGTTATGTAGTTTGATCCATAAATAAACGCCGCAGTATTTGTGGTATTCGTAATCGTATAATCCTTTCCATTGACTGTAAATGTCGTCGTGGGATATTTTGTATTTTTTGCTTCCTGAGAATACAAGTATAAATCATATGTAGCAAAACGATTCAAATTAGTAAAATCCACGGTTGCTGAGCTACCGGTAAGCGCATAGTATCTCATCATGTTATCATCATTCGTACCAGCAAAAACATCTCGACTCGTGTTGATCACGCCAATAGTGTCAAAATTTACAGTAACAAGCACTGAAGAAAAGTCTCCGTTCGACAACATCAAGCTGACAGGCGCTACGTCATCGTTTGCGTCATACAAATTCCAAAGCTGTCCATTACTGCCACACATCGCCGACCCATTGTAAACAGGAGTCATATCGCTCAATCCAAACTGGATATTGATCAAGTATCCTGTCTTTGCTTCTACTATCGAGCAGTTAAATATAAGCATCGAGACAAACAGTGCTGAAGATATTTTTTTCATTTCCCGCCACCTTTTTTGGGTTTTAATACTCATTTTCTTCTCAGTCACCAGGCTTGCCTATATTGAAAACTTTTAATAATAATCAGACACATTAAACCTCTCTTGTACAATAGAGATCAAGTTCTTCTTTTGATAAATGTGAAATAGATATGCAACAAGACTGCAAAAAACAACATCATGCGATTAATTGCTATATCATATGATCTTTCGCGAGATCATATGACTATACATGATTGGTAATTTTGAAAGAAATCGAAACTATTTTTTGTACAATTAGCTGTAGAAAACAGATCATTTTTTCATTTTTAAATCAAAGCTCATGACACAAGATACATCCATAGACCTCCCATGTATGAGTCTTAAGCAATTTCACCAAAACGCACTATTTTTGTTATAGTTACGCTACCGAAAAAAGATTTTATTATAATAAAAATAATGCTATTATGATTGACTTTCATTGTCATATTTTGCCAGGCATTGACGATGGACCATCTACTCTCGATGAATCCATCCAAATGGCCAAACTGCTCTCAGCAGCAGGTTATAGTACAGTATACTGCACCCCGCACATGGTGAAAAATTTGTATGATAGAAGTAATGAGGCAGTTTATCGATCCATAAAAGTTATGCAAAGAGAACTATATCGTCAAGGGATTGCTCTTCGACTTCTTGCAGGGAGAGAATATATCCTTGACAATCATTTTTTAGAATACATCAACAACTTGATGCCTCTTGAAGGCACCAGTTATTTGCTCATAGAAATACCTTCCGGTTCTTATCAAGGGATGATTATCGACTCCATCACAGCGATTTTACACAAAGGTCTCATGCCAATGATCGCTCATCCTGAACGCTGTAGAATTCTCACTGACCAGCGAAACAATAAAATCCCAAAATCATTGAGCTTTTTCAAGAGAAATTCAATTTATGCAAAAATGTGGCTGGAATATTCCTATCAACACATCGATTTACTTGAATGGCTATTACATATTGATTGTGCATTTCAATGCAATGCTGGAAGTTTGTCAGGCAATTACGGTCGTTCCGTCCAGAAGGCGGCTCAACGTTTTTTAAATAATGGAATGTATACTCACTTTGGAAGCGATGCGCACAACTCTGTTTTTCTTGAAAAGCTCAACCACCATTTAAAGTATGTTAACTCATCTAAATCGGAAATGTATTCATCACTATTTTTTGAATAAAACACACTCCTTATTCGTCTCTATTTTGACGAAAAAATGATCGTGCCGCCGCTTGATCAAAATACACATAATCAAAACGTTTTATATCAATAGAAATCAACCGAGTAGAAATCCGATAATTCTATGAATAATGTGGTTATTTAAACGGCGGCACGTTATTTATTGTTAATAAATTTCAAAAAAATACTATAGAGAGACGATTAATGCATTTCAATACTTGCAATAAAACTGTATCCTAATGCATTCGCCGTTTTGATCGGCGTCTCAAGAGATGGTGATATTTTTTTTCTTAGTCGATAAACAAGCGACTCAAGTGAGTGGTTCCCATATTTATCTTTTTGATAATCTAAAAGGCGAAGAAGAGCCTCTCTTGAAACCACTCCTTTTTGAGGTTCCCTTGCAAGGCGCTCAAGCAGCATATACTCTTTTGCGGTTAAGCATAACGTGTTTTCATCAGGAGTGATCAGCATCCACTCTTCAGCTTTTAGAATCCACTTCCCCGAATGATTTTTTATCTGTTTATCGTCTTCCTGTTGATTGGCAGAAGTATCAACCTGCATAAGTGCAGTCGCTGCTGAGAATATTTCCCGGAAATCAACAGGCTTTACAAGATAAATACCAGCTCCTGACTCGTAACCGCGAATTCTGTCTTCAACGGAAGAACGGCCAGAAATTATCAGAGTTCGGGTTTTAGTGTTCGTTCGAAGATAATTTGAAATCACCAATCCATCCTGATCAGGCAATCCGAGATCAATAATAGCGACATCATAAACATTTTTTGCAATTGCCTCATAGAGTTCTACTGCTGAACCAAAGGCAGTTACATCATACCCTTTTCCACGCAAATACTTTGCGAGGCTATCCCGAAAATCATAATCATCTTCGACGATAACTGTGCGCATAACACATGTCTTTGAAATCGTTGACATTTCAGTAAATTAATTTAGATTTTGTAAATTATTTTTTTTTTACCCTGTTCTCTTTGTACAAAAAAATTGTTAAGCGGAAGACACACACTCACCTTAAAACGACCATCGTAAAAATCAAGCGACACGGCACCTCCTTGTTGCTCTACTATCCGGCAAGCAAGCCACAACCCTATTCCATCACCAGGTCTGGAGTCTTTGCTTTTCTTGCCACGATAAAATTTTTCGAAATAATGTTTCAGTTCTTCTGAATCCGCAAAATCTGTTTGATTGACAATGCTGATAAATAAAAAACCGTTTTTAGCATAATACTCGATCAATACTTCCGTTTCAGGTAGAGAGTATTTGGCAGCATTTTCGAATAAATTCACAAACGCAATATTCAAGTATGCAACATCCGCATAAATGGAGCCTGCACTGCTCAATCCACTGATTAAAAACGTACGATCCGGCCAAATGATTCGTACTTTTTCTAAAAGAATCTCAAAATATTCTTCTATACTTGTTAAATTGAGATGATTATTATCGAAAACATAGCTCTCTCTCTCTCTTTCGATAAAGATATTTAAAAGATCATTAACCTTGCCAAGAGCGCGTTTAATTTTTCTTATTTCAATTAGTCCTTCTTGTACTGGATCGCATATCATTGTTTCTTCGAGCAAATCAAGACTTCCCTGAATAACCGCAAGAGGTGTTCGAAACTCATGCGACATCATTGTCAAAAACTCTTTTCGGTGTTGGGGTATCGATTTTTCAGGCGTCGATTTTTTTTCGAAATATTCTTTATTTAGTTTCATAATTGTCATTTATTTATTTTTGATGAATATGAGAAATGACAAACAGAAAAACTGAATGGTGCATCACCCTAAATGGTTTTTTATTTATGAGTAAATAAGAATCTCAGATATAAGCAGACAAAAGACATGTAGCATTGATCAGCCCCGGCTAAACAAATAAGCAAAAAAGCAAAATAATTAATTTGTTTTTTCTTCTTTACCCAAAGAGAAAAAAATATTTCTAAGTATTTTAAGCATCCCAATAAAGGATATGTAAAGGTTAAATCAAGGTAAAAAAGTAGTGATACCTGAGCTTGAATAAATGAGCTACATATCAATGCAATCCATAAATTATTAAAAACTGATTATATTTTTTATCCGCAGCATCAAAAGAGTTCATATTCAGGCAAAGTAGCAATAAAAGCATTGCGCAAAACAACTTGAGACTTATTTTACTATTTAAAACCTCATCCATTAAGAAATCGACCTCTTATATGTTATAAATTATACTATTTTTCATGCCATTACATGGCCATCTAATATATAAAATATCTACTCTTTTTTTTGATTTTCACAACCCCCTTTAAAATTACAGTTATAAAAAGTTATTGACGATATTATTTCCTGCCGGTTCATGCATCATAAGCATCAAAATTCATTTATAACTCTACGCTACTCATACAGTCGCTCAACACATATACTTATAGATGAAAAACTATAAACTTATGGAATTACTGAAAAAACAGCATGAGGTGACGTTGCTCCTGAACAAATACTCTTTTAATCTCATACCGCACCAAAATTCAGTAGGTTAAAACCAAACAATCAACTAAACAGATATGATCCTTCGCTATATACAGTTAGCAATAATTTTCTCGATAAATGCAACTATTATAAATGCAAATATCGATATTTTCATCTTACTTTTTCAGAATGAGAGTCATTGAATGCTATATTTGTGAGAAAATATGAGAATTACTGAGAGTTTTTCTCCATAATTACCACGCAAGGCTATCGCTCTCACACATACAAATCATCATTATAATATACGCCTTAATATACGTATTTAATAGATAAATGTTCCTTATATTTTTTATATATTATATATAATGGGGTTCTTCTCCGGAAAACCCTTAAAGCGCGAAAAACCAACTTCAGGCCGGTATCTTTCGATTTTTCCTTACTATATTGGCCCACTGAAGTCTCCAGCCGAAAGGCTGTCCGTCACTATTCTTCAACAGTACTGGTATGTTTCCACTTGTTTATGAAATCAATACGAGAGTCTGGCTGAAAGAGATTTCGGCGAGGCTTGGCCATCCAGTCACCCTTGAAGGGGTGCCCGAGGAGGAGTTGCAGATATTGCTCGACGGCAAGTTCTCGATGGTGTGGCTCATGGGTGTCTGGAGGCCGAGCCGCTACAGCGCGGCCATCGCCGCATCGCACCGGGGCCTTCGCCCGGAGTTGCTCGATCATCTCAAGGATCTTTTACCAGAAGATATTGTCAGTTCCCCTTACTCAATATCCGCTTATGAGGTCAGCGAGGCTATCGGCGGCCACGACGCGCTCGTGGCGTTCCGCAAGCGGCTTGCCGCCAAAGGCATCGGTTTGATGCTCGATTTCGTGCCGAACCACATGGCCCTCGACAACCGCTGGCTGCCCGAACATCCCGAGCTGTTCGTCTCCATCTCGAAGCACGAGCAGTGCCATGATCCATCATCCTGCTTTGAATATACAAGAGGCAAATATCTCGCTCATGGCAAAGACCCATACTTTCCGCCGTGGACCGATACCTTGCAGATCAACTACGCTAATCCGGCCACGCACGAGATGATGATTCACAATCTTTCGCACATCAGCGACCTGTGCGATGGCGTACGGTGTGACGTGGCCATGCTGATCCTGAAGGATGTGTTCAACACCACCTGGGGCAATCTGGCCGGAAAGATGACTGAGGAGTTCTGGCCGAAGGCGATCCAGACGATTCGGCACAAGCATCCGAAGTTTCTCTTTCTGGCAGAATCGTACTGGAACCGCGAGTGGGAATTGCAGCAAATGGGCTTCGATTTCACCTACGACAAGCCATTTTACGACTATCTCGGCGCTTCGCCGGTTAACGTGCCCAAGCTTCGGGAACATCTGCTTGGCGACTGGAACTACCAGAAACATCTGTGCCGGTTCATCGAAAATCATGACGAGGTTCGCGCTTCGGAGCGCTTCGGACCGAACCATGCGGTTGCAGCGCTGGTGATGCTCACCTCGCCGGGTATGAATCTGATACACCAGGGGCAGCTGCTGGGCCTGAAGAAAAAAATTCCCGTGCAGCTGATTCGCCATTCGAGGGAGCCTTCGCACAAGGCGCTCTTGCATCTCTATCTCCAGCTTTTCGCGTTTCATTCAGAAAAGGCGTTTCAGGAGGGCCATACCGAATGGCTCGAACTGAACACGAACGGCCAGTCGCTCTGTTTCGGTTACTGCCGGACGATTCCGGGCGTTCACGCCTTCATTCTCGCCAACTTCTCGGCCACCGGCATCGACACGCGCTTCAACCATCCGGCGCTCGCCGGGCTGAACGAGTCGGCGATCACGGCCTTTTCGACGCGCTTTCCGGAACATCCGCATGAACGTCAGCTCGGCGATTCATCCCTGAGTATCCGCCTCGCGCCTCATGAAGGGGTGCTGCTCATGGCAAAGACGAGTTGACAGGGCCGTCCACTTTTTTCACCTTCTCATTTCCGAACGCTCATCCATGAACTTTCATATCGCCACCATCGCCTGCCAGACCGAGCGGCCAATCGATATCATCGACATCACCGCCGATGTGCGCGCGACGCTCGAAGCTACCGGCCTGAAGCAAGGAACGGTCACGTTGCTCAGCCGCCATACGACGGCCTGCATCAATATCAACGAGCGGGAAACGCGACTGCAACAGGACATGGCCACCTTTCTGAAACGCTTCATCCCGAAAGACGGCGACTGGTTGCACAATCTCGAGACGGTGGATGGCCGGGACAACGCGCACTCGCATCTGCTCGGCCTCTTCATGAACAGCTCCGAAACGATTCCGTTCTCTGAAGGCAAACTGATGCTCGGCGAGTGGCAGTCGATCTTCTTCATCGAACTCGACGGCCCGAGACCGAAGCGTGAGGTTCTGGTGCATATCCAGGGCGAGTAATCGCAATCCAAATCGAAATCGCTGTCGGATTGAAAAAATCGATGTTGATGTTGTCCGGCATCGCGAAATGAACAGTCAACGATAACGGACGATATTTATCCGGTTTGGCTGATTTCGATAACGATTTCGATTTGGTGGAAACGGGATAGAGGCATGTGATCAAATGCTTTTTGCAGGAACCGTGAGCCGATCCGGGAGGTTAGAGAAAAACACAAGTACTTCCCCATTAACATCATCCCCGTCATCTATGACCGACCTCGTTGCGACCCCGGGTGCGATAGCGCAGGCATATCCGCTGCTTTCGGCCATTCATTCGCCTGCCGATCTCAAGAAGCTCAGCCAGCACGAGCTTGAGCAGGTCGTTGCCGAGTGCCGGAAAAAGGTGATCGAGCTGGTGTCGCAGAATGGCGGGCACTTCGGTTCGAGTCTCGGCGTCGTAGAGCTGACCGTGGCGCTGCATTACGTCTACAACAGCCCGACAGACCGGATCGTCTGGGACGTGGGCCATCAGGCCTACGTGCACAAGATTCTCACCGGCAGGATGTCGCAGATGGATACCAACCGCCGCTACCATGGGCTGGCGGGATTCCCGAAGCGCAGCGAAAGCCCGCACGACGCCTTCGACACCGGCCACGCCTCGACCTCGATCTCGGCGGCGGCTGGCATGGCGGCGGCGCGCGACCTGGCCGGGCGAAAGGAGAAGGTGGTGGCGATCATCGGCGACGGCAGCCTGACCGGTGGCATGGCTTTCGAGGCGATGAACCACCTCGGCGATACGAAATCGGACGTGCTGGTGATCCTGAATGACAACCAGATGGCGATTTCGCCAAGCACCGGCGGCCTGAAAAACTACCTGGTCAACCTGACACTGAACAAGACCTACAACCGGCTGAGAAAGTTCGTCTGGGACAGCATCTCGCTCTTGCACAACGACTTCGGCGACACGGCCAAGCAGGCTGTGCACCGGATCGAAGATGGCATCAAGGCGGCCTTCACCCCCGGCGCATACTTCGAGGCGCTCGGGTTCCGCTACTTCGGCCCCATCGACGGCCACAACATGGAGCAGCTTACCAAGGCGCTGCGTGAAATGCGCACGCTGCACCATCCGAAACTGCTGCACGTCATCACCACGAAGGGCAAAGGTTTCAAGCCCGCCGAGGATAACCAGCCCAAGTGGCATGCCAGCGCCGGCGGCTTCGACATCGAGACTGGCAAGAACATCAACGCTCCCGGCAAACCGGCGAAGCCCAAGTATCAGGAGGTGTTCGGCGAAGCGCTGGTCGAGCTGGCCCTGAAAGACCCGACTATCACGGCCATCACGGCGGCCATGCCGAGCGGCACCTCGCTCGACCTCTTCCAGCAGGCCATTCCGTCGCGCTTCTTCGACGTGGGCATCGCCGAGCAGCACGCCGTTACCTTTGCCGCCGGACTGGCCTGCGGCGGCTTCAAACCGGTGTTCGCCGTCTATTCGACCTTCCTGCAACGCGCCTACGACCAGCTCATCCACGACGTTGCGCTGCAAAACCTGCACGTAATCTTCGCCATCGACCGCGCGGGCCTCGTCGGCGAGGACGGGCCGACCCATCACGGCGCGTTCGACCTTTCGTACCTGAACGCCGTGCCGCACCTGGTCATCATGGCTCCCGGCGACGAACAGGAGCTGCGCAACATGCTCTATACGGCGCTCTACGAGATCAAAGGGCCAGTCGCCATCCGCTATCCGCGAGGCAGCGGTAGCGGCGCAGTGCTGCACAAGGAGTTCACGCCGGTGCCGGTCGGAAAGGGTCGGGTGTTGCGCGATGGGAAATCAGTCGCGCTGCTTGGCATCGGCACGATGTCGCAACGGGCGCTCGAAACCGCCGCGCTGCTCGAAGCGGCGGGCCTCGACCCGCTGGTGTGCGACATGCGCTACCTCAAGCCGCTCGACACGGAGATGATCGACATGGCGGCCTCGCGCTGCACGCACATCGTCACCATCGAGGAGAACAGCATCATCGGCGGATTCGGCAACAGCGTGGTCAACTATCTGAGCCACGCCCATCCCGGCGTCAAGAGCATCTCCTTCGGCTTGCCGGACGCCTTCGTCACCCACGGCAGCATGGATGAACTCTACCACGAAACCGGCCTCGACGCAGGAAGCCTCTCAGGCAAGATTCTCGAATTTTACAGGGAGAAGGGGTAAGGCGCGGGGCGGCAGGGCTGACAGGTCAGATCAATTTGAGGTAACAGGATATTCTTCCGTAGGGGCAACCCTCGCGGTTGCCCGCATTTCAAGCGATCACCAAACCTTGTGCAAGTTGGTAAATAGGGCAGCCGCGAGGGCTGCCCCTACAGCGTCACACCAAACGGCGTCATCGGCAAAGCCAGCATCACGAGCCGCAGCGACAAGTTGGCGAACACACCGGCCAGCACGTCGTCCGACATGATGCCCCAGCCGCCGGGGAGGCGTTGCGCCCAATCGACCGGGCCGGGTTTGAGGATGTCGAAGAACCTGAAGAGGACGAATGCGAGTAGTACCGCGAGCGGCGAGGCTGGAATGAAAAGAAGCGCGAGCCATTGACCGGCCACCTCGTCGATGACCGCCTGCGAGGGGTCCTCGCCATACTCCTGTTCCATCATCCCGCCAGACCACACACCGAGCGCAACTGAAAGCGCGATCAGTGGGGCGAACCAGAGCGGCTCGCGAATCACAGGCACGTAAAGATAGAAAAACGCGGCGGCAGCGCTGGCCACGGTGCCCGGCGCGAATGGCGCGTAGCCGAGTCCGAAGGCGCTCCCGATGACTCTCGCCAATACCTTCAGCATGGCCTCAGCTTCCCCCTTCCGGGTTGCGAAGCGTGAGATTCCAGTTGCTTTTCAGATAGGAGATGCCCGTCCAGACCGTGAACACCGTGATGACGAACATCACGTAGTCGAGGTAGCCCGAATGGAGAATGCCGTTTATGACGACTGCGATCTTCTTTCCGAAGAAAATATCCTCCTTCAGCAAAATGAAAACCATGATGATATAGGCGAACAGATTCTGGGCCAGCGTTTTGTACTTCGCCTCGCGGCTGGTCACGACGGGCCGATCCTTGTACTCAGCGTAAACCCGCAGGCCGGTGACGACGATGTCCCGAAGTGTCACCAAGAGCACCATCCAGAGCGCGAGATAGCCCTGCCAGACGTAGATGAGGAATGCCGCCGTGATGAGAAACTTGTCGGCGAGAGGATCAAGAAACGCGCCAAGCCGGGTGATCTGGCCATACTTCCGGGCATGATAGCCGTCGTAGATGTCAGTCAGCGAGGCAACGAGGAAGACGATGACGCCCACCAGCTTGAGCCACGGATCCGCCTGCATGAGCAGCATGACGAAAACCGGCACCAGAATGATTCTCAGTATGGTCAGCTGATTGGAGAAGGTCATTGCCGTTAAGAAACCTGTTGAAAGCGCGCTCCGTGCGAATGCTCGTAAGGGCACAAGATATATTTTCCCGCTCTTTTTTTCAACGATCACGGCAAACTGTAAAGCAGAACATTCCGCAGGCGTTGTCACCTGATTTCCGCCACGGTCACGCCCGCGCCGCCCTCCTGCCAGTCGCCGAGGCGGAAGCTCTTGACGCGCGGGTGCTGCTTGAGGAATTCACTCGTGCGCAGCCGGAGCGCACCGGAGCCTTTGCCGTGGATGATCGTGCCGGACGGCATCCGGTGTACGGCCAGAGCGTCAATGAAGCGCCCGATCTCGGCGATGGCCTCCTCACCGGTCAGGCCGCGCAGGTCGAGGCGCGTTGATTCGAGCGGCGTCGATTGCACCGACCAGCTCTTGCTGGATGTTGCGCCCGACGCCGCATCCTTTTGCAGCTTCTTCGCTCCGCCACGTGAAATCTTTTCGAGACCGCGCAAGGCGGTGGTGAGCCGGAAGTTGCCGCACCGCACCACGGCGGAGTCGCCCTGGATCGACTCGACCTCGCCGGTGGTGTTGGTGTCGCCTATTCGTACCGTGTCGCCGGGCCGGATGCTCGTGTCCGCCGCCGGAAGCAGCTCCCGCTCGACGGCCTCCTCCTTCGCACCGGCCTCCTGCTTCATCCCTGCCAGCCGCGTCCGTGCCTTGTGCAGCGCTGCCTCGTCGCCGGGATGCTCCTTCACTTCGCGCACCAGATCGCGAATCTCCTTGCGGGCCTGTTCGAGCTGCCGGTCGAGGTCGCGCAGGCCCCGGCTTTTCAGCTCCTGCGTCTTCTTACGCAACGCAGCTTTTTCGGATGCAACCGAGTCGCGCATCGCGTCAAGCTCGCGGCGCTCCTTTTCGAGCCCCTCGACGAGCTGGCGGTTGCGCTCTACGCCCTTCCGGAAATCCTCGATCATCTCCTCCAGCCCCGCGTGGCCGCCCTTGAGGAAGCTTGTGGCGCGGTTGACGATCTCGTCCGAAAAGCCCATGCGCCGCATCATGGCGAAGGCAAAGCTGTTGCCCGGAACGCCTTTGAGGAAGCGGAAGGTCGGCGCGAGGCCGTGCTGGTCGAACTCCATTGCGCCATTCATGACACCTTCGCGGCGGTGGGCGTAGAGCTTCAGCTCGCCGAGGTGGGTGGTAACGATGGTCTTGACGCCGCGCTGGAGCAGCTCCTCGATCACCGCGCGGGCGATGGCGCTCCCCTCCTCGACATCGGTGCCGGAGCACAGCTCGTCGATAAGGACGAGGCTGTCCGGCTGGGCGCGGTCGAGAATTTTGCGGATCGCCGAGAGGTGCGAGCTGAAGGTTGAAAGATCGTTTTCGATCGACTGCTCGTCGCCGATTTCGATGAAAATGCCGTTGAAAAGCGGAAAGACCGAACTCTCGCTGCACGGCGCGAGATAGCCGTGACGCAACATGCAGACGAGCAAGCCCGCCGTTTTCATCGCCACCGACTTGCCACCCGCGTTCGGCCCCGAAATAACCAGCGCGTGTTCATCCTCGCCAAGCTCCAGGTCGAGCGGAAAGACCTTCTCCTTCGAGAATCCGTGCGAGATGAAGAGCCACGGATGGTAGCCCTTGACGATCTTCAGCCGCCGCCCCGCCGTGATCTGCGGCAGCGTGGAGGCAGTCTCGACGGCAAGCCGCGCACGGGCGTAGAGCGAGTCGAAGGCGGCCATGATCCGTTCGTTGTGGCGAACGTTTTCCAGTTCCTGCCGCACACCGTCGGAGAGCGACTTCAGGATTCGCTCGATTTCGCGTCGCTCGGCGATTTCAAGCTCCTGAATCCGGTTGCTGATTTCGAGCGTCTCGGCAGGCTCCACGAAAACGGTCTGACCGGTCTGCGAGTAGTCCTGGATGTAACCGTGCAGCCGGTGCTTGTTCTCGACCCTGAACGCCAGCACCTGCCGTCCGTTTTTCAGCGCCACCGTGTCCTCCATCAGCCACCCCTCGGACTGGCATCGCCGCAGGATGCGCTCCATCTTGCGCCGCAGTCCGTCACGCGCCTCGCCGAGGCTTTTGCGGATTTCGTACAGGCCGTCGCTCGCCGTATCGCGCACCACGGCCCGCTCGTCGATGGCCTGCGAAATCGAGTACTGGATGCTCTTTTCGAGCCAGAGGCGGATGGTGAATTCGTTCAGTTCCGGAAAGCGCTCGCGGCTGGCGAACATAAACTTGCGAAGCTGCACGGCGCTTTGCAGCAGATGGAAAATATCGAGCAGCTCGGCGGCATCGAGCCAACTGTCGAGCACTTCGAGCTTGTCGAGCAGGAATCGGGTGTCCGGCAGGCTCGAAAACGGCAGCGGCAAGCCTTCGAGCAGAAAATCCTTCAGTTCAAGCACCCGCACCAGCTCCCGCTCGCACTCCTCGGGAAGTTGCATCTCCATGACCAGATCGCTCCCCATCTGCGAGATGCAAAACCCCGCCGCATGCCGCGCCACCTTGTCAAATTCGAGTTTCCGCAGGAGAGAGACTGATTCCGTCGCTGTCGTTTCGTCCATGTTCACCATAACACTGTTTCACTTCGTTCACGCTTACCGACGCCAAGATAAAAGATAATCCCGAAAAAGCTGAAGCCGATGGAATTTGTTGGGGAGGGGGGACTGGGAGCGCCATGCTCTAGCTTGGCAATGGAGCCGAAGGCTTCACATCGTTCCGAGTGACGTGGGATTGGACGCCTCGTCGATCCGGTAAAAAAATCCGCGCACTGCTGCATCAGATTGACGGAACTGCATTGGCTTTTTCTGATGAAATACTACATTTCATGGTAAGAGACATCTACCCGTTGTGCTGGTCTCGTGATTGAGAAAGGAGGGCGGACATTCTTGTCCGCCATTCAGGTATCAGGTGACGAAGCGAGGAGTGTTATACGGAAACCATATACAATTATCACGAAGGACTACCAGTATGAAAAGCTATACGGCAATTGTTGAACGTTGTCATGACACCGGCATGTATGTCGGTTTTATCCCCGGATTTCCGGGAGCGCATACCCAGGCTGAAAGTCTCGATGAATTAAATCAGAATCTTCGAGAAGTCGTTGAAATGCTGCTTGAGGATGGTGATCCAGAGTTGGAATCTGAATTCATCGGCACTCAAAACGTTATTGTGGCGTGAAAACATGGGACATTTGCCAATTCTCAAACCTCGTGAGGTTATTGCACTGCTTGAGGCGCTTGGATTTGCTGAAGTTCGTCAGCGTGGCTCGCACAAGCAGTTTCGCCACCCGGATGGCCGGTGTACCACGGTACCATTTCATGCGGGTCGTGACATATCGCCTGTTTTGCTTCGGCAAATCGCAAAAGATATAGGCTTAACGGTTGATGAGCTGCTCAATCCAAAAGCCTGAAACAGTTGAGAATACAATGTGGCTATATCTTGAAATAATGAGCATTGTGCGATTTTTTGATACGTTTTATATGGACTAAAAATCAAAAATCCGCGTCTTATGCGGATCAGTATAAACAATGTTAGGAATGATGAAGAGCGATCAAATAAGCCAAAAAGAGATATATCGTGAGGGCTCGAATCTAGCATTGGCTGGTTACCAGTTAATCGAAGCGCTACTGAAAACGTATATCAAAAACTATTTCGAGATTGCTAAGTATTTTCTTGCAGGTAAGCTGCATTTTGGATTTACGGGAAGGGATTACGACGAAGCACCACTCGGACGATTATTGCAAGTGTTCTCGAAGATTTCAAATGACGAAAAACTTCTCAAAGACTTACGATCTGAGGTACAACATCGTGACCAGATTGCACATAGGTCTATGTTGGTTTTGTTTGCGAAAACCGGACCCACCTCTGAAGAACTGAGTTCGATGATATCAGAGCTTGAAGTGAGGAACCGGAAAATTAATGAATTGCTTAAACGGCTTCATGCGAAACATGACGAACTAATCTCTCCATGGAACGAGGTTGCTTCAGTTGATTCCTAACAATGCCATAACCGGGCCAAAATTAATCGCCTGAGAGAAAAAAGTCTGAGTCCCAACACCTCGCAGCATTTGCTCATCCACGATCATCTTTTTCTTACCCACCTCTCATAAACAGCACAACATCTGATTTTTCGAATTCACTTCGGGCGATGCCGTAAACCATTTCTACGAGATCGTCTTCCGGCGCTTCGAAATCGTAGCCGTTCAACGCCAGAAAAACGATGGCTGACACTGCGCCGACCCGTTTGTTGTCGTCGAGAAACTGATGATTCCTGAAGTGGTAAAAAAATCAATATCATTTTTTTGCCTATCGAGCAAATAAAGCGATTATGCTATTTGTCAAAACGCAAGGCTCCTGGATTGGAGTCGAAAAAAAACAATTTTGATTTCGGGAAGAAGGGAATGATACTGGTTTATCGATGCTTTTGCTGATCTTAGGTGAGTATTAATTTCTTCAAAAATCGGAAACGCAAACTGGCATCATCGATTACAAGCCGATGCCATGACCCGACACCCGTAATCTCTGACGGCAGCTACGGCAAAGCGCTGTCGTCAGGTTTTTATGTTACCTTGCAAGAACATTTAACTCCCCTTATCTGAAACGTTTACCAGCCAGAATGTCGAATTGATTTCATAAACCACAGGATAAGTGCCTTTTCCTCTTGAGAAAGTATGGGCGCTTGTAAGGCAATGCAAGAGACTGAAGGCTTATAGAACAATGAAAAACAAAAAGATACGGGGCTTTGACGAGGTTTTCGGTTATTACTGAAATGGCCGGTGCGCAACTCTGGGGCGCATCGTGCGGTTGAAATAGCGAAAAGGCTCTGCGGCTTTCCGGTGGTGCTTCCAGCCGGAGCAGGGCCTGATCTATTGAAATCAAGACAGGAGAACACGTTATGACACAGCTCGAAAACAAGCATTGCGTGCCCTGCGAGGGGACGGCAGCTCCAATGGCTCCGGAAGAGCTTCAGCGGCAACTTTCTTACCTCCCGGAGTGGAAAGTTGTCGATGATTCGGGAACCCCGAAGCTGGTCAGGGTTTTCACGTTCAAGGATTTTCAGACTGCGCTCGATTTCACCGTCAGAGTAGGCCAGCTCGCCGAAGCCGAGGGACACCACCCGGCGCTCCTGACCGAATGGGGCAAAGTGACCGTCTCCTGGTGGACGCACGCCATAGGAGGCATCCATCTGAACGACCTCATCATGGCGACGAAGACCGAAAAACTGGTTTGATGACGGGGGTTTTCGGAGTGTTGCGTTTGCGTCGGACGGATTGGACGGATCAGGCGGAAAATCGGTTCGATAGAGATTTCGATTGTTCCTTTTACTCGAACTCGGAGCGCTGGACGCCGGATTGCCGGATGATGGACATCAGCGTACCGTTTTTTACTTGAGCTTACCCAACCGCCACCTCCACGTGTGTGACGTAGATTTCGTCGTGCAAGCGAGTCTCGATCTCTTCCGGAGACGCTGTTTCAAAGAACAGCTCCAAAGCCTCTTTCAGATTGGCTCGGGCTTCATCCACAGTGTCACCTTGACTCGCCACATCGACCTCCGGGCAAAGCGCCACATACCCATCACCCTCTTTTTCAATGATGGCCGTTAGTTGTTTTACCATAAGTGTTTGATTATTATGTTTTTACGATCGAATTACCAGCGTAGGAGCATTGATCAAGGCTAATTGGTTTTCCGGCGAGAAACCTCTTCGGAGCAATGTAGCAAGGAAATCGCAAAAGATGGAGAAGGATGGGGTTTTGGGTTCTCGAATTACAGCCTGAATGGAACAGCGTCTAAAATACTTACGCAGGCAGTAAATCCGCGATTTGATAGCCAAGATCGGTTATTTCATAAACTTCACCCCTATTGCCACGAGCAATGATTAACTGTTTTTCATGAAGCTGCTGCAATCCTGTCTCCCATTTTGCAATGCTTCTTCGGGATTGATCTTCAACCAAACTTTTTCCGTTTACCATGATTTGTTTTAGATTAACCATGTGATGAATAATGCCGTTATCATCTAAACTTGCTTCTTTCAAAATTCTGCGAGCCTCTTCACTTAGTTCTGGCAATTTAGAGCTCGATGATACACCAGATGGTAAGTCTGTATCTGTTTTGTGTTCGTTTTGGCGAAACATCGGATGATCGTTCAACTTAATCTGAAGTTGACGATTGAATTTATCTTTAAATTCAGCAAGGTTGTCATAGGTTTCATAAAGACCGCGACTCTGGCAAGACTCCCTGAACTTTATCAACTCATCGTATTGTGCTTTATCAAGGCTGTCCAGACGAGCTGGTTGAGACGAGAAATAGAGCATTGTCGGTTTTCCTGCTACGATATGGCGTTCAATCTCCTCAACAGTACCACTTGCAAAGTCTGTCGTTGGAGTCCCTATCCGTGTCCAGAAGACACCGACAAGAAGGTCGCATTTGTCTAAAACCTGCTCATTAATAATTGATTGTGCCGAATTACCCATCTCCGGGGAAGAATGAGATTCCCAACCGGCTGGCAATAATACGATTTTTCGACTTCCAGAATGAATCGCGTTCCATTCTGCTAATACTTCTCTAACTATCATTCTTTCTTGTGAGACATCACCAGGAGATGCAATCATAACGGTGAAAACAGTAGCGTTATAGCTCATAGTACAGGCTTTAATAGATAAATTTGAGATACAAAAAACAGGTACTGTTGATTTTTCC
>Ga0326726_10002257_pt1 | contig 17756 bp, 17 predicted proteins | sample MHFenrmetagenome_2_FD_207603 | JGI IMG/M metagenome (GOLD analysis project Ga0326726, IMG submission 207603) | Lab enriched peat soil microbial communities from Michigan Hollow, Ithaca, NY, United States - MHF15MN | ecosystem: Environmental > Terrestrial > Soil > Wetlands > Peat | place: USA... | reverse complement strand
AAGACTCAGATCACCCTGCCTATAGCTTTGATGCTTGCCGTGACATTTACCCTTCCCGGATGCCATCGCGATGCTAACCTCACTGAACAAGAACGCATCCAGCGCGCCAAGGACTTTGAGGACAAGGGAAATCTAAAAGGGAGCATTATTGAGTTAAAGAATGCCATCGAGAAAAATCCAAACAGCCCCCAAGCCAGGCTGTTGCTTGGGCAAATCTATCTAAAAGCGGGGATGGGCGCCGAGGCTGAGAAAGAACTTACTAAAGCTGAAAAACTGGGGGTTAACCATGAAACCATCCAGATCCAGCTCGGTGAAGCCTTATTATTGATGGGGGAAAACAAGCGGGTACTCGATGAAATTCAGGCTGGATCGCAGACATCCAAAATCAATCTTGCACGCATTCAGCAAATTCGTGCTGATGCATTGCTTAATCGGGGAAAGTTAAATGATGCCTGCAGCCTCTATCAACAATCCATGGATACTGACAGAAACAACCCACCGACCTACTGGGGTTTGGCGAAATGCGCCGTAGCGAAAAAGGATACGACCAAAGCAAAAGAATTACTGGATGCAGCACTCAAGATCGACGACAAGCAATCCTTGACCTGGGTTATGGTGGGAGATCTGGAACGATTTAAAAACAATGCTCAAGGTGCCTTGGCCGCTTATACCAACGCACTTAAGTTGGATCCAAACAATTTGAGTGCTCTAGAACAAAGAATCACCATCAATTTATCAGTTGGCCAAGTGGAACCGGCCCGAAAAGATCTCGATCATTTGATGGGGCTTGCACCGAAATCGGTTGCGGCCAGCTACCTTCAGGCTTTGTTCAACTTTAGACAAGCGAAATACTCTGAGGCACGTGACGCTTTGCAGGGAGTTTTCAAGATCACCGATAATCATGCCCCCAGCATCCTACTTGCAGGGGCAACCGCTTACGCTTTGGGTTCATATCAGCAAGCAGAAAGTTATCTCAACCGGTTTCTGGGAAGTTATCCTGGTAATGTCTATGCCCGAAAAGTGCTGGCCGAGGTACAAATCAAGCAAAACAATCCAGACAGGGCTCTTGAAACACTGTTACCACTCCTGTCTTCGGACACCAAAGACGCCCAAGTGCTGGCCCTAGCAGGGGAGGTTTATCTGAGGAACAAGGACTACAACAAGGCCATGGGCTACCTAGACCGGGCCTCTGAGCTGGACCCGAAGAACGCTACCGTCAAGACCAGCCTTGCTGCGGGACATCTGGCAGAAGGAGAAAGTGACAAGGCCCTGGCCGAGCTGGAGCAAGCAGCCAGCCTAAGCGAGAAAGCCGGTCAGGCGGACTTGGCATTGGTTGTGTTGCATCTTAAGGACAAGGAATATGACAAGGCACTCCAGGCTATCGCCAATCTGGAAAAGAAACTGCCCAACAACCCGGTCACCCAGAACCTTCGGGCTGTGGCTTTACTAGGGAAACAGGACCGAACCGGTGCCCGCAAGGCACTGGAGCAGGCTCTGGTCATTCAACCCAATTTCTTCCCGGCCGCAGTCAATCTCGCCCGCATCGACGTAGCCGACAACAAGCCGGATGCCGCGCGCAAACGCTTTGAAGCCATCCTCGACAAGGACAAGAACAACATCCAGGCCATGATGGCACTTGCGGACCTGGCTGCCTTCGAAAAAAAGGAAAGTGATTATGTTAGCTGGCTGGAGAAGGCCGTAAAGGCTGATCCCAAAGCCATTAAACCGCGTGCGGCTCTGACGCGCTACTACCTGGCCAAGAAAGAAAACCAGAAGGCCCTTACCCTGGCCAACGAAGCTGTCAACAATAATCCGGGGAGTCTTGACGCCCTCAACCTGCTGGGTGCAACCCAGATGGCCACCGGAGACAAGGCGGCGTCCATTACCACCTTTACCCGCATGACCCAGAAGGCGCCCCAGTCACCGGGCAATCTCCTCAAACTAGCCCTTGCCCAGATCGCCAACAAGCAGATAGGGAAAGCACGCGTCAACCTGCAGCAAGCAATACATCTAAAGCCTGACTTTCTTCAAGCTCAGGACACCCTGATGCAGCTCGAACTTGAAGACAACAAGCCCGACGCCGCATTGCAGATCGCCCGTCAAATCCAGATACAACAACCCAAGTCACCAATTGGCTTTGACCGCGAGGCAGATATCTTGCTGGTTCAGAAGAAATTCACTCAGGCTATCAAGGCGCATGAACAGGCCCTTGCGAGAGGGGCCGGATCCTCGGGATTGATAAAGCTCTATCGTGCTTTATCATTAGGTGGCGATACAAAAGCTGCAGATCAACGGTTGAATGCTTGGATAAAGCAACACCCTAAGGATACTGCGGTACGTACCTTTGCTGCCGAACTTTATGTGCTGACCAACCGCAACCAGGACGCAATTACCCAATACGAGGAGCTACAAAAAGTCAGCCCCAACGATGTCAGCATCCTAAATAATCTGGCCAATCTCTATCAACGTGAAAAGGACAGCCGAGCCCTAGCCATGGCCGAACAGGCCTCCAAGCTTGCACCCAACCAACCCAGTGTTCAGGATACGTTGGGTTGGATCTTGGTAGAGAATGGGCAAGTGTCTCGTGGTCTTGATCTCCTGCGTAAAGCAATTTCAAACGTCCCCAAGGGGACAAGCATTCGATATCACTATGCCGTAGCCTTGGCCCGCTCTGGAGACAAATTGGGCGCGAAAAAAGAATTAGCAAATATCATAAACTCAGGGCAAAAATTCCCCGAGATTGATGAAGCCAAAGCATTGCTGAAATCGTATGATCACTAGGCGCTATGTTGAGGCCATAGTTATTCCGTTGCCATGACTGCAAAGAAAGCGATAAAAACCATTCCCGTTCTTTTAATAGATTTCCGCCTTGCATTGCGCAACATCCTCCGGCAGAGGCGTCGCACCTCCATCGCCGTCCTAGCGATTAGCTTCGGTGTTATCGCTATGATGCTTTCGGCAGGTTATATAGAATGGGTATACAAAGCAAACCGTGAGCTGACTGTGATCAACCAGTTAGGCCATATTCAAGTCGCTCGGACAGGTTTTCACGATGGTGGTCTTGCCGATCCCTTCTTGTACCTATTGCCAGATGACCCAAATGTCTTATCGGCACTACAAAGGACGCCAGGCGTTAGTTCTGTGGCGCCACGCCTGAACTTCAGTGGTCTGATCAGTCATGGCGATAGTACCCTCTCCTTCATTGGTGAAGGAATCGACCCGAAAATGGACCCCTCCTCCCATAACCTCATCATTACCGAGGGTCAATTATTAACTCCAAATGACTCGAAAGGAGTACTACTTGGTGCCGGACTAGCTGCAAATCTGGGGGTAAAGACTGGCGATGCGGTTGTCCTTCTTACAAATACCACCTCAGGGGGTATCAATGCTGTCGAGGGGCAAGTTAGGGGGCTGATATCCACATCCATGAAGGCATTCGATGACAATATGTTGCGAGTGCCCATCGGGATGGCACGCCAACTTCTGCGCACTAAGGGCTCACATCTTTTGGTTGTGATGCTGCAACATACAGAAATGACCGACATGGTCATGGGGCAGCTAAAGGCAAATCGGATCCTCAAGAGCTACGAGATCGTTCCATGGACGAAACTAGCCGATTTCTACAACAAAACTGTGGCACTGTTCTCTCGCCAAATGAGTGTGGTCAAGACAATCATTGCTGTCATCATCATACTCAGCATCAGCAACACTATGACCATGAGTGTAATGGAACGTATAGTCGAAATCGGTACGGCCATGGCGCTCGGAGTCAGGCGACGGCGCATCCTCGGTTTGTTCCTACTGGAGGGAATGCTACTTGGGGCCTTGGGAGGCATCATTGGAGTTGCAATCGGTTATATTTTGGCTCAGGTCATTTCAGCTGTAGGCATCCCCATGCCACCCGCGCCTGGCATGTCGCGTGGGTTTATCGCTGGCATTAACGTAACCTCCACGATCGTCTGGGAGGCCCTGATTCTGGCCCTTTCGACCACCCTCATCGCCAGTATCTACCCTGCCTGGCGTGCATCGCGGCTGGTCATTGTTGATGCTCTGCGTCACAACCGCTGAGGAGCCTTCAAATGTGGAAGCTGGCCTTGCGCAATATCCTTCGCCACAAAGCACGCACTGGTATGACACTACTGGCTATCATCGCCGGTGTAGTTGGGCTAATCCTTAGCGGTGGGTTCGTGCACGATATCTTTGCCCAACTCGGCGAGGTCCTCATCCATTCCCAATCCGGACACATACAGTTATCTCGTGCCGGATATTTCGCGCACGGGGCACGCAGTCCGGAAAAATACCTGATTATCGAAAATCAGCGCCTAAGCCAAGAAATTGCAAAAATGCCTCAAGTGGATGATGTGATGGGCAGGATATATTTCTCTGGCTTAGTCAACAACGGACATTCTGATTTGCCTATTGTTGGTGAGGGTGTAGAAGCGACCCGAGAAGCGCGGCTTGGCAGCGGCATGGTGATCACAGAAGGACGCAAGCTAGAAAACAAGGATGCGCACGGCATAATGATCGGGCATGGGCTCGCACAACCATTAAAGCTCAAGCCTGGGGATTGGTTAACGATGGTGGTGAATACACCCGGCGGCGCACTAAACAGCATGGAATTTCAGGTAGTCGGGGTGTTCCAAACCTTTTCCAAGGATTACGATGCACGTGCCGTGCGCATTCCCCTGACCTCAGCACAGGATCTGCTGGCCACATCCGGTGTCAACACCTTGGTTGTGTCCCTGAAGCAGACCCGTGATACAGAGTCGGTAGCCATGGCCCTTAGCAGGAAATATACCGCTACCGGATTGGAGGTAAAGACTTGGCTAGCGCTAAACGACTTCTATGCCAAGACCGTCAAAATGTATGACGTGCAGTTCGGCTTCCTGCGCATCATTATCCTTCTCATGGTGCTGTTGAGTGTCGTCAACAGTGTCAATATGAGCGTGTTCGAGCGGGTAGGGGAATTTGGCACCATGATGGCGTTGGGCAATCGGAGCAGTCGCGTATTTGCCCTGATCCTCGCGGAGAACACTATTATCGGTTTGGCTGGCGCCACCTTCGGCTTGGTTCTTGGCATCATCCTGTCGTTGGTCGTCTCCGCCATCGGCATCCCGATGCCCCCTCCGCCCAATGCAGACCTGACCTACGTCGCTCACATTCGCATTGTCCCCTTGGTTGTCGCAAGCGCTTTCGCAATTGGACTAATTGCCACCATTGCCGCGGCCTTTCTCCCTGCAGCGCGAATACACCGTATCCCGGTGGTTGAAGCCCTGCGCCAAAACGTCTAACTTTACTTAAAAATCGCGTCTCAACTCAGTGTAAACTCGATCTTGGTTATCGTATTGACCAAAAAGGCCTGTAGCTGGGCCGTTGAATACATCTACCCCTAAATTCATACGCCAGTTCGGTTGGAACCGCCATGTAACCTTGGGGCGCAGCATCCAATCACTCCGGTTGAGGCTGTGGATCAGGAGCGCCTCAGCTTCCCAGTTATGAAGAAATTTATGATTCACCAGTAGCGAGATGCCGCTTTCGTACTTATCAAAGATGGTGCCCGGATCATGATCAAAGAAGATGCGCTGAAATAGCTGGGTATTCAAGCGTGTCTCGGTGGTGGGATTGAAGTCCAGGCCGACGACCCAGTCCAGGGTGTTCTGTTCCACCAAACCATCACTGTCCGGAAGATTTGTCACATTATATTTGCGTCCGTTGGTGTAGACCGTCTCCGCCTTGAGGACGAAGGAACCCAGATCCTTGGCTAAAGTCCCGCCCGCCTGCCAGATGCGATCATGACGCGGATAGAAAACTTGCTGGTTGATTGAATCACGGTAGAAGGTTGGCTGGCTGTCCATACTGCTATACCAGAAGCCAGAGAGATCCCATCCGTTGGTGAGCCGGGAGAGGCGCAGACCATAATTGGTGTGATCAAGCGCATCGCCAGGCTTCTTCTCATCCATGATCAATGGAATTCCTGCAGGTGAGATTGGATAAGGGTAGAAATCAGAACCAGCGCCCATTTTACCCAACTCGAACGGTTTACCGAACTCGTCGTAGCTCGGGAATGGAATCCATATCACTTCGGCATGAAAATCATTCTTGAAATACTCAGCTCGCCCCGCCCATTGAGGAATACGAAGGACATCGAAGTCGGGCAGGATAAATTGCCTCAGATCCTTGGCCGAGACTACATCGGCAAAGAACAGGCCCACCATCTCGCCCCAAACGATCTGTTGCCGTCCTACCCGCCAATCCAGGCTACCGGTTGAAAAGTCGAGATACGTCTCCCCAAACTGAAATTTGGCTCGCTGATCATCACGCACCGTATCGGAATAGAAATCAGTCAAGTCGTAAACTGCGTTGTATTCCGCACGTCCTGTGGCTTTCCATTTAATGCCATCTCCAAAGCGCCCTTGGGTGCCCAGTTTAAGTCGCCCCAACACATCGGACCAATGAACGGGATCGGAATAGGTGTAGGCCAGTTCTGTCTGGAAGAAGCCCCTCAAAGGGAACCCTGTTTCAACCTTGACGGCTGGAGCTGCGCGCCCCTCACCGAACAGGGCTTCTTTTGGGCTTGGCAATCCATCATCGACTTTGGGTGCAGGCACATCGTTCTTGCCCGTGTCTGTCTCTGTTCCAAATAACGAATCCTTCGAAGCCGGCAGGGCTTCCTCACTTTTTGGGGCAGGCGAGGCTTTTTTACCGGTCTCCTGTGAATCACCAAAGAGATCTTCCTTGGAGAGTGGCAGGTCATCATCCTTGGCTGCAATCACATTTATCCCCTGTCTGTTCAGGGTGCCATAATCGTTCACACTATCCGCTACCGCCAGTAGCGGTATATACAGCATCAATGTCCACAGTATCCTGGTCAACTCTGACATCATTTTTCTTCTCTCTGCAATTCGGCAACCTTGTCGATAGGTTTTACAGACTTCCATTTCTCATTCACCTTCATGCCCAGCGAAGAAATCCGACCATCTTCGATACGGATAAGGCGATCAGCCATGGCCATAACGTGGCGATCATGAGTGGCAAAGATAAAAGTCGTGCCGTAACGTTGATTTATTTCCTTCATCAGGGTCAGAATACTTTCTCCCGTTTTTCTATCCAGGTTAGCGGTGGGTTCGTCGGCTAGAATGATGCGCGGCTTGATTACCAAGGCTCGGGCAATGGCCACTCTCTGACGCTGCCCGCCACTTAATTGGTTCGGTCTATGTTCCGCAAACCGCTCTAGCCCGACCACGGCCAGAAACTGGGCCACTCTTTTTCTGCGCTCTTCGCGGCTAACCTCCGGTAGCTGGAGCAGCGGGTATTCCACGTTTTCCGCCGCCGTTAACACTGGAAACAGGTTAAAGGTCTGAAAGATAAACCCCGTGGTTCGAGCACGCAGATCTGCAAGCTCGTTGGGAGTGCGGCCGGTGACCTCCACATCATCAATAAAGACTTGGCCATTGGTTGGCGTATCGATACAGCCGATAATATTAAGAAGGGTCGTTTTGCCACTGCCCGACGGTCCGGCGATAGCCAGGAACACGCCTTCCTCGAAAGAAAGGGTAATATCGTGAAGTGCAACTACCTTCTGTTCGCCAAGTTGGTATTCCTTGGTCACGCCTTCGACACGTACCAGACTCATCGTCGCACCCCTCTGTGGGGTCGCTTAATCAGAGGGATTTCTGACATGTTCACTTTTTCTCTTATCCGTACCCGATATTTGGGCGCATATCTCATTCTTGCTTTATTAACCTGTTTTCCTGCAGCGGCTGAGGTTATATCTGCAGAGGATCCACTGGCAAGGAACATCCTGGAAAGGTCCGACGAAATTCGCTTCCCGTCGCAGGGTTTTCAAGTTGACATTAATATATCAAGTTCCGCCCCTGATCGGGATACGGAAAAAAGAAAATACCGCGTCCTCTCCAAAGGCAACGATAACACTGTAGTCATGATACTTGAACCCGCCTCGGAGCGGGGGCAGATCATGCTGATGAAGGGGCACGACCTATGGGTGTTTATGCCCGACGTATCCCAACCCATACGGCTTGGTTTGGCCCAGCGCCTCACGGGCCAGGTCGCCAATGGCGACCTGGCCCGAGCCAATTTCGCCGGTGACTATAGCCCACATATCCTGCGAACAGAAAATCTGGAGGGTGAGGAATACTATGTCCTCGAATTACTGGCAGTGGATCGTGGCGTGACATACCACCGGGTTCTGCTGTGGGTCAACAAGTCCAACTTCCGGCCGCTCAAGGCCGAGTTTTACTCCCTCTCGAACCGCCTGATGAAGACATGTTCCTATGAGAACTTCAAGAAAATGGCCGGTCGACCCCGTCCGACACGGTTGGTTATGCGCGACACGCTCAAAGCCGATGATGTCTCTGTGCTCGATTATGAGGAAATGAAGCTTCGCGACCTGCCGGATAAGGTATTTTCCAAGGACTACCTCAAGAAACTGCAATAAGTGCCTCACCCGTGGTGGGCCATCTGCGTACTACACTCGTTGAAAATAAAAAAACCCCGGCAAGCCGGGGTTTAATAGTCCAATCTTATTTTTACTATTTAACTGTTACGACGGCGAGCACTGAAGCCCAGACCCAGCAGTCCCAAGCCCATCAGCGCAACGGTAGTTGGTTCTGGAATGGTTATCTTCTCGAGAGAACCGTCCGTACGGGTGTGGAACGAGGTGGCCCCAGTTACTGCCGCCGAATAGCCAATACTCTGGAAGTAATTGGCGACCCCGGCCTCAGTTGTTAGGCAAGCTTGAGTACCCCCATCATCGGTACACAAAGTATTGTTGCCATTGGTAAGGGCGGCGACCAACTTGGTGAAGGCTAGGCCCTGACCGTCAAGTTCAAACAAACCCCCTTGCAAGACATTAGTAAGCAGCACATTAAGATCCACCGCGCCATCCGGAACGGTTACACCCGTAACGCCACCACTGCCGGCGAGCAAGGTCCCGGTCTCTACCAAAGTACCATCATCAAAATTTGTTAGTCCTGCATCGGTAAGAGCGGCAAGGGTGATAGAACCGCCGGAGCCACCAAATGAACTTGGGCCCGCATCGTAATAAATATTGAACTGTTGCAGACCATTGATGACGGCATTTTGGTTGCTGATAAATTGACCAGATGTCACGATGACTGCGGTAATTTGCCGATCGCTAGCCAAATTGTAGACATCATTATTTGCGCTGCTATTGTTAAACAACTGGTCAATGCGAACTGCGATGTAGTCATGAAAAACTGCGCCAGTAGTGAAGGGCGTACCGGAATCAAAAACCAGCAACGAATCGGCCGTGAACTTCATCTCGTCGGTGACATTGGACAAAGCACTGTTGAAATTGTTAAAGCTCCCAACGACTAAATTGGGTGGGGTATAGCCTTCGGCCGTATTGGCGGCGGTGTAGTTGAGCGTGAAATCGATCCCGGCATAGGCGTTGGCAGAAAGGCCGGCCATCAGTGCCAGGGCGAGGGCAGTTTTCTTCATCATTAATCTCCTTAGGTTTGAGCATCGGAGCCCCACTTGGCCCCCACGCCCAGACAATAAGCAGCATACGTGCCAGAAAGAGAACACAATCGCAACAATCTGTTTTTAAATATAATTCTTAAACGCTGCCCCAGGATATCAAAATTCGCAAAGATCAAAGCGTAAAGTTATCCGACAGTTCAAAACCACATCAAGTCTGTCAGGGATTTTCTTAGGGAACGGCCTTTCGGCTGGGCTCCAATACCTAGGCGCCCCATGAAAACGGTAGTTTGCCAAGTATCCTGGCCCAACCAGCTGGAAAACTCGCTGCAGATTTGTCCCATCAACTCGCCAGCCTGCTTATGGGAGGTAAAATCTGTACCAGCCCGGATATAGCGGCAAAAAACCAATGCAGCCATTTCTGGCTGCATTTGAAGCCCCAGACTTGTCGCCGCCAACCAGAATCGCTGCAGCGCGCGACCATTCTTGATGCGGGCATCAAGGGTGTCTGAATCAGATTTATTCACTAGCAGGAAATGGGTGGCACAGGCTCGTGCAGGCAGATAATCCATTTCCAGTCGAGGCAGCCAGTGTCCCCAGAAACGGTTAAGCCATGCTACCCGGCGTGGAGACCGCAAAGCCCAGGCCATCACCCACCGCAAGACAGGATCTGCTCCAATGGCCGCAGAAGGAATTCGATCATGGCTATTAGTTGCGCCCCAAGCGATAGTATCGCGATGGGCGTTATATGTTTCCGGCGCCAGCAGGCGCACTTTCCCAGCCAGGGATAACAATCTGGCCATTCGCCGCTTGTTGTCAGCGCCTTCAGCCCAGACTACTCTGTAATTTTCTCCGACACTTGCTTCCAAAGCCAAACGTTGCGATTCGGAGATTGGGGTTGACTGCAACAAGCGCCGCTGGGTTGTGCGCGTTGTAATATAGCCTGCAAACGGCGACGGTTCACACACTCGTCCCAGCAATTGCACTCGCAAACCAAACGGACACCCTTCGCGCTCAGGCTCAAACGCGTATGTGATATCAAATCCTTTAACGCTTGCTGCGATGGCCAGGGTTTCCAACAACGCCCCCATGGCCAGATGCCCCGTGTAATGGTCAAGACAGAATATGCCCATATCCGGGCTTGGTGCATACCATAGCGCCACTTCACGAGCGCCCATAACCTGGAACCTCCAGGGTTGGGTATTGTCCGCAGATGGGGCCCAACGGGCCCGGGTTAGGATTTCCTCGAGTTCAGCATCCATTTCAGGCTTTGCCAGCCCGCTTAAGGCGCCACTTAATATAGCCTATTGCCCCTCGCTGTAGCGGGTGACGGTTGCCACCGGGACGCCAGACATGACGTAACTTTCCCGTATACGCATCAAATTGAATGGTGTGTGGCACACGCAAAACCTTGCCACGTCCAAGCAGAATCTTCAGCGCTTCTGTAGCGGCCAATCCAGCGCAAATCTGGCAAGCGATGCCAGTAGAGGGTACACGGTGTTCACGAAAATCGACAATTTCAGGATACACCAGATAACCTCGATGCATCAAAGCGGGTGCCACGCCGGCCAGAAAACGAATAGGCCAATCTTCTTTAGGTCCATCCTGCAATCGGAAATACTCTTCAAATGTCGGGCCCTCAGGCAGAAAATTCAATAACGACGCCCCCATACCCAAGGGCACCGCAATAATAATTGGAATACCCTTGGCTCGACAGGCATCGTATACTTCTTGTCGCGTTTCAAAAACGAAATAATCCAGCCCATCTACGTAAACATCTACGCTGTTTAGAAAATCATCCAAATTTGAGATGTTTACTCCTTGAGAAAATTGTCTGATCTCAAGCTCTGGATTAATTTCTAAAGCAAGGTTCGCCATCACAGCTGTTTTATCTTGCCCAAGGCTGGAAATAGTCGCCCCAGCCTGACGGTTGAAGTTGGCCAGGGCGAACTGATCGAGATCGGCTATATTGAATTTCCCGACACCTAATCGAGCCAAGGTCAAGAGGTGCACTCCCCCAGCCCCCCCCAACCCGGCGATTGCTACACGCATATGTCGTAGTTTTTGCTGTTCTGTCGGGGATAACCAACCTAAGTTGCGTGAAAAAGCTTCATTATAGTTAAAGCTCTCTTGCACTTCAGACACTCTGACGTAGACGCTCCATGATGCCCTGCTGATCGTGTAGCGAGAAAAAATAAGGGTAAAGGCTCCGATCCTTAACGGTTGAACCTTTCCCTCCTACCTCTGTTATTTTTTGAGCCATATATTCAAGCGGCAAGTGCATTAATAAGGCTGGGGCATTGCTTGCTTTTGGATTGGGCAGTTCTTCGCCTAGTTGTTTGAAACCCAGCATTCTTTCGTAAAATGCTTTATGACGCGGCACGATTTCAATAACTGCATCTGTACATTCATGCATTAGGCCATATATGTATGCTATGTGGATAATGGCTCCCAACACCTGCTTGTTTCCCAATTCTTCGTCGATAGCAAGCTTGCCGAGTTCTCCCACACACCGACCCTGAGCACGTAGCGAATCGATTTCAGTCTTGTAAAGGTCGTCCGCGAACAAACCTTCCTCGGAATCGTAGCCCACTGTGACGGTGCCGACAATGCGATCGCCCAAATATGTAAGCAACGTCACCCGATTGGGGTAACGCTTTAGCTTGGCTTTTGGGAGGCCTCGCCAAGCATAGCGTTTTTGGACAAGCAAGGATGCGCTATATAGCGCATCCTCGCTTTGTGCAAAGCGGATCTTGAACTGCTTTTCGCCCATGTTCTCTTCGGATACCTCTGGGCCGCTCGCGACAGGCGGACAAAGGTCCTTGAGCCGGTAGGGCGACTCAAAGCTAATAATTGTTCGTTCGAACTCGTCAGCGACGTTTTTCGACCGACCTGTTAGCCCGTGCAAATTCAGCGCCACCCTTGGTTTCCTAAAAAGAGGGTTGATCATCTATAAACTCATATCGGCATATCTGCGGCAAGAATTTAGCCCCTCAAGCATGCAAGCTTGCGCGCAACATCCAGCGCAAAATAGGTCAATATGCCATCCGCCCCAGCACGTTTAAAGCTTAATAAGGTTTCCATTACGCAGGAATACTCATCCAACCAACCATTTTGAGCCGCCGCTTTAAGCATGGCATATTCCCCACTGACTTGATAGGCGTAGGTCGGCATGCCGAAACGATCTTTTACCCGGCGGACGATATCCAGATAGGGCATGCCGGGCTTGACCATGACCATATCGGCGCCTTCTTCCAGGTCCAGTCCCACTTCCCAAAGCGCTTCATCGGAATTGGCCGGGTCCATCTGATAGGTGTATTTATTTCCTGCTCCCAGGTTGGCCGCTGAACCAACGGCATCGCGGAAGGGGCCATAAAAGCTGGAGGCATACTTGGCCGCGTAAGCCAGAATACGGGTGTGGATTTTGCCCTCATGATCGAGCGCTTCGCGGATGGCCCCGATCCGGCCGTCCATCATGTCTGACGGCGCGACGATATCCGCACCGGCTTGAGCGTGGCAAACCGCCTGACGGGTCAGCACGGCGACCGTTTCATCGTTAAGGACATAGCCCGAAGCATCGATCAGGCCGTCCTGGCCATGGCTGGTATAGGGGTCAAGGGCTATGTCCGTAATGATCCCCAGTTCAGGGACGGCTTTTTTCAATGCAGCTACGGTTCTGGGAACCAGCCCATCAGGATTAACGGCTTCGCGCGCATCCTCGGTTTTCAGCGCGGTATCGATAACCGGGAAAAGCGCCATGGCCGGAATTCCCAGTCTGGCGCATTCTTCAGCCAGCGGAAGCAACAAATCGATGGATAGCCGCTCCACGCCCGGCATGGAAGCCACGGCTTCACGCCGATTCTGCCCATCCAGCACGAAGACGGGATAAATCAAATCCGCGGCAGTCAAATGATTTTCCCGCATTAAACGACGGGAGAACTCATCGCGCCGCATACGGCGCATGCGCCGGGAAGGAAAGCGTCCATGGGATTGGGTCACGATCGGCTCCAAAAAAATTTCAGGAACTATTTTAAGCCGGGTCTGCTCTATTTCGTAGGCGGTATTTCTATCGCCTCCCGCTTCTCCTCCCTGAGCGGGAGCCTTGGCTCTGCAAGGCATTTACCCCGGGCACATCCCCTTTGCCCGGGGTTTTTTGTTTTATGGCCGGCAGTTACGACGCAGACGACCCAAATCTGAGATTTTGACGTTCAGCACGGTCAGCATATGCACCCATCGCCCCAGAAACAGACAGCGACATAATTTTGTGCTGTTGTTAATGATCCAGAGCGCTTACCGCGCATTTGCTAATTATATCATTTCAGGTATAATGCTTTTATGGCCGTCACCGAAAAGCCGCTCAAATGGATGGGGAGCAGTCACAAGGACCTGATGGCGTTGCCTATCGGCGTGCGGAAGTTCTTCGGGTATGCGCTGTCCCTTGCGCAAGCTGGTGATCAGCATGACGCGGCGAAGGTACTCAAAGGCTTCAGCGGGGCTGGTGTACTGGAGGTGGTCGAATACGACGCGGGCGGTACATACCGCGCCGTCTACACCGTGAAATTCGAGGAAGCTGTGTTTGTCCTGCACTGTTTCCAGAAGAAGAGCAAGCGTGGAGTTGCCACGCCAAATGAGGAAATGGATATTATTCGCGCTCGGCTCAAAGTGGCCGGGGCACTTGCAAAGGAGTTGCGGGATGAAAAAGCAAGTCATTGATGGTATCGAAGTCCATCACAGCTCAGGCAACGTGTATGCCGACCTTGGCTTGCCTGATGCAGAAAAGCTCAAGATCAAGACTGGGCTGGTTATTGAAATCAGGAAGGCCATGCGTCACCTCGGACTGACTCAACAGGCGGCGGCGAAGCGCATGAAGATCACTCAACCAAAGGTGTCCGAGATGATGCGTGGCAATTTCTCGAATCTGTCTGAGCGCAAACTCATGGATTGCCTGAATCGGCTTGGCTATGACATTGAGATAAAAGTGAAGCCAGCTGCCGAACCTGTTGGACACCTAATGTTGGCCGTCGCCTGAAGCCAACACCGCGCCAAGGGTTGAGGCTGGCCACCTCTCACTGGCCGCGATTCTCGCGGCCGGCCAATTCACTTGGCCCAGTGGAGATTGATTTAGCGCCGTTAGGGCCAATCAGCCTGGCAACACCCTTTCTAGGCCTCCTGGTTATCCTCAAGCCAAGACGCAATCACCCTTTCACACTCCTCCATGCCCTGCTTTTTCAGGCTGGAAAAGAGCTGCACACTTACCCATGGCCATTCAGCCAAGTCTTTTTTGACTGCCATCAAAGTTTTCATGGCTTCGCTGCGGGACAGTTTGTCCGATTTGGTCAGCAAGACATGTACCGGCTTCCCGGTTGGGGCAAACCATTCCAGCATCTGCCAGTCGAGCGGAGTCAGGGGGTGACGGGCATCCATAATCAGCACCATGCCCCTGAGCGCCTCCCGGGATTGTAAATACGTGGACAGGACATTTTCCCAGCGAGTACGGATTTCCAGCGGAACCTTTGCATACCCGTAGCCCGGCAGGTCGACCAGAAAAACGTCGGGCTCCAGAGCAAAATAATTGATCAGCTGCGTTCGGCCCGGGGTTTTGGAGACAAAAGCCAGCCGATTGTGGCGGGCAAGTGTATTGATGGCACTTGATTTACCCGCATTGGAACGACCAGCGAAGGCAATTTCAGCCCGGCTGTAGGGCAATTGGGCCATCGTGGCAGCCGAAGTGACATAACTGGCGTTTTGCAAAAAACTCATTCGTATTAACCATTCTGTCAGGCAAAATCCCGAACTCGGGAATTCCCTTCAATATTAAAATTCGCTAAACTACTCATTTTTCTGACAAATTGAAAGACTTTAAGGAGTCACGGATGAACATCCAGCAGGCGCTGATTCTTGCTGTTGCAGGACTGACCAGCACACTGGCACTAGCCAACCCAACAACCGCCCCCAGCATGGGCGATCCCAATAAAGCGGAAAGCATCGTCACCAGCGTTTGTTCTGGCTGCCACGGACCGGATGGCAACAGTGTAGCGCCGACCAACCCAAAAATTGCCGGCCTGGGTTACGAATACCTTGACAAACAGCTCACCAACTTCAAGTCCGGCGACCGCAAAAGTCCCGTGATGGCCGGGATGGTTGCCTCCTTATCGCCGGATGACATGAAAAACCTGGCCGCCTATTTCTCCGAAAAAGAACGTAAGGCAGGCGTCGCCAAAGACAAGGATCTGGCCTTGCTGGGCCAGAAAATCTTTCGCGGCGGTGTTCAAGGCTCTGGTGTTCCCGCCTGCGCCTCCTGCCATGGCCCACAAGGCCGTGGCATTCCGGTTCAGTTTCCGGCCCTCTATGGTCAGCATGCGGATTATGTGTACGACCAGTTGAACAAATTCCGCCTGGGTGAACGCGCCAACGACGCCGCAAAGATGATGCGTACCATTGCGGCCAAAATGACTGACGAGGAAATGAAGGCCGTGGCCCAGTATGTTCAAGGCCTTCGGTAACAATCGCCGGCTCTGACAAAAAGGGTGACCTGAGCCACCCTTTTTGTTTCTCAATGCTCCTATCCGTCTTGCCTTCACCCCTCCGCCGATCGAGCTTTTGAGCTTGAGATTCGGTATTCTTTTTTTTGCAGCCTTCATGTAACATGGATTCCAGGCCTCTTTGCGAGTATGTTGCGAGAGGCAAGAACATAAATTAAGAACACCAAGCCTTTTTTACAAATCTTAACCTCTATCGTTCCCTACCCTGGAAATTCAGGGACCATAGTTTCAGTCAAAGGAATCATGATGAAATACTTCTTTCTAATTTGTCTGATGTCTTCCGTGACTGGCCTTGTCCGGGCTGAAGGACCGCTCCCCTCCGGCGCTGACGCCATGGCATCCATGATGACCGATCCAACTCAAAATGCGTCTGCCTTCAAGGATCCCCGCGCGTTTAGCCAATTGACCGGCGCAATGATGAACCCAGCCATGGCACCCAGCATGGGTATGACAGCCATGGACCCGGGAACCTATACCCGCATGGTTTACGGCATGCTGAGTCCAGCCGCATTTCAAAATTACATGCAACTTGCCAACCCGGCCGTCGCGGCAAACTGGATGGGGGCATCCATGAACCCGAATTTTTATATGGGCATGATGAGTCCATTGATGAATCCGGCCAACTACACGGGCTGGATGATGATGCCGATGGATCCACGCTGGATGAACATGGCATCAAAAGCGATTAACCCGGGCTATTACGCCCAGATGATGTCTATTCCAATGGATCCCAAGGTCATGGGCTTGATGATGGCCCCTGCCAATCCTCAAACCTACACCAATTGGATGGGCGCTGTAGCGAATCCAGGCACCTATCCTATTATGATGCAGATGATCCCGTCGCAGATGCCGGCAGCCGGCGCCGCTCCTGCGTCTTCCAAGTAAACCGGTAAATATCATTTCAAATCAGAAGGAGATAACCGTCCATGAACGCACTGCGTAGAAATGTGCTGAAAGGCACTGCTGGCGTTGGCGCCTTGTCTGTGGCTGCTGCAGCTGGCTTGCTCAAGCCCGGTCAGGTACTGGCCGACTGGAATCAGGCAGCCTTTGACGCCAAAAAGGTCCCTGATGCCCTTGCTGCCATCGGCGCATCGAGTGCCGCAAATACTGACAACATTATTGTCAAAGCCCCTGACATTGCAGAAAACGGTGCTTCGGTTCCCATTGAAGTCACTGTAAATATGCCTGATGTGGATTCCATTTACATCCTGGCTGAAAAGAACGTGTTCCCCCTGATTGTGGATTTCAAGGTGACAGATTTTGGCGGCTTCATGGCAACCCGGATCAAGATGGCCCAAACGGCGGACGTGCGTGTCATTGCGAAAGCAGGCGGCAAGGTCTGGACTGCTGCCAAGGAAGTGAAAGTCACCATCGGCGGCTGCGGCGGCTGATTGCGCACTCGGTTAATTTACTCAATTCAACGGCATACGGAGAGAACAAATGGCAATTAGCATGAAATTGCGCGCAGGCAGCGACGGAAGCATCAAAGCCCTGATCAGTCATCCTTCCGAAAACGGTTTGCGCAAGGTAAACGGGGTACCCGTGCCCGCCCTTTTCATCAAGGACATCAAAGTCACTGTTAATGGAAAAGTGGTTGTTGATGGTGAGTGGGGGGGGGGTATGGCAAAGGACCCCTATCTGAATATCAAGATAAAAGGCATGAAAGCCGGCGACAAAGTTGCGGTTAACGTCAAGGACAGCAGTGGCGACACCGGCAGCAGCGAGGCAACCGCTGCCTAGATTCTTGATCAGCAA
>Ga0326726_10002256_pt1 | contig 17766 bp, 13 predicted proteins | sample MHFenrmetagenome_2_FD_207603 | JGI IMG/M metagenome (GOLD analysis project Ga0326726, IMG submission 207603) | Lab enriched peat soil microbial communities from Michigan Hollow, Ithaca, NY, United States - MHF15MN | ecosystem: Environmental > Terrestrial > Soil > Wetlands > Peat | place: USA... | reverse complement strand
CGTCTCAACGGCAGACGTGGCTGGCACCGGCACTCCGATGGTTGCCCGTGGATGAAGGCGCCAGAACAAGTCGGCAAAGACCAAGAGCAGGTGTTGCGGCGTGAGAACCGATCCGTCCTTGGTCACCAGTGTCAATTTCTCCCCCGCCGGATTGATGTGGACCCCCATGTCGAACCCGAGAGCCGGGAGAATTCGTGACAGTGAGCGTTGGGCTTGCTCTCCAATGACCGATGTGCCGATGTCGGCCGGGAGGCTATTTAAGGCCACCGACTCGACTCCGAACTCCGTCAGGATCGGGGGGAGAACATGGGCCATGAGACCATTGGCATAGTCGATCACCAGACGGAAGCGACGGTTCTCGATCTCTCCGATCCGCAAGCCGCGGCGATAGGCGTCGCGATAACGGTGCAGGAAGCGTTCCGAGTAGCGGATGGTGCCGATGGCATCCGGTTCCGCACGCCGAAAATCCTCGCGGAAGAAGACCCGCTCCACTGAGCGTGCTCCGCCGCCGGACAGATCCAATCCATCGGCGTCGAAGAAGATTGCATCAGTGACCAACCGGTTGGCGGGAGAGCGCCGCACATAGATGCCGCCGTTCACCCGAGGCTCGCCGTGACTCTGGGACAGCTCAAAGCGCAGCACCGGTACGATGGTATCGCGCAGATCACGGACGTTGATCCCCGACGACGTGATTCCCGACTTGATGGCCTCCGTGACGGCACGTGCCTCCGGTGAGGAGTCCCTCGCCACGATGACCACGGTTCCCAGTTGGTATTGTGACGCCCAAGCGGCGCCGAGCCGGGCGGCGAACTCGGGGCTGAATTCACGATTCGTCAGGCCGGAGACCTTGGCGTCGGTGAACAACTCGCGGTTGTACTGTTCACCCCAGACGATGCTGGAGGAAACGAGCGCACCATCCTCGACCGACTTGTGGGGCCAAATGCGGCACCCCGATTGCACCGAGACTCTCTCGCCGATCCGGCACAACTCAGACACGATGCTCCGTTCTCTGAGCACGACATCATCGCCCAGCCGCGTCCCGGATTGGACGATCGTCTCATTGAGTTGGGCGCGCGCGCCGACGCTCACCGCCGACCAGATCACCGAGCGACGCACTTGAGCGTCGTGACCGATGACCGACCCGGAGCCGATGAACGAATCGACAACATCCGCGCGGTGCCCGATGGACACACGGTCGCCAATGACCACGCGGCCGGAGAGCCGCGCTTGAGGATCGATGATGCAATCGTTGCCGGCGATCAATTCCGCCTCGCCGTGACTCACAGGCGGATGCGGCCAGCGCACACGGATCCGATTTTCAAGCAAGTCGACGTGGGATTGCGCGTAGTCGTCGACATGGCCGACGTCGCGCCAGTAACCATCGGCGACCGGCCCGTAAAGCGACTTCCCGTCTTTGAGAGCCTGAGGAAAGACATCCTGGGCGAAGTCGACGAACGTGTCCTGGGGCCACTTGGCCAAAAGCGACTTCTCAATCATGTAGATACCGGTATTGATCGTGTCGCTGAAGACCTCGCCCCACGAGGGCTTCTCGAGAAAACGGGTGATGCGCGACTGCGGGTCGGTCAAGACGATGCCAAACGGGAGCGGCGCCGGATGGTGCGTGAGGACAATCGTGGCGTCGGCGTGAGCCCGAGCATGGAAGTCGCGGGCCTCGCCCAAGTCGATATCCGTGAGCACATCCCCGGCGATGACAATAAAGCGGTCATCGAGCATGTCCAACGCTTTGCGCACACTCCCGGCGGTGCCGAAATCACCGTCGGGACGCAGGTAGCGCATGCGCACACCAAAACGGTCGCCATCGCCAAAGTGGCTCATGATCTTCTCGGCCTGAAAGAACAAGAGGACCAAGATCTCGCTGAATCCATGCTCTTCGAGAAGAGCGACCACATGCTCCATGAGCGGGCGGTTGCCGACCGGAACCATCGGCTTGGGGAGAGAGGCGGTCAGCGGTTTGAGCCGCGTCCCGAATCCGCCGGCGAGAACGACCGCATCGCAAGGTTTGGAAGAACTGTGTGTACTCATGAGATCAGCCCCAGATACATCCTCCCGCTCGTGATCAAGTCTCGGGGGAGCAAAAGAGCAATAAGATGGCAGGGATCGCCAGTGCTATCCTTGCGAGGCCGTTGGTGGTCACGATCCTTGATGCGGGATTCCTCCGTTCGGTCTCTCGTGGCTTCACCTATACAAAGAGCGCCGGGCTCCGTCATCCCCAAGTGCGCTTCTCCGCGCGAGAGAATGTCACGAATCTCGATGAGACCCGATCGACTCCCGGCTCAGCGGAGACACACGGTCGCGGGCAGCCGACTCCCAAAATCAGGATTCAACAGCGAAAGAGCAGCTGTCCAGGGATCTGCGGCCAGGACCGGGGCAGGCAGCACCAGCCTTAAGGCCTTGCCGCGCAGCGCATTATTGGATCAACGCCGAAGTCGACAGATTATTGAGTCACGTGGTCAGACATCTGCGTCTGCCAGCGCGCCACGACGTCATGGTAATGATCTGTGTCTTCGATCAGATCGAGGGCTTCCGCCAGATCAGGGTCGAGCGACATATATGTCTCCAACTCTTCCTCATCCGGCTCAGGGCTGGTCGACAACCGCTCTTCAAGAAGCATGAGATAGAGGTTTTCAGCTTCGCGGTTGAAGAGTAACTCGGCGTCGTTGACTTGCGCGGTATCGAGCGCCTTGAAGATTTTCTCCCACGCCTTCCAGTGTGGCGAGCGTTGCGGGTTCACCCGCCAATCCTCAGCCTCGGCCTCTCCGCCGGGAGTGACGGGGAGCACACCCAACGAGTCGCACCAATCGTGCAACTCGTCGAGCACCTCGTTTTCGTCCGTCCATTCATCCTGGTGGGCGAGGACAAAATCCGCGACCAGCCCGCGTTCAGCCAAGGTTTCGCGCCACGGTCCGACCGGCGTCGCAGGGACAACCACATCCGGATCCAACCCGGCGGGCTTAACAACTGACGAATCTCCGGACAGCGTATCCTCGACGGCAAACGCCGATGGGTTCCCGAAGGTGCGCCCCTGTGGCGTGTAGTAGCGGGCGGTGGAGAGCCGAAGCGCGCTGCCATCGTCCAGATCGTAAATGTTCTGCACCCAGCCCTTACCGAAACTTTTGCGTCCGACCACCGCGGCACGTCCGCTCTCCTGCAGGGCTGCCGCAAAGACCTCTGATGACGATGCGGATTGATCGTCCTGGACAATCACAATCGGCCCGTCGTACTGGGCGGGCGGTTGGGACGTGCGATAGTCGACGTTCTCGCGAGGGTCGCGCCCAATCAACCGGCAGACCAACGATCCAGAGGGCAAGAAGATACCCGCGGCATCAACGGCCTCATCGAGAATGCCTCCGGGGTTGCCGCGGAGGTCAATGACAATGCCGGATGGATCCTCGACGCGAATCGCTTCCACGATGGCGGCGAGGCGATCGGCGGAGCCGTCGGTGAAATCGGTCCAGCGGATGTAGCCGCACCCGGAACGTGCGATGCCATGAATCGGGAAGGGCGAGACGGTTACGGCGCGGCGCTCAAGTTCGAGTTCCCGCTCACGGCCCGAAACGGATTGGACGGTGAGACGTACCGTGGTCTCGGCCGGTCCGCGCATGGCATCGAGCGATTGGCGCATGGTGAAGCCCGCGGTCGACACACCGTCGACCGCGACGATGCGATCACCCGGCACCAGCATCGCATCCGCCGCCGGCGATTGCGCAAAGACGTGGACGATGACAATGGCGCTGGCCGTAAGCTTGATCTCCACACCAATCCCCACATACTCCCCGCCGGTCTCCTCTTCGAAGACATTGTAGTCTTCGGGGAGCATGTAAGCCGAGAAGGGATCGAGTTTGCTGAACAACCCGCTGGCAGCGGCGTGGAATACCGATTCCGGATCCGCATCGAGTGCGCCATAAGTGACCACATCGTGGAAGGCCGTCTCCAGAACAAGCTGACCCGCGAACTTGGGATCGCGGATGAGCCACCAAACCGAACCCGAAAGGAGAATGGTGATGAGAACCAGAGAGATGATGCCGCGGCTGGAGGGGGGCGGGAGTTTTTCCACCGCCCAGTCTGTCGCCTGTCGCACACTGGGGAGTATCATGACGAGCCCGGCCGCAGTCGTCAGCGTGCCTTGTTCCGGCCGCGGGACTGTCGCGGCATCAGGCGCTTGCCGACCTCCGCATGGACTAACTCAAAGACCTCATCCGGCCCAACTGCCGAATCGATCAAGATGTGCGCCCGGCGCCGCTTTGCCCAATGATCATAGAATCGTCGCACCCGAGCATGGAATGGGCGAGACTCCTGCTCGATCCGGTCACGCGAGCGTCCCAGTTTGCGCAGACGCTCTGCGGCCTGCTTCTCCGTGACATGGAGCACCACCGTCAAGTCGGGGCTGATGCCGGCTCGCGATATGGCGTCGGCGTGGGCAACGTCCTGCAACGGCAAGCCTCGCCCACCCGACTGATACGCGAGTGTGGAGAGGCTGAAGCGATCAGCGACAACAATCATGCCACGATCCAGTGCGGGCCGAATCACATCGTCGACCAGTTGGGCCCGTGCCGCGAGAAACAGGAAGAGTTCGGCACGCGCGTTCATCGCCCCCTGCGCGTCGATGAGCAACCGGCGGACTTTCTCGGAGAACTGGGTTCCCCCCGGTTCACGCACCGGACAGACGTTATACCCCTCACGCTTGAGGGCTGCGACGAGCCGGCGGGCCAGTGTGGTCTTTCCCGACCCGTCCGCCCCTTCGATCAGGAGAAAGAAACCGCGACCTTTGCGTGTAGTGAGCTTAGCCATAGATAACCGGACCGACAAAAACGACACGCGCAGGGCCGTTCGCAAGGGCGAACCGAGGCGCCGGACTGGCACTCAGAACGACCCTGGCCAACCGGAACTTTGACAAAGCCCGGTCGAGAAGGTATGCCTCTCGCCCGGGCTCGAAGGATGTCTTTGGTTGTCTGCTATCAAGAGGTGATCGCCTGCTACTTCATGCGCACCATGTCTTGACGCATGTCCATCAGCTTCTTGCCGTCTTTGCCGGTGATGATCCCGACATAGACGAGGTGATCGGCTCCCATCCGTGTCAAGGTACCGGCCTCAGTGGCGTCGTTGTCGTATTTCCACGCCCAGTTGAGGACGCCATCGGACGCCGTCAACGTGGCGACCGAGCCTGTGCCGTCGCTGGACATGCCATACGCTTTGTAGTTCCCCGGCGTGGCGGCCTGCAGTACGAACATGGTGAAATCCACCGGCACCGGTGTCTTCTTGGTCTTGTCGGTCCAAGTGCGAAATGTCCCTTGGATCCACTGGTGATCGAGGACGGGCTCGAACATCGCTTCCCAATACACGGCCTGATCGCCGAACTTGGCGCCGCCGCCCCACTTGCCGACCCAACACAAGAGCATCGAATCCACCACGGGGGCCGGCGTGATCATCCCGGCCTGGGTGGAGTCGGCGGCATGAGCCTGAATGCCGCCAAGAATCAACAATCCAAGAGTCGCCACCGCGCCGATCCTGCGTCTGACACGGCCGTTCCTCTTCGTCCTTGCTTTCATTATTGCCTCCTGCCAAATTGTGGTTGAAATCATGAGAAGTTTTGGCGAGTTTAAAAGGCCTCTGCCGATCCGCCAAGAACCTGTTCACGACGCCGCTACATAATAGTTGAACACGTGCACGGAGGGAGGCGGTTGTGGACAGCAAGCGAGGCAAGGTTCTCTGGCTAAAGGAATTGACCACATTATGGGGCAATTGGGTCGTTGCACCCTTCCGAATCTGTCAACGAAGCTGGCTGTTCGATAAAACATTACACTCTGAGGAGGAGTCATGCGCAGCAAACCGTTCGCGATCGCAGCATTCGCCGTTGTATTAACAGCCGGGATCATCTCGCTTGCCCAAGGGCAGAACAACGGGGGCACGGGTACGGCCAAGGCGCCGAGCATCCGAGGCACCTATATGCTGGTGTCCCGTGACCTTGCTGGGGGCGGCACACTGAAGCCACCGAGCATCGTGGGGATGATGACGTATACGGAGAAATACCGGAATTTCAATGTCGCGTGGTCCGATTCGGCGGGAAAGCACACCTCAATCTCGTACGTCGCCGAGTACTCACTCAGCGATAAGGAGTACACCGAGAAAAGCCTGTACTACTGTATCAACGATGAGATCACTGGTGGCGGGCTGAAGTACGATTTCGGCAACGCGAGCGGTACCGCACCCGTGACAATCGACGGGGCGCAGATCAAGGCGAAGTTTCCTCTGAACAACGAACCTGAGGTCGTGTTTGAGGGTAGTAAGCTGACGGCCACGCGCGCTGGTGCCTTTGTCGATCATTGGGAGAAAGTCCGCTAAGCGCGGGCTTCCGTTCAGAGAAGTCGGCCGGGTCTGCGCACATTTTGTCAGGCGGGACTCACTGGCGGCCGACACACAGTTGCGACCAGGCCTCGGCCGTACGTCCGTCGCCTTGGAGGAGTCAGTGAAGAGGCCGGGAATGAAGCCCAGGCAGACCTTGCAGCGCCTCAATTGGGGCTTGCGTGGCGCGAGGCGGGGTATTACCATCTGGTCGAATCGCGGAAAACAATTGACCATTTGAATGCTGAACGCTTGATGTCCCTTCCAGATTACTCGCAGAGCATCCTGATCGGATCTACCGGCCGTCCGGGCCAACGGACGGGAACGCCGTTTCGTTCCCAAGAAGCGAAGGACGTGTAAGATGGCAACAGGTACCGTGAAGTGGTTCAACGACTCCAAAGGGTACGGCTTTATCACCCCGGAGGACGGCAGCAAGGACGTGTTCGTACATCATCAGGCGATTCAGTCGGAAGGCTTCCGCAGCCTGAAAGAGGGCGACCGGGTCTCGTACGATGTGACCCAGGGCCCGAAGGGTCCGCAGGCTGAGAACGTCAAGAAACTCTAACCAGCGAAACCACGGTTGTGCCCCCGGGAGGAGTGATCCTCCCGGGGTTTTTCTTTGGGGGTGGGCCCGGCGCGTTGCACTAGCGCCCGCTGGCGCGCTTGAAATTTTCGAAACGGAAGCGCTCGGGATATTCAGTCGTCCCAAGCCAGAGTTGAACGTCCCCTGCTGACCCCGGCAAGTACTTTTCGATGAGGCCGCGAAAAGTCCGTGTGGTCAACGCCTGTTGATTGAAGAGATCGGAGGTGAACTTGAAGAAGGTCGCTTCGCCCATGCGAGCATACAAGTAATTGAGAAACAGGAGCGCGCGGTCGGACAGCACGAACTCGTCTTTGTAGGTTGACAGTTCATCCGCGGAGATCACCAGAAGCGGCTTCTCCGGGGGCATGCGGTTGCCGCGATTGTCCGCCCCTGTCGTGCGAATGCCGAGGTAAAGTTTCTCCATCCATCCCAAGAAACGGTTATAGAAGTCGTCGCCCAAACTCTGGGCCAAGACCGGCAAGTGGAAGTAGCTGGGAAATCCCTCCACCGCCAGGCAGTAGAGCGAATCGCCTCGGGTCGTGGCGGTAGCCACATACGGGTGCACCAGTTCGTGGGCGAGCGCCCGCTTGGCGTTCTCATCCTCGCTGAATCTTTGCCAAGTCGAGTAGATCAATCCCGTCACGTTGCCGCTGGAGATGTCACCGAATTGCGGCATCTCCATTAGGTAGAACTGATTGGCACCCGGATGGTGGTGGTAGGAACGGTCGTAGGCGTCGTTCAACCCATTCGCGAATGAGAGAATCGTCTTGGCGGCCGCGATGGACTGTGTGTCCGCATAGTGGTACAGGGCATAGTTCCCTTGCGAGGTCACAAGGTATCGTTGGGCCGTGCACTGAGCGGCAAACAGGCCGACCTTACTAGCCTTCCACTCGGTGATTCGTTGACCGTCTTCAATGCGTTCGCCTGTCTTGGTTCCTACAAAGACCGAGGTGAATGCCGCCGGGGTGCGTAGGATTACGCTCGAGAAGTCTGCCTTGACCTCGTCGGCGCCGGCGGGGAGAAAAACGGGGAACCAAGGTGAATACGCGAAGCAGCGCAGGAATACACCTTCGGAATCGATCCGCATGTAATCGGAAGGGGAGCGTGCGTTGGAAGCATGGAAGTAACCGGAGTACCAGATTTCCAACTGAGGCGTTGATCGGGGCAGCCACTGGATCCGCACCTCGTCAGCGATCAGCGAGTAGTCGTATTCGTAGAAGACCGGCTGCTCCTCAAACGCGACAGTCGAGGAACCGGCCTTGATGCTGTCGACGCGCAGCTCGCCATGCAGATAGAACACCAAGTCGGTATCAGGCACGCGAGACGAGTCAAGGGTGACCGCTGTCCAGCCACTCATCCTCGCCTCACTGGGGGCAAACGTCACATCCAGCCTGTAATCTTGAACCAGATTGGTACTCGCCACCGCCGCTCGGGCGGTGATTCCAAGTAAGACCGCGCAGGTGGCATTAAGAGCGGGCATCCATCGCATCGTTGCCTCCACAGGAGATGATGAGAGGTACGGACGTGGCAGTGTCGATGTTTCAGGCTTGGACGGGTTCGCAATTCGGAATCGTCAGGAGGCTCTGAGATTCGAGACCACGGACGCGCCCCCGGGAGAAACGATACTCTCGGCACTTTCTTGGCGAGGGGCGACAAGAGCGGTGGAGCAGGATTCGGGACGACGGTGATCCAAGCGAGGAAGGTAGGACTTGATATCAGCGACGATCTGGGCGACGTCGAGCGTTTCAAAACAGCGGGCGACCTTGCAGGTCTTGGCGATCTTGTTGACGCAGGTCAAATTCCGGCAGGGGCTCCCCGACACGTACGTTCGCGATGGCGCGTCCTGGTTCGCCGCAGGATAAAGCGGATCGCTGGAATCATAACCGGACATGTGCGCCGGGGTCGCACCAAACAGCGAAATGACGAACGTGCGATTTCGGAACCGATGATTCCCCGATCTCGAGACCTTTCGGGCCGCCGCAATGTGCAGAGGGCCGGTGTCGGCGGACACGAAGACATCCATGAAATCGCACAAGGCGGCGTAGGCATCCAGCGAGAGCGACTTCGGAACGCATGCGATCCGCGCCCGCTGTGCGGGCGGCAATGCACTCAAGAGCCTTTGCTCGATCTGTCTCTCCGTGAACCCCGCCCCCAGCAGGATCTGGGCATCGAACTGGGTCAATCCCGTGAGGATTGCAACCTGGTATTCGAAGGGAATGCGCGTGTACATCGAAGCCGCGTCCGGGTTGAGGAAGATGATTGCTCGATCCTTCTGGATGCCGCTGTCTCGCAGAAAAGCTTCCGCCTCTTCATTTGCCCGATCCGAGATGGTCACCGGCACCCCCGCGAACACCTCGGTGCGCACGGGCCGCCTAATCGTTGACAATAGCGTGTGAACGAATTCGCGCGACTGATAGGAGAAGTGATTGATGCCCGTTCGACCGAATTCGTTGCGCACCAGTTGAGGCGCGACAGTGAGGAAATTCAGGACGCTCTGGCCTTTGGCGAAAACGCGGCGGTCTTCCAGAAATGGACTGCAGTCAAGACAGAGATCATACCTGTTATCGCGGGAGATCTGGCTCACCTTCAGCGGATCGGACGGGTCGGGATAGACCGTGCCGGTGAAAATGGGATAGAGATTGGAGATATCGGAGTTGCCTTCAATCAGGCAGGCGGCGGACTGCTTGATGATGTAATCGATGCGCGCCGTCGGAAAGAAATCCCGGAAGGCGGTGATGGCCCCCTGGAGCATAACCGCGTCGCCGATGTGAATGTCGGCAATCACGAGGATTCTGTCGAAGTGAGCGACGCCGCGGACGATGGCCAGATTCCGCCGGAAGAAATGATTGGCGACCGGGCGACTGCCCACCGTGTGAGACAAGACTGCATCGAGGAACCTGGCCCCGGCTTTGGGCGACCAGGTGGTGAGAGCGCTGGTCAGGCGGAATAGATTTTCAGAGAGTCTGTTGCCGACCATGACGGCCGATGCTCGAGGACCGACGTGTGAGGCCTCAGGGCAATCAGGAAGCAGTAATATTGTGCGAGATGAAGGGGAAATGAAAGACCGTATGCGAATTTGATGTTAAATCCGCTAGGCCGCTTGAGCTTGCCGGCAGGCAGGCGTGATTTGGTGCGGAGCGTCCGCGCTTAGATGCGTCAGGGAATCCGCATTGCACCGGGCAGGTCGCAGACCCACAGAACGAAGTGGTAGACGAACCATCCGCCGGCGATGGCGAAGGTTCCCCAGAAGAGCGTCAGGTGGAGCACTTGCTCCCGCTTGGTTTCGCGGGAGGGTTGGTAGTGCCGTCGGCAATGGCAGTGCGTGATGTCATGATCATGGCCGCTGAGGGTTGGGGCAAGAGTGGTAAACAGTTTCCACATGTGTGCACTCCGACGTGGACGCGCGGCGGCCGAAGAGACTGATCGCCAGCTTGTTAGGACGCAGCGCTGACCATCGCGAGACGTACGAGCCAAGACAAAACGCAATTTCGGGGCCAGACCACTCTGCCCTAGACCTCTTCAAAGGAAAAACTTAAGAGCGGAACTTGGCGTACGGGCCTATGGTGGCGCTGGCAGATCGGGATGATGGAGGTCTACGCGGGTGTGTCTAATGACTCGCTGAGACGAGCAGCTGACAAGAGTCAGCGCGGAATCGCAAACGCATCAATTTCTGCATCGCGCCCGTCTCGCTGAGGCGCCGCGACATCGATTCGGCCCGGCTCGGGAACGAGCCGACAGGTACGCGCATCTTTGCGCGTCGCGACAATGGCGAGGGAGCTAGCCGATCCTTGTTCGAAACTTGCACCACCTGCAGAACGCCGCCCCCTAGAGATACGCGTGCACGAGCCGCCTTGGGAGGCTTTGCCACATCAGGCGCCAGGCTCTCAGATCCCGATGGGCTGACCACGAGACGAGATTACGATTCTGGACCCGAAGCGCGCCCGTTAATATCTTGCGAAGGACATTGGCGCGACCGGGACACGTCGGTCAAGATCAACGTACAAGCAGACCAGGATGAGCGAGTTTCGAGGTGGTTACATGGGGATAGGGGTCAACCCAACGGCCCGCAGACTCGTTCACGGATTCCTACTTGCCGTTATCCTGCCGCTCGGGCTGTGGACTTGGGCCAGACTCCTGGATCCCATGGTGAATCTCCGCGCGTTGTCGTCAGTTCCCGTGGGTGTTGCCCTCTCCCTCGGCGGGGCATTCATCGTGGCCATGGCATTCACGGCCCAATTGCGTCAGCGAGCAGGGTCGCCGGTCCATTCATACCCGCCACCCGGCCATGAGGGCAAAGGGATCTATCGTCTCATGGCCCATCCCATCTACATCGGCTTCACCCTGTTCTGTGTTGGCACGGCGATCGCCACCAATTCTCCGGGGGGGCTCTGGGTGGTCTGTCCGACTGTGGCCATCGGCGGCGCCGCATTCGTGCTCGGGGCCAAGAGAAATGAAGCAGGCGCACGGCGTCGCGAAACCACGACGACACCAATCCTGCATCTTCCCGCGGCTGAAGACGTCCCCTGCAGCTTTTCCGATCGCGTTTCGGTTTATGTGCTGGTCATTCTCTTCTGGGTTGTCCTGTACGAGGCGGTGCAACTGCTGGGTCTGGCGGGCGATTCGTTCGAGACCTACTTCCCCAATGAGCGCAACTGGCGCGTCATTGAATGGACCGAGCTTTTGTACGCGAGTTTCTATGTCGGCATGGCCCTTGTTCCCATCGTCGCGCGCACGCGCCGAGACCTGCGTCGATTCGCCATTCGGGGCTGGGTGGGCTCGGGTATTGCCACGCTCTGCTACGTGGTGATTCCGGCAATCGCGACGCCAAAGACGTTCGTGGCTCAGACCGGACTGGGAAAGTTCCTGAGTTGGGAGCGCGCTCACGATTCCGCGGCGGCAGCGTTTCCCTCGTCGCACGTGATGTGGGCGTTCATGGCCGCCGATTTCTTCGCGGCGCAGATGCCGGCTTGGAGAGTGCTGCCATGGCTATGGGCGGTCGCGGTGGCGGCGAGTTGCATCACGACCGGGATGCACTCCGTATTGGATGTGGTCGCCGGCTTGTTCACCTACCTCTTGGTCGCGCATTCCGCGCAGATTTACCGTGACCTTCAATCGGCGGCGGCACGACTCGCCAATTCCTGGCGCGCCTGGCGCACTGGGCCGGCACGAATTATCGGCCCCGGAATGTTCGGTGGATTGGCAGCGGCGGCCGGGATTGCGATTGGGGGGAGACTGCTCGGGCCGACGCACATCGCGGCGGTGGTGATCACGGGACTGGGTGGGCTCGTCGGCGCAGGCGCCTGGGCTCAGTGGAGCGAAGGCACTTCCGCCCGGCTTCGCCCCTTCGGCTACTACGGGTGCCTGCTCGGTGTCCTCTTGGGCGCAACGATTGGCCACCTGACCGGCACCAACATCTGGCTGCTGTTGGCGGCGTTTTCAGTGGCCGGCCCCTGGATTTCCGCTGTCGCGCAACTCCGCAGCTTGTTGCAGGGGTTTGGGCATGGGCGTCGCTCCGACAATTCGGCCGACGAGCCGCGACTCTCAATCCCGATCTACTCCATACTGTGGAGCATTCTTATCGGCTTGCTCCTGGCACGCCTCTGGTCAATACACGCCCCTCTCTGCCTGATCACGGGGGTGTACCTGATCCTTGCCGGTGCGGGCAGGCTTGTCGAAGACGCCTATCGAGGTGAGGCACGGAGTCTTGTGTTTGGAGGATTGCACCTGTGCCAGTGGCTGGCGATTGGCTGCGTCCTCGTCGGCGCCAGCGTGACTGTCGCCCGGGATGTCACGCCCTGGCCGGACAGCGGTTTCAGTATGGCCACAGTCGCGGGAGCCATTCTCCTGGGTCTGATCGGTTGGTTCGCGCTGGGCGTGGGCCGTCTGGAATCCGGCACGAGTTCATCCGAACTCACGTGAGCAGTCGGGGCCTGTGATGCCCCGCAACAGAGACGCGGACGTCGCGGCGCCCGCGACCACGTGCGGCCACTCCGCCCCTGTCCCATCGCTCTGCTTAGAGTGTCAACGAATGCGATTTGTCAGACGATATACAGTTGTCGGAAAGGGGCGATGATGCCGCAGCCTACGTCCAGAGTCAATCCGTCGGAAGAGACGATCACGCTTGGTCCGCTGGGGGTCCGGTTCCTCCTCACAGGCGAGGATTCCAAAGGCAGCGTGTCCGTGTTCGAGCTTCGCGTCCCCGTTGGGCAGAAGCTGACGGCGCCGCCCCACAAGAACGACGCCTATGAGGAGACGCTCTATGGTATCGAGGGCGTCCTGACCTGGACAGTTGACGGCACGCCCATCGGGGTCGGTCCCGGACAAGCGCTGTGCATCCCCCGCGGGGCGGTGCACCGCTTCGATAACCTCGGCAGCGAGGATGTAAAACAGCTCGTCGTCATCACCCCTGCGATCATGGGTCCAGCCTACTTCCGCGAAGTTGCCGAAATGATCGGTGCTTCCGGCGGTGGCCCACCCGACCGTGCGAAGATGACGGATATCTTCCGGCGTCATGGCATGACAGTGGCCGTATCACCACCTGCCAAGTAGCGGGAGGCCGTCCAGGTGGCCGAGCGCCTGCGGTGGGAATGCCGCAGGGGTGAGCCGGATTGGCTGAAGCCGAGCTAAACGAGATGATGAAGAGGGTATTGCCGCCGACGTACTTCCTGATCGCGATCCTCGTGGCGATCTGTTTGCATCTCTTCATCCCACTGCGCCAACTTCTGGTGTTTCCCTGGCGGCTCGTGGGTGTGTTGCCGCTGCTCGCGGGAATCGTGCTGAATCTGGTCGCCGATCAGAGCTTCAAAAAACGCAACACCACGGTCAAACCCTTCGAGAAATCGAGCGCCCTCGTCACGGATCGCGTGTTCGGGTTCAGTCGCAACCCCATGTATCTCGGCATGACTCTAATTCTCCTCGGAGTTGCGCTTCTCCTCGGCTCCCTCACACCGCTGGCCGTAGTTATCGCCCTACCCGTACTGCTTGATCGCTTGTTCATCGTACCGGAAGAACGAATGTTGGAAGCTTCGTTTGGGGATGAGTTTCGGCGGTATCGGCAGCGAGTGAGGCGGTGGGTCTAGACTCGGACTGCTGAGTGACCCGACGCCAGCGGTGGCAGTCTCACATGAGCCACCGGGCGCCCGACGTGAGAATTGTGCATCCCAGGCGTCTCGCCTGGGCCCGGGCGGGCCCCGCAAGGCGGGATCTTCGAGACGCCCGGGATGCACCACAACATTGGCTTGTGCCGGCTTACCGACCGCAAGCAGCGGGGCACCCCGCGCCGGAAACGGCTCGGTGTAACCTCGCCCTCCATAAGCAGTGCTTCACAAACGAGAAAGCCCCCGTTGTCGGGGGCTTCGTCTTGTAAGCTGATTGATCCGAACTGAAAACTCTACTTCGCGCCGACGGTCACGGGCGTGGCGGTCGTCACTGGTGCGGACTTGGGAATGACCCGCGGCGCATCGGGACGGCGGTATTTCTCGATGAACTCCTCGGTCAGGCGGCGCGCCTCGTCATCGGAGAACTGCACCGACGGAAGGTCTCTTCCGATGGGGGGTAAAACGCCTCGCCGACTCGCGGGGCAGGCAAGCGCCTTTCGCGCCACGAGATAGCGCGCAGTCTGTCGGCGAGTTCCGTCGACCTGCCGGTGAAACTCCCGTTCGGGACTTTCTTGGTCATCGTTCGCACTCGCAACCGGTTCAGGCAGCCATCTGTCAGAATAATTCAATTGCTGTAGTAGGGTTTCAGAATATGGTGGAATTCGATTACTCCTCAGCGGCATAGTTACAGCAATTCTGTCTTGATGCCCGGTTGGGATTGGCGAGCAGGGCAGTCCATTTCTAAGCCAAGGGGAGTCATCATGGAGCCAAACACCGAACGAAGACTAGAGTTCTTCATCGGGGCCACAAAGCGGGATTTGAGCCAAGCACGTCTGGCGGTAATCGAGGCCGTACTCAGTGCAAGGCACATGCCCAGTGGCATGGAGCTATGGGCGGCTGGCACGGATCCTTTGCTTAAGGACATCGCCGCACATCTCGAAAGTTGCGACGTACATATAATCTTGATGGGCGCACGGTATGGTGAATACATAAGGGGCGTGAAGAAGAAGATTGGCTTTACCGAGTGGGAGTACCTTCAGTCGAAAGGACACCGGCCAGTCCTTACGTTTATGCTCGACGACGAGGCGTTCAAGGCAGAGCGAAAGAAAGTACTCAAGGCTGATCCTAGGGAGAGAGACAAGGAATCCGATCTTCTCCGGTTCCGCAAGGAACTGAAGAAGGATCGATTCTGCGTTCCCTTCGAAAACTCTCGGGCCGGAATCGAGAAACTTGGCCGTCAGTGCGTGAACGCTATACATGAACTCATCAATGCAGGGCGCGTTGCCAGTGATGTTGGTTGGATACGGGCAAGCAGCAGCGATGCGACGACTCTGCGCCGTATTCGGGAAAATTCATTCCTGACAAGGGATATAGCTCAACTTCAGAAGTTCAGCATATTGGGCACCAGAGTCGCACTTGAAGCCGAGTCTAAGGCGAGAATGGCGATTACCTTTTGGGATGAGATGAAGGGCCGGATCCGACGTCAGAAATACTGGAATCTCTTCTTCGAGTCAGGCTCCACTCTTGCCTTCGTGTCCGACCGATTCGAGAGATCGACGTTGAGTGATGATCCCAAAGAGCCGTGGCGCATCAGAACCAATAACGTCCTGACGCTCCTAGAACTGCTCTTGTACACGAACGTGAACGTGCATCGGTTTCCCGATTCGGCCCCCGACCCAGAAGACAAATATGGCGCTATATTCCCTCCCGATTGGAGGCGAATCCACGAACCAACTCCACCGCGACCACGAATGCTCTATACCGGAGAGAGCGCGGCTGTAACTGACATGCGCGAGAGGCTACGAAGCGTCGGACCCAAGACCCTCTTCTTGGCCACGGCCTCGGGTTGGGATACCACGCATCCCCGACGACAATTTCGAGGTCCACACGTTGGAAGTCACCCGAACATGCTTTTCAAGCGCGCCCTATTCACAACGGGCCTTCCGGTTGTGATCTTTCTGACTGCGGCCAAGTTCGGCAACCCATTTGTAGTGGGAAACTGTTATCCCGTGTTCGGGCCCGGCTGTCTCTTGAAGGACGCACTGAGCAAATATCCGATCGCCCTCTGTATAGGGTATGATCGCAAGGGATATTTTACAAAACGGCCACGTGCAGTCTCGCGGGAGAGCGCCAGTAGGAATCCACTCGCCAAGATCCGCAAGACAGCCAACGATCTCGGATTCGAGTTTGTCTATGCGGACCGCGAAGACGAGTTCGGAGGGACAATCATCAGGGCAAATGCCCCATTCAAGAAGCTGTTCGCGATCAGCTAGGGCATGTCAATCCTCCCCCACCCAGAACCACGAAGCCCCCGATTTCCCGGGGGCTTCGTCTTGCAAGCTGATTGATGCGAACTGAAAGTTCTACTTCGCGCCGACGGTCACGGGCGTGGCGGTCGTCACTGGTGCGGACTTGGGTATGACGCGCGGCGCATCGGGACGGCGGTACTTCTCGATGAACTCCTCGGTCAGGCGGCGCGCCTCGTCATCGGAGAACTGCACCGGCGGCGACTTCTTGAAGTAGGCGGAGGGACCGATCAGGGCGCCGGAAAGCTTGTGATCCATCGCCAGCTTGCAGCAACGGACCGCGTCGATGACGACACCGGCCGAGTTCGGCGAATCCCAGACTTCCATCTTCATCTCGATATTGAGGGGCACGCCACCGAAGGTCTCCCCTTCCATACGGATGTAGGCCCACTTGCGGTCGGTCAACCAGGCCACGTAGTCCGACGGGCCGATGTGGATGTTATCCTCGCCGAGATCGTAGTCGAGCTGCGACGTGACCGCGTTGGTCTTGGAGATTTTCTTGGATTCGAGGCGGCGGCGTTCGAGCATGTTGTAGAAGTCGGTGTTGCCGCCGACGTTGAGCTGCGAGGTGCGCAGAAGCTTGACGCCACGATCGCGGAATAAACGGGTCAGGATCCGGTGCGTGATGGTGGCCCCAACCTGCGACTTGATATCATCGCCGATCACCGGCAGCCCCTTCTCCTCAAAGCGCTTCTGCCAGTACTTCTCGCGGGCGATGAAGACCGGGATGCAGTTCACCAGCCCGCAGCCGGCCATCAGAATCTGCTCGACATACCACTTGGTCGCCTCTTCCGAGCCGACTGGCAGGTAGTTGATCACGATGTCGGTGTGGGTGTCTTTGAGCAGCTTGACGATGTCGACCGTGTCGCCCGGGGCCTTCTCGATGATCTTGGAGAGGTATTCGCCCAGACCATCGTGGGTCATGCCGCGCTGGACGGTGATGCCGAGCTTGGGGACGTCGCAGAATTTGAAGGTGTTGTTCGGCTTGGTATAAATCGCCTCGCCCAGGTCCTTGCCGACTTTGTTCTTGTCAATGTCGATGGCGGCGGAGAACTCGATGTCGGAAATGTGGTAGCCGCCGAGGTTGACGTGCATGAGACCGGGGACGAATTCATCTTCGTGGGCGTTCTTGTAGTGATGCACGCCCTGCACGAACGATGAGGCGCAGTTCCCGACGCCGATAATCGCCACACGCACTTTTGAAGCCATACGCGCTCCTTCAGGTATGAAAGGACTATTCTCTTCCTCGCTCAACCGACCGGCGTCGAACGCCGCGAGTCGACTTGGACCGTCTTGGCGAGACTGGTAGCCTGCGGCAGGGACAGCTCGAAGTCCGGGCCGCAGTTTGAGATCATAACCGACGAACAGGCCGTGGCCAACCGTCCCGCCTCGGCCCAATTATACCCATTGGCACGGGCAA
>Ga0326726_10002255_pt1 | contig 17774 bp, 12 predicted proteins | sample MHFenrmetagenome_2_FD_207603 | JGI IMG/M metagenome (GOLD analysis project Ga0326726, IMG submission 207603) | Lab enriched peat soil microbial communities from Michigan Hollow, Ithaca, NY, United States - MHF15MN | ecosystem: Environmental > Terrestrial > Soil > Wetlands > Peat | place: USA... | reverse complement strand
CCTGCCCGGTGTAGCGCGCAAGACGGCCAACGTCGTTCTGGGCACATGGTTCAAGAAAAACGAGGGCGTGGTCGTGGATACACACGTCCACCGCATCAGCCGCCGCCTCGAACTCACCCGCAATGAGGATCCGAAGAAGATCGAACAAGACCTGATGCAGATCATTCCACGCGAGACGTGGACCCTGTTCTCCCACCAGATCATCTGGCATGGCCGCAAACTATGCATCGCTCGCCGTCCCAAATGCGCCGAGTGCCCCCTCGAAAACATCTGCCATGCCACCGACAAGACCTGGAGCACGGTGGAGATCCACAAGAACGCCAAGTAATGTCAATAAAATCCCGTAGTGTCATCCTGAGCGGAACCGGTACATTCGCTTGCGAATGTACCGGTGGAGTCGAAGGACCCCTATAGCATTACTGGAACTCCCGCGATCTTGTGGCGGCCAACCATTGCTGATGATGGGGGGTCCAAAGGATCGCGCCTTCGAAAAGACCATAGGGATCGTTCGGCTCCGCAACTTCTTCGCTACGCGAAGAAGTTCCTGCGCTCAGGATGACAACTGCTACACTTTTCTCTATCACCGTATGCGCACGCTTGTCCTTATGGCTGTGGTCATTTCTATGAGCACTCTTGCCCTGCCTCAAAAGCTCCCGGCGCCTCAGGCGATCACCGATCCCAAGCTGATTACCAGCAGGCCCAACGCGAATGTGGAACAGAACCAGCAGAGCCTTTCCATCGAGCGCCTGTACATGACGCGCTGGGTCGGGGCATCTGCCTGGTCGCCCGACGGTAAGACCATCGCGTTCATTTCCAACATCAGCGGCCGAGACAATATCTGGCTGGTGCCCGCCGCGGGCGGTTGGCCCACGCAGCTCACGGTCAGCGACCAGCGCCAGACCTCGCCCACCTGGTCGCCCGACGGCAAGTGGATTGCTTATATCTCCGACTACGACGGCGATGAGCAGTGGGACATTTTCTTCGTCTCCCCGAAGACCGGACAGGTAGTGAACATCACCAACACGCGCGAGATCTCAGAGGAGAGTCCGACCTGGTCGCCCAATGGCCGCTATCTGGCTTACACGGTGAAGCCGAAGACATCGTCGGTGTTCGAAATCGACATCTTCGACACGCTGATGCGCGACACCAAACACCTGACTACCGGCACGCCCAAGGACAAGATGAATGTCAATCCCATCTGGTCCGCCGATAACAAGTGGATCGCTTACACCCAACCGCAGGCCAAGGGAACCGATTCCAATGTCCTCGTCGCCGAAGTCGCGACCGGCAAGAGCACCCTGCTGACGCCGCACCAGGGCGAACAACTCTACACCGCCAACGATTTCTCTCCCGATGGAAAGCGCCTGCTGATCACCGCGAATGCCGGCAACGGCTATGACAACGTCGGCCTGCTCGACCTCGCTACTAGGAAGATCGATTGGCTCACCCAGGACAAATGGGAAATCGAAGGCGGCAATTTCTCGCCGGACGGCAAGTCTGTCACCTGGACCGCCAATGTTGATGGCAACACCGACATCTACGTCCACGATCTGGCATCGGGAAGAACCACTTCCCTGCCGCTGCCCAAAGGGGTAAACCGGCCGGCCGGCGCGGAGTCTGCCTTCACTCGCGATGGCTCACGTCTGCTTTATTCCCACAATGGTCCCACGTCACCCAAAGATGTCTGGGTCTATTCCGTGGGCGATGGCAAGTCGCAGCAAATTACGAATTCGTTGGTGGGCGGCGTGCGCTCCGAGGACATGGTCGAGCCGTTCCTCGTGCACTACCCCAGCCGCGATGGCAAGTGGACCATCTCCGCCTTCCTGTACGTGCCCTACAACATGGCCCGGAGCGGCCAGAACGCGGCTGTAGTGTATGTTCACGGCGGCCCCACCTCGCAAAGCGTGAATTCGTTCAGCCGCATCATTCAGCACATGGTCAACCAGGGCTACATGGTGATTGCGCCCAACTATCGCGGGTCCACCGGCTACGGCAAGGAATTTCAGCACGCCAATCTCTTCGACATGGGCGGAGGCGATCTGCAGGATGTTCTCGCGGCCGCCGACTGGATCAAGCAGACCGGCTATCTCGACCCCAAGAAGTTAGTCCTGATGGGCGGAAGCTACGGTGGTTACATGACCATGATGGGCGTGACCAAAGCGCCGGACGTGTGGGCGGCGGGTGTTCCCATCGTGCCCTTCGTCAACTGGTTCACCGAAATCGCCAACGAGGATCCGGTGCTGCAACAATCCGATCTCGCCACCATGGGCGATCTGGAGACAAATAAGGACCTCTTCCACGATCGCTCGCCGATTTTCTTTGTGGATCAGATCAAGGCGCCGCTGCTGTTGCTGGCCGGCGGTAATGACCCGCGATGTCCCAAAGAAGAGGCCCAGCAGGTGGTGGATGCGGTAAAGAAGCGCGGCGGCGTGGCCGAGTACAAGGTGTACGAAAACGAAGGCCACGGCTTCGCCCGGGTGGAGAACCAGATTGACGCCTATCAGCGCGTGTCACAGTTCCTTAAAGCACATGTCCCGCCGGCGAACTGCGGATGCTCGCTCACCGAGTGACGCAATATGTAGGCGCGAGCGTCCCGCACGTGCCGGGACTACCATGAAGCCGCACGAGCGGGACGCTCGCGCCCACGTTACTTCTTAGTGAACTTGCCGAAGAAATCTCCGGCATTCCAATGCGGACGCTCGGCCTGCTGCGCGATCTCATAGCCCACAGCCAAATCCACGCGGGTGCACTTGACGGTCGCATTGAAGTCGAAGGGTTGATTCATGTCGTCACTGGGCTGATGGTAGCGCTGGGTCTCCCAATCGAACTGCATCTTCTTGCCATCAAGGTCCGGATTCACGGTTTGCAGTCCTTCTTCGATGTACAAAGCCGGGACCCCCTGCAGAATGAAGGAATACTGATCGCTGCGTATGAAGTAAACCTCTTCGGGCATGGGATCCGGGCTCACGGTGAGACCCATGTGCCGGGCTACGTCGTCCGCCACCGCGCCCAGGCTGGAATGTTCGCCACCCAGCGGCACGATGTCCTTGAAGTCATACAGGAACGAGACTTCATCCATGTTGATGTTGGCCGCGATCTGCGCCATCGGTACCGTCGGACTGTGCGCGTAGTAATCGGAGCCCAGCAAACCCTCTTCTTCACCGGTGACAGCAAGAAAAAGAAGCGAGCGCCGCGGAGCGGTCTTCATTTCGGAAAACGCCCGTGCCATTTCCAGCAGCGCCGCCGTGCCCGACGCATTGTCGGCCGCACCGTTGTAAATGCTGTCTCCTTTGATCGGATCTCCGATGCCAAGGTGATCGAGATGCGCGGTGAAAACCACGTATTCAGTCTTGAGCTGGGGATCGGAGCCGGGCAGAATGGCCGCCACGTTAGGACTCTCCAACTCCGAGTAGCGGCTGACCACGTGCATGGAGACGTTTGTCGCCAGCGGAAAGGCCTGGGGCTGGCTGGCTTCTGCCGCCTGCAAAGTATCTTTCCACGATTTCGGTGCGCCCTCGAACAGGGCGGCGGCCGTGACGGAATTTATCCTCGCATAACCCTTGATTTTCGGTTGGACGTCATTCGGTACGCCCTTGTCATCCAGCCAGCGCAGCGCGGGTCCCTTCGAAAAGCGAACGTACTCTGAAAACGGAGTACGCTGTTCCGCCTTGCCCGCCCAGATGGAGAGAAAGCCAATCGCCCCATGCTCCACGGCCACGCGCAGTTTCTGTTCTGAGGAAGAAAAATGGGCGCCGGGAGCGGACGGAAGCCGGGACGGAGCGCCATACAACGCGGCCACAATCTTGCCCCGGACGTCGACGCCCGCGTAATCGTCATAGCCAAACTCCGGTGCGCTTACGCCGAAACCGACAAACACCACCTCGCCCTCCGCCTTGGTGTCGCTGGAAAGCGGGTCGCCTCCCATCACGTAATCCTTGTCGAGCGTCAGCGTCCTGGTCGAGCCGTTGTGTTTCACGGTCAACGAACTCTTGTCCTGCAGGAGTTCAATCTTTCGGAAGCGAACATTTTGGAGATATGTCCCGTTTACTCCCGCCGGCTTCAAACCCATTTCCTCGAATTGCGCCCGCACGTAATTTGCCGCCAGCTGATAGCCGCGCGTGCCCGTTCCCCGCCCCTCCAGCAGATCGTCTGCCAGAAAAGCCATGTGTGCCCGCAGGCCTTCAGCAGTGATGCGTTGCAATAACTCGTTGGGAGGGAAATCGGAAGAAGTAGTCTGGCCAAACACAAAAGAAACCGCCAGTGCCAGACCAAGTGGTACAAGAAGACGCCTTAGCGACAAGTCCTGCCTCCCATGAGAAACGCCCGTATGCGTCCTAGAGTCCGCACCGAACAATGGCTTTGATGAGTCCTGGAATTGTATATTGCGCGGCCTCGACGTCCACCGGCAACCCAAACTCCCGCAGAGTAGACGAAGTAATCGGCCCAATGGAAGCAAACCGCACCCGCTTAGGTTCTTTGCCTATGTGGCGCGGGTGCCGTCGCCTGCGGCTTTCGGCAAGCAGCGCCACGAAATTCCTGACCGTGGAAGAACTGGTAAACGTAATCCAATCAGGGCGCCGATTCGGAGATTTCAGTGCGGCACGAAGCCGTTGCCGTGAAGACTGCGGAATCACGGTTTCGTATGCCTCGACCACGTCCACCCGCGCTCCCAGCTTGCGCAGTTCACGCGGAATTACATCACGAGCGACTTTCGCCCGCGCCAGCAGTACCCGCTTCCCTTTTACCTTTCGCCGCAAGCTCGCCACCACCGCCTCCGCCACATACTCCCGGGGCACAACGTTCACTTTCACGCCGTGCTGCTCGATGGCTTGCCGGGTAGACGGCCCGATCGCAGCCACCTTCAGATGACGCATCGGCGTCCCGCCCAGCCGCAGCTTCCGCAGCCTCTCCCACAGGGCGTCAACTCCGTTCACGCTGGTCAGGATGAGCCAGTCATACCTGGAAAGATCCTTCAGGGCACCGTCCAATGCTTTGTAAGACCTCGGTTTGCGGATTTCAATGAAAGGAATCTCAAGGACTTCAGCCCCCAGATCGCGCAGGCCGGACGAAAGCGCACTCGCCTGATGGCGGGCGCGACCCACTACAATGCGCGCTCCGGCTAGTCTGGGTGTTTTCGATTTCTTGCTTGATCTCATATCGCGAAAAGAAATGGCCACTTCAGCGCGGGCGCTTCGTCCGCGACCACACTAGATCCAGCAGACCACACGTTCACGGCTGCTGTGGTGCCGCCGCCGCTTTGCCGTACACTTCGCGCAGAATCGCATCTCCGCCGCGACGCAGCAGCGCTTCGCCTACGGTTTCCCCTAACTGCACGGGATCGTCTCCGTCGCCGGACTCTCTTAGCACTTTGGTTCCATCCGGACGCGCAACCACCGCTTCAAGGTACAGCCGGCCATTAACGACCTCCGCCAGCGCCCCGATCGGCACCTGGCAGCCTCCACCCATTTTGTTCAGCAAAGCGCGTTCGCACGCGGTCGTAAGGCGGGCGGCGTTGTCGTCCAGAAAGACAACGTGGCGTTGCACGGCCGAATCCTGGGTGCGAATCTCCACCGCCAGCGCGCCCTGGCCCGCAGCGGGACACATCAACTTCGCCGGCAGAACCTGCCGTATCGACTCCCGCTTGCCCAGGCGATTCAGTCCGGCGGCGGCCAGGATCACAGCATCGTAGTCGCCGGCCTCAAGTTTCCGCAGGCGTGTGTCCACATTTCCGCGTAAAGGATGGATGTCGAGATCGGGCCGCAGCGCCTTCAATTGCGCCTGCCGCCTCAGGCTGCTGGTGCCGACTTTGGCCCGGTTGGGCAGTTCTTTAATACTGTTGAATTTGCGCGAGCAGAAAACATCGCGGGCGTCTTCGCGAGCTGTGATGGCGGCGATCTCAAAACCCGCCGGAATTTCGGTGGGCAGGTCCTTCAGGCTGTGCACTGCGAGATCGACCCGCTTTTCCGCCAGGGCTTCCTCAATTTCCTTGGTGAACATGCCCTTGGTGCCGACCTGGGCGAGGGCGACATCGGTGATCCTGTCACCGGTGGTCTTGATGATCTCAATTTCGACGTTGTGCCCGCGTTGTTCGAGCAGGGCCTTGACGTGACTGGCCTGCCACAGCGCAAGTTGCGATCCGCGGGAGCCGATGCGTAGCCGGGCCACTACGTTTCCGCTCCGGATTCTCCGCCGCCCAACTTCGCCGCTTTCTTGTCTTCTTTCCTTCTGCCTTGCAGCTCCTTCTCTTGCGGACTCGTGTCATGGAGATCGAATAGCCGCCGCACGACATCGACCACGGTAGTGGCTTCCGCCTCCCGCACCGCTGTCTTCAGGGTGCTGATCGGTGTATGCATGATCTTGCTGATGATGCCGCGGGTAAGCGCATCCACCGCCAGCTCCTGCTCCGGTGAGAGAGCCCCCAGGCGGCCGCGCACCCGGTCAATTTCTGCCTGACGAATCGTTTCCAGGTGGTCCTGCAACGAGACGATGGTAGGAACCACATCCAGCGTCTGCAGCCGGACCTGAAAACGCTCCACCTCGACTGTGATGATGGCTTCCGCACGCTCCGCTTCTTTCCTGCGGTCGGCAACGTGCGAAGAGACGGCCTGCTGCAAATCGTCAATGTCGTAAACGAAGATGCCGTCCAGCCGGTTCATCTCGGGATCGACATCCCGGGGCACGGCGATATCGATAAAAAACATGGGCCGGTTCTTGCGCCGCGCCAGAAACAGCTCTCCATGTTCGCGCCGGAAGATGGCATGGGGCGCGCCCGTCGAGGTAATCACGATATCGGCGCGGTCGCAGGTCTCGTAAAGCTGCTCAAACAGGATTGCCTTCCCGCCGAAGCGGGCCGCCATCTGCTCGGCACGATCATAGGTGCGATTGGCCACAAAGATAGACTCCGCGCCGTGTGCTATCAGGTGGCGCGCCGCCAGTTCGCTCATCTTGCCCGCGCCGACAAGATAAACATGTTTGCCTTGCAACGACCCAAAGATCTTCTTGGCCAGTTCCACTGCGACTGAGGCCACCGAAACTGCGGAGGAGCCCACCGCAGTTTCCGTTCGCACCCGCTTGGCCACAGCGAACGCCCGGGTCAGAAGCAGGTCAAGGTGCGAGTGCACCGCGCCCACGGCGCGGGCCGAGGCATAAGCTTCCTTCACCTGCCCCAGAATCTGCGGCTCGCCCACCACCATCGAGTCCAGGCTCGAAGTCACGCGAAACAGGTGCCGGACCGCGTCGCTTTCGCTGTATTCATAAAGGTGAGGCTCGTAGTCGGACGGATTCAGTTGAAAGTAGTCGCGCAGAAAGGCGCGCAGATCCACTGTGCCATTTTTGGTTTGCGCCAGCACTTCCACCCGGTTGCAGGTGGACAGAATGATGCCTTCGTCCACCCCCGGATGCCCCGCCAGGTGCCTCAATGCCTCGGGCAGCTGCGACTCGGGAATGGCCAGGCGTTCCCGCACTTCCACCGGCGCCGTCCTGTGGTTCACCCCGATGAGTTGAAACTTCATGATTGGACGAACCTGTGAATCGTACTGTAGTAATTCGCCGACCAGGCAATGACCGCCGCGATCATAGCGCCTGTGGCCAGATACGCAGCCCGCCGCCCCCGCCATCCCGCATTCCAGCGGGTAAATACTATGACCATGTAAACCGCCCACATCAGCAACGACAGAAAAATCTTGGGATCGAGGAAGTCCAGCCGCCCGTAGGTGGCCTGGGCCACGATGCTGCCCGCCACCAGTCCCAGGGTCATAAAAGGAAAGCCGAGCAGCAGCGATCGATAGCCGATCTGGTCAATCACCTCGAGAGCGGGCAGGCGCTGCAGAATCGCGGCCGGCTTTTTCGATTTCAGACTGCGTTCCTGCAGAAGGTAAAGCAGGCTGGCGGCAAAGCTCAGGAACAACGCCGCGTAACCAATGAAGATCATGGCAATGTGGGCGAAGAGCCACCCCCGGCGCATGACTGGCGAAACCTCCAGAAATGGCTGTTGCGTAGTCGCCGCGACAAAGGTCAAAACAAAAACCAGTGGAAACACCACGATGCCAGGCGAGGTGGTGCGATACACCAGATACACAACCATGAACGCCGCCATAACCACCAGGGCCAGCAGCGATTCCGAATTGTGCACGGAGGAAAGCGTCAGCTGCCCTGAAAGCAGCACAGCTTCGCTTAGAGACACAAATTGAAACACCATTCCCAGGCTCATGGCGGGCAGCGCTACCCGGTTCAATAGTGAACTGGTGCGAGTCAGAGCCAAGAGCGCGTAGAGCAATCCCACCGCGTAGCAGGCCAGCGCCACTCGGAGCCACAGTATTGGCATAAGAGATAAGTTTCGAACAAACATCGAACTGACACCGGGCCAGTCCGCTGTCGTGATTATAGTCTGCACCGCCGCCAGGGCAGAAGAGTAAGAAGGGCACCACCGGCCGGGTTGCGCCGGCGTCTCGCGGCAGTCCGGAGGGCGTCTCGCCCTCCGCCTGTGAGTATGATCCAAGACCGCAAGAATATGACGGGCTCTGCCCGCCTATCGGGTCGGCGAGACGCCGGCGCTACGGTAACCCGTTACTGCACTCCCAACGCATCGAGGGCCTTTTCAAGACTGTCGGAAACTACGTTGAGCCGCCGTCCATCAGCCATCATGTCTGCAATTTCGTCGAAGGCCTGAAACAACCTGAGCTTGACCGCTCCATATTGCTCGGCGTCAGTCAGCTCACGCCCATGCGCCGTCGCCCAGGTACGCAAAGATTCGTCGGGCAGGAAAACGCTCACGGCAAAAGTAGTCTTGCGATCCGAGGTGACGTCGAAAATGTACTCGCTGGCCGGAGCCTCAGGAGCATCCTCCAAAGCCATGCGCTTTCCCACAAAATAGTACTGATAGACATATCCCTGGCCACCGGTGTAGGTCTTCATGCGACGGAGAGTCATAAAAATCAGTCGCCGGTTGGCGGTCGTCAGTCCTCAGCAGCTAGCCTGCGGTCTTGCCGACGACTGAGGACTGACGACCCCTATTTACCATTTCCTGGCGAGACCACGCGTCCATATTCGCTCGCCCGGGCCAGCCGGTCAAACATGTGATAGGTGGCGCCAGAAATTCTCGCGATGGCGTCCTCGCCGTCCCGCTCGCGGTGCAGGTACGTCGTCATCACGCAGATCACGTAAGGACGATTCTCGACAAAGACGACGCCCGAATCGTTACGCACGCCTTCGAGCTCGCCCGGCTTGTTGGCGATCTTCAAGCCTTCGGGCAAGTCCCGCGGAATGAAACTGTTCTTATGGGTGCTGAGCATGTTGAAGAAATCGGCAGTCATTTCCTTGTTCAAGATTTTGCCGAGATAGAGGTTCCGGAGCAGAGTCATCATTTCTGTGGGCGTCGAAATGTTTTCTCTGCCCTCGCTGGCCGCCTTCAGGTCCATCATTCTCCGGCGTAGCCGTGTATGGGCAAGGCCCAGCGAATCCATCAGCGTATTGACGTTCTCCATGCCAACCCGATCGATCAAAACGTTGGTCGCGCTGTTGTCGCTCACCGCAACCATCATGGTGGCCAAATCACGTAAAGTAATCCGGGTCACTCCCGGGGTGAGTCCGCCCATGATGTCGCTGTCCGGAACCAGGTCCGCAGCCTGTACGGTGTACAGGTCGGTGAGTTTGAGCTTGCCGGCTTGCGCCTGACGGTAGAGCTCCGCCAGGACGGCGATCTTGATCGAGCTGGCCTGGGGAAAAACATCGTCGCCGTGCAGCAGGAATTTCTGTGCGCTGCCCAGGTCAAGAATGGCAACGCCCAGCACGCCGTCCAGGCCGCGATCAACGTCGTTAATGTTGGATTCGAGTTTCTGCCAGAGGACTTCCTGCTTGGCGGGTGCGGTTTGGGCTGAAGTGATGCCGACCAACAGAAACAGGACGAAGAAACCTTTCAAGAGTCCGCCCCCCCCCATAAACCAGCCATTATAGTCACTGTCATGCTGAGCGACTGAACCCTCTTCGCCTCGCAAAAGAGGGTGAAGGAGTCGAAGCACCTCTACCTCACCTCGGCACTGCGGAAATAGGGATCCTTCGACTCCGCTCAAGATGACAACTTATCTCCACACTCACCCCTCGATTGTCGCCCCCCGCAGCCGTTTGACTGCGGTCTCAGAAGTCACGGGCGAGTAATAAACTTCTTTGAAGGTGTACGACTTCGCCTTGCCGGCGATCAACGGCAGGATTTCAATGTGCCAGTGGTAGTCGTCGTCTATAGTTTTCCAGTATTCCAGACTCTTCGATCGAAACAGGCTGTTGGGAGAAGTGTGCAGCACTAGATGAAACTCCCCGGTCAGGGTGCGAATCCTTTGCAGGGTACGCCGCAGCAGGGCGCCGAAGTCGAGCATACTGGCGGGCCGGGCAAGTCCGAAGCGCTCGAAAGCCGCATCGTGGATCCGAGGAAGGATCCAGGTCTCATAGGGCGCGCGCGGCGCATAAGGGCAGAGCGCGATGAAGTCGCCGCGCACTTCGATTACCCGTTGGTTCTGCCGCAGTTCCTGGGAAATGATGTCGCAGAAGACGCAGCGTTCCTTGGCCTTGAAATAGTCCCGAGCGGCACGCAATTCATACAGCACCCGGCGGGGCACAAATGTGGTCGCGGTAAGCTGCGAATTGGGATGCTCGAATTCCTGGCCGGCGTTGACTCCGTAATTCTTGAAGATGCTGACATACTTGAAGCGAGCATCGCGTTTCAAGTCCTGAATGCGGTGCGCCACCAGCAGCAGGAACTGCTCGATCTCAGCATCGCTGGCGTTCCACAGCTGCCGGTCGTGCCGCACATTCTCGATCAGCACCTCGTGCGCACCCACCGCGGACATGCGATCATAAATGCCGTCCCCGCGTCGGGTCGGCTCGCCTTCAACGTGATACAACGGCGCGGGATGGACCACCGCGCGCGCCGACCAGGGGCCGCCCGAGATCCCCGGCATGTTGGAAACCAGTTGGGCCGCTACGGGTGAGTTGGGACAAAACTGGCAAAAGGCTTCCGGGCGCGGAGTGCTATCCGGAACATCGTCGCCGGTGATGACCCACGAGCGGGTAATGGGATCCTTACGCAATTCCATGGCTGTAAGGAAAACATCGGCGTGGATGGCGCGTCAACTGCGATCTGGCGCCGTAGTGTCTGATGCACTTTTCTTTGCGGAATCGGGCTGTGATTTCCATCACCGGGAGAACAACACTACGTTTGTTATAATCCGCGCACGAAGCCCGCTGAAATGACCGAGCCGTCCACCCCGTTGATGCGGCAGTATGCCGCCATCAAGAAGGAGCACCCCACTGCCCTGCTGTTCTTCCGCCTGGGAGATTTCTACGAGCTTTTCTTCGATGACGCCGTCCTGGCCGCCAAAGAACTGCAGATCACACTCACCTCGCGCAACAAGGAGAAGGGCGTCGCCATCCCCATGTGTGGCGTCCCTCACCATGCTGCCGAAGGCTATATCTCGAAGCTGATCCGGAAGGGCTTCAAAGTCGCAATCTGTGAGCAGGTTGAGGACCCGCGCCTGGCCAAGAAACTGGTTCGTCGCGAAGTCACAAGAGTAGTCACACCGGGCACGGCGGCAGATTCTTCTTTAAGTTCCGAAGAAAACAATTTCCTGGCCGCCATCGCGCAGACGGGCGCGCGCGTCGGTTTCGCCGCCCTCGACCTCTCCACCGGCGAATTTCGCGCCACCGAATTCCAGGGAGAAGACGCCAGCAAAAGAATTCACGAAGAAATCCAGCAGTTACGTCCCAAGGAAGTTCTGTACGCGTCATCGACGCCGCTGTTTGAGGGCTCTAGCGTGGCGCGGGCACCCTCGCCCGCGACGGTTTTAACTACCTCGGGCTACGCCGAAACTCCTCTTGACGATTGGATCTTCGCCCCCGACCACTCCATCCCGCTCCTGGAAAATCATTTCGGAGTGCTCTCGCTCGAAGGCTTTGGCCTCTCTGGCAAACCCGCGGCCGCGGCCGCCGCCGGCGCCATCCTCTACTACGTTCGCTCCACCCAGCGCGGAACCCTAAGCCACGTGGACCGAATTGGATTCTACGAACGGCAAACCTGCCTGGTGCTCGACACCGTCACCGTGCGCAACCTGGAACTGATCGAACCGCTCTTCGCCGGCAGCGACGCCGGCGTTACTTTGTTCCGCTCGATCGACGCCACCGTCACCCCCATGGGCAAGCGCCTGCTGCGCTCCTGGCTGCTGCGTCCGTCCATCGACATCGCGGAAATCAACGCCCGCCTGGATGCCGTCGAGGCCCAGGTAAAGGAAACCATTGCTCGCGAAGAACTCCGCCGCGCGCTCGATGGAATCCTCGATCTGGAACGTCTGCTCAGCCGAGTCACGCTGGAAACCGCCAACCCGCGCGATGTCCTGGCGCTGGCCGCTTCCCTGGCAAAGCTGCCAGCGGTTCGCCATGCTTTGGCGGGTGTGGGCGGCGCACGTGTGGCCGCGGCCGCACACGTTGCGCCGTCCTCCCACGGCGGGCGGCTGACCGCACTCCATTCCTCAGTTGACGAACTCACCGATCTCCGCCAGCGCATCGAAGCCACAATCGTCCCGGAGCCCCCAATCTCACTCAGCGACGGCGGCGTCATTCAACCGGGCGTTGACACAGAACTAGATCAACTCCGCGACCTCAGCCGCAACAGCAAACAATTCCTGGCCCAGATTGAACAGCGCGAGCGTCAGCGCACCGGTATTGCCAGCCTGAAGGTAAAGTTCAACTCCATCTTTGGGTACTATCTCGAGATCTCAAAAGCGAATTCGCACCTGGCTCCACCCGATTACGAACGCAAGCAAACCCTGGTCAATGCTGAGCGCTTTACCACTCCGGAGTTGAAGGAATACGAATCAAAGATTCTCGATGCCCAGGAAAAGATCGTCGATATCGAACGCCGGTTGTTTGCCGAATTGCGATCGGCCATTGCCGGAGAGGCCCGCAGGATCCGGCAGACCGCGCTGGCACTGGCCGAGGTAGATGTTCTGGCGGCCCTGGCGCAGATTGCGGCCCTGCGAAACTATTGTCGCCCGAAGTTTGACGAATCCGCCGACCTTGAGATCGTCGCCGGACGCCATCCCGTCATCGAGCAACTGGAACTGGGCAGCGGCGACCGGTTTGTGCCCAACGATCTTTTTCTGAACTCAACCACCAACGCCATCATGGTGCTGACCGGCCCCAACATGGGCGGCAAGTCCACCTATCTGAGGCAGGCCGCCCTGACCGTGATCATGGCGCAGGCAGGGTCGTTCGTGCCCGCGCGTTCCGCCCGGCTAGGATTGGTCGATCGCGTGTTCACCCGCATCGGCGCCAGCGACAACCTGGCCCGCGGCCGCTCCACCTTCCTGATTGAGATGACGGAAACCGCCGCCATCCTGCATACCGCAACTCCGCGGTCGCTGATCCTGCTCGACGAGGTGGGCCGCGGCACTGCAACCTACGATGGCCTGGCCATCGCCTGGGCCGCCGTCGAATACATCCACGCCCGCACCCGGGCCAAGACGCTTTTCGCCACCCACTACTTCGAATTAACGGAACTGGCCGAACAGCTCTCCGGCGTAAAGAACTATCACGTAACCGTGAAAGAGACCGGCGGTGGCATCGCATTCCTGCGCAAAGTCGCGCCCGGCGCTGCCGATCGCAGCTACGGAATCGAAGTGGCGAAGCTGGCCGGACTTCCTCACGAAGTAATCGTGCGTGCGCGCGAAGTCCTGGCCGAGCACGAGAATGCCGAAAGGCAACTGATGGGACATCTCTCGCCCGGCGCGGATCCTCCGGCTGCGCAGCTCACCATCTTCACCCCGCTGTCGCAACCGGTGCTGGACAAGTTGCGCGAGGTCGATTTGAACTCGCTGACTCCGCTGGAGGCGCTGAATCTGCTGGCGCAACTGAAAAAGCAGGTGGAATGAAGGTGCCAGTCGCAAAACAGCATGATTTCAACCAGTGGTTGAATAATTAATCATAATGCCCAGACGAAAAAAGCCCTCCGACCTGCAACGCAGCATCGGACAGCTCCTCATCATCGGCTTCGACGGCACTGAGATGTCCCCCGGCCTGGCCGCCCTGCTGACTCGTCTTCAACCTGCCGGTGTCATCCTGTTCGCCCGGAACATTACCAGCGGAGAACAAACCTACAAGCTGCTGAAAGACTGCCAGACCTGCGTTTCCACACCCCTGTTCACCGCCGTGGACATGGAAGGAGGGCAGGTCGACCGCTTCCGAAACATTACCGGCCGCAGCCCTTCCGCCTCCGACGTCTTCGCCACTGGCGACCGCAGGCTTTTCCGCAAACACGGCAGGGTCATCGGCGAATCCTGCCGCACATTGGGATTCAACACCGACTTCGCGCCCATCGTGGACCTCGCCCTTGAGCCTTCAAAAACGGTCATGAGCTCCCGCGCGGTTTCCGCAGACCCGAAACAAGCTGTCCTATATGCCCGGGAATTTCTAAAGGGATTGCGCGCAGCCAAGGTCATCGGTTCAGCCAAACACTTTCCCGGACTCGGCGAAGCGAACCTCGACACTCACCAGGAACTACCGTCGATCAACAAGTCGTGGAAGAAGCTCTGGGCCGAAGACCTGTATCCCTACCGAACTTTGCGCCGCGAATTGCCCATGGTCCTGATCGGACACGCAAATTATCCCGCGATCACGCACGACCAGAGTCCGGCATCGTTGTCCAAGAAATGGATCACTGACATCCTTCGCAAGAAGATCGGGTACCGCGGCCTGGTGGTGTCCGACGACCTGGAAATGGGAGGTGTGCTGAAAGCGGCGCCCATCGAGCAGGCCGCTGTCGAGCACATCCGCGCCGGCGGCGACCTCTGCCTGATCTGTCACATCGAGGAATACGTCACGCGTTCCTACGCTGCACTGATCCGGGAAGCGGAGAGCAATCGCAAATTTGCCCAACGGGTAACGGAATCCGCGGCGCGCGTGCTGGCCTTCAAGAAAAAATCACCGGAATTAAAACGCAGGCCGCCGGCGCCTACTCCGGCAAAACTCGAAAAACTGTCCCGTCAAGTCTGGGAACTCAGCGAGCAGGTCAGCCTGGCTAAACTGGGAACGGCAGCTTCATGATCGTCGCCGGCGTCATGAGCGGCACCTCCGCCGATGGCATCAACGTAGCCCTGGTAAGGGTGGGCACATCCCAGCCCATGTGGTCGCGGGCGACTCGCCCGCGAGTTGTTGACCCCTCTAGACTAACTTTCAAATTCGTGGCCCAAGCCGAGTACCCGTACCCGAAAGCAGTCCGTCGGGCCGTGCTGCAAGCCATGAACGCCACTCAAGCCAGCGTCGCCGATCTGGCGCGCTTGAATTTTCTGCTCGCCGAACTCTACGCCGAAGCCGTGCTCGCCACCCAACGCCGTTTCCACACGAAAGTAGAACTCATCGGTTGCCATGGCCAGACTCTCTATCACCAGGGCGAGTCTGCGCTTTTTCTAGGCCGAAAATTAGCCGTCACATGGCAGACTGGAGAAGGCGCGGTGCTCGCCGCCCGCGTCGGCGTCCCAGTCGTCTCTGATTTCCGCCCCGCCGACATGGCCGCGGGAGGCAAAGGTGCCCCGCTCGTTCCCTTCCTCGACTATCTGCTCTATCGCGACCAGAAAATCGGCCGCATCGTGCAAAACATAGGCGGCATTGCAAATCTCACCGCGATTCCGGCGGGTGCGTCCGCCAAACAGGTTACGGCGTTCGACACCGGCCCGGGCAACATGGTGATCGACGCCGTGACCGATCGACTCTATGGTCGCCCCTATGATCGCGATGGCCGAATCGCAGCCTCGGGCGCCGTTCTCGATCCCGTGGTCGCAGAAGTGCTAGGCCTGCGATTTTTCCACCGCAAGCCACCCAAAACCGCAGGCCGCGAAGAGTTTGGACGCGAATTCGCACAGTATTTCATCAAGCGTTGCGGACGCGCCAGCAAGCCAGATGTAATCGCCACGGCCACCGCCCTGACCGCGCGTTCGATCGCCCATGCCATACGCCGCTTCGTGCTGCCACGTCGCGGAAGGTTTCGAGAGTTCGTCGTTTCCGGCGGTGGCGCCAACAATCCCACCTTGCTAGCCATGCTCGCCAACGAACTTCGGCCACTGCATCTCACCGTTCGCGCCTCCGACGAATTCGGACTGCCATCCGCAGCCAAGGAAGCCGCCGCCTTCGCCCTCATGGCCTACGAAACCTGGAACCGGCGCCCGTCGAATATTCCATCGGCCACCGGAGCCAGGCGGTCGGCGATCCTGGGAAAAATCTCGTATGCATAAGGGAAAGCAAGAAGAATTGTCATCCCGAGCGAAGATGGAGGCGCGCTCGCGCGCCGAAACAAGTCGAGGGACCTTGTGCTTGCCTTTGACTTCGCTGAAAATCTTCCGAGTCCTAGTCTGCGTCGCCTGCCTCACCCTCACCCTCTCCTGCGCCGGCAAGCCCGACCCCAACACCCTGGTGATGATCATCGAAAGCAGTCCCACCAACCTCGACCCCCGTGTCGGCCTGGAAGCGCAATCCGAGCGCATTGACGATCTCATTTTCGACGACCTGCTCACCCGTGACACCCACTTCAACGTCGCGCCCGGCTTGGCAGAACGATGGGAAATTCCCGATCCCCTGACCTATACCTTTCACCTGCATCACGGCGTAAAGTTTCACGATGGCCGCCCCCTGACCGCGCGCGACGTGAAATGGACTTTCGATTCCTTACTGCAAGGCAAAGTCCGCAGTACCAAGGCCGCCACCTACCACCTCGTCGACCACATCGATGCGACTGATGACTACACCGTAACCTTCCACCTCAAAGAGCCTTTTGCCTCTCTGCTATGGAATCTTTCCGACGGCGCCATCGGCATTGTGCCCTACGGCAGCGGCGACGAAGTCAGCCGCCATCCCATTGGATCGGGACCATTCCGCTTCATCCGGGCGGAGCCGGACAAGGAAGTCGTGCTGGCTCGCAACGACGAATACTGGGGAGATAAAGCGCATCTCGCAAATGTTCGGTTTATGGTCGTGCCCGACACCACCACGCGCGCGCTGGAACTGCGCAAGGGTAGCGCCGACATCGCCATTAACGCGCTACCCGCAGACACGGTCTTGAGCCTTGAAGGCGAGCCCAATCTCTCCGTTCTCCGCGCCCCCGGCACCATACTGGGCTACCTGGCTTTTAATCTGCGTGATCCCATTCTCAGGGATGAACGTGTGCGGCAGGCCCTGGCTTACGCCATCGACCGCCGCATGTTCATCGAATATCTGATGCGCGGTTTTGCCCGGCCCGCCAACAGCGTTCTGCCGCCGGAGAGCTGGGCCTACAACGGCGACGTGCCGGCCTATGATCATGATCCCGCTCGCGCCCGCCAGTTGCTCGAGCAGGCGGGATATCCCGAAGTAAACGGCGTCCGCTTCCACCTGACCATGAAGTCGTCCACCGACGAAAGCACGCGCCTGATGGCAGCAGTTCTGCAACAGCAACTGCGCCAGGTAGGAATCGCGCTCAATATTCGCACCTTCGAATTCGCCACGTTTTTCTCCGATGTGACCCACGGCCTGTTCCAGCTCTATTCCCTGCGCTGGTCTGGGGGCAACGAAGACCCCGACATGTTCGAATACATCTTTCACTCCTCCAAGTTCCCTCCCAACGGCTCCAACCGCGGCTACTTTGCCGATCCGCGGATCGACGCGCTGATTGACCAGGCCCGCAAGGAACTCGACCAGAACACTCGCAAACAGGTGTACGCAGAAATCCAACGCACCCTGGCCGACGAACTGCCTTACATCAATCT
>Ga0326726_10002254_pt1 | contig 17774 bp, 12 predicted proteins | sample MHFenrmetagenome_2_FD_207603 | JGI IMG/M metagenome (GOLD analysis project Ga0326726, IMG submission 207603) | Lab enriched peat soil microbial communities from Michigan Hollow, Ithaca, NY, United States - MHF15MN | ecosystem: Environmental > Terrestrial > Soil > Wetlands > Peat | place: USA... | reverse complement strand
CATTGTCGTAATTGCCGCCGGGGTAAAGAACATGTATGCGAGAATACAATAGGGATAGGTGTAAATATCGACGGATCATTTGCTGAGTACGTAAAGATCCCTTCTGTTAATGTTGTGCCTCTGGACCCGAGAATTCCTGATGAATGGGCAGCAATAATGGATCCCTTTGGTAATGCAACCCATACTGCTTTATCTTTTCCCCTTCTGGGTGAAGATGTGCTGATTACAGGGTCTGGACTAATTGGCAGCATGGCGGTTGCAATTGCAAAATATGCCGGTGCAAGGTTTATTGTTGCCAGTGATCTGAGTGATTACCGTCTTGAAATTGCTAAAAAAATGGGGGCAACTCTGATTGTAAATCCTTCGAAGGGCGAAAAAATCTCAGACGCTGTTAAAAAGCTGGGAATGAGAGGATTCGATATAGGACTGGAAATGTCGGGCTCTCCAAAAGCTTTCATTGAAATGATAAGCAATATGTACAATGGATCGAGCATCTCATTGCTTGGTATTTTACCTTCGAATTTTGAAGTGCCATGGAGTGATATTATTTTCAAAGCCATTACAATGAAGGGCATTTATGGAAGGGAAATGTGGGAAACATGGTATAAAATGGAACAGATGATAATCGGAGGTATAAATCTGGATCCTGTGATAACACACCGTTACCCCATCGATGATTTTCAGAAGGGTTTTGACGTAATGGAAAGTACCAATTGCGGAAAAGTCATTCTCAACTGGGATTAATTTATAAACGAGGTTACAATCCCGAGTACTCGGGATCACGAAGGAACGCTAAGACAGATATTAAAAAAAATGTTAAATGTATAAGGATTATCAAAAACATCTCGATCAGATCTTATCTGAGATTAAAGAAGCCGGATTATATAAAAATGAGCGGATAATAGTCTCACCTCAGGGTGCTGAAATTGAGCTGAATACAGGGCAGAAGGTGCTGAATTTCTGTGCCAACAATTACCTTGGATTATCGAATAATGACCAGCTTATTGAAGCAGCAAAAACATCTCTCGATGATCACGGATACGGGATGTCTTCCGTAAGATTTATCTGCGGAACCACTGATCTTCATAAAAAGCTGGAACTGAAAATTGCAGACTTTTTCGGAACTGAGGATACTATCCTTTATGCTGCCTGCTTTGATGCCAATGGTGGGGTTTTTGAACCTCTGCTCACGGAACAGGATGCCATCATATCGGATTCCCTTAATCATGCTTCAATTATAGATGGTGTGCGTCTAAGTAAAGCCCAGCGATACAGGTACTTAAATGCTGACATGGAAGATCTGGAAAAGCAGCTTCAGCTTGCGCAGGAACAAAGATTCCGTCTTGTAGTCACCGATGGAGTATTTTCAATGGACGGAAATGTAGCACCTCTTGACAAAATAGTGCGCCTGGCTGAAAAGTATAATTCAATGGTAATGGTCGATGAATCACATTCTGCCGGAGTGGTAGGGAAAACAGGCCGCGGAGTGACTGAACTATATGACCTTAAAGGCAAAGTGGAGATCATAACCGGAACACTTGGAAAAGCATTCGGAGGAGCTATCGGAGGATTCACCACTGGTAGAAAAGAGATTATAGAATTGCTGAGACAGCGATCCCGTCCTTACCTGTTTTCGAATTCGATCCCTCCAATGGTAGCGGCTGCCGGGATAAGGATGGTTGATATGATGACAGAAACAAATGATTTGCAGGACAAGCTTCACGAAAATTCGGAGTACTTTATCAAAAAGATGACTGAGCTTGGTTTTGATATAAAACCAACCCGATCTGCAATTTGTGCCGTGATGCTTTATGATGCAAAATTATCCCAGGATTTTGCTGCAAAGCTTCTTGAGGAAGGGATATATGTTACTGGCTTCTATTATCCTGTTGTTCCCAAGGGTCAGGCACGGATACGGGTACAGCTTTCAGCCGCACACGAAATTGTACATCTGGATAAAGCTGTTAAGGCTTTCGAGAAAATAGGCCGAGAACTAAAAGTGATCTGATTAGCCGCATTTTGATGATCCGCAATCCTTGCAGATAAGGCATCCCTCCTCATAAACCAGGTTATCGGAACCGCATTCACCACATTTGCCTTTTGCTTTTGTCCCGTTCGGAATATATTTCTTTAGCGCGCGCTCCACGCCGTTTTTCCAGTTGTTTATCGATTCGCTGTCGAGCTTCAAAGACTGAACAAGGTTTACGACATCCTGAATAGGCATTTCATGTCTGAGAACACCTGAAATAAGTTTAGCGTAGTTCCAGAACTCCGGCTTGAACATATGAGAGAGTCCTTCTATGGTTTTCTTGTATCCGTATTTATCGGTATACTGGAAGTCGTACCTGGTTTTGCCATCATCCATTTTCACTTTTATTATCTTCCCTTTGATGATGGTTTTTGGAATGGGAAATATTTCTTCATCTGCCAGACCTGTGAAAATCTCATATGGTCTTCCGTCTTTCAGGCCAACGAATGCCACCCATTTTTCCTCGTTGAAATTGAATCGTATAACGTCGCAATCAAGTATCTTTGGACGTTTTGGCCTTTCGGCCCTGATCTCGTTCTTGCCAGCTATCAGAACTCCGTTTCTTGATCCGTCGCGATACACAGTAGTGCCTTTGCAACCTGATTTCCAGGCAGTCAGGTATAATTCGCTCACGAGTTCCTCCTTTACATCGGCCGGTAGATTTATGGTGACACTTATGGAATGATCGACCCATTTCTGAATTGCACCCTGCATCCGAACCTTTGCGACCCAGTCGACGTCATTGGCTGTAGCTTTGTAATATGGAGATTTTGCAATTATTCCATTAATTTCTTCATCACCCATACGTGTGACCTTGTTGGGGTCGTACCCATTCAGTTCAAGCCAGTCGACAAATTTGTGATGAAATACGATAAATTCCTCCCACGAATCGCCGATTTCATCTTTGAATGTCACCTTAACGTCCAGGTCGTTCGGATTCACTTTTCTCCGCCTTTTATAAAAAACTGAAAAAATCGGTTCAATTCCTGAAGTTGTCTGGGTCATCAGGCTGGTTGTGCCAGTTGGTGCTATTGTCAGAAGAGCTATATTCCGTCGCCCGAATTTAACCATGTTATTATACATCACAGGATCGGCTTCTTTCATTCTTAGAATGAAAGGATTATTTTTTTCTCTTTCCGCATCATATATCGTAAAAGGGCCTCTCTCCTTTGCAAGATATGTAGATGATTTATAAGCCTCCAGGGCCAGTGTCTTATGAACCTCTACTGAGAAGTTTGTAGCTTCTTCGGTGCCATATCTTAGTCCAAGACCTGCAAGCATGTCACCTTCCGCAGTTATACCGATTCCGGTTCTTCTTCCCTCTTCCGATTTTTTCCTGATGTTTACCCAAAGATTCTTTTCCACCCATTTAATCTCTTCTATTTCAGGATCTGCATCAATTTTAGCAAGTATTACGTCGATTTTCTCAAGCTCGAGGTCGATGATATCATCCATCATCCTTTGTGCTAGCCCGACATGTTCCTTATAAAGATCGAAATTGAAGAAGGCTTCTTTTGTAAAGGGGTCAACGACATAGCTATATAGGTTGATGGCGAGCAATCTGCAGCTGTCATAGGGGCAAAGTGGAATTTCACCGCACGGATTTGTTGAAACAGTTGCGAAGCCAAGTTCTGAATAGCAATCCGGAACACTTTCCCTGATTATTGTATCCCAGAAAAGCACTCCTGGTTCAGCTGATTTCCAGGCATTGTGAATGATTTTGTCCCACAATTGAACCGCATCAATCTCTTTTACAAATTTCGGATTGTCAGAAACTATAGGATATTGTTGTTTAAATAGCTTTTTGGATTCAACGGCATTCATGAATTCATCAGTCAATTTGACCGAGACGTTTGCCCCTGTAACTTTTCCGCTTTCAAGCTTGGCATCGATGAATTTACCACTATCGGGGTGTTTGATAGATATTGAAAGCATCAGAGCTCCGCGCCGGCCATCCTGGGCCACTTCGCGAGTAGAGTTTGAATATCTCTCCATAAACGGAACGACTCCTGTTGAAGTAAGCGCGCTGTTAAGAACAGGCGTTCCTTTAGGCCTGATATGCGACAGGTCGTGGCCCACACCTCCGCGGCGTTTCATAAGCTGAACCTGTTCCTGGTCTATCTTCATTATACCACCATAAGAATCAGACAATCCACTGTTGCCGATTACAAAGCAGTTTGAAAGTGAGGCGATCTGATATTCATTCCCTATCCCTGTCATTGGACCACCCTGGGGAACAATGAATTTGAAATCCTTAAGAACGCTGTAAATAAGTTCTTCGGGAAGTGGATTTTTATATTTCAGTTCAACCCGGCGGATTTCCCTTGCCAGCCTGTGATGCATGTCATCAGGGGTCTTTTCATAAAGGTTTCCAAATGAGTCTTTTAAAGCATATTTATTTGCCCATACCCTTGCTGCCAGTTCATCGCCATTAAAGTAGCTGATGCTGGCTTCCACAGCCTCATCATGAGAATAGGTGGCCTTTTCAGTTTTCTTTTCTGCAGGTTTGCCAGCATCCTTCATATTCACCTTTTTTTTGTTCTCTGATACTGGTACATCATTTGTTTTTTCTGATGCAACTACTGACTCCTGGACAAATAAATCTCCCATAGATAAAATATAATTCCGTTAACCTCTGATTCTGTTGCTATTGAACGACCACTGATTTTTAAAGCAGGTAATTGCTAAAATAGACAAGCATAAATCGCAATGCAAGACAAAAATTTTAAGTTTATTAACATTTAGCAACAGAGTTATTAACTGTGATCTTATTCGCTGTATATCTGATATTTACATGATTTTGTGTATAGAATGAAAATCGGTTTCCATGTAAATGACTTAATTATCTGAAAGTTGTAAGAAATGTCAAATTACTTCATGCATGAACAGATTGTCAGTGCAAAAAAGGGGCTGTTAAAAATTTAACAGCCCCATTAAACAGAATTTGTTTAAAATTCCTTAGTTAAAAATATATCTTATCCCAAGTTGACCTCTCCAGCGTGAGCTGAAATCAGATAATGAATAGGCATTACCGTTTGTCATACCTCCGCCATCATAGGTAAAAGTAGGTTTAGTGGTAGCAGTTTGTCCTTTGTAATTAATAATGCTCCACTGTTGGTTGGTTGCATAAATGTAATGACCCCATTTCTTATTCAGCATGTTGCCGACATTGAGTATATCAAAGGATATCTGAAGTTTGTTGGTGGAATTGCCGACCTTTATCTTAAACTCCTGAAGCAGTCTGAAATCAAACACATTCATGAACGGAAGACGGGCTGCATTTCTTTCTGCATATTCGCCTCTGTGTTTGCTGAGATATTTGTCGCCTTCAATGAACGCATTGAGCTTTGTCCACTGTTCATCAGGGGTGACTGCCGGAGTTGTGCCTGCAGCAGGAATTGAGATCAGATTAATTTCTGACTGGCTTGCCGGTATATATATCAAATCATTTGTGGTGCCATCATTATTCATATCACCATTATATATATATGATAAAGGTTGACCTGATTGTCCGTTGTAGTAAAGGGAAACCTGGGTTGACATAGCACCCTGGAGATAATCGAGCTTATATGAGATAAGACCGGTTACCCTGTGGCCAAGATCATAATTGGATCTTGTAAGACGCAGATCATTCAGTCCGTAAACATTATTTACATAGCGCCAGTTCGAATATGCGACGCTGGAAGTACCTGAATTCAGGTCCGTTGATTTTCCATATGTATAAGAAGCCTGTGCGCTGAAGCCTCCTGTAAATTGTTTCTGCAGCATTGCAACAAGGTTATATGAGTAACCTTCGTTCGTATTCTCAAATTTTACAATCTCTTCAAAGTTGGCATCAACTCTCCCTGAAATAAACCTTGGTCTCTTGTCGACCCCGTCGAATAAAAAATTCTGATCAACTTTCCTGTTCAGGTTTATAAAGTTCACGTTATTGTAGGTCTTGCTGAAAATGGCTTCAACAGTGGCGATAATACCCCATGGAAGTTTCTGGTCGATTGCGATATTCGTTCTGAACACCTGAGGGAATTTCAGATCCCTGTCAACAACATTTATTGGTCCTCTGCCTGCGGTCTTGCCCAAATCAGTTGCTGTTTTCTGAGCATAAGGATCTGCAACGAATTTTATTCCTGCAGGATTGGTTATAGGATTAGCGCTTGAGGCTGAGCTTCCAACGCTGTAAGCTCCGTTAAGCTGTCCGTTGTTTGAAAACTGGTTTGAAATCCATACAAAAGGCACCCGTCCTGTAAACAAACCTGTCCCTCCCCTGACCTGTGTGGTTTTGTTTCCAAAAACATCCCAGTTAAATCCGATGCGTGGCGACCACATAATTCTTGACTTTGGCAGTTCACCCGTTGCAACATTCTGAAAATAGTATGATGTATTAAACTGCGGGTTTGATTCGGGTTTTTCCGGAAATACCGGAATGTCAATCCTGAGGCCACCGGTTAACTGAAAGTTGTTAGTTACCTTATATTCATCCTGGGCATATAAACCTAGCTGCATTGAATAAAAACTGGCTGCACCATTTCCCTGAGAAGGATTATCAGTAGGATCAAAAGAATAACCTATTGCATAGTATGTCGGAGCAACTTCACCGGTTAAACCAACTGTTTCAAAATTTTCCAGGGTCTTGTAGGCATAATTCCCATAAATATTCTGAACAAAGAGGTTGTAAAACTTATAGATCTCATTGTGAGTGCCAATTGTAAATGTGTGTTTACCCCTGAAAATGCTGTAGTCATCTGAAACTGAATAAATATCCTGTACCAGCTTATTTGCCACTGACGAATATTCACTTCCCAGGGTTATGGTTTTACCTGCTGTAAGGTTTATCAGAATCTGTGGGAAATCAGCCCCAATAGGATCACGGTCATCGACAACCCTCGTATAACCAAGCATCAGTTTGTTTGATGTATTGTTTCCGAGGATTGAGTTAAGTTCAAGTCCTGTTGAGTTTGTCGTGCTTGGAAAGAGGTAGGCATTGTTAAGGAAACGCAATGCGTTGGCAGAGCGGCTTATATTAACGTTTTCCCCATAGGTGTAGCTGTGTCGGAGGATCAGTTTGTGCTTATTGCTAATATTCCAGTTAAGCTTAGCCAGCAATTTGTTACTGTTGGTTTCGCTGTTTATATTAAGATATTCTCCTGCATCATATGAAGGAGCGACTCTGTCAAGAACTGCCAAAACCCTGTTGATCTCGTCAAGCGTTATGTTTGATGCTGCTGTGCCAGGTACATTTCCAAGCGGATATGATTTTCTGGTCATTTCACCGTTAACAAAAAAGAAGAGTTTGTTTCTGACAATCGGTCCTCCTAGTGTGAAGCCAAGCTGATAATCAGAGTAATCGGCAATTTTGACTTTAGTGTTGGTAACTGGTTCATTTTTCCCGACAAATTTTGCATTATTACCATAATAGTAAGCTGAACCGGTGAATTTATTAGTACCGCTTTTTGTAATTGCGTTGATGCCGCCGCCGGTAAAACCACTTTCACGAACATCATAAGGTGCGATGTTGATCTGGAACTCTTCGATGGCATCGAGGCTGATAGGCTCAATCCCGGCCTGACCTCCGTTGGTCCCCGATGAGGTAAGACCAAAAACGTCATTTGTTACAAGGCCGTCAATTGCAAACTGGTTGTACCTGTTGCTGGCTCCTGCAAATGAGGTTCCGCTTCCTGATGTATTTGCGAGTGGACTGATCTTAGTAAAATCAGTAAGTCCCCTGGAAATTGTAGGCACTGAAGCAACAACTTCATTTGAAATGTTGTTGGCAGCGCCTGTCCTTGAAGGAGTGATTATATTACCTTTCCCCGCCGATACTACAACCTCGTTCAGATTTGTTACGGCAGGAGTAAGTTTTACATTAATATCAGAAACGTTTCCAAGGCTCAGGTAGATGTCATTGTAAACCTCAGAATTGTATCCGATAAATGAGATTCTTACCTGATAAGGACCACCTACTCTCATGTTGTTTATCATGAAACGGCCGCTTTCATTTGTAAGATTGCCATAGCTTGTACCCGAAGGAGTATGAGTTGCTACAATTGTTGCACCGGCTAACGGATTGTTGTTTTCATCAACAATCCGGCCCTGAAGAGCTGAAGTTGTAATCTGGCCGGCTGAATTCAATATAAACAGCAAAGCCAGTACAGATGTGAGACTTAGTTTTAGTAGAATTTTTTTCATATAATAGGAATTAAGGTTTATGGATTAATTTTCGTCTGCAAGATTATCACAATTGTCTGACATTCCGTATTAACAAAAGTAAATTTTTGTTAAATAAGGAGCGGCAATTTACTGCTCTTTGAAAGAAGCCATTTAAACGGACCTCCAATAGTTGTTAACAACTTATGAGAAAGGATTGTTAATATCTTTCAGAACTATTTTTGTCAGGATTCTATTTGTTGCCCCGGTGTTTGTCTTAACATAGTTTGCTGCATTTTCTGCTGAATCTGAATATTTGTCGTTGTCTGATAACCAGATTTCAATTATCCGTGAGAACTCCTCAAATGTATTAAAACAACTCGCGCCGTGAAGGTTTATTAATTCCACAGCTTCCCTGAATTTCTTATGGTTTGGGCCGAAAATAACCGGAATGCCACAGCAGGCTGCTTCAAGAATATTATGTATGCCTTTCCCGAAACCACCACCTATTTCAGCAATATAAGCATACCTGTATGCTGATGAAAGCATTCCTATATTATCAATTATCAGGACACGGGTTTCCGCAGATTCCTCTGTGAATTCAGAAAACCTGGCAACTCTTGTGGTGAATAATTTTTCAAGCCTGTCAACATTGGCTTTATCAATTTCATGAGGAGCAAAGACCCATTTCATCCTCTCAGGATACAGATTGATGTACCTGCTTATAATCTCTTCATCCTGATGCCAGCTGCTGCCCGAAAGAAACAGCTTCTCCCCACCCCTGAAAAGTTCAATCTGTGGTATGTTTTTCGCAGAACCAGCAATCTGGACAACCCTGTCAAACCGCGTATCGCCTGCCACGGTTACATTTTCTATTCCAATACCCTTTAAAAGGTCCCTCGACTGAATATCCTGTACAAAAAAGTGACTGAACCTGAACAGCATTTTTCTGAAAAAACTTCCGTACCATTTAAAAAAGTGCTGCTCTTTTCTGAAGATTCCTGAAATCAGATACAAAGGGACCTCACTCCTTTTTAGCAGCAAAGTATAATTGTCCCAGAATTCATACTTCACAAAGATAACGGCAGCCGGGTTGACAAGATGAATAAATTTTCGGGCATTACCCGGAGTATCAGCCGGAAGGTAACATACATAATCGGCATAGCTGTAGTTCTTTCTGATCTCATATCCCGACGGGGAAAAAAATGTGAGGACAATCCTGTATTCCGGTTTGATCTTTTTAATTGCTTCGATTAATGGTCTTCCCTGTTCAAATTCACCAAGGGAGGCACAATGGATCCAGATGTTTGTATCATCGTGGTTGACTTTTTCAGTCAAAAGTAATTCCCAGCCCTTCCTTCCAGTGGTCCACAGCCTGGCTTTTGAATTAAAAGGAGATAACAGCCTGGTCACCAAAACATATATCAGAATGCCAAGATTATATAAATACTTCATTACGGATATTTGAAAACGACAAAGGTAAAAAAAAAGGTCTAAAGCCATTATGGCATAAATATTCCCCCTTTGAAGGGGGTTATACGCCATTACGCCGTTAGGCCGTTCTGTAAATTACTGCTATTTTTGTATATTAAAATCTGTCAGCCTATGGTAAGGTTAATTGCTCTGATAATTTCGATCGTCTTGCAGATCATTGCAGCCTCAATTGCTCTCAGATTCATGAAGCTGACGAAATACAGGCTCTCATGGATACTTCTTTCATTGTCATTTACCTTTATGGCCGTACGTAAAATAATACAGCTTTTTGAATACTTCAACAGGACTCCGTCTGACAGATGGCTTATGATTGATGAATGGATAGGTGTGTTGATTTCATTCATGATAATTGTTGGTGTTATACTTATCCGCGAATTGTTTTACTCCCTAAAGCGTGCTGATATTGACCGGATGAAGGCCGAAAAAAAAGTGATAACCGCTATCATAAATACCGAGGAAAATGAAAGAAAAAGATTTGCCAAAGATCTTCACGACGGATTGGGACCACTGATGTCAACGGTCAAGATGTCACTTTCTGCCCTGGGAGAAAGGATCAAGGATCCGACTGATACTGTCATCCTCAATAATACGAACCATCTTGTTAATGAAGCAATCAACACACTCAGGGATATTTCGAATAACCTCAGCCCTCATGTTTTGTCAAATTTCGGGATCTCAAGCGCATTGTCAGCATTCATTGCAAAAATAAATCAGACAAAAGCTATTGAAATTGATTTCAAGTCAAATATGGAGAACCAGAGACTTGAAAGTGAGAAAGAGGTGGTTATGTACCGTGCTGCCTGCGAGCTTATAAATAATTCCATAAGACATTCCGGGGCTTCAAAGATTGAAATTGAATTAAACAAGCATGAAAAATTCATTACCTTGCAGTTTAATGACAACGGTCGTGGTTTCGATACTACCTTGCTGGACAATGAGGATACCAAAGGCATGGGATTGTCAAATATTGAGACCCGGGTTAAATCTGTTGATGGTGTATTCATTCTTGAAAGCACTGCGGGAAAAGGGACCAGCGCACTTATTAAAATCATTGAATGACCCTGTTTATGGAAAAAATCAGAATTATAATTGCAGATGATCATCAGCTTTTTCGCAATGGTTTAAAAATATTGCTCAATGCAATTCCTGAATTTGAAGTAACGGGAGAAGCCTCAAACGGTGAAGAATTTCTTAAGATCCTTCGGAACAACAAGGCCGAAATTGCCCTTATGGATATAAATATGCCTGTGATGGATGGTATTGAAGCTACAAGAAAAGGACTTAAACTATGTCCTGAGATTGACATTATTGCCTTGTCGATGTATGGGGAAGAGGAATATTATAATAAAATGGTTGATGCTGGTGTAAAGGGATTTGTACTGAAAGACTCGGATATTTCAGAGGTAAAGGAGGCAATTCTGACAGTCAGAAAAGGAGGAAGTTATTTTTCGCAGGAATTATTATATCATGTAATCCAGAAAATAAAACACAGGGAGAACGAAAGCAAATCGGCAAATCTTTCAAAAAGGGAGAAGGAAATCTTGCTGAAAATATGTGAAGGGCTTTCAAATCAGGAGATTGCAGAAAACCTTTTCATAAGTAAAAGGACCGTCGACAAGCACAGGGCCAATCTTCTGGGTAAAACAAATTCCAAGAATACTGCAAGTCTCATTCTTTTCGCCATTAAAAATAAACTAATAGAGATATAATACCGTTCTCTCATTAATCAAATCTGAAATGAGCGAATCACAAACTCTTGGACAGACGGGAGAAGACATGGCTGTCGCATACCTGAAGGAAGCTGGCTATAAAATCCGTCACAGGAACTGGGTGTCAGGGAAAAAAGAGCTTGATATCGTAGCTGAAAATAAGGATTACGTTGTCTTTGTTGAAGTAAAAACCCGAACAGAAGGATTCCTGGAAGCGCCGAAGGATGCAGTTACAAAAGAGAAGCAAAGATCAATGATCTTTGCAGCCGATACGTATATTCAGAGATATAACATCAACAAGGAGAGCAGGTTTGATATAATAACTGTGATCGTAAAAGGACAGACATTCGAAATAGAACAACATATTGAAGATGCTTTTTATCCCACCTTAAGATAAAGCATGAAACATGGTTTTGGAATAATAGGTGCAGGCGCAGTAGCTGAAGTCCACGCAAGGGCCATTGATACTATAATGGAGGCTGAGTTGATAGGAGTATATGACCATAATCCTGATAAGACAATTGCTTTCAGTACAAAATATAATTGCAATGCATTTGAGACTGCCGAAGAACTTTGCAATGACGACAGGATCGATATGGTTTGCATATGCACTCCTTCCGGCCTTCACTTTGAACCATCGCTTACGGCAATCAATGCCGGGAAACACTGTATAATTGAAAAACCGCTTGAAACAAACCTGGAACGCTTTGACAGGATCATTAATGCGGGGATAAAGCATAATGTAATGATTTCCGGTATTTTCCCGATGAGATTCAGCAAGGTGAATATTGAACTTAAAAAAGCAATTGATAAAGGTCGTTTCGGAAAGCTTGTAATGGGAGACGCATATATTAAATGGTACAGAAGCCCTGAATATTATAAAGATGTCAAATGGAGATCGAGCCTGGTTTCAAGCGGAGGGGGAGCTGTTATGAATCAGGGCATCCATTCCGTGGATCTCCTGCGGTGGTTTATGGGAAAAGTTGAAGCCGTCTGCGCATTCACCGGACTCCTGGGACACGAAGGTCTTGAAGTTGAGGATGTTGCTGCAGCCACAATGAGATTTGCTAATGGTGCTATTGGGGTGATAGAAGCATCAACAGCGGTTAGTCCTGGCTTTTATCGTAAGATTGAAATACTTGGAACCCGGGGTTCAGTGGTTGTTGAGGAAGAAAAGATTCTGACCTGGAAATTCGATGAGGAATCAGATGCTGATGATAAAATCAGGGAGAAATTCTCGGGCAATAATTCTTCCGGTGGTGGTGTGTCAGATCCCAAAGCAATCAGCGACATCGGACACCTGCGACAACTTCTTGATATAATAAAAGCAGTCGATAACGGACATCCTCCGAAAATTGATGGGATGGAAGCACGAAAAGCAGTGGAACTGGTACTGGCAATTTATGCCAGTGCTAAAAATAAACGGATAGTCTATCTTTAAAAAAAAAGGTCATGCAAGTCGTGCAAGTCATGCAAGTCATGCAGGTCCTGACATAAGATTGCAACCCCGTATGTCGGAGTTATCAAATCTACCCGAAATCGAAAAGCTGCCTTCTTCATGAAGTCTTCCGAAATCACTTGTGGCAATGAAAGAACATGAATAAATATTCGCGAGGTCAATAATATTTATCCCCCCTGCCCTGTCTTGTTCATCGGTCACAGTTAACGGGTCCTGCGGATCCCTGATCAGGATTTTCATCCATGGCGGACAGTTAAAGATTCCGTTTCCCATGGAATAAGCCTGACTCAGCAGCTCGGTCATACCGTATTCGGAATGTATGGCTTGCACACTCAATTTCGACTTCAGTATTTCATGAAGCTCTTCCCTTGTAATCTCCTTCCTCCGTCCTTTCATACCACCTGTCTCCATCACAATGGTGCCGGAAAGGTCAGGCGAGTAGTTATTGGCCAGATCAAGAAGTGCAAAGCTGACACCGATCAAAAGCCTCTTTTGTCCGGAGGCTTTAGCAATTTGAAAATTTCTGATCAGATCTTCCGGATTATTATCATAAAATCCGCTGTTCCTGTTCCGGCTCTCCTTTATAAGTCCATTCATCATGTAAATCAGCGAGGAATTCTGTCGCTCACTGTAGGAAGGCAAAAGGGCGGCAATAAAGTATTCAGAAGGATCTCCGTAAAAATATCTGAATGAAGTCTGAAAGCTTTTTTCATATAATTTCAGATCGTGGACAAAATGGCGGCTGGGAATATCCCCTGTAGTCCTGCTGCTTTCAAAGACAGTTTCAAAAGACAGGTTTTCAATGGCTACTTTCTGGCTTTTAAAAAACTCCGCCGGGAGAAAAGGAATATCAATGATCCTTTTTATTCCGCTTACAGTCCTTCCCAGGCTGGAAATGAAACACCTGTAAACCGGATTATTATCAGCCTGGAATTTAAAAATTCTGAGTGCTATATCTGAAAAAGAAACAGAGTCTTTCCTGTCAAAGATAAGATCAGGCAACCCTTCTGTCATTTGCCGGGGAAGGTAAGTGTTCCGTCGGGTTGATATTCCCATTCAAATGTGCATTCGGCATAAGGAATATTATTCCTTTTCTCTGCAACAGTATTAACTACCCTGAGTTTTGCAAACTTATTTTGAGTGGTTCTGAAAAGCCAGATCTGATTCACCTTTACTGTGACCGGAGGATCTATCCATTGAGGATTAGAAAATGAAGTGAGATTTTTAAATGCCAGTGATGCTGTAGTTGCATCTGAGTATTCACCAGACAGAAAGAAACTTTCCTTATAGGTATTTGCATTAAAAGTAATTCTCGTTATTACATTATTTATATCAACCTCTGCTGAAATGGTTATTACATTCACCGGATCGCCAAGAGTTGAAACCTTTTTTGCTTCTGAGAACAGGAATCCATAGACATAGTAAGTCTGCCCGAGAGTGGTAATGTTATCAATAGTAACTGTACCTGATGTCGGCGGTATCTCATCCTTTTTACAGGAACTCTGCATAAGGATCAACAGAGTCACTATATAGAAAAAGCTTTTTCGCATAGTTGTCAACAAAGATAGATGAATTTAAGGAAGTAAAAAAGAGGGTCTGTCAGGCACCCTCTTTCCAATTTCATTGACAATATTCAGTAGTTTTCCTACTCCCCTCTTATAGCTACAATACCCGGGAGTTTTTTCCCTTCCATATACTCAAGCATTGCACCCCCTCCTGTGGACACATAGCTTACTTTGTCAGCCAGCTCGTTTTTATTGATAGCAGCCACTGAATCGCCGCCCCCAATAAGGCTGTAAGCTCCTTTTTCTGTTGCAGCGGCAATTGCATTTGCTATTGCAGTGGTTCCTTTAGAGAATTTCTCCATCTCAAAAACACCCATCGGGCCGTTCCAGAGAATGGTTTTGGATCTGCCTATAACATCTGAAAATTCCTTTATTGTTTTTTCACCAATATCAAGTCCCATCCATCCGTCATCAACAGCATCAACTGCCGTAATTTTAATATTTGCATCATTTTCAAACTTGTCGCCATTCAGACTGTCAACAGGAAGATAAAGATTTACTTTCTTTTCTTTGGCCTTTTCCAGGATCTGCAGGGCCAGATCAAGCTTGTCCTCTTCGCAGAGTGATTTTCCTATTTTCCCTCCTTTTGCTTTTATAAAAGTGTAGGTCATTCCGCCTCCTATTATAAGGTTATCAACCCTGTTCAGTAGGTTTTCAATAAGCATGATCTTATCTGAGACCTTTGCACCGCCCATTATTGCAGTGAAAGGACGCTGAGGGTTTTTCAGAACCTTGTCCATTGCAGCCAGTTCACTGTTTATAAGGAATCCAAACATGATCTTATCTTTTGGAAAATAATCTGCAATCACGGCAGTTGTTCCATGAGCCCGGTGAGCTGTTCCGAAAGCATCATTCACATATACTTCAGCATAAGCTGCAAGTTTCCTGGCAAGCTCTTTCTGTCTTAATTTCATTTCAGCCTTGGCTGCCTTCTTTTCTTCATCTGTTGCAGTCTCAGGTAAGATCGGCTTCCCTTCTTCCTCGGGATAAAACCTTACATTCTCAAGAAGCAGGATTTCGCCAGGTTGAAGGGCCGCCGACATCTTAATGGCCGATTCACCAAGGCAGTCGTCAGCAAAAAGCACTTTCTGATCCAGATATTTTTCAAGTACCGGAAGTACAGGCTTAAGCGAATATTTCTCCATCCTCCCCTCCGGACGGCCCAGGTGGGACATGAGTATAACTGAACCACCGTCAGCAATTATTTTCTTTATAGTAGGAAGAGCTCCTCTGATACGTGTGTCGTCAGTTACAACATTGGTTTTTTTGTCAAGCGGAACATTGAAATCAACTCTAACAATAGTTTTAATCCCTTTAAAATTGAAATCCTGAATCATTTTCATAGATCATATATTTTAAATTAGCAAAAGAATTTTCCTTATGCAAACCTACATTTTTTTTGGAAATAACCATTTGAAGGTTTCAACTTTAATAAATTTACGAATCAATCCCTCAGACGGTCAACCCCCTAAATCCACGGAGGGGGACTTTTAAAACCGACTTTTAAAGCCCCCCTTTGGGGGATGGGGGGTTTACCCTAAGCTGGCGCGGATTTAGTGAAGCGTAATCCGTGCCTTTTGTAAACTAGATATATTTACTATTTACAGATTTGTTTTGGCCCCGATTGCAAATCGGCGCCAGCGTGTGATTCGCCAGATTAATAATTATGTCCGGAATGAACCAACCACCACTATTAAATGTTTCCTGTTCTAAAAAGATTGACTAAATTTGAAAAAAAAGTTATGGCAATATTTACATTGAAAGGGAAACCGACCAATACATCAGGTGACCTCCCTCTAAAAGGTACTTATGCACCTGATTTTCAGCTTGTAAAATCAGATCTCGAAAATTTGGGACTTTCGGAGCTTAAAGGGAAAAAGCTCATTCTCAATATATTTACAAGTCTGGATACTTCTGTATGTGCAACATCAGTCCGTAAGTTCAATCAAATGGCAGCTGGTAAAACAAATGTTGTTGTGCTGGCCATATCCAAAGATCTTCCCTTTGCTTCTCGCCGTTTTTGTACAACTGAAGGTATAACCAATGTGGTTCCACTTTCAGGATTCCGTGACAGGGAATTTGGGAAATCTTATGGGGTTGAAATTGTGGAGGGTCCTCTGACTGGTTTATACACACGAAGTATTGTAGTAATAAATGAGGAAGGTAAAGTAGTTTATACCCAACTTGTTCCGGAACATGGAACAGAACCGGACTATGATGCAGCTCTTGCAGCATTGTAATTGCTGAATTTTAAAGATGAAGTTTTCGGATATCCCGGGACAAAAGGAAATTATTGGTAAGCTTATCAGTTCGGTAAGGTCTGAAAGGGTAAGTCATGCCCAGCTCTTTACTGGTCCTGAAGGTTGCGGAAGTCTCTCCATTGCACTTGCTTATGCACAGTATGTGAGCTGTGAAAACAGGTCCCAGCGCGATTCATGCGGAACTTGCAAATCGTGCGTCAAGTATGAGAAGATGATACATCCCGATCTTCATTTTGTGTTTCCTGTTATCAAGGATAAGAAAACGAATGAACCTGTCAGCGATAAATACATTGAGCAGTGGCGTGAGTTTGTGAGGAGCTCTCCGTACTTCAGCCTGACCAGGTGGCTCGATTCCATTGAGGTAGGTAATGCACAGGGACTTATTTTTGCTTCAGAAGCATCTGAAATCCTGAGAAAGCTGAGCCTGAAAGCCTTTGAATCGGATTTCAAGGTAATGATCATCTGGCTTCCTGAAAAGATGCATCAGGCAACTGCAAACAAGCTTCTGAAGCTTATTGAAGAACCTCCTGAAAAAACTCTTTTCCTCCTGGTCTCCGATGAACCTGATAAGGTTGTTCCGACAATTCTTTCGAGATGCCAGCTGATAAAAATCCCGTCTTTTAAGGCCGAGGAAATTTCAGCTTATCTCCTGGAAAGATTCCGGATTCATAAGGCAAAAGCTGACGATATTTCGAGGGTCTCCAACGGAAATATAATCAGAGCCATTGAATTATGTGAAAATGAAGATTCATCTCTTCTTAACCTCGATCGTTTTAAAAATCTTATGAGATTCGCATGGAAGCGGGATATTATATCAATTATAAACTGGTCGGAAGAGATCGCCTCAATAGGAAGAGAACCACAAAAGAGCTTCCTTTCATTTTCACTGCGCCTTATAAGGGAAAACCTTATGCTTACCCTCGATCAGATGAAAAACAGGCTGGTTTTTATGACAGGAGAGGAAGCCGAGTTTTCGTTGAAATTTCATCCGTTCATAACTCATGAAAATATCTATTCTTTCGCTGATGAGCTTAATACAGCGCATGCTCATATAGAAGCAAACGGGAATGCAAAGATTGTCTTTCTGGACCTTGCGCTTAAACTGACCCGCCT
>Ga0326726_10002252_pt1 | contig 17776 bp, 17 predicted proteins | sample MHFenrmetagenome_2_FD_207603 | JGI IMG/M metagenome (GOLD analysis project Ga0326726, IMG submission 207603) | Lab enriched peat soil microbial communities from Michigan Hollow, Ithaca, NY, United States - MHF15MN | ecosystem: Environmental > Terrestrial > Soil > Wetlands > Peat | place: USA... | reverse complement strand
GAGTTTCGTAAAAAGGCCTACTTCGTTAAGCCTTCGATCGACAGCCGCCTGAAACGTTCAAGATGCAAGCGCCGGGCTCAGAGAGCCAACGAAGAGCGCAATTCCTGATATATTGCCAGGTTTACAAAAAGCAGCTCCTCGTGGAGTTGCTTTTTTTTTGTCAACAATAAACTGCCATCCATGAGCGTGTTTCAAGGTGAGGTTTCAAGCCTGCCGCCGGACAAATCGATTTCGCATCGCGCAGCCCTCATAGGTGCCCTGGCCGAAGGGACGACCGAAATCACCAATTTTTCGGGAGGATACGACAACCAGTCGACACTTTCCGTTCTGAAAGATGCCGGCATTGCCATCCGCCAGCAGGAGCTGCCGGCCGGTGATGGCCGCATTGTCAGGAATGTGGTGATAGAATCCTGCGGTCTGTGGAGTTTCAGGGAACCATCAGGCCCGCTGATGTGCAACAACTCGGGGAGCACCATGAGGATGTTGGCCGGAATTCTTGCTGCACAGCCCTTCAGGACCGAACTGGTCGGGGATGCATCCCTGATGAAGCGCCCGATGAAGAGGGTTGCCGACCCGCTTCGGCAGATGGGTGCCGACATCACGCTTTCACCGGCAGGAACAGCACCGGTCGTCATCATGGGTACCAGGGATCTGAAACCCATCGAGTATCATCTTCCTGTTCCCTCTGCACAGGTCAAATCGCTTGTGGCCTTCGCCGCAATGCATGCCGACGGACAATCAAAGATCATAGAGCCGATCCGGTCGCGAGACCACACTGAACTCATGCTCGGGCTGGAGACGATCGACCGTCCTGACGGCGTCAGGGAGATCATCATCGACGGACGAAAACCACTTACTGCCAAGCCATTCCACATACCGGCAGATCCCTCGGCAGCCTGCTTCATGATTGCGCTCGGTCTTCTCGGCGAAAGGTCGGAAGTAGTGCTCAGGCAGGTATGCCTCAACCCGACCCGTGTGGCCTATATCGACATCCTGCAGGAGGCCGGTGCAGGGCTCGTCATTGAGAATGCCCGCTCGGTCGGCGGTGAGCTGATCGGCGATATCGTGGTCAGAAGCTGCGCGTCCCTGAAGCCTTTGAGGATAAGCGACCATGCGGTCGTCGCCGGCGTGATCGACGAGGTGCCGATGCTTGCCGTGCTTTCGGCTTTTGCTTCGGGAGAGTTCGAACTCCACAACGCCGCTGAGCTGCGGACCAAGGAGAGCGACCGTATCGATGCGATCGTCATCAACCTGCAGCGTCTCGGGTTCGACTGCGAGCAGTATCCGGACGGGTTCGTTGTCAAGGGCAGGACGGGAAACATTCCGCAGGATGCCGTGATCGAGTGTTTCGACGACCACCGCATCGCCATGAGCTTCGCCATCGCTGCCGAGGCAGCGGGCGCATCGCTGGTGCTCTCGGATCGCGACGTCGTCGGCGTCTCCTTCCCCAATTTCTTCAGCATCATTGACTCGCTGAGGCAGTAAGGGCGAGGTTAAGGTTAGACAAGGAAAAGAGGTCGTTTCATTCTGGATAATGAGGCGGCCTTTTTTTCCATCATGAATCTCCACTGAGCAACTCCATTGGTAGGCTTTGAAATAGGGCGACTATCATTCTGAGACAGCCTGCAATTGTAGAGGGTGGATTTCAATAATTGATTGATGGAAAATGGAAAGATGGGCGGTTCGCGAACCGCCCCTACATAAGATTGAGATGGGAGCCACCGGGTTTCAATATTCCATATTCAGGAGTCCCGACTTGTCGGGACAACGGACATTCAGCTCTTCTCCCTCCTCAATTGCCTCGGTTTTCAGCCTGGGGGGGAAAAAGAGCTCCTCCAATATTTCTTCGGGCTTCAGCCCAGCATCTTATATCGTTTATCTCCGAATCCGAATTTCTTGTCGTCTCCAGGATATTGGACTGATGTCCATTTATTTATGGATTTCGTTATGTGCTGTTCGCGAACCGCACATATATCCAGGGCGAATGGAATAGATGCCGATCAGGATCCCGGAATGCCTGGGTCGGTTCTCCAAAGCCTGGAGGGGGTGAATCACAGGACGTGCGGACAAGCAGGTTCTTCCCGGCAGAAATCGGAAAGAGCAAGCTTTAAGGGCTCCTCTGTGTATTTATTTTGTAGGGGCAGTTCGCGAACCGCCCTGATGAGGATGGCAGACTGGGCACAGAAACCAGGCCTGACGCTCCCGGTTCGGGAATGCATTACAGGCTTTTCAGGTGTTCCAGCAGCAGGCGGTTGAACAGGTCAGGCTGTTCGAGGTTCGACAGGTGTCCCGCATCGGGAAGGATCTCAAGTTTCGAACCGGGAATCATGGCATGCATTGAAGCTGCGGTTTCAGGCGTGGTGACCCGGTCTTCGACGCCGTTCATGATAAGTACCGGGCACGGAATTTCCGGCAGCAGACCGATCGAGTCGGCTCTTCCGGCAATCGCTTTCATGGCATCGCTGATGGCCGAAGCCGGCTGACGTATAATCATTTGCCGGGTTTTCGATACCAGATCGGGGTTCGACTCATAGGTACGAGCGGCAAAAAAGTTCGGTATCATCCTGTCTGCGGCCTCTGACGGGCCATTTGCCTCGACGGCCCTGCAGAACTCCATGCGCTGGGAGTGTGCTTCCGGAGCATCGGCATTCGCTCGGGTGTCGCAGAGTATGATCGACGCCGTTCGTTCAGGATAGAGCCGGAAAAACGCGAATGCCTGGTACCCTCCCATCGACAATCCGGCGATGGTGACCTTTCCGATACTGAGAGAGTCGAGCAGACGGGCAAGGTCATGGGCATAATCCACCATGTTCCACCCGATTCGCAACGGCGATCCGTCGAATCCGTAAACGTGTGGTGCGATGACACTGAATCCCGCTTCCTGAAGCACTGGAATCTGAGGCTCCCACATGGCGCCCGAAACAGGGAAAGCATGAAGCAGTACGACAGTGCCGGCAGTTCCTGAGGCAGAACCTGAGAATTTCAGCATGGATCAGTTCTCAAGGCTTTTCGACTGGCCGCGGATGTCCCTGATGATGTTGTTTGCTTCGTCGAGGATCTTGCGTGCTTCGTCACGGGCGCTGTCGATGATCTCCTGGGAGCGGTGCTTTGCTTCGTTGCTGTAGGCCTCATCGTGCTCGGAGCCTTCATAGAGTTCGGTAGCCCTGTCGATGGCACGTTTGACTTTGCCCGAGATGATCATCTGGGTATCCGCTCCCTTGCGGGGCGCGAACAGCAGTCCCATGATGGTGCCGACGGCTGCGCCGAGTACGGCACCGAAAAACAGCCCCTTGTAGTATTTGTCCTGATTTTCCATGGTCTCTATGGTTTTGTTGAACAACAATATAACAAAAATTAGCGCAGCAAGATTTCCATGACCCCCTCTTCGAGGCCAGACAACGGTTCGACAAGGTCCGGACGGCAGAGCACGCGGAACTTCTTTGTATAGCGCTCGAACGAGAGGATGAAATCTGAGGTGAATACTGACTCACGGAAATCGTCAAATCGTATATACCCGCCCGATGTGCCATTCTGCAGCAGGTGGCGATGCTCGTTTTTGGTGGGGTAGACCCGAAGTTCCCTGAAATCGTCGTAATCAAACACATTCTTGGGCGCCGGTGCGTCGATCAGCACCTCATGGCCCAGCAGAGGCAGGTTTAACCTCCGGCTGAGCATGGAGCAGATCTCCTGCTCCTTCCCTTTGCGCTTCCGGTGGTCCGAGCTGAAAGCGAACCATACCGGATCGATATCCATTGAGGGCTCGAGGTAGGGCCGTAACGTCATGGCCCGCTTGTAGACCCGGCGGTTCTGTATCGAATCGAGCAGATCGCGGGCCGGCAGTCCGCGGCCGCCGATCATGTTGTCGAGCTCGAAGAGCACCCGGTCATCCGAGTTGAAGTAGAAGAGTTCACGCAGGGCGTCTGTCGCAACAGCGCCTTCGTCCACGATGTCCTGCAGGAGCCTGCGGAGCATGGTCGAGAAGGTCCTGCTCGTATGGTGCCAGTAGACGTTGCGCATCATCATGTACTTGGCGAACAGGAGGCTTTCGAGTGGCGCGATCCCTTTCTCCGTGATCGCAAACCGTTCTCGTTCGGGATCCGGCACGAACGACTCCACAAGGCGCTCGATGTCTATGCTGCCGTAGGGGATGTTGCAGTGATGTGCATCCCGCATCAGGTAATCCATCTTGTCGGGGTCCAGGGTACCACTGATGAGCTTGCCCAGCCGGTGCGACGACTTGCCTGAAACTATATCGATAACAGTGTCGGGGTCGACCTTCCAGTCGTCGTGCAGGATGGCCGCGATCGGCGCCGTTCCGGGATGCTCCTGGTTGATGAACATGCCGGTCAGGGTCTCATGGTGCGCAAACACGCTGTCGGAAGCGCCCGCAGGGGCGATCTCTTCCAGGACATGCGCGTGCGGGTAGTGGCCGATATCGTGCAGGAGGCAGGTGCACAGCAGCGTCCTGCAGGCCTCGTCGTCGAACCGGAACGGGTCGGTCTGCAGCTCCATGGCGAGGGGATTGGTCACCATCCGTTGAAGGATCAGCTTCATCAGGTGATAGACCCCGATCGAATGCTCGAAGCGGGTATGGGTTGCACCGGGATAGACCTGCTGGGAAAACGAAAGCTGGCGGATACCCTTCAGCCTGAGGAACGAGGGATGGGCAAGGATTTTTTTCAGGGGCGTACTCAGCGGGATATGGCCCCAGATAGGGATCCGGATGAAGCCACCTTCAGAGCGGAAGAGGAATTGTTCTGCGATCATGAAGTTGTTTTACATCAAGATACGCAGTAAACCCCCTGTCGGCAAACAGGGGGAAACGCAGGCGGGGATAAAAATAACCGTCTATCGGGGGACGCTGCGGCTGTCCTTGAGGTGCAGCGCGCAGACCTTCCTGAAATGGTGTCCGTAGATGGCCAGCGTTACGGCCTGGGGCAATGCCTGCTGGCGATTGAAGATGGTCCAGCCAAGCATTCTCCAGTAGTGGAACCGCTCCCTTCCGATTACCCCGAGTATGAACGTTGATCTCAGGAAGGCCATAAGCTGGCTCATCCTTAACCGCTCCTTGATCATGGGCGCCGGGGATTCCTTCAACAGGGTCCGGATTCGCTCGTAGTAGTGTTTGGGGGCGTACAGGTGGTTCATCATCTCACGGTACCCTTTTCGCAGGACTTCGGGATCCATGATCGGGATGATGTTGGTGTTGCTGTCGGCATTGTCACCGGTGGAATGGCTCAGCAAACGGCCTTCAGATTTCATCCGTTCGTACAGCTTCGTACCTGGGAGGGCCTGCAGGATGCCCACCATGGCGGTCACGATGCCGCTCTTCTGGATGAACTCGATCTGCTTCTGGAAAATCGTCGGGGTGTCGCTGTCGAACCCGACGATGAAGCCTCCCTGCACCTCCATGCCCGCATTCTGGATGCGACGGACGTTTTCGAGCATGTTCCGGGAAGTGTTGTGCTGCTTGCCACATGCCTGCAAAGCAGCGTCCTCAGGGGTTTCGATGCCGATGAACACCTGGTTGAACCCTGCCCTGACCATCAGATCCATCAGTTCGGCGTCGTCGGCAAGGTTGATTGAACACTCTGTGTAGAAGGTGTTTTTGACACCGTTCGATTCACGCCATGCGATCAGGGCCGGCAGCAGCTCTTTTTTGAGATATGAACGGTGGGCGATGAAGTTGTCGTCAACGAAAAAGATGTTCTCATGCCAACCGCGCTTTTTGATCCCGTCCAGTTCGGCAATGATCTGGGCGCTCGTTTTGGTGCGGATTTTGTGGCCGAACAGCGTGGTGACGTTGCAGAAGTCGCAACGGTAGGGGCAGCCCCTCGAAAACTGGAGTGCCATCGAAGCATACTTTTTTATGTCGAGCAACTCCCATTCCGGGACCGGGGTTTTGGTGATGTCGGGGAACTCGTCGCAGGAGTAATGCCTTTGAGGGGTACCCTGTTCCAGATCCTCAAGGAAACGGGGAAGGGTGAGTTCCGCCTCGTTCAGTACGAAATAATCGACTTCAGGGAACTGCTCGTATCCGGTCGTGAAAAGCGGCCCTCCGGCAACGACGGGAATTTCCGCAGCCTTGCAGCGGGAGATCAATTTTCGTGCGGAGTCCTGCTGGACAGCCATGGCACTTACGAACGCAATGTCAGCCCATGCGAGATCCTCATCACGGAGTGGCTTGACGTTTAGATCGACGAGTCTGCGTTCCCATGACTTCGGCAGCATGGCTGCGACCGTAATCAGTCCGAGTGGCGGCAATGAAGCCTTTTTCCTGACGAATTTGAGTGCGTGTTTGAAGCTCCAGAAAGTGTCCGGAAACTCCGGGTAGAGCAGAAGAATGTTCATGGTGTCATTGCCTCCGGCAATTCACGTTACTGGATATTCTTGATTTGATCGAAAAGAGATAGAGTATCTAATGATTAGGCATCTAATCAATATATATCTAAACATTAAAACTATAACTGTCAATCGATTCAAATAATTGCGTTTTGCTGCTTCGGGGGGAGGTTAATACCGTTCAAGCGTAAACTTTTCGCCGAGGTAAAGCTTGCGGGCTTCAGCGTTGTCCGCTATCTCCTCGGGCGTTCCCTGCATGAAGATGCTGCCGTCGAACAGAAGGTAGGCGTGATCGGTTATCGAAAGCGTTTCGTGTACGTTGTGGTCGGTGATGAGGACACCGATGTTTCGCTTGACGAGACCCTCCACGATCTGCTGGATATCTTCCACGGCGATCGGGTCGACGCCGGCGAACGGTTCGTCGAGCAGGATGAATTTCGGGTCGAGTGCGAGCGCACGGGCGATCTCCGTCCTGCGGCGCTCTCCGCCTGACAGGGCGTAGCCCAGGCTTTTACGGATACTTGCGATGCCAAGGTCCTCAAGCATCCGGTCGGTCTTTTCTTTTTGTTCAGCCTTCGACAGGGAGGTGAACTCGAGCACGGCCCGGATGTTCTCCTCGACGGTCAGCTTCCTGAACACAGAAGCCTCCTGCGGCAGGTACCCTATCCCTTTTCTTGCCCTTTTGAACATGGGCAGGTCGGTGATGTTCTCCTTGTCGAGCAGCACCTCGCCAGCGTCAGGTCTGATGAGTCCGACAATCATGTAAAAAGTGGTGGTCTTGCCGGCACCGTTCGGCCCGAGCAGCCCTACGATCTCGCCCTGTCTGACCTGCAGGGTCGAGCTTTTGACCACTTCACGCTTGTTGTAGATCTTCTTCAGGTTGCTGCAGCTCAGTATCGAACTCATATTGTTCACTTCGTTGTTATTCCGGCGCGAGGCCGGTGACTTCAGGGGAATAGGTTAAATGCAGCCAAACTTAAATATAGCCGTATTTTTGGACGAACTCATCGTCGCTCATGACGAGCAGCAGAATGCCCTCGATAATGCCCACGATGGTCGGGATGCTCGTCCAGCATAACAGCAGGTACACGATGCCCCAGCCAGTCATACCGAGATAAAACTTGTGGATGCCGAAAGAACCAAGCAGGATCGCGAACAATGCCGCCGCCAGCCGGTTTTTGCCGTTCGGAGCCATGGCGCCGAGATTGATGGAAAAAGGAGAAGGGGACTGCCGCACCCCGCATTTCGGGCATATTTCGGCTTTGGCCCTTATGATCGCCCCGCACTCCGAACAGTACTTTTCGTCGGGACCTTTCGATATGGTTTCATTCATGATCTTTTCAGTCTGGGCATTTATCAGTCAGGGGATCCATGGATTAGCATGCTGTTTTCCCGTAACGGTTGTTGGTAATAAATATAGCAATCATCACGTTGTTTCGACGCCGAAACTGATCCGGACCAAGCGCCGAAAAAAAGAGACGTCCAGTCGGCCCCGGTTTTGCGTTCAACCAGCCCGTTGAAGTTGGCTACCGCATCGAATCTCGTGGCAAAAGGGATAATCACAATGCTCTTCTGATTCTCGACCCCGTCCGGTATTGTGAGAGAGCTGCGGGGAACCTCTATAAGAAGAAGATGAAGCCAGAAAAGGTTCTACCGCTTAATGGACCAGGAGTTGTGGGATGCGTGCGATCTTGATATTCTGACTACCGTGCCCGGGGAGGAGAGCTGTAGCGTCTATATTTATGCAAAGTTGGCTGATGTCTATAACTCATACTCAATAAGGTGCGGGATTAGTAATTGAGCAGACGTAGCTTGCCCCCAAAGGTTTGAGACGGATTCATGTAACACAAGCAGGCTTGAAGTATGTTTCTTCTTTGCAGATGATCGAGTTTTTGCGGTTCTAGAACAGATGGTGACCCTTTTGACGGTTGTAATAATATGAGCCTCCACGCAAATTCACCAAGTTCCGAAGGGCAAAGGCAATCTGTTCTTCGGTAAATTTGGTCTTCTTCATGGCAATTTTCCCTTGTTTGGTTCAAGTTACTCATTGCCCGAAAACTCTACTTTTATTCGGTCCAGTTTTCTGGGTGGGGGGCAGGGGTCATAGTTGATAAAAAATGAGATGTGTTATCCAACTTATTATAAGTTGTAATATTCGACATTTGTTAAATACAAATATTAAATACCCGTTGCAAAAGTTCTCATATGAAGATAAATATCTATCTAGTATCTAGAGGTACTCGCGATGGGTATTATAATGCTGATTATTAAGTCAACTCATAAGATGTCTTTACCTGTAAGTCCTCTTTCTAATTCGTCGGCAGTATTTAGGACTGCTATTATGACGGCAACAAGCGCATCTCCCTTTAAATCTGAAGATATCTTAGCCGTAAATGAGGCGGCATACTTATCACCAGATCTTTCGATTCCCCATGATCCAATTTTTTTATTTGTATTTTCACGTAGCAGATAATTGCTAATCTTTACTCCAAATTCATTAACACTTAATAGGCCGTATGAAAATATTTCTCTCATTTCGATTCCGGCAAATTTATATGTATTTGACCTTATAAATCCCATTTGTGTTCGACCATTAGAAAGATTATACACTATTCGATAGTCCCCATCGGAATCAACGGTGTATTTGATGTCTAAATTATTTAATGCTGAGGCAACTCTTGGGTCGCTATTGTTATTTTGATTAAATCCAAACATTATGATAAGTGTTTATTGGGTTAGGTATTAATATTATATTTTATATTTGTTGCCTGACTTCTTGACTCATCTTATCAGTAATAAAGTTTATTGTGGTGATGGCCTCCTCTTTGCTGATACTTCCTGATAATACTGATGGATTGTTAAGGATATCAGTGATCGATTCATATATAACCTTATGAATCGATGCGTGTTTCATCAAAGACAAGAAGTTGCCTGCAAAATTAGATTCAGAGAGTACCCGCTCCTTTTCTTTTGCCAGGTTGACAGGCTTTTTCCCAGCCTTTAAATAGGATAATTCATAAATTCCATAGGCTAATATTTTTTTTCATCATCAATATTAGCGTGCCGATTGTTTTGCAGCTTTAATATTATATTAAATAATTGTGTTGATAGTGCTTCGTCAATTGAACTTGATTTTAACCTTGATTCTCTAAATAAATTAAATACACCCATAATTTTATAATATATTATTTGTGATGAATAATGCTGCTTTTCAAGCGCCGCTTCTAATGACAAGATTTCAGTATTAGGCCTAAAAAAAATAGCCCAATTATTATTGGTATTGCGCTCATAATTGTTTGCAGTATGCATCCGCCAGAATAAAAGGCTCCAACAATTGCTGCTTCTCCAGCTTCTTTCGCTCTTTCTTTAGGGTCTCCTTGATTTGAGAAAATAAAAGTAACTGTGGCGGCAATTGCAGCCACAACTATAATAATTATTAATATGATATCCATTTATTATATGAAGATGTTTATTTTTTTCTTTTATGTTTATTTTGCATAAATTATAATTTGGAAATTTTTTTTCGTGTAATCAATAATAATATCACCGAGCAGATGTCTATCGGAATCCAAATTGCTTTCTGTAAATAGATAGGAATTATTGGATTAAATAAAATACCCAATAACCCAAACAACCATATGAGTGGAGATGTGGAATTCTTTTGATACGCAGAAACAGAGCACCAAATGAAGGTCCCTGTTGTTACGATTTTGAGGAGTGTGTAATAGCAATAAGGTAAAGGAAGGACAGCTAAGCACAAAAGTGTAGCTGTAATGTAAATGACTTGTACGGGCATAAGGAGGATATTTATGTACTCACAAAACGATTACTCAGCAGTACTTATGCCTTAAATAAAACGTAATATTCTTTTGCGACTTTTGAAAGTAAATAGAAGAAAATATCAGTATTTATAGTCATCCGGATCATCAATAAGCGGCCCATAAATACCCTTAGTGGGCACAAATATGCCTTCAGTGATTGATCTTGGTGTCCTTTAATATTTAAAGACTTCTGTAATAGTTTTTCTTGATGTCATAGCAAATGCTCTGCATTAACCTCTTGTCGGATTACTTACCCCACGCTTTAACGGTATCAGGCTTGATGGTTCTGATGAGATCATACCACTCTGCTTAGTTCAATAAGTCACACCTTACATTCCGCTTCACTCCATTATGTATGAAAAGCTGCGCCATCAGTCGAGCATGAGCGATTTCTCTTTTTTGCTCTATCAGGACATTTGGCGTTTAATTGGAGGTGGTTGTATAACTGAAATGATGTACTTACGCCCTTCGGGATCCCGACAAGTCGGTATTACATAATTGGAGTTAAGCATGTCTCCCAACTGGGGTCGGGTGGGGCTAAAGGGCATAAGGCGCATAAACATTAGGAGAAGAGGCGTATGGTGGATAATTTGTTTGTGGTTCAGTATTGCGGTAACTGCATGGGCTGGACAAAGAAATTGTCGCTAATATGCTTCGTTGATATGGTAACGCCAATGAATGGAATTTATTAAGTGACAATATTAAAAAGACATAGCGTCTCTTTAACTTTGGGTGCCTTCATTTTTGGTGGAAAAAGAGCTAAAGTGATAACGGGCGATTTTCAATCAGTAGATAATTGAGCAATGAGAAAAGTAATGGCATACCGGGGAATGCACCCGGATCTTCATGAGACGGTTTTTCTTGCAGATGGGGCCTACGTGATAGGTGATGTGACGATCGGAGCGCATTCGAGCGTCTGGTTCAATGCGGTCGTCAGGGGCGATGTGTGCCCGATCAGGATCGGGGAGAAGACCAGCGTTCAGGATAACGTTACGCTACATGTGACGCACGATACCGGACCGCTTGAGATCGGAAGCAACGTGACCATCGGTCATGGGGCCGTTCTGCATGCCTGTACGGTCGAGGACCATGTGCTGATCGGTATGGGCGCGATCCTGCTGGATCATTGCGTAGTGGAGCCATGGTCGATCGTGGCTGCAGGTGCGATGGTCAAGCAGGGGTTCAGGGTGCCGTCCGGCATGCTCGTGGCTGGCGTGCCTGCAAAGGTTATACGCCCGATCACCGAAGAGGAGCGGGCAAATATTGCCGAGTCTCCGGAGAACTATGTGCGCTATGTCGCCCATTACCGTGAGGACGGATACGAGGGGCGCTGAACTTTTTGCCCGACAGGATTTGTGATCATTTCACTACATTACACTCAATTTGTGAGGGTATGTCATAAGGGCCGATTTGGCCCTGATGAAATCGTTTTTCATCATTCGAAACATTTTTCTTTCTCATGGCGCAAAAAGAGGTAGTCATTATCGGCGGTGGCATCAGCGGTCTCAGCATGGCGTTTTACTGTTCTCAGGCCGGCATGAAAACCACACTGATCGAAAAGGACAAAACGGTCGGGGGCTCGTTTGCCTCCCATCAGTACTCAAGCAACGGCGACAAATTCTGGCTGGAAATGGGTGCCCACACCTGTTACAGCTCCTACCAGAACCTGCTTGGCATTGTGGAAACCTGCGGGATCGCCGATACGATCATTCCTCGTGAAAAAGTGCCTTTCTCACTTCTCAAGAACGGCGAAGTGAAGTCGATCATGGCCGGCCTCGACCTGTTCGAACTGATCCGTTCCGTACCGAACATTTTCTTCCTCAAGAAGGAAAACCAGACGGTCCAGTCCTACTACTCGAAAATTGTCGGCGAGAAGAACTACCGCAACACGGTGAGCCATTTCTTCAACGCGGTTCCATCGCAGCTTACCGATGAATTTCCTGCCGACATGATATTCAAGAGCCGCCCGAAAAGGAAGGACGTGCTGAAGAACTATACCTTCAAGGGGGGACTGCAGAGCGTGGCCCATACCATTGCCGCCCTCAAGGGGATTGATGTTCGCACGGGGTCGGCCGCTGAAACGGTGATAAGCTCCGGCGGCAAATATACCGTCAGGACTGCGGACGGTCAGGAATATTTTTCTGATGCGCTTGTCCTGGCCATTCCCTCAGATCCTGCGGCAAAACTGCTGCAGAATGTGAATCAGGCTGTGGCGTATCATCTGACAAAGCTGAAATATGCCGATGTCGATTCAGTCGGCGTTGTGGTCAGGAAAAGCAGTTTATCGCTCAAGCCGCTGGCAGCCATCATCTCCCCGAACGATATTTTCTATTCCATGGTGTCGAGGGATACGGTCAAGGACGACAACTTCAGGGGTTTCGCATTCCATTTCCGTCCAGGAATCGATGACGACACAAAGTTCAGGAGAATCACCGAAGTGCTCGGCGTCGGCATGCCGAAGATTGAGCATACCTCCACCAAAATGAACGTCGTGCCCTCCCTGCGCCAAGGTCACCGCGAGTGGGCCAAAAAGGCGGACGATCTGCTCGGTGGCGCACGTAACCTGTTCCTGACCGGCAACTACTTCGGCGGCATGGCCATTGAAGACTGCGTCAGCAGGTCGCATGAGGAGTTTGACCGCTTGACTGGTATGCGCTGACCGGTTTTCCATAGCATTTATTGACGTCCCGGCAGGCAATCCCTTCCGGGACGTTTGCGTTTGCACTCAGTCTCCTTCGTCGTACCTTTAATCTTGATGGCGCCAGGATGCAGCCTTGAACCTACAACCGAAAACGATGAACGCAGCAGCCTACCTTCCCGAACTCTGGATGATGCCGGCATTCGTAGCCGTGTTTGCATTCGTGCTCTACCTGTTCGGCAACTCCCTTCTCAAGAAATACCTCGACCGCATACGTTCCTCGATCATCGGGAGTGGAGTCCATCTCAGGTTGCTCGTCCTGCCGGTCAGGCTACTGTTTCTGATGATCGCCCTTGCCATGGTAGTGCATTACGTCAAGGTGTCTGCCGACCTGAAGGAACTGATGATCCAGGTCCTTTCGATAGGTTTGATCATCGGGGTATCGTGGTTCATCCTCAGGATTTTCGCCGTCATCGAGGGCGTGATCCAGCAGCGCTACAAACAGAGCGACATTGAAGCACGCCGGGTTGCTACAAATGTGAGCCTGATCAGGAAAGTCATGAATGTGCTGGTCATTGTGCTTGCTGTTTCAGGGGTGCTGATGACCTTCGATACTGTCCGGCAGATCGGCGTGAGCATCCTCGCTTCGGCTGGCCTGGCCGGCGTCGTGATAGGTTTCGCCGCACAGCGAAGCCTCCAGACCCTGATCGCCGGGATACAGATCGCCATTTCCCAGCCGGTCCGGCTGGATGACATCGTTGTGGTGGAAAACGAGACCGGAAAGGTCGAGGAGATTACGCTGACCTATGTCGTGGTCCGCCTCTGGGACCAGCGGCATATTATCGTGCCAATCACCTGGTTCATCGACAAACCTTTCCAGAACCTTACGCGCTCATCCTGGGAGCTGTCCGGTGCGGTCATGTTCAATGTGGGTTACAACGCACCGATCGAGGCTATCCGGAAAGAACTTGAAAAGATCGTTGCCTCAAGCCCTCTTTGGGACAAGCGCCTGGTCCGGCTCGAAGTGACCAACGCAGCAGTAGGGTTCGTCGAGCTTCGTGCGCTGGTCAGCGCGGCAAGTCCCCTGGACCTTTGGACGCTTCGATGCTACGTTCGAGAGGAGATGATCGGTTTCCTTCGCACCTTTGGCAAAGAGATATTTCCGGAACTGCCTGCGCAGGCTCCGGCCAAAGATGCTTCTGCATGAAATTTAACGTCGTTGGCGAAACCTTGATGTTTCGATGAAGAAAAGATGCTATCTTGGCGCCATGTTTTTCGGGTGGGCAGGCATTTGATGAAGAGTAGCTGGCAGATGTGCAGTTTTCCCGATTTTATTACTGAACAAGAAGGAGAGTTATGGCAAAGGCAAAATCAGGAGATACGGTCAAGGTTCATTACACAGGGACCTTTGATGACGGAACGGTGTTCGACACATCGGCAGAACGCGAACCTCTGCAGTTCACTATCGGCATAGGCCAGGTGATTGCAGGCTTCGACCGTGCCATGATCGACATGGAACCGGGCGAAAAGAAAACCATCAACATTCCCGCTGACCAGGCATATGGTCCGCGCAGCGAGGAGCTCGTAGCCGAGATAGGGCGTGACAGGCTTCCTGCCGACCTCGAACTCGAAATCGGCCAGCAGCTTCAGCTGGGCCTTGCCGACGGCGACCAGGCTGTCGTGATGATCGTCGATCTCAGCGAGACGACCGTCACCCTCGACGCCAACCATCCGATGGCAGGCTTCGACCTGAACTTCGACCTGGAACTTGTAGAGATAGTGTAAAAGAGGAAAGAAAAGGACCAAAGGGAGTTCGAAGAAAGGGACCAGAAGGACTCAAGGGACTTAAAGGACATAAATGTTAAGAGGAATAATATTTCTTCAACCTTTATGTCCCTTTGGTCCTTTATGTCCTTTTGGTCCCTTTCTTTTTTCTCAATGCACCGAGCATGAAATGCAGGGGTCATACGACCTTACCAGCATGACGCAGAGCTTTTCGGTCTCCTGTTCGCTTTTGCCTTCCGCAAGGGCCTGTTCGGCGAGTGCGTGCAGGTCGTAGTGGATGTTTGCGTTGTTCTGCGTGGTCGGGATGATGCAGTCCGCTTTGGTGACTTTTCCTTCCTCGTCGGTCTCAATGTGGTGGTAGAGAACGCCCCTTGGCGCTTCCACTGCTCCGGTGGCCGCTCCTGCCTTCGGTTTGTAGTCAGCCTTGATATCGAGGAGGTCGTCGTCGAGCAGCCGGTCTATGATCGTTTCGGCTTCCTCGATGATCTGGTGGCACTCGATGAGCTGGGCGACGTTGTTCATGAAGGGGTTGTGGCAGACCGGTTCCAACCCGAATGATGCGGCAGCCTCCCTTGCGCGTGGCCCGAGAAGGTCGTAGTTGTTGTTGAAGCGGGCCAGTGAACCGGCCGCGGATGACTGGCGGCTGACCTTCGTGAACTTCGAGGTCGAGAACTCCGTCAGGTACTCGTTGGTCATCAGCAGGTAGTCGTTTTCGTCGTGCACGACGCCGTCCGTCGAGACCAGGTCCCCGCCGATGTACGGGTAGCTCGTTCCGTTGCGAAGCGAAATGAATTCGGTTTCGCGGACGAAGTCCGGCAGCGTCAGCGTCCTGAAAAATGCTGTTGTCCTGTCGAGCGCCGGCTTGCGTTCGGCGATCATCGTTTTAAGCTCCTGCAGCCGCTGTTTCGACGGGGCCTTGCTTACACCGCCAAGCACAAGGCTGACCGGATGGGTGGCACGCCCGGTTGTGACGATGCTCAGCGTGTTGCCGAGTTCCTTGAGCATGAGACCTGCTTCGACGATTTCCGGGTGCGACTGCATGAGCGGCACGGCACTCGGCACGTTCAGGAAGTCGGGCGCTGCAAGGAAGAACAGATGGAGGGCATGGCTGGACAAAGTCTCTCCGTGCATGGCCAGCAGCCTTATGATTTTGGCGGTTTCCGGCGGCTCGATCTCCATGGCTCGTTCAAGTGCACGGATACTGGCCAGGGAGTGGCTGATCGAGCAGATGCCGCAGATCCTCGATGTGAGGAATGGCGCCCGTTCAGCGCTGACCCCCTTGACCATGACTTCGAAGAACCTGGGGGTTTCGATCACGGCCCATGTCGCTTCGGCGAGTTTCCCGTTTTTGACCGAGATGTGGATGTTGCCGTGCCCTTCTACCCTTGTGAGGTGGCGGACATCGATGTTGAAATCAACGTTCATGTGTCAAGGTAGTCTACGAACCCGTTGTAGAATGAGAGCTTCTCCCTCATGTCGGCCGTACTGAGCTGTTTGTCGATGACCAGCTGTTTGAATGAGGGGAAGTTGATGTCATCGGCTGGGCCCCGGCAGCCGAGGCAAGGTGTCTTGCCGGTGGGGCATACGGCGTCGCAACCGGCCCTCGATATGGGCCCGAGGCATATTTCGCCAAGGTCGAAAAGGCAGGTGTTGAGCCGCTGCTTGCAGTCCACGCAGACCGGATATTTCGGAAGGCTTACCTGCGAGCGTGTGATGACGCCGACCACGATCCTTTCGACCTCGTCTTTGGAGACCGGGCAGCCGGGGATCGATAAATCGACATGGACGATGTCGCTGATTTTCATGGATGGCATCGTCTCGATCGCTTTGCCGTCATAGACCTCCCGGATGGCTTCATCCTGCGGGATGCGGTTCTTGAGGCTGTTGACACCACCGAAGCAGGCGCAGGCACCGAAGGCAATAAGTATCTTTGCCTGGGCTCGGATTGCCTTGAGGCGCTCGATCTCGTCCCTGCGCGTGATGCTTCCCTCAACGAGGGCGATGTCGTAGTCGTCGTGCCGCTCGGAGGAGATCTCCCTGAAGTTGCGGATGTCGAGCAGGTTGAGGAAATCCGGAAGGGTCGACTCCTTGTTGGCCAGTTGGAGCTGGCACCCTTCGCAGCAGGTGAAGTCGAACGATCCGATCTTCACCTTGTCCATTTCAAAACCGAGATGGTTCATGAGTGTTTCCTAAATCGCTTCCTTGAGGTTCATTACCGACCAGTAGTCGAACACGGGGCCGTCCAGGCAGGTGAAGGTTGAGCCGACCATGCAGCGGCAGCATTTACCCATTCCGCAGTGCATGCGGCGCTCCAGCGACACGAACATCCGGTTCATCGGGATGCCCATGCGGTCAAGGTGGCTGCAGACGAACTTGAACATGACAGGGGGGCCGCAGACGATGGCGTAGGTCTCCTTGGTGTCGAAGGTGAATTCGTCGAGCAGGGCGGTGATCATGCCGCTCCGGCCTGTCCAGGATTCATCGGGTTTCTCGACGATGGTTCGCATCTGCACGTGGCTGACCTTCTGCCACTCTTCGAACTGGTATTCGAAAAGCATCTGCGACGGCTCCTTGGCGCCGTACAGCAGGAACACATCCTTGTACCTGTCGCGGTGGTCGGTGATCCAGAAGAGGGGTGCGCGCAATGGGGCGATACCGAGCCCGCCGGCGATCAGCAGGACGTTTTTCCCCTGCATCTGCGACATCGGAAAAGCTGTCCCGAACGGCCCCCTGATGGAGACGAACGCCCCCTGACGAGCTTCGAAGAGCGCCGAGGTCACATGGCCGGCCTTGCGGATGCAAAGCTCGATGAACTCGTGGTTGCTGGTCGAACTCGAGATCGATATCGGTGCCTCGCCGTATCCCGGCACTTCGAGCATGAGGAACTGGCCGGGCCTGAAGTTGAACACCTCCCGTTCGAGGGGATCGATGATACGGAGCTGGAACAGCCGTTCGAGCCCGGAGAGCGGCACAATGTTGGTAATCCTGCACTTGTAGCCCTTGTCGGTGATCATGACCTCGGACTTTTTCTGGAAGTCCGGTATCCTGCCGGCGAAAGGCTCGAGGTTCAGATCTTGTCCGGGGATTGTGAAACGCATGTCAGGCATGATTCTCGCTCCAGTCTGAGGTCGTTGATGACGTCTTTAGGGTTGATGTCGGCAAGGCAGGCCCGCCCGCAACGGTTGCAGCC
>Ga0326726_10002251_pt1 | contig 17781 bp, 12 predicted proteins | sample MHFenrmetagenome_2_FD_207603 | JGI IMG/M metagenome (GOLD analysis project Ga0326726, IMG submission 207603) | Lab enriched peat soil microbial communities from Michigan Hollow, Ithaca, NY, United States - MHF15MN | ecosystem: Environmental > Terrestrial > Soil > Wetlands > Peat | place: USA... | reverse complement strand
GTCGCGACGCTAGCGCTCATCAATCTGGCGTTCGGCGCCGGCTGCTACGCCGTCGCGTTCGCGTTCATCGCGCGGCAGCAGGGCCTGCACCGGAACTTCCATTTCTACACGGCGCTCGGGCTGATCATGATCCTCGTGAGCAGCCGGCTGCTGCTCGGCGACGCCGCGCTCGCCACGTCCTGCGCCGCGCTCGCGCTGGTCTCCACCTGGGGCGCGCGACAGGTGGATCGCGTGTCGCTCGCCATTCACGGCGCGATTTACGTCATCGTGGCCGGCGCGGTGTCCGGCTTGTTGACGTCGGCGGGCTACGCGCTCCTCGGCTCCGCGTCCAGCGCCTGGAGTCCGTTCACACCGTCCGCGGCGGTCACGCTCGCGACGGCGGGCGTGTGCTGGGCGTTGCCCGCGGCCGACGATCGGCCGTACGCGCGGCTTCCCCGGCTGGTGGTGGCGATCCTGCTCGTCTGGTCCGCCGGCGGGAGCCTCGTCGCCCTGCTGACGCCGGTCGTGTCGGGCGTCCCCGGCGCCGGTGCCGACGCCGGCGTCGTGGCGACGGTGCGCACGACGGTGCTCGCCGGCGCCGCCGTCTTTCTCGCGTGGATCGCGCGGTACCACCGCTTCCGCGAAGCGACGTGGCTGCTCTATCCCGTTCTGGTGATCGGCGGCCTCAAGCTGCTCGCCGAAGATCTGCCGCGGTCGCGGCCCGCCACGCTCTTCATCGCGTTCGCGCTCTACGGCGGCGCGCTCATCGCCGCACCGCGATTGATCCACCGCCGTACGTGATGTTGACGCGGATCGGGTGCCTGGTGCATGGTGCTGGGTGCTTGGTGCCGTGCAGAGTGCTGGGTGCTTGGTGCCGTGCAGAGTGCTGGGTGCTTGGTGCCGTGCAGAGTGCTGGGTGCTTGGTGCCGTGCAGAGTGCTGGGTGCTTGGTGCCGTGCAGAGTGCTGAGTGCTGGGTGCTGCCGCCGCACTAAGCACGCCGCACCCAGCACAGCACCAAGCACCTAGCACCAGGCACGGCACCAGGCACCCAGCACCACGCACCCAGCACCCATGTCCATTCGCATCTTCGTGACCGGCGGCACCTTCGACAAGCGGTACAACGAGCTCACGGGCGCCCTCGCCTTCGGCGACACCCATCTGCCGGAGATGCTGCGCCTCGGGCGGTCGCGCGTCGATGTGGCAGTCACGACGCTGATGATGATCGACAGCCTGGACATGACCGCCGGCGATCGCGCGCGGATCGTCCAGCAATGCCGCGCGACCGCCGAGCCGCGGATCGTCGTCACGCACGGTACCGATACGATGGTAGAGACCGCATCCGCGCTCGCGACGGCCGTGCCGCCGCTCGGAACGAAGACGATTGTCCTGACCGGCGCGATGGTTCCGTACGCGTTCGGCAGCTCGGATGGTCTGTTCAACCTGGGCAGCGCGCTGTCGTTCGTGCAGGCGCTGCCGCCCGGCGTCTACCTCGCGATGAACGGCCGGTGCTTCCCGTGGGACGGTGTGCGGAAGAACCGGGAGACTGGAGTGTTCGAAGCACTATGACGGTCGACACAGGACAAGAAAGAGGATCACAAAGATCACGAAGACCACGAAGAATTCTTTTCTGTGTGCTCTTTGTGGGCTTTGTGGTTTCCACTCCCGCTTCACGGCCCGTTATGGTGGCTCAGGCGCCAGACGAAGTGACGCGCCTGCTGACCGAGTACGTCCGCCTCGACACCTCAAATCCTCCTGGCGACACGCGCAAGGCCGCCGATTTTCTCGCGGGTGTGCTCGACCGCGAAGGGATCCCGGTCACGCGCTACGAGTCCGAGCCGGGCAAGGCGATCGTGTACGGCCGCCTCAAGGCGACCGTCTCGCCACCCGTCGGCAAAGCCCTCGTGCTGCTGCATCACATGGATGTCGTGCCGGCCGATCGCACGCAGTGGAAGACGGATCCGTTCACGCCGACGATCCGCGGCAACGAACTCTGGGGCCGCGGCGCGTTCGACATGAAGGGCCAGGGCGTCGCGCACCTCGTGGCATTTCTCATGCTGAAGCGCCAGCGCGTGCCGCTCGCGCGCGACGTGATTCTGCTCGCGGAGCCGGACGAAGAAGTCGGCGGCGCCGCGGGCGCGCGGTGGATGATTGCGAATCACTACGCCGAGCTCGATCCCGAGTACGTGATCGACGAAGGCGGCTTCGGCAGCCGCGAGATGTTCGCGGCGGGCAAGCTCGTGTACGGGATCTCCGTCGCGGAGAAAAAGATCGTCTGGCTGAAGATTCGCGCCGAGGGCGTCGCTGGACACGGCAGCCAGCCCATCGAGCAGAACGCGAACGATCATCTGGTCAACGCACTGCAGCGCCTGCTGGCTGAACCGCCCGGCGCCCGAAACGTGCCGGCCAAAGACAGCATCGTCGAGGTCATGCGGGCGCGCGTGGGCGCGCTCGCGCAGAACAAGTTCACCAACGCGATTCAGCGATCGACGATCTCGCTGACGTGGTTCAAGTCGGGCGTCGGCGACCCGCCGAAAATCAACGTCATCCCGTCGGTGGCCGAAGCGGGTCTCGACTGCCGCGTGCTGCCGGGCACGACGCGCGACCAGTGGATTGCAGAGGTTCGCCGGCGCCTCGGCGATCCGGCGCTGACGATCGACGTCGTCAACGAATCCGACGATCCGATCGTCACCTCGCAGGATTCCGCGTTGTACCGCAGCCTCGAAGCGGCGATCCTGCGGCGCCATCCCGACGCGATCGTGACCCCGATGCTGATCCCGTACGGCACGGATTCCAACGCGTTCCGCCCGAGAGGCGTGAAGAGCTACGGCGTCTTCCCAGCCATCCTTCCCGCGGACGTCGTCACGCAGATGCACGGTGATGCCGAGCGCGTTCCGCTGGACGCGGTGGCTGAGGCTTCGCAGGTGCTCTTCGACGCGCTGCGAGCGACAGTGGAAAAGAAGTAATGCACGAATGCAGGCACGCGCGGAGCGGACGAATCTTGCATTCCCGCATTCCTGCATTCCTGCATTTCTGCATTCTTGCATTCGCCCAGTTCGCCTGCGGCCGTGCGGCTGACCAACCGAGGCCGCGGCCCAACGTCGTGCTCGTCACCATCGACACGTTCCGCGCCGACCGCCTGGGCGCGGGGCTGACGCCTGTGCTCGATCGCGTCGTGGCAACCGGCGCGCGATTCACCAATGCGCGAACCGCCGTGCCGCTGACGCTGCCGTCGCACACGTCGATCCTGACGGGACTGCTGCCCCCCGCGCACGGCGTGCGCGAGAACGGTTCGGATGCGCTGGACGGCACCCATGCCACGATCGCGCGTCTCCTGAAGGGTCGCGGCTATCACACCGCCGCGTTCGTCGGCGCGTTCGTCCTCGACCGGCGCTTCGGCCTCTCGCAGGGCTTCGACGTCTACGACGATCGCGTCCCGCGCGATCCGAACGCGACGGAGCGTCTCGAAGCGGAGCGCCCCGCATCAGCCGTCGTCGACAGCGCGCTGGCCTGGCTTAGCGTGCAGCACCCAGCACCCGGCACCTCTGCACCCAGCACGGCACCCGGCACCCCAGCACCCAGCACCCAGCACCCGTTCTTCGTCTGGATCCACCTCTACGATCCGCACGCGCCGTATGCGCCGCATGCGGAGTTCGTCGAGCGGGCGCGGTCGTCAGCCGCCAGCCACCAGCCACCAGCCACTGATGATTCTTTGCGCTACGACGGCGAGATCGCGTACGCGGATTCGCAGATCGCGCGCGTCTTTGACTGGTTGCGCGCGCGGCAGCTCATCGAGCGGACGCTGATCGTCGTCGCCGGCGATCACGGCGAGGGCCTGGGCGAGCACCACGAGCTGACGCACGGGATGCTGCTCTATGACTCGACGCTGCGGGTCCCACTCATCGTGGCGGGGCCCGGCCTGCGCGCGATCCGGAACGACGACGCGGTGAGTCTCGTCGACATCGCGCCGACGATTCTTCTCGCGACAGGCGTCACGCCACCTGTCGAGATGAAAGGGCGCGACCTCGTCGACCTGGTCCGGCTGAAGCCGGACACCACGACTGCCGACGTACGTGGCGTCCGGCTTCAGCCGGACGGTCAGCCGGACCTGTACAGCGAAACGGAATATCCGCACGTCGCGGGCTGGAGCCCGCTGCAGGCGCTGACCGACGGGCGCTGGATGGCGATCCACGGCGGCTCGTTCAGCGAGCTCTACGATCTCCAAGGCGATCCACGAGAAGCGCGCGATGTGGCTGGTGCCCAGCCCGGCGTCGTCGGCGCAATGGCCGCGCGCATGGCGGCGCTCCACGCGCCTTCGTCTGGCGGGCACGCCGTGTCGCCAGAGACCGCCGAACGTCTGCGGTCGCTCGGCTACGTCGCGAGCTCGCCGCAGACGGCGCCGGCCGCGGGCGCGCCCAATCCCGTGACGCGGATGGACGCGTGGACACGCTTCGAAGACGCGCTGACGGCGCTGAGCGTACATGAACCGCGAGCCCTTGCCGGCCTGCAGCAGCTCGCGCGCGACAATCCGGACGCGCCGGTCTTCACGACCACGTACGCGCAGGCGTTGAAGGACGGAGGCCGGGCGGCGGCGGCGGTCGACGTCTATCGCGCGGCCGCGAGGCGGTGGCCCACCGACGGCACGCTGCTCCACGACCTCGCCGTCGCCGCGCGCGAGGCGTCGAACGCCGCCACCGGATCCGGCGCGCGGGCGCTGCGCGATGAAGCGGCCCGCGCCGAGCAGGCCGCGCTGGCGCTGGCGCCGGGCAGCGCGATGGCGCACAACGGCCTCGGGCTCCTCGCGGCCGACGAGAATCGCCCGGGCGACGCGGCGGCGGAATTCGAACGCGCGACCGCGATCGATCCCAACAACGCGCCATACTGGACGAATCTCGGCAATGCGCGCCGTGCGATGAGCGATCGATCGGGCGCCGAGCAGGCGTATCGCCACGCGCTGGACGTCGGCGTCGGTGACGTCGGCGCCGCCGACGCCGCCAACGGACTCGGCGTGCTGCTGGTCGAGGCGGGCCGGGCGGCTGAAGCGGTCGCGTGGTTCGAGCGCGCGCTCGCCGCCGCGCCGGATCTCGTCGAAGCGCGACTCAACCTCGGCATCGCGCGGCAGCAAAGCAGCGACAGGAAACGCGCCGCCGAAGCCTACCGGGCCGTCATCGCCGCGACCGGCAGTCATCCGCGCGAGAAAGATGCCGCAAAGAAACTCCTCGCACAGCTGGGAGCGGCGCGATGAGAAGGGCAAAGGGCAGAGGGCAAAGGGCAGGAAGCAGGGCGAAGTTCTTCGCCCTATGCCCTTTGCTCTTTGCCCTTTCCGCCTGTCGCCCAGCGCCGTCGCCAACCCCAACGGCGCGGAATCTCGTACTGATCACGATCGACACGCTGCGCGCCGATCGCGTCGGCGCCTACGGCTGGGCGCGCGCGCACACACCGGCGCTCGACTCGCTGGCGCGCGAGGGGGCGTTGTTCGAGCGGGCGTACGCCGCCGCGCCGATCACGCTCCCGTCACACGCGACGATGCTGACCGGCCGCTATCCGCCTGGACACGGCGCGCGTGACAACGGCCTGCGCGTCTCCGAGTCGGTGTCCACGCTCGCGACGCAGCTGCGCACCGCCGGATTCACGACCGCCGCGTTCGTCGCGGCGTTTCCACTCGACCATCAGTTCGGGCTCGCCCGCGGATTCGACGTCTACGGCGACCGCATGCCACGCGGATCCGACGGCCGCCTCGCGGACGAACGTCCCGCGTCACAGGTGATCGACGATGCCATCGGCTGGATGGCCAGCACGTTGAATTTGGCACCCAGCACCGTGCACGGCACCCAGCCCCCGGCACCCGGCACCCAGCACCCGTTCTTCCTCTGGGTCCATCTCTTCGAGCCGCACGCCCCGTACGGCGATCCGGGCTCCGGCCGCTCGACGAGCGATCGCTACGACGATGAGATCGCGACGGCGGACCGGGAGATCGGCAGGCTGCTGGCGGCGCTTGCGCCCGTGCGCGGCCAGACGCTCCTCATTGCCGCGGGCGATCATGGCGAGGCGTTCGGCGAGCACGGCGAGTTCGCGCACAGCATCTTCGTCTACGACACGACGCTGCGCGTGCCGCTGCTGATGCGCGGACCGGGCATTCCCGCGGCGGCACGCATCGCCGATCCGGTCACGCTCGCCGACGTGGCGCCGACGGCGATGCGCGCGCTCGGCGCGACCATGGCCGACGTCGACGGCGTCGATCTCGCGCCGGCCTTCGCGGGCACGGCGCTCGCGGCGCGCGAGCTGTACGCCGAGTCGTTCGCGCCACTGGTCGAATTCGGCTGGGCGCCGCTGCGCGCGCTGCGGTCCGGACCGTGGAAGTACATCGCCGCGCCGAACGCCGAGCTGTACGACGTCGGAAAGGACGCCGGCGAGCAGACCAATCTCGTCGCGGCGCAGAGCACGGTCGCGCGCGGCCTCGACCAGCGCGTGGCGCGCTATTCGCCGGCGTCACCACCGTCAGTGCCCGGGATGAGTCCTGATGCCGCGGAGCGTCTGCGCGCGCTGGGCTATGCCGCGAGGTCGGGCGCGGATTCTCAATCCGCACTCCGCAATCCTCAATCCGCAATGTCACGTCCTGATCCGAAGGATCGGCGCGACGTGGCGGCGCGACTGGCTCAGGTCACATCGGGCGAGCTGACCGGCGCGGCCCTCCTCGCGGCGCTGGACGGTCTGGTCCGCGACGATCCGAAGAACGGTCAGGCGCACCTGCGGCTGGCCTACGCGCGGCTGGAGGCCGGCGACTGCGCGAAAGCGGAACCGGAATTCCGGGCGGCGATCGCCAGCGGTCTGCCAGGCGCCGACGCGCACCTGGGGCTGGCGTCGTGTCAGGGCCGGCGCGAGGATCTGAAGGGCGCGGAGGAGTCGCTGGCGGAGGCGCGCCGCCGCGAGCCCGACAACCCGGTGGTCGCGGCCAACATCGGGATCCTCCAGGCCGCCCGGGGAGAACTGCCCGCCGCCGCGACATCTCTGGAAACGGCGTTGTCCGCCGACCCGGGCATGAACGAGGCGCGGTTCAACCTCGCGATCGTGTACGCCAAGTTGAACAAACGTTCAGAGGCCGCGGCGGCCGCCCGCGAACTCCTGCGGCGGCTGCCCCCCAACGCGCCTCAACGGTCGGAAGTGGAACGGTTACTCAAGGCGCTGCAGTAACTTCGGTGTTAACTCCGGCCCTGGTCCGCGCTGAAATTCACCCCTAACGGTCCGTAAAGAAAAGACTTCCTTCGCTTACCCCGAACGTCATAAGATGTCACGTTTCAATTTCGGCCATCGTCCGGTATCTGGACAGTCGTAAACACTGTTTTTCCTTATCTTCTGGAGGCTTGATGAGACGGAATTTTTTGGGGGCAGCGCTACTGTTCCTGCTCGGCTGCGCGCCGGCTTTCGCGCAGCAGACGTCGGGCAGCATCACAGGGCGCGTCCTCGACCAGCAGGGCGCGGCCGTACCCGGCGCCACGGTAACGGCCAAGAGCGCAGCCACGGGGTTTTCGCGCACGGAAGTGAGCGACGCTTCGGGCCTCTACCGGCTGAACGCGCTGCCGGTCGGCATCTATGAAGTCACGGCCTCGCTGTCGGGCTTCACGACCATCACCAAGCGTGACGTCGACGTGAACGTCGGTCAGGTCCAGGCGATCGATTTCAGCCTGCGCATCGCGGCGGTCGCCGAGACGATCAACGTGACCGGCGCGTCGCCGCTCATCGAGACGACGAACTCGTCGGTCGGCGGCATCGTCGATCCGAAGCGGATCGAGAGCCTGCCGCTCAACGGCCGCCAGTTCGCGAACCTCGCGGCGACGGTGCCGGGCGTCGGCCTTGCGTTCCACACCGACCCGACCAAGAGCACGCAGTACTCGCCGCAGATCAACGGCGGCAACGGCCGCAACGTCAACTACCAGATTGACGGCGGCGACAACAACGACGACACCGTCGGCGGGCTGCTGCAGATGTTCCCGCTCGAGGCGATTCAGGAGTTCAACTTCCTGACGCAGCGCTTCAAGGCGGAGTACGGCCGCAGCAACGGCGGCGTGCTCAGCGTCGTCACCAAGTCCGGCACCAACACGCCGTCGGGCAGCCTCTTCGAGTTCTTCCGCGACAAGTCGATGAATGCGCTGAGCGAGACCGAGAAGCTCGCCGTCGTGGGCACCACGGCGTCGCCGGTCAAGGGTGACTACCGCAAGAACCAGTTCGGCGGCAGCTTCGGCGGTCCGATCGTGAAGGACACGGCCCATTTCTTCGTCGCCGCGGAGCGCACGCAGCAGGACACGACGCAGACCGTCGACACATTGGGCCTGTTCCCGAGCCAGAACGGCGTCTTCGCCGTGCCGTACCGGGAGAACCTGATCACGGCCAAGATGACGGCGAACCTGAACGCCGCGCAGTACCTGACGGTGCGTTACGGACGGAACACCAACTCGGCTCCGTACGGCGCGGCGCGGTTGAGCACGTTCGACAACTGGGGTGATAGCGTGAACACGTTCAACTCGATCAATCTCAACCACAATTTCGTGCTGGGCGGATCGAAGCTGAACGAGTTCATCTTCCAGTTTGCGGACTTCCGGAACAACATCGCGTCGCGGAGCTCGGCGCCGGCCGAGAGCTTCCCGAACGGTGTGTCGATCGGCGCCAACGGCAACACGCCGCAGACGACCGAGCAGCACAAGTTCCAGTTTCGCGACGACTTCTCGTGGCACATGACCGGCCACGGCGGCCTCGGCCATGACTTCAAGGTTGGCGCGAACTTCATCAACGAGCCGCGCCTGTTCATCACTTTCAACACGGGCAAGGGTGCGGTCTTCTACACGCATCTGACGAACGACTTGACGGGGCCGATCAGCACCGTGGCCCTGAGCGACGGCGATGCGTCCGCGAACATCCCGACCAAGCAGTTCGCCACGTACTTCCAGGATGACTGGCGTGTGAGCGATCGGCTGACCGTCAATGTTGGCGTGCGATACGACATCGTCGACGGGATCAGCAACATCGATCAGTCGAAGAACCCGAACTACATCCTCGTCAGGAACGCGGCGATTGCCGGCAAGTTCAATTCGCTGCCGGCGCCTGTGGCAGCGCTCATGAACGACTTCGCGGCCGATCCCACGATTGACAAGAACAACGTCCAGCCGCGCGTCGGCGCCGTGCTGGACGTCAACGGCAACGGCAAGGACATCGTCCGCGGCGGCTGGGGCATCTACACCGACTTCGGCTACACGAACTCCAACGTCCTCTTCGCCGCGGCTGACGCGAGCGGGTCGGGCTTCGGCAACGTGTTCAACGTGAATCAGGCGGCCGGAATCAAGAACCCGGACGGCTCGTTCTTCAAGGTGGGCCAGCCGCTGGCCAATATCCAGAGCCAGAACCAGGCGGTCGTCGTGCCGGGCACGTATCCGCTCTTCGGCAACTGGGTGGATCCGCTGCTGCAGCAGCCGTACCAGATGCAGACCAACGCGGGCTGGTCGCACGAGCTGACGTCTGACACCGTGTTCAGCGTCGACTTCGTCGACTCGATCGGCCGGGATCTCAACACGCGGCCGCGCGTCAATCAGCGCATCGCCCCCACGACGACGAGAATCATCTCGGCGCTGCTGCCGACCGCGCTCAACCCGAACGCCAACTCGAACCGCCCGGCGGCCAGCGTCGGCAAGAGCAATTACGACGCCCTCATTTTCGCAGTGCGGCGCCGGCTGACGAAGGGCGTCGACTTCACCGGGTCCTACACGCTGGCGCGAGCGAAGAGCACGATCGGCGTGGGCGTCGATCAGCTCAACACGGCGAACATCCAGGATCCGAAGAACCCGTTCGACGCGCCCGTGCAGAACGGGCCGACGGCGGATACTGACTCCCGTCATCGCGTGACGCTGTCGGCAGTGTTCCAGCTGCCGGGTGGCGTGGAAGTCGCGCCGATCTACATGTATCGGTCGGCGCTGCCCGTGTCGCTCGTCGACGGACGCGACCTGAACCTCGACGGCGACGCGACGGAAATCCCGACGCGCGCCTACGCGGTGGACTCGTTCAACGCCGACACCGGCGCGTGGACGACGAAGGACATCGGCACGTGCGATACGGTCAACTGCGGGCGCGGCATGTCACAGCAGCAGACCAACATCCGCGTGTCGAAGACGTTCAACCTCGGTGGACGCGCTCGCGTCCAGGCGATCGGCGAGGTGTTCAACCTGTTCAACAACATCAACCCGAGCGGATTCCGCGCTCGCGTCGTGGTGCCGTCGAGCGGCGCGGCGGATCCGGCGCTCCTGCAGCCGACGACGTATTCTGGCGACTTCCGTCGTCCGGAACAGCGCGTCGGCCAGATTGGCGTGCGGTTCTCGTTCTGAAAGGGCGCGGCGCCTGCGGCGCCGCGTGAGGCGGGTAAGTCTGGTGGGGCAGGTAGGGAAACCTACTTGCCCCTTTTTTTCGCGGCCGCTTCCCCACCCGACCCGCTCGCCCCACCCGCCCTACCTGCCTAGAGCTTGTCGATCGCTTCCAGCTGCGGGAGGTGGTGAATCTCGTGACCGGCGATCTGATGCAGGATCCAGTCGACTGACAGAGCGCCGTACTCGGGATGCGCGAGTGGCGTCGCGCGTTCGGCGGGCGACAGCGATTCGAACAGCGACCTGTTCATCGCGACGAGCGCGAGGAACACGTCGAGCGCGTCCCGGCCGCTGAGACCGCGCTCGAACGCGACCCAGGCGTTCTGATCGAAGTTCTGCGCGACGTAGTTGGGCGTCGCGAGCGCCATGCGCGCGCGCGTGCCGAGCGCGAGCTCGGTCTGCGCGAGATGGATCAGCACCTGCCGCGCCGTCCACTTGCCCGGGCCGTAGCTCAGTTCGAACTGCGCGGGCGACCAGTTGCCGGCGATCGCGCGGTAGCGCGCCGCCGACTCGCGCATAGCGAGGATCGGATCGCGGGCGCCGAGGTCGGAGGAGTAGGGAGTCGTTGGAGCCATGAAACCGATCTTACTAAGAGACGGGTTCAGGGTTCCGGGTTCTTGGTTCTGGCTTCTGCGCTCACTCTTCATTCAGCGCAATGACGGGATCAACGTGCGCGGCGCGGCGCGCGGGCAGGTAACTCGCCAGTAACGACACGATGCCGAGGATCAAGGCAGCTGCGGCAAGCGCCCGTGGATCGCCCGGCGTGACCTGGAAGAGGACCGCGCCCGCGAGGCGGCCCATCGCGACCGCGGCCGCGAGGCCAATCGCGACGGCGACGAGCGTCAGACGGACGCCGTGGCCGACGACTTCGCGCAGCACACGCTCGCTCGACGCGCCGAGTGCCAGACGGATGCCGATCTCGTGCGTCCGCTGCGCGACGCCGTACGACGTCATGCCGTAGATGCCGACGCCGGCCAGCAGCAGCGCGACGCCGGCGAAGATCCCGAGCAGCAGCGCGAGGAAGCGCGACTGGCCCTGCGTGCGCGACACCGCCGTCTCGAGCGAGTAGATCGACCAGACCGGCTGATCCTTGTCCACCGCCCAGATCGCCTTGCGCACGTCGTTCGTGATCGTCATCGGCGGCACCGCGGTCCGCGCGACCAGCGAGCTGAAGATGAGCGGCACCTGGTAGTGCGCCACGTACAGCTGCGGCACCGCCGGCTCGGTCGCGGTGTAGTGCTTGGTGTCGCCGACGACGCCGATGACCGTGATCGGGGCGGGCGCGTCCGGCGACCGGAAACGCCTGCCGATCGCGTCCTCGTCCGGCCAGGCGCGGCGCGCGAACGTCTCGTTGATCACGCCAACCAGCGGCGTCGTCAGGTCGTCACGATCGGTGAAGTCGCGGCCTTTCATCAGCGGGATTCGCAGCGTCTTGAAGTAGTCCGGCGTCACGAAGTGCAGGCGCGCCTGCGGCAGCGACGCCGTGTCTGGCGCCGGCCTGCCTTCCACGGCATAGCCGGTCGTGCCGCCGTTGCCGCTGAACGGCACGGCGCGGACGAGCGCAGCCGACTGGACACCAGGAACGGCCCGTACGTGTTCGATCGCGGCCTTGAAGAAGCGCGCGATGTCCTCCGGTGTCGTGTACTTGGTCTGCGGCAGGCGGAACTGCAGCGTGAACACGTTCGACGCGTCGAATCCGATCGGCGCGTTCTGGACCGCGAGCAGACTCTGAATCAGCAGCGCCGAGACGGCGACGAGCGCGACCGACATCGCGATCTCCGCGACGATGAGGACGTCGCGCGTGCGGCGGCCCGAACCGGAGGCGCGTCGCGCGCCCGCCTGCAGCACGCGGCTGAGGTCGGGCCTCGACGTCTTGAGCGCCGGCGCGAGCCCGCACAGCACCGCGACGCCGATCGCGACGGCTCCGGTGAACAGGAACACGGTCCAGTCGAGCGGCACCTGCGCGGGAATCGGGACCGACGGCGGCCGCAGGAACGCGAGGCCCGAGAGCGCCCAGCGGCCGAGCAGGAATCCCGAGACGGCAGAGGTCGCCGCGACCAGCGCGGCCTCGACGGCGAGCTGCCGCGTCACGGCGCCGCGACTCGCGCCCAGCGCCGCCCGCAACGCGATTTCCTTCTGCCGATCCATCGCGCGCGCCAGCAGCAGGTGGCTGACGTTGACGCACGCGATCAGCAGCACGACGCCGACCGACGCGAACAGGAGCAGCAGCGCCGGCGTCGACGCGCCGACGACGGTGTCGTGCGCGGACTCGAGGATCAGCGATCGTCCCTGCTGCGTCTTCGGATCCGCTGCGAGCAGCCGACGTCCCACGAGATCGAGATCCGCGCCCGCCGCCGCCTGGGTGACGCCGGTCTTCACACGGCCGATGCCGAGCATCACCGGTCCGGCGCGGACGAGCCCGCGCGGCGCCGGCCAGAGCGCCGCCGGCAGGAACAGATCGCCGTCGATGAAGTACCCGGCGCCGGGGACTTCGGCCGGATCGAAGGGCGGCTGCAGGACGCCGACGATCGTCAGCGTGTTGCCGTTCAGCGTCAGCGCCTGGCCGATCGCCGATGGATCCTCATTGAATCGCTGGCGCCAGAGTTGATGCGTGATGACGACGACGGGCGCGACGGAGCCCGGCGCGCTCTCCGCTTCGGTGTACAGCCGGCCGCGCTCGGCCTTGAGGCCCAGCGCGTCGAAGAACGATCCGGTCGCGAAGATGCCGACGAGCCGCTGCGGCTCGCTGACGCCGGTCAGGTTGACGCTCTGCGCGAGATACAAACCGAGCGTGTCGAGCGTGCCGGTCTGCTTCCGGACCTCGGCGTACTCGGTGTACGAGAGCAGACCGCGCGGATACTGCGTCGTGCGGCTCCACACCGAGACGAGCCGATCGGCGTTCGCGTACGGCAGCGGCCGCAGCAGCACGGCGTTGACGATGCTGAACATCGCCGTGTTGGCGCCGACGCCGAGGGCGAGGGTGAGAATCGCGATGCACGCGAACGCGGGCCGCCTCCGCCAGAGGCGGAGCGCGTAGCGGACGTCCTGCAGCAGCTTGTCCATGATGGTGCGTTCTCCAGACTTCAAGGCGCGATGCCTCGATCGCTCGTGCCGCGCGGCATTCCATTCGAGCCACGCGCGCGCCCGCTCCGCCGGCGCGTGCCGCAGCGTGTCGGCGAGCGCGACGATCCAGATCGCGAGCGCCGGCCATCCGCGGTCCCGGCGCTCCCGCAGGCGATCGAGCGACGTGTCGATGAAGTCGTCGCCGACCGCGTCGCGAAACGCGCGCGGGTAGGCGCGCAGGAGCCACTGAGCGAGGCGCACATCCGCCCTCGCGTCACGGATGCGGCGGCGCGCATCAGGCACGGGTCAACAACCTGCCGGCGCGCGCGGCGGCGACCAGACGCGACAGCCGCTCCGCTTCCGCCGAGGCGATGCGTCGGCCGAGCGGCGTCAGCCGGTAATAACGGCGCCTCTCGTCGTCGAGGTCCGCCGCCGGCCGGCGTCCGGATTCAACCACCCACCCGTCCTTCAGCATGCGGTGAAGGGCGCGATACAAGGTGCCCGGCTCGAGGCGCAGCTCGCCGCCGGTCAGGCGCGCGGCTTCCTGAATGATGGCGTAGCCGTGACGCTCTTCGGCGGCCAGGGCGACGAGGATGTGGAATTCCACGGGTCGAAGCGGCATAAGGCTCCGCACACACTATGTGCGCCGCGCACAGATGTCAATGATGAGTTGAGACGGCAGAACGTGCGGAAAGGTTGCTTACTTCTGACTCTTGAACTTCACTTTTCAGTTTTCAGTTCTCACTTGTCAGTTTCTGATCTCAACTACCGACCTTGCACTTCGGTGTCGTCTCACCATCTCGGGCAGGAGCTTCTTGCTGAGGTAGACCTTGGACTCGGCGTTGTCCGCGTTGTTGCGCTCGTACTTGACGACCTCGAATCGCAGGTGATCGAGCGTGCCGCGCATCTCGTAGAACTTGTTCTTCGTCTTGACGACGATCTCGTCGAAGCCCTGCTCGATCGCCCAGCTCTCCTGCTGCTCGGTCAGCGCGCGGAAGAAGCCCTGCCCGCGCCAATCGCGCCGCGTCCCGCCGATCCATGTATAAAGGATGCGCCGGCCCGCGAACTGGATGTTGTCGGAGAGCCGGTGGACGATGTCCGCGAGCTTCGGCTCGGTCTCGCCGTGTGTGATTTCGTGCGCGACCTTGAAGGACACGGGAACGACGCCGTCGTCGGGCAGCGCCGCGCTGGCAAGCAGGATGAGATGGCGCCGGCCGGACAGGCGGCGGACGATTTCCGCGGCCGTCTTCTTGCGAGGAAACTCGCCGAAGAACTCTTCGATGTACTGAATTTCGAGCGCGCCTTGCTCGAGATCGTATTGCGTGATGTGATATTCCACGGGAAACGGGAATTGTACACGACCCGCCGCCAGTTCTTGCAGGTCGCCGCTGCGTTCAGTGGCGTGGGGCTTCAGCCCGACCTGATTCGTGGCGTCCGCCTTCAGGCAGGCCAGAAATCGGGCAAGCCTCGCGCCTCGGAGTTCGTCTTTGCACGCCTGCGCTATGAATCCGGGGACTGGGACTACAACCCGAAGGTGGCCGCAAACGTCCTCGACTCCATCGTCCAGTACACGTCGATCCCCGTCTACAAGGACGAGGTCGTCATCGCCGCGTCCTCGACCGAGCTCTTGTCGTTTCCGTTCGTGTTCATGACCGGCCACACGCTCGTCAGGTTCACGGCCGCCGAGCGGGAGAACCTGCGCCGCTTCGCCGACGCGGGCGGGCTGCTCTTTTCAGACGACTGCAACCACGACGTCAACGGCCTGTACGCGAAGTCATTCGAGCAGGAAATGCGCGCGACGTTTCCGGACGCGCCGCTCGAGAAGCTGCCCGCCTCGCACCCGCTCTTCCGCAGCTTCTTCACGTTCGCCGGCGGCCCGCCGCAGACGTCGCACGAGCTGAACGGCTGGGGCGACAATCTGGTCCACGAGTATCTGAAAGGGATCGAGCGGCGCGGTCGCCTCGCGGTCCTCTACAGCAACAAGGATTACGGTTGCGAGTGGGACTACGACTGGCGGAACAAACGATTTCTGCGCGAAGACAACACCAAGTTCGCGGTCAACATCGCGATCTACGTGATGAGCTGACCGACCGCGACGAATGGGGTACTTGCGTAAGTGGGTAGTTGGGTAATTGCTCACCTGGCCAGCGATTTCACATGCGCGCCAACCGCCTGGAAGCACGGACCGCCGTCGCCGTTGACCATCGCCACGATCGATCCGATCGTCACCCGGATGATTCTCGGATTCCTTGACGTTCGAACGTCGCGCTCCGGATCGACGTCCTGCTCATCGCCGGTGAACTTCATCCCGAACACAACGATCAACTTGGAGTCCGCCTGCCTGTAGACGGCCGCGTACGCTTCTTCAACGCCCTCGGCGAGCTGCAGACGAAAGGCGCCGAGTCCTTTCACGGTGAGCGCCGGAGGGTCCGGCACGACGATCGGACCTTCGATGCGCTCGCGAATCATCGCTCGCGCGGGCGCATCGGTTCCGATCCACGGGTTCTCCCGAAGCGGATTCAGAGACGCGGCCGGCGCGGCCGACAGCGCGCAACCGTTTGGAAGACTCGTAGCGGGGACCGTCAGGTCGCTCAGCATGATCGGGCTGACCGGCCCGCGCTGGGCGCCAAGGGCGGCGATAGACCAGGCAAGCGCGATCGCCCTGACCATATATATTGGACGCCGCCATGCGCGCATCAGCTGCCGTTCTCCTGATCCTGGCCGCCAGCGGCTGCGGCAGCGCATCGACACCAGCCGCGCCAAGCGTGCCGGCGCTCACCGGCACCGTCACGGATGCCGCGGGTGACGCGCTGCCGCGACCGGGCGTGGCCGTCACGCCCGACCTCATCGGCGCGACGATTGAGGTTTCGGGCGGCAATCTTACGCTGACCGTGACGCTGGCGCCAGGCACGCTGTCGCAAACGCAGACATTGATCAGCGCCGCGCTCGACACCGACGAGAATCCCGGCACCGGCAGCCCCGGGATCGATTCCGCCGGCAGCGACGCCGCGTTGATTGGCACCGACTACGTCATCAACGCGGTGGCCCCGCGAAACTCCGCGCAGGCGCTGATCCTGCGAGCGACCGGCAACTACCAGTTCGCCACCGCCGGCACGGCGAGCGTATCGTTTCCGTCCGCGAATCAGGTGCGCGTCATCGTCCCGCTGTCGCTGCTCGGCAACGACGATGGACGGATGAAGTTCAAGGTGGCGTGCTCGCAGTATCTGACGGACACGACGGTGACGGGGATCACCGATTTCATGCCGGACGTTGGCTTGCCGTCTGGCGTTGTGCGGTAGGCACGATCCGCCGTGGCGCTCAGGGCTGGTCCGGCGCGGTAAGCTTGAGCGAAATGGACTGCGACGCCGCTTCGGCCAGCGCGAGCTTCTGCGCGTGGCGCCGCAGCGACTCGAGATACTCCGCCTCGTTCCATTGCCCGTCCTCCACGAAATCCACGGCGACCGCCAGGTACTCGCCCGGCGGCAGACCTTTGATCTGCCACTGGCCCTGCTGATCAGGCCTGGCCGATTTCACGAAACGAGAGTCCTCCGCCCATCGCTCGCTGTCGCTCGCGAACACGATGACCGTGCCGTCCGTCAGCGCGGCGCCCTTGTCGTCGACAATCTGTCCGGTCACCGACGTCACGCGTTTCGTCACGACGACCTGCACGCCGCTCACCGTCTCGCCGCTTCTGAGCTCGAACGACTGCTCCGCGACATCACGCCCGTCGAGCAGCACGGCTTTCACGCCCCAGTCATCCGGCAGCGTGATACGGAGACGCGAGCGGCCGAACACGCCGGTAATCGAGAACGTCCCGTCCGCCTTCACGTCGCTGGCGCCGGGATTCCTGAACGCCCCGAGGACCGCTGGACTGGGCTGTCCGGTGGCGAACTCGAGGAGCGTCACGCGAAGGCGAGGAATGTCGGGTGCGCCGCCTTCGTCTGTGAGCACCTGCCCGTTGACCGTTCCGCCGGTGGACCCCGTCAGCGAGATGTTGTCCACGTCGATGCCGTCGACCGCGATGGGCAGGCTGGCGACATCCGCTTCGCCGCTGTCGCGCGGAGACGATGCCGCAAGCATGTAGTCGCCCGGAGGGACACTCGGGATCGAAAATGTGCCGTCGGCCGCGACGATGCCGGACGCGATGGAGCCGAAGGACGCGAACACGTCGCCGCGCACTTCCTGCCCGACTCGCACGTTCGAGTACGGCTTGCCGTGGGAATCGAACGCCGTCCCGGAAATCTTCGCGGCGCGACCGGGAATCAGCGAGAGGTCCGTGTTGCCGGTTTCCTGTCCGAGCTTGATCGTCACGCGCCGGGCTTCGCTGACGCGTGTCGT
>Ga0326726_10002250_pt1 | contig 17781 bp, 19 predicted proteins | sample MHFenrmetagenome_2_FD_207603 | JGI IMG/M metagenome (GOLD analysis project Ga0326726, IMG submission 207603) | Lab enriched peat soil microbial communities from Michigan Hollow, Ithaca, NY, United States - MHF15MN | ecosystem: Environmental > Terrestrial > Soil > Wetlands > Peat | place: USA... | reverse complement strand
CGAGCCGGAAACGCTCTACGTCGCGGTGAGCCAATCCGGCGAAACCTTCGACACGCTGGCCGCGGTGCAGGAAGTCAAGCGCAAGGGCGGCCGCGTGCTCGGCATCGTCAACGTCGTGGGCAGCACGATCGCGCGCGAGTGCGCGCGCGGCATCTATCTGCATGCGGGACCGGAAGTCGCGGTGGTCGCGACCAAGACGTTCACCTGCACGGCCGTGGCCTTCGCGCTGCTCGGCCTCCATCTCGGCCGGCTGCGCGACCTGTCCACCGGCCACGGCGCGCGGCTGCTCGCGGCGCTCAAGGCGCTGCCCGAACAGGTCGAGCAGGTGATCGCGGCGGAGCCGCAAATCCAGTCGCTCGCGGCAAGGCTCGCCGGGGCGCGCGACGCGTACTTCGTCGGTCGGGCAGCGGGCTTTGCGGTCGCGCTCGAGGGCGCACTCAAGCTCAAGGAAGTCAGCTACTTACACGCTGAAGCTTATCCGGCATCGGAGCTCAAGCACGGCCCCCTCGCGCTGATCTCCGAGGACACCCCGACCGTCGTCGTCGCGCCGCGCGACGACTTGTTCGCGAAGAACGTCTCGACGATCGAGGAGATTCACGCGCGACGCGGCCCGACGTTCGTCGTGACGCACGCGGGCGCCGCGCTACCCGCGGGCGTTGCCGGCGTGATCGAAGTGCCGAAGTCGGAGCCGGAGCTGGACCCGCTGCTGCTCAACTTGCCGCTCCAACTGCTCGCCTATCACGTCGCGCTCGCGAAAGGCCGCGACATCGACCAACCGCGCAACCTCGCGAAGTCGGTCACGGTCGAGTAGCCGGCGAGAGCAGTCTCCGCTCGGGCGCTCGTGCACCCGCGGCACGCGCGACGAGATCTCTAGAGGCCGAGCGCGTTCAGCAGCGTGTCGTTGTACATGATGAACCGGCCGAAGAAGATCACGCCGAACCAGGCGATCAGCGACACGGCCGCGACCACCTTTGCGCTGAGCGGCGCGGAGCCGTCGGGCGCGGTCGCGTTCGCGATGCGCGCGATGCCGAACGCGTAGAACACGAGCAAGTTGACGCCGGCGATCACGATCAGCGTCATCTTGGTCAAGAACGCGAGGTTCGTGAGGTATTCCTGGGGCCCGCCGACCGGGTTGCCGGCGACGAAGATGAAGCCCGTTATCACATTGAGCAGCAATCCGAGCACGCCGATTGGGACGAAGCGCTCGAGCGACGCGATCGGGATGCCCTTGCCGATCCCGAGCATCCGCGCGTCGACGAGACCCACGGTGCCGATGATCGCGGCCATTCCGAAGAAGTGCAGGATCTCGCAGACCGGCCAGACCCAGTCATTGGTCGCGACGAAGTTGTCGAGACCCGTCTTCAGCATGAGATGCGCGATCGTTTCTACCATCGTAGTGCGTCCTTCAGTGGCCGAAGAGCATGCCCACCCACTTCTCGACGAAGTTCGGGTATTCGACTAGGCGGCCCGCGCAGATCGCGAGGGACCAGAAAACCATCGACGCGATCGCGAAACGATGCGCCTCCGCCGGAACACCGGTGCCATTGATCACGGCCGGAGTATCGAACACGCGGACCTTCGTGAGCTCGAGGTTGATCATCGCGCAGAGAATCATCGTGAGCTTCACATAGAACATCCAATTGTGGAGGTCGTTCGAGAGGTTCGCGGCGAGCAATGACAGCCCCGAGAACGCGTTGATCGTGAAGCCCACGTACATCCAAGGATAGAGCTGGCGGAGCTTGTTGATCGGGATGTCGGGCACGTAGCCGAGCAGCCGCAAAGCGACGATCGTGTTGATGCCGACGATGATCGCGAGCCCCATTGCGTGCAACGACAGGATCGTCGTGTACGCCCAAATCGAGGGCGACTCGCGCACCCATACCGCGTATGCGCTGTTTTCAATCGCGTCGATCACGAACGATACCCCCCCGTGCCGGACCTTGTAGCTATTCTTATCGGCCGCGCGCGACGGCGCCCTTGGTACTTGTACTTATCGGCCGTGCGCGACGGCGCCCTTGAGCTCGGGTCGGGCGTGGTCGTCGCGCGCATCCTCGTCGGCCGCCGAAGCGGTGGGCCGCTCGGGGCTGAGCTTCAGCAGCGAGAGCACGCCGGCCGCCAGTAGCGAGCCGAGCGACATGATCATCGCGACGGTCGGAAGCGCGAGATTGGCCTGAAACAAGAAGCCCGCGAGGATCGGCGCGAGCACCGAGCCGCCGCGGCCGACGCCGACCGCGAAGCCCGTGCCCGACGCGCGCACGTGCGTCGGGAACGCCCTGGCGAAAATCGCGTACATGCCGGTGATCGCGCCGTTCGTGAAGAAGCCCGCGGCCGCGCAGATCATCGACAGTTTCACGAGATCGGGCGGAGTTCGCCCGAACAGCGTAACCATGATCGTCGACACGAGCATCACGGCGATCGTGATGCGCTTGACGCTGAAGCGCAGCGCGAGCAGCCCGACGATCGTGCCGCCGGTGGCGCCGCCGACGTTGGTCCAGCTCAGCACGTTGCCGGCCGACGACGGCGCGAAGCCGAGGTCGACCACGATCTTCGGCACCCACTTCACGATGAAGTAGAACGTCGTGATGTGGAAGAAGTACGCCGCGGTAACGAGCACCGTGATGGCGACGAAGGCGGGACTGAAGATGTCGGAGACCGAGCGCCTGCGCAACGCGTCCGACACGGCCGGCAGCGCCGCGATCGTCGAGTGGCCGAGCCGCTTGAGCGTGCTGTTGATCTTCACGAGCGCGCCCTGCGGCTGCTTGCGCGCGAGCCAATGCACGGATTCGGGCACGAAGAAGAACACGAGCGGAATGAATACGAGCGTGACGACGGAGCCGAACTCGAACACGTAGCGCCAGTCCGCGAGCGTGAGCCTCGCCGACGTGATGAAGCCGCCGAGCGCCGCGCCGACCGGATAGCCGATCGACATGATCGCGACGCTCAAGTCACGCCGCTTCGTGTTCGAGAACTCGGCGGCCACCGCGTTGATCGCGGCGAGCATGCCGCCGATGCCGAGGCCCGTGATCACGCGCCATACGGCGAGGTCGCCGAGCCGGTTGTCGAGCTTGTAGTCGAACAGCGCGGCGATCGGCGTCACGAGCCAGCCGAGCACGCCGGTCGACTGCGTGACCATGAACATGCCGAGCGCCATGACGACGAGGCACCCCAAGATCGTCGGCCGCCGGCCGATCTTGTCCGCGAGGCCACCGAGGAAAACCGAGCCGAGCGCCATGCCCAAGAGCTCAGCCGACAGCACGAAGCCGAGTAGCGCACGATCGATGTGCCATTCGGCTGCGATGCCGGGAGACGCGAAACTGATCGACAGAACGTCGAACCCGTCGAGCGCGTTGAGTCCGATCGTGATCGCTATGATGGCCACTTGCAGCGCGGCCATCGGCTCCTTGGCAATGATGTCGCGCGGATCGTTGCTACTCACCGTCGTGCTTCCCCCGAAGAAACGCCGTCTAACGCGGCTTAGTGGCCTGTGAGCGTAGCATGCTCCGCCGGCAGTCGCGCGCTAGAACGATTCTCAAGAAAACCAACGTTGCTTTGCTACCGACTTCGAATACGGTATTTTCTCGGCCTCTCGACGCGCCGGGTACGGAACATAATGACGACGCTTCTCAAGACGATCTTGCTCACTGTCGGGTTAGCGGTGATCGGACTACCCGCGGCGGCACAGTGGCCGGCATATCCCTCGCCGAACGTTCCGCACAAAGCGGACGGCTCGCCCGACATGAACGGACCGACGCCGCGCGCCGCGGACGGTCATCCGGATCTCACCGGTCTTTGGGAAATCTACTTCCAATCGATCGCCACGGCGCCGCGGAACGGTCAGCCGGGCCCATCGCGCTCGCAGCAAAGTCAGGGCGACGGCTCACAGCTCGGGCTCGCACCATCGACGCCGCCCACGGATCCCAAGGCGCCGCCGCGTGCGACGTTCTTCGACATCGGCGCAAACATCCCGGGCGGAGCTCCGTATCAGCCTTGGGCGAAAGAGCTCCGCGCGAAGCGGATGGCCGCCAATAACAAGGACAATCCCGACGCTCACTGCCTGCCGATGGGCCTCATGCAGCTGCATGGCCATCCTCAGCCGCGCAAGATCGTGCAGACCCCGCGCTTGATCGTCGTGATGTACGAGGGCAACCAGGGCCTGCGGCAAATCTTCACGGACGGTCGGAAGCTGCCGAAGCTCGACGACGATCTGCAGCCGTGGTGGTACGGCTATTCGGTCGGGCACTGGGAAGGTGACACGCTCGTCGTCGAGACCGTCGGCTTCCGCGACGACGTTTGGCTCGACGTGCAAGGGAGCCCGATGACCTCGAAGGGCAAGATGACGGAGCGCTGGCGTCGAACCGACTTCGGCCATCTCGAGATCGACGTCACGATCGACGACCCGACAGCGTACACGAGGCCGTTCACGGTCCGTGTGAGCCATCAGCTCACGGTCGATCAGGAATTGATCGAGTTCGTTTGTAACGAAAACGAGAAGTCTTCCGCGCACTACGACAAATGAGCTACGGCCAGGTCGTTACAAAGCGGAACAAAAGCGCCAAGATCGAAGGAAGGGAATTTTCAGGAGCAATGAGATGAAAGCGTATTGGATGTTCGCGGCTCTGGGCCTCGGCGCATTGCTCGCGCAAGGCACGGTTTCGGCGCACCACTCGTTCGCGGCCGAGTTCGACCGCAATCAGAAGGTCACGATCACGGGCAGCGTCACGAAGGTCGAGTGGGAGAACCCGCACGCACGCTTCTACGTCGACGCGAAGGACGAAGGGTCCGGCGAGATCGTGAACTGGGACTTCGAGCTCGCGAGCCCGAACGGCCTGATGCGCCGCGGCTGGACCCGCAACTCGATGAAGATCGGCGACGTCGTGACGGTCGAGGGCTTCCGCGCGAAAAACGCCCCGCACGTCGGCAACGCCAGCTCGGTCACTCTCGCGAACGGCAAGAAGCTGTTCGCGGGCTCGTCTTCCGAGACCGAAGCGGGCGGCGCCGCTCCGCCAACCAACTAGCCGGGCCCGCGCTCCGCCGCCCGGAATGCTCCGCAGTCCGAGCCGCGCGGGCTCACTCTTGCACGTCATGAAAGCGCACGGCTCGTACTGACGCACGAGCCGCATTTTCGGGCCGCCCGGCGGCGCCGCGCCCGCTTAGCCGTTAAGACAACCGTTATTAGCCTGACAAATGCGCGGACGGCCGGGCAGGATGCACAGCTTTGCCGGCATGCGCCTTGCCGTCGCGCTCATGGCGCGCGGTCCGGACAAAGAACAATCCGGAATAAGTAGAAGCCGGGATGAAGCGCACCGGAATGAAGAGTAAAGAAAGGCCCTCAGTGGGAATCCAACCGTATCGTCTCGTACTGGCCGCGCTCGCCCTGGCGACGTTCGGCGCGACCGCAACGCAGGCGCAGCCGGCCGATCCGAATGGTGCGCCCCCGCCCGCTGCCGGCGAGTCTCCCGCGGGCGCAGCCGCCAACGTCGGCGAGCAACCCGAAGAGATCGTCGTGTTCGGCCGCAACCTCGAGCTACTCGGAACGGCAGGGGCCGCGAGCGAAGGCTCGGTCGGCGGAGCCGATCTGCTCGTGCGGCCGATGCTCAAAGTCGCCGAACTGCTCGAATCTGTGCCCGGCCTCGTCGCGGTGCAGCACTCGGGCAGCGGCAAAGCGAATCAGTACTTCCTGCGCGGGTTCAATCTCGACCACGGCACGGACTTCACCGCGGTCGTCGACGGCATGCCTTGGAACTTGCGCTCCCATGGCCACGGCCAAGGCTATCTCGACATCAACGGGATGATGCCGGAAGTCGTGGAGCGCATCGACTACCGGAAGGGCACCTACCGGGCGGACCTCGGCGATTTCTCGATGGCGGGCGCCGCGTTCATCACGACGATCGACCGGCTCGATGCGCCGTTCGTCGCGCTCGAGGGCGGCGACTATGGCTGGCGCCGCCTCGCAGGCGGCGGCACGCTCGAGCTCGACCACGACTCGACGCTCACGGGCATGGCCGAGCACAAGGAGTACGACGGGCCATGGGAGCAGCCCGAGAACTTGAGTCACACGGCGCTCTGGGGCAAGTACTCGAAACCGACGGAGTTCGGCCATCTCGCGATCACCGCGTGGGGTTATCACGCGACATGGATCCCAACCGAGCAGATCCCGGAGCGTGCGATCGGCACGGCCGCGTGCTTGAACGAGTTCTGCGCGCTCGACCGGACCTCGACCGGGGTGACGGATCGCTGGATCACGACGGCCGTGCTCGATGGCGACAAATGGCGTGCGTCGGCGTATGCACAGTACTACGACTGGCAAATGCAGTCCGACCCGACCTACGACTTTCAGCTGAATCAGTTCGACCGGCGTTGGACGACGGGCGGCCGCTACAACCGCACCGTGATTCAGACGATGGCGCTCGAGCTCAACGTCGGCGGCGATTTCCGCTACGACGACATCGGCAACGTCGGCGTCGACCACTGGAACCAAGGCCAGTTCGTCGAGAACATCGCGCAGAACTCGATTAAGGAATCGTCGCTCGGCGTATACGCGGAGGCGACCTGGCAGCCGACGGATAGGCTGCGCGTGCTCGGCGGCCTGCGCGGCGACATCTACAACTTCGACGTCACGGCGAAGAACGATCACAGCTTCGCGGGCAACGAGAACGACAGCCTCGCGTCGCCGAAAGTCGGTCTCGCGTACCAGGTCACGAAGGCGGCCGAGCTCTATGCAAATTGGGGCAAGGGCTTCCATTCGAACGACGCGCGCGGCGTCGTGAACGCCGACGTGCCGGTCCCAGGCTTGTCGCCCGGGACGGGCTATGAAGCCGGCTCGCGCTTCTCGCTCGGCGCGCTAAAGCTCACTGCGGCGTACTTCTGGCTCGACCTCGACAGCGAGCTCGTCTTCGTCGGCGACTCGAACGCCGTCGAGCCGAAGGGCGCGTCGAAGCGCAAGGGCTACGAGGTGACCGTCTTCTGGAAACCTCTGAGCTGGCTCGGCATCGACGCGGTCTACACCGGCAACCAGGCGCGCTACGTCGACAATCCGGATGGTCCATACATCGAGCAGGCGGTCGAGCACTCGGGACAGGTCGGCATCGCGATGACGCGGAAGAACTGGGAGGCGAGCGCGCGGCTGCGTTATCTCGGCGAATACGCGCTCGTGCCGGACAACTCGCAGCGCGCGAGCCCCGAGACCGACTTGAACCTCCGCGGCGCGTACACGATCGGCAAGGTGCAGATCTACGGCGAGCTCTTGAACGCGCTCGACGAGCACGGCAAAGACATCGTCTATTGGTATCCGGCGTACGTCGCGGGCGTCGACCCGCCCGGCGAGACCTCCAATGACATCGACTGCGATTCGGGCGCGGTGAACTGCCGGATGAGCCGTGCCGAGGAGCCGCGCACGCTGCGGCTCGGCGTCAAGGTCAAGTTCTAGCGCGCTACGCGACCGGATTCGACGGTCCACGCGTGACGCGGACGCTCGCACGCGCTCACGAGGCGTCGATCCGCGGAATCGGCCGCGCAGGCTTGCGGCCGAAGCGTTTCGCGACCTTCTCCTTTAGATAAGCGAAGCTCAGCCGGTCGCGCCAGGAGCCCCAGCCGTGGTGGAACCCGTGCGTGATCCCGCTGTTCACGTAGAACTTGCGCTCGCGGCGGCCATGGATGCGGCGCGGGCTGAACACGGGCTTCGCCGTGAGCCGCACGCCGTCGTCGCGGCTTCGGCTTTTGAGGAACATGCCCGTCAAATACCAAGGCCCGGTCACGAGGCAGACGTCCGTCGACTCCGCCGCGTGCGGCGGGTGCTGCTGGAGGTTATCGAGCACTTCGCGCCAGAACGGATGACCCGGCACCGACGCGAAGAGATAGTTCGCGACTTGATCGACCGGGTCGCCGAATGCAACGTCGTATTCGAGCGAGAAGACGATGCTCGCGTCGCCGTAGTCGTAGGGACGCACGAACTCGTAGTCGAGATCGCAGTAGAGCCCACCGATGTCGTGCATCAAGACGTAACGGAACACGTCGATGCGCATGATGTGGCGATTCATTCCGGCGAACACGGGATAGAACCGCGGATGCTTCGTGCGCACGTAGTCGTCGATGAGCGCGTCGGTCCAGAGCCGATACTCCCAGCCCTTGTGGTAGCGCTGCACCGATGCGACGGCATCGCGCCAGCGAGCGGGAACGTGCTCGTCCTTCCAGAGCTGATGGATGATGCGCGGAATTTGCATGCTCGAACTCTCGCCGACTGCACGTCGAGTCTCGCCCGCGCAGGAGAGCCGGTCAAACGTGGTCTGCCCGCCGGCCCGCGGCTATAGTAGCGCGCAGTTCCCCCGAGCCGCCGTCGCGCAATGTCCGGAAGGATTTACAAGGGCAAGTGCTCCTGCGGAGCCGTCGAGATCACCGCGACCGGCACTCCGCTGCTCATGGCGTACTGCCACTGCGACTCGTGCCGCCGTTGGGCGGCGAGCCCCGTGAGCGCGTTCGCGCGCTGGAAGGCCGATGCGGTCAAAGTCACGACAGGCGCGGAGCACCTTGCAACGTTCAAGAAGACGCCGAAAACCGCGCGCAAGTGGTGCTCGCTCTGCGGAGGGCATCTGCTGATGGAGCATCCGGGTACCGGGCTCGTCGACGTTTACGCCGCGGTGCTGCCGGGACTCGAGTTCAAACCCCGCGAGCACTTCCACTATCAAGAAGCGGTGCTGCGGATCGTCGACTCGTTGCCGAAAAACAAGGACGTCGCGAGGGCCGCAGGCGGCTCGGGCGTCTTGTTGCCGTCCTAAGCGAGCGTCGACCGGCGCGCGCACGACGGCGCCCGTGTCAGGTCCGCAGCCGCTCGATCTCGTCGCGCAAAGAGGCCGGCTTGTCCGTGGCGATCCGCTCGAGCACGCGGACGCGCTCCTCGAGTTTCGCGATGATCGCGTCGCGCGAAGCGACCGCGGCCTTGAGATCCGCGATCTCGCCGCCTTGAGGCCATTCGCCGCGCCGCCCGCGCCGATCCAGCGGATAGCCGTGCCGTGCACGAATCCACGTCGTGAGCACCCCAGCCAAGATGCCCGTGATCGGAATAGCGACCCAAACCCAGTTGTGATCCATCGTCGCGTCCCTCCTCGCGCGGAAGTATCGCCCGATCACCGCAGGCGCGCGAGTGTATACGCGTCGACGAACGTACCGTCGCGAAACGCATAGCGGCGCAGCAGCCCCTCGATCTCGAAGCCGAATTTTTTGTAGAGGCGCAGCGCGGCCTCGTTGTCGACGAACGCGGTGAGCTCGAGCCGCCGCAAGTTCAGCCAGCGGTCGGCGAGCTCGACGGCCGCCTTCAGCAGCGCGGTGCCGATGCCGCGCCCCTGCCACTGGTCGTGCACGGCCATACCGATCGACCCGACGTGGGCACGGCGCGGCGATCTCTCCGGCACCACGAGCCCGAGGCTGCCGACGATCAGATCGCGCGCGCACGCGACGAGCGCATAGTGGTCTCCGGCCTGCTTCTCGAGCCGCTTGCGCCAGGTCTGGGCAGACGGATACGGCAACTGGAGCGTGCCCCAGACCGCGCGCGGCTGCTCGTGGATGCGCTGCAGCTCTCGAAAGTCGTCCGGCTCCGCTCGCCGGATCACGAAGTTGTCGATTTTTTCCTGGCTCATAAACGAAAAACCCCGGTTGGCGGCTGCCTTCCGGGGTTGTCGGGTTAGGCAGTCGCGGTTACTGATGACTGCCCACTCGGCGCAACGCGCAGGGTCAGGCAGTCCGTCTCGAGTCGAGTACGTGTTGCGTGATGGCGGCGCGCTTGCGGTTCATAAGGGCGCGCATCCTAGCGCCGCGCACGCCGTGCGGCAAGCCGTCGTCACACTGCGACACGCGACTCTCATTCCGTCGCGACGCCGGGCCGCGCGTGGTCGTCGATGATCACCCGCGCGAGCTCGCGAGACTGTCGCTGGCGCACGCGCAAGATCAGGAACAGCGCGACCATCACGAGCCCGACGACGAGGCCCCACCAGAGGCCAACCGCGCCGTAGCCCGCGCCGAAGCCGAGCCACAGGCTCACGGGCATGCCGAGGCACCAAAAGCCGACGATGTTCGTGACGACCGGAACCTGCGTGTCGCCGAGTCCTCGCAGCAACCCGATCGACACGACCTGCAGGCCGTCGAACACTTGGAACACGCCGGCGATCGGCAGCAACTGGACGGTGAGCGCTATCACGGCCGCGTCGTTCGTGTAGAGACGCGCGAGCAGCCCCGGCGCGCCGACGAACAACGCGCCCGCGCACAGCATGAAGCCCGCGCCCACGATCAGCGCCGCGCCCGTCGAGCGGCGCACGCCCGCCGCATCGCCGCGGCCGACCGCGTGCCCGACGACCACCGCGGCCGCGGACGACACGCCGAGCGGCACCATGAACGTGAGCGACGCGAGATTCAACGCAACTTGATGGGCGGCGACCTGCACGACGCCGAGCCAGCCCATCAGCAACGCGACGGTGCCGAACGCGCCGATCTCGAGGACCATCTGCGCGCCGATCGGCGAGCCGAGCTTGAGCATCCTGGCGAGCGCGCGTGCGTCCAGCAGATTCGGCGCCCGCCGCGAGAGATACGGTTGCACGTCGCGCCAACCGACGGCGAGCAGCAGCGCGGCCATGAGCCAACGGCTCGTCGTCGTAGCCCATGCCGAGCCGAGCGCGCCGAGCGGGGCGAAGCCGAGCTCGCCGTAGACCCAGACATAGTTCAACCCCGCGTTCAGCAGGTTCGCGGCCACGATCGTGAGCACGATCGGCGCGGTGCGCCGATGCGCCTGGAGCGTCTGGCGCAGCACGACGAACGCGAGGAACGGCCAGACCGACGGAATCAACCGATCGATGTAGCCCACGGCATCGGGTATCACGGCCGCGGGCTGATCGACCCAGGTCAGCACCGGCCGCGCCGTGAGCATCAGCAGCGAGATCGGCAGCGTGAGCGCCACCGTCAGCACGAGCCCGCGCTGCAACCCGCGCGCGACCGCGAGCTCGTCTCGCGCCCCGAGCGCTTGCGCGATGATCGGGTCGAGCGCCATCAGCACGCCCATGCCGAAGATCGAGAACACGAAGTAATACAGATTGCCGAGCGCGACGGCCGCGAGCGCTTGTGCCGACACGCGGCCGACCATGATCGTGTCGACGACGCCCATCAGCATCGCGCCGACTTGAATCAGCACGAGCGGCGCCGCGAGCCGCAGCAGCGCGCCGAGATCGGCGCGCGTGGGCCGGTGCTTGCTTGGCTGCGCGGCCATCGCGATTCGTCCACGGAAAAAAAACGGGTGCGCAGATTAGCGCATCGGCGGCGGAAGTTCCCACGCCAGCCGGCCGCCGAAGGCTCGCTGGGCGTGCGAGCTCCCGCCGAGAGTGACCCGCGGCCCCAGTGCGCCGCGCGCTAGACTGGCCGCCTCCAACCTTCGCGCCCAAACGCGCATCTAACCCATCGTAATGAGCGAATCTTCGAACGAACCCGGCCACGCCGCCGGCCACGACGAAGGCGCGCTGCTCGCCGCCGCACGGCGCGGCGACACGCGTGCGTTCGAGGGCCTCTATCGCGCGCTCGCGCCGAGCGTGTACGGATTCTGCCTGCGGCTCGCGCGCGACTCGGCCGAGGCGCAGGACTGCCTGCAGGAGACGTTCGTGCGCGCCTGGCAGCGCCTCGGCGACTTTCGCGGCGAGAGCCGGATCGGCACGTGGCTGCGCCGGATCGCGCTCAACGAGGTGCTCGGCCGGCGCCGGCACCGCGCGGTCGAGCACCGGCACCTCGCGGCGATCGACCCGAGCAAGCGCCGCTCGCTCGACGACTCGGCCACGATGCAGGACCTCGAGGAAGCGATCCGGCGCCTGCCGGAGCGCGCGAGAGACGTGTTCGTGCTGCGTGCAATCTACGGCCACACGCACGAAGAGATCGCGTCGCTGCTCGGCGTGACCGAGAGCACGTCGAAATCGCAGCTGCACCGCGCGCGCAAGTTGCTGATCGCATCGCTTCCGGGCGGCTACGCCGACGGCACGGCGGACGCGGACACTCTGCCCGGTGCGGCCAGCGAGGCGAACGAATGACGACCGACGCGCACGACGAAGAACTGGGCAGCCTCGCGGCGCTCGCGCGCTCGCTGCCGCGCGAAGTGACGCCCCCGCCCGACCTCTGGGAACGGATCGCGGCGCGCCTCGAGCCGCGCGACCGGATCGACCACCTCACAGCCTCGCTGCCCTCGGAGATCGACCCGCCCGCGGACCTCTGGCCCGCGATCGCGGCGCGCATCGCGGCCAAGCCGCGGGCGTGGCGCGTCGGCGTGGCGGCGGCCGCAGCCGCCACGGTCGTCGTCGCCGCGCTGGTCGCGCTCAGCTTGCAGGTCGGCGGGCGGCGCGACGCGGACTCGGAGCGTCGCTCGATGCCCGTCGTCGCCGACGAGGCGACGAGCGACGCGTCGAGCGCGGCGCAGAACGTCGGCTGGATCCTCGGCGCGCCGGCGCTCTCCGGCGACGTCGCCGCGAGCCTGAGCCGCGAGCTCGCGCTCGTGCGCGAGCAGCGGCTCTCGATCGAGCGCGCGATCGCGACCGACCCCGACGACCCGGATCTTCGCGAGCTTTGGGCGTTCGCGTACGAGACCGAGCTCAAGCTCGCCGACACGTGCGCCCGAGCCGTCATGGAATACGAAAGAGAGAGAGGTTGAGCCGATGAATCGCTATTGTCCTTGGCTGCTCGTCGGCGCATTCGCTCCGCTCGCCGCGGCGCGCGCTTCGACGTCCTTCGACCGAGCGCTCGACGCCGACGCGCGCGGCACCGTCGAGATCCACAACGTCTCGGGCTCGCTCGAGATCAAGGGCTCTGACCGGCCGAGCGTCCACGTGGCCGGCACGCTCGCAGACAGCGTCGAGCGCGTCGACCTGCTGCGCGACGGCAATCGAATCGTCGTGAACGTCGTGCTGCGCGAAGGCCAGCGTTCGTCGGAGAGCACGCAGCTCACGATCGAAGCGCCGCGCGCGTCGACTCTCGAGGTCGGCACGGTCAGCTCTAGCATCGCGGTGAGCGGCATCGAAGGCGAGCAGCGGCTCTCCTCCGTCAGCGGCTCGATCGACGCCGAGGCGTTCGCGGGCGACATGAACGTGAGCTCGGTGAGCGGCAGCGTCACGGTGCACGGCCACGGCAGCGTCGCGTTGGCGCGCGCGCATGCGGTCAGCGGCGCACTGCGCCTCACCGACGTCGCGGGCCAAGTCGAGGCGCAAGCCGTGAGCGGTTCCGTCGAAGTGGCCGCGAATCAGCTCGACCGCGCGACGTTGAACTCGATCTCGGGGCGCGTCTCGCTGACCGGCGCTCTCGGCGAGCACGCCCGCGCCGAGCTCACGACCACGAGCGGCTCGGTCACGATGACGTTCGCGGGCGCCGCGGCCGCGGAGTACGACCTCACGACGTTCAGCGGCGGCATCTCCGCGTGCTTCGGCCCGCCCGTCTCCGAGCCGCGCAACGGTCCGCAGCGCCAGCACCGGTTCCGCGAAGGCGACTCCGACGCGCGCGTGCGCGCGAACTCGATGAGCGGCTCGATCACGCTCTGTCGGAAATGAGGAAGCGGCCGGCTCACGCGTAGCTCGCGCGGCACGCGACGCGCGCCGCACACGTCGCGTTATCATCCCGAGCGATGAACGCGCGCCGCTCCGTCGCACTCGAGCTCGTCGCGATCGGCGCCGCGGCGCTGATCTTCGTCGCGACGTTTCGCGTTCGGCCGGCGTACGTCGATTTCGCGCTCGCGGGCGCCGCAGTCGCGCTGATCGCGGCCAGCGCGCGGCGGAGCCGGCGGTTCTGGGATGCCGCGCCACTCGTGCCCGGCGGCGTCGCCAGCCGCCGCGCATGGATCGAGAGCGGCGCATTCACGGGCGTCGCACTGGTCGTCCTCGTCGCGCTCGCCGCCTGGAGCGCGGGCAGCGGCACAGCACTGGCGGCGCGCGCCGCAAACTGGCATTTGGCCGTCGCGGTCGCGCTCTACTTCCCGTGGGCGCTGCTGCAGCAATATATCTTCCAGCGCTTCCTGCTCGGGCGTCTGCTCCAGCTTGTGCCGCCCGCGGCCGCAATCGCCGTCACGGCGCTGGCTTTCTCGAGCGTGCACTTCCCGCGCTGGCCCGTCATGGCGCTCGTGCTGATCGCGTGCTCGGTTTGGTCGACGATCTACTACCGCACGCGCGCGCTCCTGCCGCTCGCGGCGTCGCACGCGCTGCTCGGCTCCACGCTCCACTACTGGGTGTTCGGCAACGACCTGCTGCACAGGTGGCTGCCCTGACTCCGTGCACTGGCAGCGCGACGCTGGTTTAGTATGACGGCTTCCGTTCCAGGAACGGCCAACAACGAACATCGAGGGGGACGATATGAGCGAACGACCTGCCGACTCTACGACGGATCTTCATTGCGACCGACGCACCGTGATCCTCGGCGCTGGTCAGGCGGCAGTAGCCGGCATCGCGGCGTCGGTGGCCGCGGCGACACCCTCGACCGCGCGCGCCGAGAGCACGAAGGGTCAGGAATGCATGACGATCCTTTATCCGAACGGCCCCGACGTGCATTTCGACTTCGACTACTACGAGCGCACGCATATTCACAACATCATGAATGCGTACGGCAAGTCGATCAGCCGCTTCGAGCTGCGGCGCGGACAACCGGGCACCGACGGCGCAAAGCCGACCTACGTTGCGACGATCACGATCTGGATCGCGGATGCGAAGGCGTTCGACGAGGCCGCGGCGAAGCATCAGGCCGCGCTGCGCGCGGACGTCCCGAAGTTCACGAACGCCATGCTCGTCGCGCAGCGCGACAAGATCGTCGCGATCGCGACCTGACGAACGTCGTCGCGTGCGGGGCGACGACCTCGCGCGCGGCTCGCCCTACTCGTCGATTCGCCCGCGCGCGCGCTTGAGCGCGCCGCGGCGAGTCTTATCGTCGAGCCTCCGAAGCTTCGACGCGCGCGAGGGCTTCGTCGGCCTGCGCCGCTTCGGCACGATCAGCGCCTTCTGCACGAGGTCGCGAAGCCGCTCGAGCGCGTCGGCGCGGTTCTGCTCCTGGCTCCGGTGCTGCTGCGCCTTGATCACGATCACGCCGTCGGCCGAGATCCGGTGATCGCGCTGCGCGAGCAGCCGCTGCTTGCAGTCGTCCGGTAGCGCGCGCGACGCGTGCACGTCGAAGCGCAGGTGCACCGCGCTCGACACCTTGTTGACGTTCTGGCCGCCCGCGCCTTGCGCGCGCGTCGCGCTGAGCTCGATCTCGCTCGCTGGGATCGCGATCGAGCCGACGCGCAGCTCGCCGTCAGCCGGCGGGCTCGATGCGGATGATGGCGCCATCGTCTTCGTCGGTCAGGACATACAGCAGCTCGTCGGGTCCCTGGCGCACGTCGCGGATTCGACGATGCCAATCCTCGAGCAGCCGCTCACGGCGGAACTCTTCCATGTTCTCGTTGAAGAGAATCCGCTCGAGGTGGCCCGTGCCTGGGATCTCGCCGGTGCGCATCGAGCCGACGAACACGTCGCCGTGCCACTTCGCGAGCTTCGTGCCCGTGTAGAACAGCATGCCGGAGACCGCGATCGCGGGCGTCCAATAGACGATCGGATCCTCGAAGCCTTCGCGCGAGAAGCCCTTGGACTGCCACGGGCCCTGGTACGTGCGCCCTAGGCTCACGAGCGGCCAGCCGTAGTTTGCGCCGGGCTTCAGCACGTTGATCTCGTCGCCGCCGTTCGGACCGTTCTCGTTCTCCCAGATCGCGCCGGTGTTCGGATTCATCGCAAGACCGAGCGTGCTGCGATGACCGAGCGTGTAGATCTCGGGCTTGTAGCCTTCCTTGCCGACGAACGGGTTGTCCTTCGGCACGCTGCCGTCGTCACGCAGGCGCAGCACCTTGCCGAGGTAGCTGTCCGGCTTCTGCGCCGCGTCGGCCATGCCGCCGAACGTCGACACGTAGAGCATGCCGTCGCGGCCGAACGCGAGACGCGAGACGCCGCCCGCCTCCGGCGCAACGAACACGTCGCGCGTGTTCGTGAGCGCATGGCCGTCCCAGACGCCGCGCGCGATGCCGAGCTGCGAGGGTCCGGCGGCGGCCGGCTTTGCGTACGTCAAATAGACGAAATGATTGGTCGCGAACTGCGGATGCAGCGCGACGTCGTGCAGGCCGGAGAGACCCTGCGCCTTCACCTCGGGCAGGCCCGCGACAGGCTGCGGATCGAGCGTGCCGTCCTTGTGCACGAGCCGCAGCTGTCCGCCGCGCTCGGTCACGAGCATGTCGCCGCTCGGCAGGAACACGATGCTCCACGGACGCTTCAGTCCGTGCGTGAAGACGTAGGCGCGGATGTCTTGGCCTTCGGCCGTGTGGTAGACAACCGGCTTGTCGGGCATCGGCGGCACGACGATGCCGGTCGGCGCGACGGGTATGCCGTTTCTGATTGGCACGGTTTGCTGCGCCGCGGCCGGTACGGCAGCACAAATGAACAAAGTGAGCGCCGAGCAGGACACAGTCGTACGCATGAAGCCCCCTGTTACGTGTGACTTTGCGCGACGATCTTACGCCGCGTCGTGGCGACTGTCCGCACGCACGCGCGTGACAAAACGCGCTGCGGCGCGAAGAAGCCTATAGAGGACTTGTGCGGACCCGCGGCTGTTGTCACGATGCGCATCCCAGCCGTGCTCATCGCTATCGGCGCATAACCACAACGGGGACCACCATGAAAAACGTTCTGCTCGGTTGCTTGCTCTCCACCGCCGTCGCCGTGCCCGCATTTGCGGCACTCAAGGAAGGCGACAAGGCTCCGGCCTTCACGGCGAAGGCGTCGCTCGCGGGCAAGGCGTTCGACTACTCGCTCGCCGATTCGCTGAAGAAAGGACCGGTCGTCGTGTACTTCTATCCATCGGCATTTACGCAGGGCTGCAACATCCAGGCCCACACGTTCTCCGAGAACATGGATAAGTTCAACGCCGCGGGCGCGACCGTGATCGGCGTGTCGCTCGACAGCATCGAGCGGCTCAACGACTTCTCGAAGGACCCGCAGTACTGCGCGGGGAAAGTCGCCGTCGCGTCGGATCCGAGCGGCTCTATCGCGAAGTCGTTCGACCTGATGGTCGGTGCGGCGCGCGAAGGCGCGAAGGACTCGCGCGGCCAGGAGATCGGCCATGGCTTCGCCGAGCGCACGACGTTCATCGTGACGCCGGACGGCAAGGTCGCGGCGACCGTCGGCGGCGTGAGCCCGGCCGACAACGTGACGAAGTCGCTCGAGACCGTGCAGCACCTGCAGCACGCCGGGCACTAGCTTTCTTTCAATCGGAAGGGGCGCATGGCGGCGACGCCGTGCGCCCTTCTTTTTCCGCGGCACGAAGCCGTCTTAGCGAGGTACGAAAACCATGGCGAACTCCAAACACACTCTGCTCGTAACCGGCGCGTCGGGCCAACTCGGTAAGCGCGTCGTCGAGCTTCTGCTCGACGCGAAAGCCGGCCGCGTGATCGCGACGACACGCACGCCCGAGAAGCTCGCGGCCCTCGCGGCTCGCGGCGCGGAGATCCGCCTTGCTGACTTCAAAGACCCGGCCTCGCTGCGCGCCGCGTTCGCGGGCGCCGACCGGATGCTGCTGATCAGCACCGGCGACCTGTTCCCGCTCGGGCTGCGGCTCGGCCAACATCGCGCGGCGGTCGCGGCGGCCGTCGACGCGGGCGTCAAGCACCTCTTGTACACGTCCGGTCCCGCGCCGTATCCGATCGCGGGCGGCGGGCTCATCGACGATCACTTCTGGACCGAGCAGGCGATCTTCGCGAGCCCGCTCGAGTGG